>Ga0222662_1000279_pt1 | contig 46913 bp, 39 predicted proteins | sample AntAcemetagen600_FD_179821 | JGI IMG/M metagenome (GOLD analysis project Ga0222662, IMG submission 179821) | Saline water microbial communities from Ace Lake, Antarctica - #600 | ecosystem: Environmental > Aquatic > Non-marine Saline and Alkaline > Saline | place: Antarctica: Ace Lake... | reverse complement strand
GCGGCGGTGGTGGCGGCGGCGGCTGGAGCGGCGGCGGCGGCAGCGGCGGTGGTGGCGGTCGCTGGTAAGCGCACCTGTCTCTGACTTCAAAGAAGCGGTCGGGCCCCTGGGTCCGGCCGTTTCTCCTTGGGGCGATTCCCGGCCAGTCGGCCGACCCGGGATCAACGACCGGTGGGCTCGGGCTCGGGCTCGGCGGTGCGCATGGTGACTAGCTCTTCGGCGGCGGTGGGGTGAATCCCGATCGTGGCGTCCAGCTGGGCCTTGGTCGCGCCGCAGGTCATCGCGACGGCGAACCCCTGGATGATCTCGCCGGCGTCCGGACCGACCATGTGCATGCCGAGCACCACGTCGCTGGCGTCATCCACCACGATCTTCATGAACGTGCGCTCGTCACGGCCTGACAGGGTGTGCTTCATCGGCCGGAAGTGGGACTTGTAGATCCGTACCGAGCCCCTGGCCCGCGCGTCCAGCTCGCTGATCCCCACGCTGCCCACGTTGGGCTGGCTGAACACCGCCGACGGGATGATTTCGTAGGGCACCCGCTGCCGAACCCCTCCGAACAGCCGCTTCGCCAGCGCCATGCCTTCAGCTAGGGCCACCGGCGTGAGCTGCACCTTGTCGATGACGTCGCCCACGGCCCAGATGCCCGGGACCGAGGTCGCCCAACTCCCATCGACGTCGACCCCGCCGCGGTCTCCAACGTTGACTCCGGCGGCCTGCAGGCCCAGACCGTCGGTGTTGGGCACCCGCCCCGTAGCGAACAGCACGACGTCGGCGACGAGGACGGTCTGGTCCTCCAGAACGACGTTCACCGCGCCGTCGTCGCGCTTCTCCAAGCAGGAGATGTGCGTGTCTGGGCTGAGGTGCACACCGCGCTTGCGGATCTCGTCGGCGAGACACGACCGCACATCCTGATCAAAGCCACGCAGAGGCAGCGCGGCTCGGTACACCATCGTGGTGTGGACGCCGAGGGCGTTGAAGATTCCCGCGAACTCCACCGCGATGTACCCGCCGCCCACGATGACGACGCGAGAGGGGAGCTCGGGCAGGGTAAAGACGTCGTCGGACGTGATGCCGAACTCGGCCCCTGGGATCTCGGGAACGAACGGCTGGCCGCCGGTCGCGATGAGGATGTGTTCGGCGGTGAAGCTGGTGTCTCCGACCTGCACGGTCTGGGGATCGAGCAGAACACCGCGACCCTGATGGATCGTCACGCCCGCGTTGCGCAGGATCCGGCCGTAAACCGTGTTGAGCCTTGCGATCTCGGCGTCCTTCGCCGCGATGAGGTCGGGCCAGGAGAAGCTGCGGTCTCCCACGGTCCAGCCGAAGCCGGCCGCGTCGTCCATGTGGTCGGCGTACCCCGCCGCGTACACCATCAGCTTCTTGGGCACGCAGCCCACGTTCACGCACGTGCCGCCGAGGCGATCGTCCTCGCAGATGCCCACCCGGGCTCCCAGAGAGGATGCGATGCGAGCCGAACGGACTCCACCGGAGCCGGCGCCGATGACGAAGTAGTCGTAGTCAAATTGGGACATGGCGGCAGGATGGTCCGGCGCAGGCCGACCGGCAAGCGGTGGCCGCCGCCGGAGCCCCCGTTTCAGTCGCCCAGAGGCCCGCGCCGTCGGCCACGCCCACCGCCTCCGCCTCTGCCACCGCCGCCACCGCCACCGCCGCGACCGAGCCCTGGGCCTACGCCCTGCGCGCCCCCCTGGTTGCGCATGTGGTCTGCGGTGCGCTGGAACGCCGTGGACAGCTGTTGCCGCAACGGGGTCTCGACCAGCTCGTCCAGCGCTCGGTTCATGCACAGCATCCAGGCGTCGCTCGCCGCGTCATCGATGGGGAAGGGGAGATGCCGCCCCCGCAGCCGCGGATGCCCATAGGCCTCCACATAGAGCGACGGCCCACCGAGCCATCCCGACAAAAACATGTAGAGCTTGCTGCGCGACGTCGTCAGGTCGGGCGGGTGCATCGCGCGGATCGTCGCGGCCTCTGGCAGCGCGTCCATGTGGTCGTAGAAGCGGTCGGTGAGCGCGCGGACGGCTTCGTCGCCGCCGAGACGCTCGTAGGGCAGGGGGTCGGTCATGCGCGTCTCCGGCGCCAGGGGATCATCAACAGCAGCAGAGGGAGGAACGCGGACTGCCCCGACCCGCAGTCGCATCCGCCTGGCGGGTCGGGGAGCGGCGGATCGTCGGGGTCCTGCGGGGGGGCCGGGCCGCACTGGATCAGCTCCTCGTCCAGGCTGAAGTTCGCAGCGAGGGAGAGGTCAAAGGACAGATCAACGCTGGCTTCGCTCGCCTGCTTCACCATCACCGCAATGGTGTTCTCGCCGGTGCGCAGCGCGGCCGCGACGTCGGCAACGAACGCGGCCTCCCGCTGCGTGTAGGTATCGGCCCAGGCGCTAACCGCTACATCCTCGGCGTTGATCGAACCCACGAACTCACCGTTGACCCACAGGGCGAAGCCGTCGTCGTAGGTGAGGGTCAAGGGCGCAGTCTCGGGCTGTGCCGGCAGCGCGAACGTATGCCGGAACAGCGTGCTCGGCACCGAGACCGGGGGCAGGGCGGTGGTCTCGTCGCCTTCGCCGAAGCCGATCTTCGCCTCACCGCTGGGCCAGCCGGAGTCGTCGAATCCAGGCAGGAACCAGTCCTCTCCGGGGTCATCGCCCGACGCGAGGTAGCGCCACTGCGCGCCGAGGGGGATGGGCTCGGCCCCCGAAGCGAAGCCGCCCACAGTGAAGAGCCCATCGCCGCGGTCGAGCACCGTGTCGGTGTCCGTCGCGCGCAGTCGCACCCGGCCGTTCCACGTCCGCACAAACGGCACGGTCCACTGCACGCTCCCGGCGGAGAGGTCGGTCTCTGCGATGGTCATCCAGGACTCTTGCTGCTCGCACGTCCACTCCACGACCGCGGGCCCGGCAGTCTCGACCGACGCCCAGGTGATCGCGTACTCCCCGCCGGCCAGGATCTCCTCGCCCCCATCGGGGCTCGTGATGTCCACGCCTGGGCCCTTGAGCAGGGTGACCCGGTCCGTCACGACCCCGTCACGGCGCACGTTGCGTACCGAGAGCCGGTTGCGGTGCACGTCCAACAGGACGGAGCCGTAGGCGGGCTCGGCAAAGAAGTGCAGGGGGTGCTCCCCGTCCTGGCGCACGCTGGCGCCTCCATGGCCGGCGACCACATGCAGGCCCCCGTCCCCGCCGCCGATTCCCGGCTCGACCACATAGGGACCATCTCCGTCAGGGCGGCCATCGCCACCATCGACGATCGCCTGGTCGGTGCTCGGCGTCTCGTAGCCTCCGTGCACGAGGTAGCTACGCTCGTAGATGTGGGAGTGGCCGCCCAGCGTCAGGTCCACCCCGCCCGCCTCCAGGATGGGCAAGGCGTTCTCGCGCATCTCTATGTGGTTGCGCTCGACGTCGGAGTTGTGGCTCCCGCGGGTGTAGGGCGGGTGATGCCAGAAGGCGACGATCCAGTCCTGGTCCGTCGCCTCGAGGTCGTTCGCGAGCCAGGTGAGCATGGGGCCCTCGGGCGAGCGGTCGCTCTGATGGCTCTCCAGCACCACAAAGTGCACCGCTCCCCAGTCGAACGAGTACCAGGCCTCCGTCCCTGACGGGACCCCGCCCAGGCGCCCGTCGGTGGGGAGCGTATAGGCCTGGTAGTAGGGACCCTGCTGGCTGGCCGACTGAGACGTGGCTCCCTCGTGGTTGCCCATGGTCGCGAACACCGGCACGTGGTGAAGAATCGCGCGGTATACGTCGAAGAAGAACAGGGTGAACTGCCCGTCGGTGCCGCTGCCGTATGCCATGTCACCCATGTGCAGGAACAGGTCGGGTGGAGCGAGCCCCCAGTGCGCCCGGGCCGCGTCTCGGACCTCACGCTGCGGCAGCGCGCCAGTCCCCGAGTCGCCGACAACCCACGCCCGCATGGGCGAGCCATCGCCGGTCGCCGGCGCGGTCTTGAACCAGCGGTTCTCGGGCAGGATGCCAGCGCTGATCCGCAGCCCGTCGCACTGCGCGTCATAGAAGTAGATCGTCGCGGGGTTGAGCCCCACAAAGCGGGCTGCGTGCTCGGTGCTCCGTCGGCGGGTGGCCACCGAGCGCTCCACCTCGCCCGGCGCGGGTCCGGCGAGCACCTCGCCGTCGCAGGGGACGTCGGTGCGGAAGACCACGGTCGCCTCCGTCGCGCCGACGCTCTGCAGGTAGGGCTCTCGCACGAATTCCAGGGCGGCAGCGCTGGAGGGCAAGAGCACCAGCAGCAGAAGCAGGCGGGTGGGGAGCGGGGGCACTATCGACCCTCCAGGCTGACGAGCAGCGCCCGGGCGGCGGCGAGGCCGGGCACGTCCGCGAGGACGAGGGTGACGTGCTCACGGGCCTCGTCGCCCCGGCCCAGGGAGAGCAGCGCCTCCGCCACCGCGAGCCGACGCAGCGGCGAGCCCTTGCATGCCAGGCGGGACTCCGCGAGGGAGAGGGCGGCGATCCGATCGGCCCGGGCCGGCTCCGGGAACCCTGCGGACTCGTGCACAGAGCCGCGGAGCAGGAGCGCCGCTGGGTCCCCGGGCGCGTGCCGCACGAAGTCGTCGGCCAGACTCAACGCCTCGGAGGAGTCCCGCGGGATGAGGGCCCGAATCCGGGCCTGCCGCACCTGAGGGACGAGCCCCAGCCGCTGCTCCGCCCGAGCGAGACCGTGCTGCAGCCGATCCGGGGCCGGCTCGGCGCAGGTCTCTGCCGCTGCGAGGGCGCGCGCCGTGTCTGGGCTGGCGTCCAGGGCAGCGAGGCGGGCGTCACAGGCGATGAGGGGCGCGCGCCCAGTCGCGGCCTCGGCCCGGGCGTCCTGAAGGGGCGCCGACGTGGAGGTGGCGTAGGGAGCGAGCAGGTCGGCCGCCACCGCGGGGGTGCCGCGCGACAAGGCGAGGAGAGCGGACTGCAGCGCCCAGTCGGCGGGCTCCGCGCCGTGGGCACTGGCGGCGACGAGGTCGGCGTGGGCCTCATCGAGCAGCCCGAGGCGGCGATGCTCGTCGGCCCGCTGGAGCAGGGCGCGCGCGTCGTCCGGGGACAGCGAGATGGCGAGGCTCAATGCGTCGAGGCGAGCCGACGCCGACTCGTGAGCCGTCGCGGGGCTCGCGAGGAGGGCAGCTGCGCACAGGAGGAGGCCGATTCGCACATCGGGAGTGTGCAGCACGAGGAAGGGGAGGTCCACGGTGATGGCGGGACTGGTACTTTGCTGGGCTCTCTCTCGGAGGTTCCATGCGCCCGTTGATGTTCCTGCTCATCTCCCTCTCTCTGCTCGGTGGCTGCACGGTTGGTGGTGGCTCAGACGACGACGACAGCGCCGTCGCGGACGACGACGACGGCGGCAACCCCGAGTTCGCCTTCGCGACGACGCTGGGCACGTTCGAGGTCGAGATCTACATGGACAACTCGCCCATCACCGCGCAGAACTTCGTTGGCTATGCGACCAGCGGCTTCTACGACGGCGGAGACGGGGAGGGGGCGACTATCTTCCACCGCGTCATCGAGGGATTCATGACCCAGGGGGGCGGTATGCTGCCATCGGGTCAGCTCAAGGGGGCCGGCCCCCCCATCGTCAACGAAGCCATCGACAACGGGCTGTCCAACGCCCGAGGCACGCTGGCCATGGCGCGCACGAGTGCGCCGGACTCGGCGACGTCGGGCTTCTTCGTCAACTTTGTCGACAACGGATTCCTCGACCCAGGGGGCAACAGCGTCGAGGGCTACGCGGTCTTTGGCGAGGTCACCGACGGCATGAACGTCATCGATGCCATGGGTCAGATGGCCACCGGCGCCGGCGACCGACCGGTCACCGACATCGTGGTTCTGAGCGTCACGGAGCTGTAGGAGGCCGGCAACAGCCCCCGCAGCTAGACCTGCGCGGCCTGCTCGGCCATCTCGTCCCGTAGCTTCGTAGACTGCAGCGCCTCGAGCACCGCGTTCCCGGTGGGAGGGCGGGACTCCGGCTGCTTGCTGAGCATGTGCAGCACGAGGTCCGACAGCGCGCGGGGCACCGTGGGGTTGAGCTTGCGCGGCGCCACCGGCTGGCTCTTTGCGATCCTAGACAGCAGCTGCTGGACCGTGCCCGCCCGGAAGGGCCGACGCCCGGCGAGCACTTCGTAGAACACCACGCCGAGCGAGAACACGTCGCTCGCGGGCAGGCCCGCGGTCTCCCCCCGAAGCTGCTCGGGGCTGACGTACGCCGGAGTGCCGAGCACCGCGTGGGTACGGCGCCGATATTCGGGGGCGTGAGGCAGCAGCGCAATGCCGAAGTCGATGAGCTTGAGGTCCCCACTCGCCTCGTCCAGGAAGAGGTTCCCCGGTTTGATGTCCCGATGCACGATCCCTTGGGCGTGGACGGCACCGAGCCCCGCCGCGGCGCTGGTCAGAAGCGGCAGCGCCAGCTCAGGCGGAGGCGATCCGTAGGCATCGAGGTGCTCGTCCAGCGACATGCCCTTGAGCATCGCCAGGGTCACATAGGGCCGCCCGATGCAGCTGCCCACGTCATACGCGCGGATGACGTTGGCGTGATCGATGAGGTTGCCGATGGTGTACTCGGCCATCAGCCGGTCCGCGGCGTCGTGGGCGGGCGCATCCGCGCTGAGCCACTTGAGCGCGACGACCCGTCCATCGTCGTAGCCATCACGCACTTCGTGCACGGTGGCGCATGCCCCGCGTCCGAGGTACTTCACGACCTCGTACCGGTCGTCGATGATCGTGCCGGCGGCGAGCTGGTCTCCCGGCACCGCGACCCGTTCTCGCCTGACCTCGCTGTTCGCCTGGGCGAGCAGCGTGGTGTCGATGGTGTGCCCGGTGATCTGCGCGACGAACTCCGCGAACTGGTCGGGCGTGAGCTTCTTGGGCAGCAGCGTACGCACGCCCAGGGCCACCAACTGCGATCCGATCCCCGACGCGGCGCCACCCGGAGCGCGGGCGATGACCCGACTGGGCAGCTCCTGGTGGTAGTGCGAGACCACCTGCAAGAGCGAGACGCCATTGAGACGTGACTCCCAGCAATCGAGGTAGAGCAGATCAGGCTGGTTGTCCTGCAGCTTCGTCATGGCCTGCTCGCCACCGATGCACAGCTCCACCTCGAGCCCGAGACGACGCAGGAGGTCCGCGACCTCCTTGCCCTCTTCGAACAAGTCAGCGACGACCACGGCCTTCGGGGCCACCGGGGCGGGTGTCTCTATTGCGCTCTTGCCCCCGAAGAGGCGTCGGAACAATCCCGACTTCTTCTTGGCCAAGGGAAGGACTCCAGGTCGCCGAGCGCAGAAGGGACTCAGCGAGGATGCAGGATACTGGTGGCGGTCCGGGTCTGCCAGCGACCCACGCGTCGAAACGCTACTCGAATCGCTTGCTGACGCTCTTCCTCATCAAGTGAGTGTTCTCGGAGACGCCGCCCGTGGTGTCTTCCACGTTGTGCGGCTTCTCCTCGAGGATCCAGTCACGGACCTGGACCTTCTCGCCTTCGTAGACGAACGATTCTCGGAAGATGTAGTACCCCGCAGCCACGATCTCGATCTCGTACTGCCACCCCTGGATGAGCGGATGCTCCTCGTCGTCTACCCAGGGCGTGAAGAGATTCTCGAACGCATAGACACCGTTGCTCTTGGTCACGGCGACCCCGCGCAGGTTGGTCAGGGCGTCGATCCCGTGAGGCAGCTTGAACCGGGGACCCTCTTCGGGCCGCTTGCTCGCTGGCTCGACCACCCGAAGCTGGACGCGCGCGTTCTCGACGGGCGAGGCCTGCGCCCGGTCCTCAAAGCTGGTCTTGCCCAGGATGTGCCCCGAGATGGAGCGCGCGCCGCTGGTCGTCGCGCATCCGCTCGCGAGGGCGAGCAAGGCGACGATGAGGACGCCCAGAGGGCGTGACGCGGGTGCAGACACGGTTTCCACGCTGGGAGTCTGGGGACTGATGGGCATCGGGGCAAGACGCAGCGGGCGCCGGGGGGCGGTTTGTGACATCGCTGTGACCCTCGGCGAGTCAACTGTCCGCTTGCTGTGCTGCCTTGTTGGCGCGCGGCAGGGTCCCGTCCCAAATCGTCCCTCGGCGCCCTCCATCACTCCTCCACACCTTGTGCGGACGGGCGCAACCTCGCTGTGGGAGCGTCCCATTCCCTGATGCGCATCCTCACCCTCTCCGCCGCTCTCCTCCTGTGCGCCGGCTGCAGCGACGCGAGCCTGCGGCCCGTGGACGACGAAGCCCCCACCCCGGTAGCCCAGGACGCGACCGGACCCGAGCGTCCGTCGGACTTGACGGATTTGGATGGAGACTGTGCTCCGGTGGCGTGGCTCGAGTGCGGGGACACCGTCGGCGCCGACCTGACCGACCCCGCGTCCGGCCGCACCGACGTCATCGACTTCTATCCCGTGGCGGTGGGGAACTACATGGGACCAGAAATCGCCTATGCGTTTCGGTCCGGCGCCGATGAGGAGGCGCGACTGCGCCTCGTCGACCCACGTCCCACGGTGCTCGACCTGGACCTGTTCGTCATCGATGGGCCGTTCCAGTGCACGGCCGCCAACGCGCGCAAACGCGGGTTCAACGATGTGCGCTTTGACGTCGTCACCGACGAGGTGGTCTTCCTCGTGCTGGACGGATTCAACGGCCACGCAGGCCCGTTCCAGGTCACGCTGGAGTGCGACGGCCCGCAGATCTAGATCTAGAGATCTCTAGGAGCCTGAACACCCGTACGCGTGGGTCTCGAGGAACCCAGCCATCGTGGCGAAGTAGGGCGATAGTCCAGCCTCCGGGACCCCGCCGTTGCTGATTCCGTGCTTCGCGCCCGGGGCGATCCACAGCTCCTTGGGCCCGGCCGCGGCTTCGTACAGATCGCGCACGTCGTCCAGAGGGAAGAAGTTGTCCTCGTCGCCGTGCATCACCAGCAAGGGGCCTGGGTAGCCCTGCATCTTGCTGATGTTGTCGAACTGGTTGGTGCTGAAGAACGACTCGCCAAACGAACTGCCCGAGTTGCTCGCGCTGATGCGGGACATGGACGTGAATGGGGCCTCGAGCATGAGCGCGCAGGGTGGGTCGGCCACGGCCATCTCGACCGCGGGGATGGCGCCGAGCGAGTTGGCGTAGACGATGACGCGGTCGGGGTTGGGTACGACGCCCTCGGCGAAGGAGCGCACGGTCAGCGCATCGGCGAGGAACTGCTCGGCGCTGGGCGTGCCCTCGGTGGACTTGCCGAAGCCGCGGTAGTCCCAGATGAACACGCCGTAGCCCGCCTCGTGGAGGAAGCGCACGCGCGGGGCGTAGTGCTCGATGCCCATGTAGTTGCCATGGTTGTAGAGCACGGTCACCCCGGCCAGCTCCGGGACCCCTCCGTGGGATGGGAGGTAGTAGGCGTCGAGGTCTGCGAGTCCGTCGTCCGTGGGAATGGTCAGCGCCACGACCGTGGACTGCTCGATGGGCCGCACGGCAAGCACGCCCTCGTCCAGGGTGCCCTCGATCCAGTCGTAGCCGCGGGCCCAGTCGTACTGCTCGTCGCAGGGGACGCAGGCCTGATCCCACACCGGGTTGCCGCTGTCCGCGCAGGTCTCTGGCCCCACGGTGGAGCAGTGGATCGGGTTGAAGACGAAGCTGTCGAGGTGCAGGCAGCCAGCGGCCGCGAGTCCGCACAGGGACAGCGAGGCGATGAGGGGCCACGGTCTGACGCGGGGGCTCATGCTCCCTCCTCCGTTGGTGTGGGCTCGGTTTTGGGCGCGATGACCCACGACACGCCCAGCCCGAGACCGAACGCGCCTTGGGGGCGGGGGACCCAGCGGATGGCGTCGTAGCCGTCGGTCTTGGTGACCGCATACCACCGCAAGTCGAGGTGGACCTTGAGTCCCCCCACGGTCTTGGGGCTCGTGTCGAACACCGCGCCGATCGACGGCGTGAGCGTGAGCTCGGGGTTGCCGAAGTCGAAGTACTGCGCGATTCCGGCGTAGATCAACTGGTTGGCGAGCAGCCACGAGAGGTTGAACTCGATCTGGTTCGCCGCCCAGCCGGCGGCCTCGCCCAGCGGCTTGCTGGGGAGTCCGGGGGCGTTCGTGGCGAAGAACTGGTTGTAGGTGACGGCCAGCGCCGGCGCGGCGTTGCGCTGGTGGATGAGCAGCCAGTTCACGCCGACGTGGCCCTGCAGCACACCAAACGGCAGCGCGGTGGCGTTGAGCCCGTAGGAGATGTCCAGGGGGCGGTCCAGAGGCCGCGCCAGGCCGTGCCGGCCCTGCAGAACCAGGTTGGGCACCGGGATGGCGGCGCCGCCGAACTGCAGCACCGGCCCGCCGAGCGAGACGCCGAATTCATGCTGTCCGGGCTCCAGGGGGCGGGCTCCGGTGAACGTGGCGCACCCCGAGCCGAGGCTCAGGGCGAGGCAGATCATGACGAGCGCGCCTCGGGACATCGGCTCAGAACCGCTTGATCAGCGCCCGCATGAGCCAGGGCATGTGGCGCTTCATCCATACGAGCACGTGCCCGTGACCGGTGATGGGCGTGATGAGCTTGCGCCGGTGGATGGCGGTGAGGATCTCGCGGGCGGCTTTGTCGGCCGGGACCATGAGCGGGTGCTTTGGGTTGGGGGCTTCGGCCCGGAACTCGCCGTCGTTGTTGACCTGCTGGATCTCCGACTCGACGTAGCCGGGGCAGAGCACCGTCACCGAGACCCCGCTCGGCGCAAGATCGAGCGCGAAGGACTCGCCGATGGCCCGCACGGCGGCTTTCGTCGAGGAATACGCCGCCATCTTGGGCGGGGCCAGATACGACGCGACGCTGCCCACGAGGACGAGGCGGCCCTTGGCCTCGATGAGCGAGGGGATCGCGGCGTAGGCGGTGTTGAGCAAGCCGAACACGTTGGTTTCGTACTGGCGCCGGAAGTCGCCCACGTCGATCTTCGTCGCGTAGCCCGCCACCGCGTAGCCCGCGTTGGCGATGGCGATGTCGAGGCGGCCCCAGGTCTGCAGGATCTCCGCGACCGCATCGCGGCAGCCTTGCTCGTCGGTGACATCGCATGCCACGGCCAGAGCCTCTCCGCCCACGGCGGTCACATCCGCCACGGCGTCGGTGAGCTTCTCCACGCGCCGCCCCGAGACCGCGACCTTGGCGCCTTGCCGGGCGAACTCCACCGCGCAAGCCCGGCCGATGCCGCTGCCTCCGCCCGTGATCCAGACCACCATTCCGTCAAACCGAGCCATGGGCACTCCCCGCGGCGACGCGCCGCCTCGCCACCCTAGCGGGGACATCGCGGGGCCGTCCCGCCCCGGGAGCACAGCACCCAACGATGACGATGTGAGGCAGGATTCGACGATGCAACCACTCGCTCCCTGGGGCCTTGGCACCCTGCGCCTGCACGAGTCGTCCGATCCCGCCGGCCTGGTGCACGCCGCGCTGGACGCGGGGTGCCGGCTGCTCGACCTGGCCGATGTCTACGGCGACGGGAGCGTGGGCCACGCCGAGAGCATCGTCGCCGACGCGCTGGCCGCCTGGAGCGGCGACGCGGAGACGGTCCGCCTGGTGACGAAGGGTGGACTCCAGCGCAAGGGTCGCGGGCGGTGGGACACGAACGGAAAGGGCAAGCACCTGCGGGCCGCCGCCGAGGGGAGCCTGCAGCGTCTGGGCCGCATCGACCTCTACCTTCTCCACGCGCGCGACCCCCGTACGAAGTTCGCCACCTCGCTGCGGGCCCTGCGCAAGCTCCTCGACGAGGGCCTCGTGGGCGCGGTGGGTCTGTGCAACGTGCGGGTGTGCGACATCGAGGAGGCCCGCGCGATTGTGGATGTGCGCGCGGTGCAGATCGCCCTGAGCCCCTGGGACCGCGAGCCGGTGGATGGCGGGGTCGTTCGCTACTGCCAACAGCACGGGATCGAGGTGTTGGCCCACAGTCCATTCGGCGGGTTCCGCAGTCACGGACGCACGGCGCGGAACGAGGCGCTGACTGCGGCGGCTCAGGCCCACGGCGCGACTCCCTACAGCGTCGCCGTGCAGTGGTTGGGCTCGCTCGGTGTCACCGCCCTGGTGGGCAGCACCCGGCCCGAGACCTTGCCGAGCACAGTGCCGCTGACCCCGGACGATCTGTCTCGTATCGACTCCGCGAGCCCTGCCGGGGCGCTGCGTGGTCCTCTGCGGCCGGCTCCGAGCCCGGACTCCGACGGGGAGGTCGTGCTGCTGATGGGGATCCCCGGCGCCGGCAAGTCCACGATGGTGCAGGACTACCTGGACCGAGGGTACGGGCGCCTCAATCGTGACGAGCGCGGAGGCCGGCTCGACGACCTCTTGGAGCCTCTGGATGAAGGGCTCGCCGCGGGTCAGCGGCGCTGGGTCCTCGACAACACGTATCCGAGCCGCGCCGCCCGCCAGCGGGTGGTGAACGTGGCGTGGGATCACGGTGTACCCACCCGATGCGTCTGGCTGACGACCAGCCAGTACGACGCGCAGCGCAACGCGGTGGCGCGGATGCTGGGCCGACACGGCCGGCTGCTCGACCCGGCGCAGATGTCCGCCAGCAAACACCCCGCGGACTTCGCCCCGAACGCGCAGCTCGGATGGCTGCGCAAGCTCGAGGAGCCGGTGAGCGGCGAGGGGCACGCGGTGATCGAGCGCCGCCCGTTTGTACGGCGGGAGCACGGCGGCGACGGCCTGGCCCTGGCGTTTGACTACCGGTTGCTGTGGGGCGGCAAGCCAGTGCCGGGCGTGGAGCCGGCGCTGGTCCCGGGCGCTGCCCACGCTCTGGCGCGCTGGGCCCAGACTCACGCCCTGTGGCCGCTGGCCTTCCTGGCAGAGAAAGACTGGCCCGACGATGCGGCGGATGCGCTGCTGGCCGCGACGCACGCGCTGGCGAACATGGAGCTGTCGCCGCGCCGGTGTCGCCACCCGAGCGGCCCGCCGGTGTGCTGGTGTCGCAAGCCGATGCCGGGGTTGGTCGTCGCGGCCATGTGTGAGGCGGGGATCCCGGCGTCCCAGGTCACCATCGTGCAGACCTCGGTCTCGGACCGGCAGCTCGCCCAACGCCTGGGCTGCGCCACCATGTCCCCGGAGCGGTTCCTCACGGGCCGCTGAGCCCGTCGGCTACCGGGCGGCCTGTGGCCACGCGGGCAGAGCCTCGGCGTTGCGCGGCTCGTGCCCGGCCAACACCACAAGCCTTACGTGGTCGCTGGCGAAGCGGCGGATGCGCCACTGCGAGTCCCAGTTCGCTTCCCAGTCATGCTCGAGGAGCCCGCGCACCAGCGCGCTCTTCATGGCCGGGGCCTGCCAGTGGGAGCCGACCCATGCCGTATCCCCGGTGATGAGGTAGCTGCCGCCCGCCAGATTGACGAGCAGGCTCTGGTGGCCTGCCGTGTGCCCGGGCGTGCTCAGCGCGATGAGGGAACCATCACCAAAGAGGTCAGCGTGGGCAGCGAACGGTCCCAGGGGCTGCTCGGTCCACGCGAACGGGCTCACCAGGGCGTGGCCCTCGAACGGGCTGGCATCGACGGCGCCCAGCGCTCCCTTGTCGAGGCGCGCGTCCCACTCCGCGGCAGGGAGGTGCAGGTTGGCGCCCGGGAAGTCCTGCAGGCCGCCGATGTGGTCGGGGTGCAGGTGGGTCACCACGATGTGGGCTACGTCCTCGGGCTGGATCCCCGCCTCGGGCAGCCGGTCAGCGGCGGCGGCGCCCGGCTCCATGGAGAGGCCGAGCAGGTTGCTCATCTTCTTGCCGGGGTAGTCGTCGCTGTCGGCGGCCGTGCGCCGCCCGAAGCCTGCGTCCAGCAGCACGACGCCTTGGGTCGGATGCTCGAAGACGTAGACGTAGACCGGTAGGTCTCGTACCCGGTTGGGCGCGCCCTGCACCACGAGGTTGCCCGGCGCGCGAGTCACCGCCACCTGCAGGAGCCGGAGTGATCCTCCGGGCAGCGCGCTGCGGTCCACGCTCCACGGAGCGGGCTCCAGGACCGGGGCCGGCGGCGGCTTTGTCGTGGCGCAACCGGAGAGGGCGAGGGAGAGGGCGAGGGCTGCAAAGAGACGCATCGCGGCAGAGTAGTGGATAGGGGACTCGTTTAGAGTCCGGCCCTCAACCAGGAGCTCTCATGTCCCGACTCGACCAACCGCTGCGTCTGCGCTGTGGCCTCACCCTGCCCAACCGGATGGCCATGGCGCCCCTGACCAACGTGCAGTCCAATGCCGACGGCACCCTGCACGAGGATGAGCTGCGCTGGCTGGCTCGCCGGGGCGAGGGGGGCTGGGGCCTGGTCAGCACCTGCGCCGCGTTCGTGAGTGAAGAGGGCCACGCCTGGGTGGGTCAGCTCGGGATCGCCGGCGACCATCACGTTCCGGGACTCACCCGCCTCGCGGCGGCCGTGCGGGCCGGGGGCGCGGTGCCCATCGTTCAGCTCCATCACGGCGGGCTCAAGGCGGACCAGGCGCCGATCAAGCTCAGCACCGCCGACGGTGACGGCGTCCGAGGCGCCACCGAGGAGGACATCGCCCGGGTGGTCTCCGACTTCGTGGCGGCGGCGCTGCGGGCCGAGGCCGCGGGGTTCGCGGGCGTCGAGCTGCATGGAGCCAACGGCTACCTCTTTACCCAGTTCCTCGCGCCCGCGGACAACCCGCGCACCGACGGCTACGGCGGGGATCTGGTGGGTCGGGCCCGCTTTCTGCGCGAGGCGCTGCTGGCGGTGCGCGCCGCCACCGGTGCGGGCTTTGCCGTGGGCGTGCGGCTCTCCCCGGTGGACGGCTACGCGCAGCGAGGGCTCGTGTTGGACGACGGCGCGCAGGTCGCGCGGTGGATGGCCGACGACGGCGCAGACTTCGTGCATCTCTCGCTGAGCAACGCCTCCAGCCCGCCGCCGCACGAGCCCGAGCAGCCCGCGGTGGCGCGCGCGGTCCGCTCGGCGTTGCCCGAAGACGTCGTGCTCTCGGTGGCAGGCGGCATCGCGAGCCGGGCGGACGCCGAGGCGGCGCTGGACGCGGGCGCGGACATCGCGGTGGTCGGGCGCTACTCCATCATCCACCCCGACTGGCCACGCATCTCGGCCGACCCGGGCTTCACGCCGAGCCGTCCCCCTTGGGAGCCCGACGCCCTCCGGGCCGCCTCGGTGGGATCGGGTCTGCTCGGGTACATCTCGGCGTTCCCAGGCTTCGTCGTCGGCGGCGCGCCGGCCCGCTGACCGCCCCCAGAGGCCTCACCGCGGACGGCTCAACCCCTTGACCAGAGCCACCATGGGGGCTACCTAGCCCCACCGCGCGCAGAGCCGCCGCTCGCGTCGCGCACCGAGGAGCCGCTTGCCGCATCTGCCCAAACCGCCGCTCGTCGTCCGCGCCGACGACCCCGATCGCGACGTGTGGATCATCCACGGCAAGCGGTACGACCTGCGGCCCTACCTCGACAAGCACCCCGGCGGCATCCCTGCGCTGGAGATGGCGCGGGGCCGGGACTGCACCGAGCTGTTCGAGAGCTATCACAGCCAGTCGGATGTGCCCGCGCGCATGCTGGCCCGCTTTGAGATCAAGGACCCCGAGCCCGAGGCGGAGGCCGAGCCGAAGCCCGCGCCACCGGACGAGTTCTTCGAGTGGGAGAACACCCCGTTCCTGGACGCGCTCAAGGAGCGCTCTCGGGCGTACTTCGACAGCCTCGGCGGCGGGATGCGGGCCCACAAGGCGCCGCCTCAGGCGCTGGCGCTGCACGCGCTGTGGCTCCTGCTGACCGCGTTCAGCTTTTGGGGCTTCCTGACTGGGCAGTACTGGTCGCTCATCGCGCTGCCGCTGTTCTATTGGATCGGCCCGTCGAACCTGATGCACAGCGGCGCCCACTTCTCGCTCTCGGTGCACCCGCGGTGGAACCGCTTCTGGAGCTACGCCGGCTCGGCGATGATCTCCATCTTCACCTGGGAGCGGCAGCACAACATCGGGCACCACGCCTACACCAACCTGGTCGGCAAAGACCCGGACCTGAACCACTTCTCCCACCCGTACTCGCCCATGCCGGGCTTCCGCACCCACGCCCAGCAGCCCTGGCTGCGCAAGTACCGGTGGTGGCGGTTCGCCTCGTCGTTCCAGTCGTGGATGACGACCATGGGCCCGGGCCTGCTCAACGAGCCCGAGTACCTCATCGACGCCAAGATGGCGCGGGTGGTGCCCCTGAGGTTCTCCAGCCGCTGGCGCCTCGCGCGGCACATCCTGGGACGCCTGCTCATCATCTCGATCTGCTTCGTCTACCCGGCGCTGGCGTTTCCGCTCCCGAAGGCCATCGCGTTCGGCTTCCTTCCCCTGGGTCTGCACGGCCTGCTGTACTTCTGCTTCAGCCAGGTGAGCCACATCAACGCCGAGTGCTTCGTGGACCCCGATGTGGAGTCCGGCGAGCGCAAGATCGAGTGGGCGGAGCTGCAGGTGCGGACCTGCAAGGACTACGAGCAGCACAGCCGGTTCTGGGGAATCCTGAGCATTGGGCTCAACCTTCAGGTGGTGCATCACCTGTTCCCCCAGGTGGACCCGTGGCACTACCCCGCGCTCTCCGACATCGTGCAGGAGACCTGCGACGAGTTCGACATCCCCTATCGCCCCAACAAGCGCTGGTGGAACTCGTTCAGCCAGATGGCCGACCACCTGCGCAACCTCAACGCGCCGGTGCCGGCGAATCAGGCCCAGGAGGGCGGCAGCTTCATGTTGCCGAGGGGTGGAGCCGAGGACTGATGTGGTTCGTGGCGCCCGGGCAGGATCCGTGGACGCGCGCGCTGCTCGACGGCTGGACCCAGGCGGGGTTGGATGTGGTGCTGCACGAGCTTGATGATCCGCAGGACGCGGCTGGCCTCCGCGACGCCTTCGCCGCTGCAGGCCGGTCGATCGCGGCGGGCTTCTCCGCAGGGGCTCGAATGATCGTGCAGGCGGAACCGGAGCTCGCCGCGACCGGGATCGTGTGCGTGGGCTTCCCGTTTCACCGCCGCCACGATCCGCAGGACACCCACGGCCTCGACGCCTTGCGCGCGGTCACCACGCCCACCCTCATCCTGCAGGGGACACGGGACCCCCACGGCACCCGGGAGCAGGTGGCGAGCTACGGGTCGCTGCCATCGTGCGTGCAGATGCACTGGATCGAAGACGGCAACCACCGCCTGCGCCCTCGCGAACGCCTGGGTCTGGATCTCGATGGCCAACGCCGGACTACGACCGCCCGGGTCCTCGAGTTCGTGGCCGCTGCGAGGACGCCATGACCCCCGCACATGACGGGCGCTCTCCCATCGAGGAGCCCGGCTTCTCCTACCTGCCGCGCGCCATCGCTGCGGACGAAGCCGAGGCCCTCATCGCGTACTTCGGCTCACTGCATCCCATCTGGGAGCAGCGGCATCGCGACGGAGATCACGCGCGCAGCGCGGGTCACGCCCGCCGCCTCACGCGACCGGTGTACTGGCTGGGCGCCTGGCAGTTTGCGTGCCTGGGCTACTACGCCGAGCCCGACCATCGGACCGACCGCTGCGTGACGGCCGAGCCGTTCCCGCCGGTCATGCAAGGCATCCTGGAGCGGCTGGAGCCGATGCTGCGGCAGCGTCATCCCGAGCCCGACATGCCGACCCTGCCCAACACGTGCCTGATCAATTACTACGGGCGTGAGGTCGGCGAGGGGCAGCCGAGAGACTACGCGCGGCTGCGCATGCACCGCGACGGCGAGCCGGGCCCGGTCGTGATGTTCAACATCGGGCAGGCTGGGCGTCTGGAGTTCCTCGATCCTGAGCGGTCGCCCGAGCCGGAGCTCGCGGTGTGGACGCGGCACCGCTCGGTGACGGTGCTGTCGGGGCCTACCTACAAGGACCGGCTGTACCACCGCGTCGTGCAGGTGCGCACCGGAGAGGACCCCGCCATGCACTGCACGCTGCCGGGCTTTGAGCTGCGCCGCGTCAGCGTGTCGTTCCGGCACGTGTCACCGGAGCTGATCTCCGATGCCGCCGACCTGCCGAGCCCCCGCCGGGCCAAGGTCCGAGACTACGTCACGGAGCTGGCTGAGCACTCTGCGCACTGGGCCCGTCAACGCGACCGCTTCCCCACGAGCCCCTGATGAGGGCCCCGATCGCGCGCTGAACCCGCCGACGTCTCTGCCCTGGCTCGCATCCACTGGCCCTGGCTGGTATGTCGCGCCGCATGATTGCGTTTTCCAAGGTCCACAAGCAGTACGGCAAGCAGGTTCTCTTCAGCGGGGCGTCGTTCCAGATCAACCCCGGCGACAAGGTCGGGCTCGTGGGACCCAACGGGGCGGGCAAGACCACCGTGTTTCGGCTACTGGAGGGGATCGAGACGGCCGACAAGGGCAGCGTCGAGCGCGCGGGGCGCCTCACCGTCGGCGTGTTTCGCCAGGACGTGGGCGACTGGCGCGGCCGCACCGTGCTCGAGCAGGTGATCGAGGGTGCCGGGGAGGTCGGCAAGCTCGCCGAAGAGCTCGCTGAGCTCGAGCCGCGCTTGTCCGAGAGCGACGCCCCGGACTTCGACGAGGTCCTGCATCGCTACGGCGACGTGCAGGAGCGCTTCGCGGCGCTCGGGGGGTACGATCTCGAGGCGAAGTCGGCCTCCATCCTCGCGGGGCTGGGTCTCAACCAGGAGCAGATCAACGGAGACATCGGCGCGCTGTCTGGCGGCTGGAAGATGCGCGTGGCGCTGGCGTCCGTGCTGCTGGCCCAGCCCGACGTGATGCTGCTCGATGAGCCCACCAACCACCTCGACATCGAGTCGATCCTGTGGCTCGAGCAGTTCCTGCGCGCCACGAGCAAGACCGTGGTGATGACGTGTCACGACCGGGACGTGATGAACCGCGTGGTGGGGAGGGTCATCGAGGTCGAGGGCGGCCGCATCAACACCTACACCGGGGACTACGACTTCTACGAGCAGGCGCGGGTGGAGGCAGCGGCCCGGCACGCGTCCGAGTGGAAGTCCCAGCAGGCGCTGTTGGCGAAGGAGGAGCGCTTCATCGAGCGGTTCCGCGGCCAGCCCAGCAAGTCGTCCGCGGTGCAGAGCCGCGCGCGCATGCTGGAGAAGATCGAGCGCATCCCCGAGCCCCGAAAGGTCGTGCGCCGTGGCTTCTCCTTTCCGCCGTGCGGACGGGCAGGCGACCGGGTCATCGAGGCTCGCGGCGTGCGCAAGGCGTTTGGCGACAAGGTCGTGCACGAAGGCCTGAACCTGTTGGTGCAGCGGGGAGAGCGCTGGGCGCTGATGGGAGAGAACGGCTCGGGCAAGAGCACGCTCATCAACCTGCTCGCCGGCGTCAGCGAGCCCGACGCTGGTTCGGTGCACGTTGGCGCGTCCGTGGACATGGCGTGGTTTGCCCAGCAGCACGCGGACAACCTGGAAGGGGACGGCTCGGTGCTCGAGGAGCTCGAACAGCGGTTCCCGATGGCGGGGCAAGGGGAACTGCGTCAGCTCGCGGGTGCGTTTTCGTTCAGCGGGGACGACGTGGACAAGAAGGTCTCGGTGCTCTCCGGTGGTGAGAAGACCCGCCTGACGCTCGCGATCATGCTGTTTCAGCGGCCGAACCTGCTGCTCCTCGACGAGCCCACGAACCACCTCGATCTGGACACCAAGGCGTCACTGCTCGAGGCGTTGGTCGCGTTTGAGGGCACCGTCGTGTTCGTCAGTCACGATCGTGCCTTCCTGCGAGCGGTCGGCACGCGGGTGTTGGAGCTGCGCCCGGGCGAGGCGTGGAGCTACCCCGGCAGCTACGTGGAGTACGTGGAGTCCACCGGCCGCGCAGCGCCCGGTATGCGGGCCGTCGACGAGTAGCGCAATCAGTCCCGGTCGTGCACGCCCCCGGCGCGGTCCGCCCAGGCTTCGGGGTAGCCGGCGTAGTAGCGCGTCCAGGGGCGTCCGCGGACCGCCCGATAGCCGATCCCGTAGAGCACCCGGCTGACTGATGGGAGTCCGACGAGCGGCAGGTACAGCGGACCGAGCAGCCGCGACTGCACTCCATGGCCGCGCTCGTGTCTCCACATCCACTCGGGGTCCGTCCCCGGGGTGGGACTCCAGAAGATGAACCAGCCCAGGGACACCCCGAGGCCCGCCGCCCGCACCGACAGCCGCCCTTCGCGCCGGGTCGTGCGCTGCACGCGGCCCGAGGCCATCAGCGCAGCGAACAGCGCCGCCCCAGCGACGTTCTGGGGTGCCTCCCACGCGGCGAGGGCGATGGCGGACAGGAGGCGCACGCAGGGTCGGACCGGGGGACTGGCTGACACCGGGTCAGGCGAGGAAGGCGCCGCCCTCATTCCAGGTCCACAGCGTTCCGTCGGGGCGGGCGCCGGTGCGGATGGATCGGGAGCCGGTCTGGGGCAGCGCAGGGCTGGCTCGGCGGCCAGCGGGGAGCCTGGCGCTCGACCAGGCGAGCAGCGCTGATGGGGGCACGGCCAGCTCCGCGTGGCCTGGCTGGGCCAGTCGAGAGGAGAGGTCGCCAGGATCCTGCGCGCCCGCATCCGCGCGCAGGGCGAGCACGGCCCGGCTCCGGGCGGCCTCGTTCCTCCAGGTGGCGGCCGCGTCCACATGCAGCCCATCGTTGTACGCGAGCACCTGCACGCCGCCCGGGGTGAAGGCGAGCGACGTCAGCGAGGTGTTCGTGAGCTTGCCCAGCAGGCGCGGTCGCGCGGGGCTCACGCCGAGCAGATCGCTGAGCAGCGTGATGATCACGCCTCCGTGGGCGACCACCGCGACGTGCTCGTCCGGAGCGCTCGACTCCGCGAGGTCCCAGACCGCCGCGACGATCCTCGCGCCCAGATCGCTCCACCGCTCGCCGCCCCCCACCGGCACGTCCTCGCCGCGAGCCAGGGCCGCGACCTCGTCGGGCCAGCGTGCATGCACTTCATCGCGGCTCAGCCCTTCCCAGCGGCCGAGGTTGATCTCGCGCCACTGCGGCTGGGTCTCCACCGGCATGCCCACCGCCTCGCCCAGCGTGATCGCGGTGGCGTGAGCCCGCTTCAGGTCGGAGCTGAGGAGCCGCGTGAACGAGTGCGTGCTCGCCAGCCGATGGGCGAGCGCCGCGGCCTGGGTGCGGCCGGTGTGCGAGAGCTGAGCATCGGAGTGCCCCTGCCAGATCCCCGCCGCGTTGGAGACCGACTCGCCATGACGGATCAGCGTGATCTGCATCTGTTTCTCCCGGACGGTGAATGGTGGCACCGAAGGCGGACAGTAGTGCACGCGGCCGCCGGGACGGCTCGCTATGTTCCGGCCCGTGCGCTGCCACATTCCACTTCTGTTCGCCCTGTTGCTCGGCTGCCCGAGCGGCTCCGAGGGCTCCGCTACGCCCGCGGAGCGCCCGCCCGTCCCGGTGGTCGTCGCTGAGGCTGGCGAGCCGCGTCTCGACCGCAGCTTCTCGGTGCTCGGGGAGGTCCGCACGCGACACCGCGCCGAGCTGGCTGTGGGGGTCGATGGGCCGATCCTCCGCCTCGACGCCCTCGAGGGCGATCGCGTAGCCAAGGGCGCCTTGCTCGTGCAGGTGGACGACGCGGTGGCTCGCGCGGAGCTGCAGGCCGCGGCGGCCGCCGTGGATGAGGCGGCCATCGCGCTCAAGCGGTCCGAGGCGGATCTCGCTCGCTATCGCAGCGTGAGCGCCGACGTGCTCGCCCAGACCGAGGTAGACCGCGCTGAGGCCGACGTCGCGGGCCTGACCGCACGGCTGCGCAGCGCCGAGGCTCGGGTCGCCGAGGTCCGCGCCCGCATCGCTCGCCACGCCATCCGCGCGCCGTTCAGCGGCGCGGTCACGCGGCGCCACGCGGATCCCGGGGACTGGGTCACGCCCGGGCGGGTGCTGCTGGAGATGGCCTCCACGGACAACCTGGACGTGCTGGTGGACGTTCAGCCCGCCCTCGCGGGGCTCATCCGCGCCGGGGACCCCGCGACCCTCACCCCGAACGGGGTCTCGGTCCCGGCCACGGTGGCTGCGGTCGTCCCGGTGCTCGACCCCACAACCCGCACCGCGCGGGTGCGCTTGAGCCCCGATGCGCCCCACGAGGCACTCATCCCCGGCGCGCCCATCACCGTGGTGTTCGACACGTCGGCCAGCCTGCCGTCGGGCGCCCGAGTCCCGCGGGACGCGATCACCACGAGCAGCGCGGGCAGCACCGTGGTGCGCGTTCAGGACAGCGTCGCCGAGCGCGTCACCGTGCAGGTCCTCGCCGAGTCGCCAGACGCCGCTCTGGTGGACGGCCTCGCGCCCGGGGACCTCGTGGTCATCCGCGGAAACGAGTCCCTGCGCCCCGGACAGGCCGTGCGCATCGCGGGAGACGAGGGGTGAACGGTGGGCTGCTCGCCGCGGCCATCGCGCGGCCGGTCGCGGTGCTGTCGGGGCTGGTCCTCGTGGTGCTCTTCGGCGTGCTGTCCGTGGCTGGGCTGCCCATTCAGCTCACCCCCGACGTGCAGGTTCCGACGCTGTCGGTGCAGACGAACTGGCCCGGCGCGTCGCCGCCCGAGATCGAGCGGGAGATCCTGCAGGAGCAAGAGGACGTGCTCAAGGGTCTGCGGGGCCTGACGCTGATGACCAGCGAGGCGTCGGTGGACCGAGGCACGCTCGATCTCGAGTTTGAGGTCGGCACGGATCTCGACGACGCTCTTGTGCGGGTGACCAACCGGCTGGTGCAGGTCCCCGCCTACCCCGAGTCGGCCAGGGAGCCCGTGGTCTCCACGGCGAACGCCAGCGGTCCGCCGCTCGCCGTGGTGCTCATCCAGGACGTGTCGGGCGGCGACGTCGCCCCATACCGCACCTGGGTCCAGGAGTCGGTGCTGCCCCGGCTCGAGCGTATCCCTGGCGTCGCAGCCATCGACCACTTCGGCGGCCAGGACACCGAGATCGTCATCTCCTATCGACCCCACGACCTCGCTGCCCGAGGGGTGCCGCTGGGCACGCTGGTGCGCGTGGTGCAGGCGGAGCTTCAGGACAGCTCCGGCGGGGACCTCGATCTGGGCAAGCGCCGCTACAACGTGCGCACCTTGGCCACGCCCGATTCGCTCGCTGGGTTCGGCGACATCGTGCTCGTCGCGGGGCGGCCCGGCGAACCGGCGGTCCGGCTGCGTGACGTGGCCACGGTGGATCAGGGCCTGCGCAAGCAGCGGGCGAAGGTCTTCGGCGACGACCACGAGTCGCTGGCGCTGCTGCTGCGCCGCGAGGCGGGCAGCAACGTGCTCGAGGTCACCGAGCAGATCAAAGACGAGGTCGCCCGGATCCAAGACGAGCAGATGGCGCCGCGGGGGCTCTCGATCCGGATCGCGAGCGACCAGACCGACTACATCTACGGCGCGCTCGGGCTCGTGCGACAGAACTTGCTGCTGGGAGGCGCCCTGGCCGCCCTGGTGCTGCTCCTGTTCTTGCGCTCGTTCCGCGCCGCGGCCCTCATCACGCTGACCATCCCCGTGTGCGTGGTGGGCACGGCGCTGGGCATGTCGCTGCTGGGGAGGACCCTGAACGTGGTGTCCCTGGCAGGCATGGCCTTCGCCGTCGGCATGGTCGTGGACAACGCCATCGTCGTGCTGGAGAGCATCGACTCGTGGCGCTCCCGCACCCGTGACCCGGCGGAGGCCGCGCTGGAGGGCGCGCGAGAGGTGTGGGGAGCCATCCTCGCCTCGACCCTGACCACCATCGCCGTGTTCATCCCGATCATCGCGTGGCAGGACGAGGTCGGCTACCTGCTGCGCGACGTCGCGGTGGCCATCTCGCTCGCGGTTGGGCTCTCGCTCATCGCCAGCGTCATCGTCATCCCGAGCTTCGCGGGGCGGGTGTTGACCGCCCGGCTCGACGACGGTCAACAAGGCTTCGTCGCGCGCTTCTCTGCGCGCATTGGCCGGGTGGTGTCGTCGATGACCGGCTCCATGCCCCGCTCCACGCTGGTGGCGGTGCTGGCGCCGGTCGCCATGGCGCTGGTGGCGATCACCCTGCTGCCGCCGATGGAGTACCTGCCCACGGGGAACCGCAACTTCCTCTTTGGGGCTCTCATCCCGCCGCCGTCCTACTCGGTGCCCGAGATGATGGCCATCGGCGAGTCGTTTCAGGCGGGGATGAAGCCGCACACCGGCCCCGACGCCACCGCCGAGCCGCGCATCTCCCGCTCCTTCTTCGTGGCCCGGCCGGGGCTCGCGTTCATGGGCGGCGAGGCCGAGGACCCCGACAAGATCAAGGATCTGGTGGCCCTGTACCGCACGCGGCAGCGGGAGATCCCCGGCGTGCTCGGCGTCGCATCCCAGGCGTCCTTGTTCGGTCGAGGGTTGGCGAGCTCGCGGTCCATCGACGTGGACGTCACCGGGCCCGACCTCGACGTGCTGGCCAGCGTGGGCGGGGCGATGATGGGCATGGTGCGGGAGGTGATGCCGGACGCCCAGGTGCGACCCATCCCCACCCTGGACGCCGGTGCGCCCGAGTTCCAGTTGGAGCCGAAGCGCGACGAGCTGGCGAACCACGGGATGACCGGCGCGGAGCTCGGAGCGGCGGTGGATGCCCTGGTGGACGGGCGCATCGTCGGTGAGCTGGCCCGCGGAGGGCAGCCGAAGATGGACGTGGTCGTGAGGCCTCAAGGCGGCGGCGTCGGGACCGCGGACGCGCTGAGGGCGGCGCCCATCGCCACGAGTCGAGGCTCCGTCGTGCCCCTGGGGGTGCTCGCGGATGTGTACGAGCGCAACGGCCCCACGCAGATCCGGCGCATCGAGCGGCGTCGCGGCCTCACCATCCGGGTCTCCCCCCCGGACGATCTGGCGCTCGAGGACGCGATCCGGCTGCTGCGCACCTCGGTGATCGCTCCGCTGATGATCGACCTGCCGCCCGACGTGCAGCTGGATCTGGCGGGCACCGCCGACCAGCTGTCGCTGGCCCAGGCCCGTATGGCCAACGTCCTGCTGCTCGCGCTGGTCATCAGCTTCCTGCTGCTGGCGGCGCTGTTCGAGGACCTGCTCGCGCCGGCGGTGGTGCTCGTGACCGTGCCGCTCGCCGCCGCTGGCGGGGTGGTCGGACTGCGGCTGGTGGACGCGCTCCTCGCGCCGCAGCCCCTGGACATGATGAGCGCCCTGGGCTTTGTCATCCTCATCGGCGTCGTCGTGAACAACGCGATCCTGGTGGTGGATGGGGCGCTGGTGCGGCTGCGCGAGGGACTGGACCTCGCCGCGGCGCTGGGCGGCGCAGTGGAGCGGCGGACTCGGCCCATCGCCATGTCGGCGCTGACCTCCCTCGCTGGGCTGCTGCCGCTGGTCTTGCTCCCCGGCAGCGGCTCGGAGCTGTACCGGGGCGTCGGCGCCATCGTGCTCGGAGGGTTGGCCCTGAGCACGATGTTGACGATCTTCGTCGTGCCGGCCGTGTTCGCGGTCGTGTGGCGTCTGGCGAGGCGGGCATGAGGGCGGCGCTGGCGGCGTGCGTCCTGCTGGGGATCACGGGGCCCGCCGCGGCCCAGGAGCCGCCGGTGAACACCGGTTCTGCGTTGCTCTCGCTGGACGAAGCGCGGTCGCGGGCCCAGCGCAACGCGCTGCAGGTGGCGTTGGCGCGCTGGGACCACGAGTCCGCCCGCGGAGACGTGGCCCAGTGGACCGGCGCGGCCCTGCCGAGCGTGGCGGGGTTTGCGGACCTGACCACAGGGGCGGGCTTGACGCCGTCGGGCTTCTCGCGCCCTACCGCGAGCCTGTTTGCGGTGGGGCTGCGGGGCTCGGTGCGGCTGTTTGACCCAGCGACCTGGGCGGCAGCGACCGCAGCGCGGCGCACCCTGCGGGGCGAGGAAGCGACCGTGGAGTGGACGCGGGCGAGGGCGCGGCAGCAGGCGACGGACCTGTACGCCACGGTGCTGCTCGAGCAGGAGATCGCCGGGGCCCTCGATGAGGCGCGCCAGAGCGCAGACGAGGACGCATCGGCAGTCCAGGAGTTGGTGGCGGCCGGACTTCGTCCTGCATCGGACGCGGCGCGGACCCGGGCGGACGCGATGGATCTCGGGGCGCGAGCCATTGAGGCGCGAGGCCGGATGGTGGCGGCGTGCGCGGGCCTACAGGACCTGATGGCGGTGGACATTGACGGCGACTGCGCCCTGGTGCCGCTGCTGACCGACCCCACCCCCGCCGAAGCGAGCGGGACACACCCGGCGTTGGTCGCCGCCCAGGAGGCCGTGTCGGCCGCGCGGGCGGGGCAGATCAGCGCGGTGGGAGCGCAGCTTCCGACGGTGGAGGCCGAAGGCACGGTGGCCCACTACGAGGTGCCCGGCGCCCAAGGCGGGGTCGGCTGGAGCGTGGGTGTGGGCGTGGATGTGCCTCTGCGGGTGGTCGCTGAGGGTCGCGGGGAGCTGATCGGCGCGGCGGCGGCGCGAGGCGCGGCCGAGGCGTCGCTCGCGGGCCAGGAGCGCGCGATCGAGGCCGCGAGCATCGCGGCCCAGGCGGAGTGGGACGCCGCGTCAGCCGCGGTGATCGCCCGCGAAGGCGCCGTGGATGCCGCCGCCGCCGCGCTGCTGTTGGTGCAGGAGCGCTACCGAGCCGGGCTCGAGGACGTGTCCTCGCTGCTCGATGCGCGGCGCGCCGGGATCGACGCGCAGGTGGGTCTGCTCCGGGCCAATGCCCGGCGTTGGTCCGCGTTGGCAGCGGTCGAGGCGGCCCGCGGCGTCAGGTGAAGATGATCTGGCGGAGTGTCACTACGCACACGTGTTGATGGGGCTGGCGCAGCGCGGCAAGCTGACTACGCTCTCTTCATGCTTCGCACCATCTCAGTCGCAATCTCGGGGATCTGTCTCCTCTGCGCGCCTGCCGGCGCCTCCGCTCCGAGCCCGGTCACCGGGCCGCCGCCCGAGCTCTTGTCCCACGCCCGGCAGGCTCGGTCCTGCGCGGTGCAGGCGGGCTTGCTCGACGCGCCGGGCGACCGCCTCGCGGTCATCGACTTCAGCCTCCCGTCGGACGAAGCGCGTCTGTGGGTGATGGACGAGGTCACCGGCAAGGTGCTGTTCCACGAGCTCGTCGCGCACGGCAAGAACACCGGCGTGCGCGAGGCGACGGCCTTCTCGGACATCCCCGGCAGCAACCAGTCCAGCCTTGGGCTCTATGTCGGAGCGGAGCCGTACGTCGGCAAGCACGGCACGTCCCTGCGCCTTGATGGGCTCGAGCCTGGAATCAACGGCAACGCGCGGGACCGCGCCATCGTCGTGCACGGCGCGCAGTATGCGACGCCCGACTTTGTGCGGCAGCACGGTCGCCTGGGGCGCTCGTTTGGCTGCCCTGCGGTCCGCCCCGAGGTGGTGGGGCCGCTCATCCAAGAGCTACGGCAAGGGACACCACTGTTCACATGGCACGACGACTCCGACTGGCTGTCCACCTCGCAACTCTCGGGCTGCTCAGCGGGCTGACCGCGTCCGCGGAGCCGCCGACCGAGTCTCCTTCCCGCGTCTGCACCGATGGCTCGGTGTCGGTGCGCACATCGCCGGACTGGAAGGCCGCCCGGCGCGGGGTGCTGCTCGACTGCGCGGTGGTGGAGCTCGTCCGAGAGCAGGATGGGCCGGGCTGTAAGGAGCCGTGGGCAGAGATGCGCGGGGGCGGCTGGATCTGCCTCGACTACGTAGCGCCCAGTGCGGCTCCGCTACCTCAGGCTCACCCCATGGTGGCCTTCGACCACCCCACGCCCGAGGATCTCGCGACGTACCGAGCCAGTGGCACCTATGAGCGATCCGTGGGGCCCGCGGCCGAGGCCCTGCTCCCCTACGTCTACGGGAGGCGCAGCGGGCGGTTCGAGGGCCGGTGCCACGCCGATGTGCAGGCCAAGCAGCGCGGCGATGCGCCGGTCAAGCGCCTCGACCCTTCGCGCCGGCAAGCGTTCGTGGAGGTCATCGAGACTGACGAGGGCGGGTTTTTGCGGCGGCCCGATGGCACGGTGGTGCCCGTCGACGACGTCTACCTGTACGCACCCTCGCGCTTCGAGGGTGTCGATCTGGTGCAGTCGCCGGGGCCCGAGGGCTCCGTTCCTGCCTGGGTCCGCTCCGGCGGAGGGCGCTGGAGGGAGGAGGCGACCGTGCAGGCGCCCATCCTGCGAGAGCTGCCCGCGCGCGCCCAAGTGTTCGTCGGCCCGGCTGTTGAGGGCACAGATGGCCGCACCTGGTGCCCCTTGCGGCAGGTGGACGGGGAGCCGGCGACCGGGTTCATCGCGAGCTCGCGGTTGCGCCGGCTGCGGGCGTTGCCGGCCCCGTCAGGCGTTGCCCCCGACACCGTCTGGATCGACGTGGACCTGAGCGAGCAGGTGCTCACGCTGCTGCGGGGAGAGACTCCCGAGTACGTCACCCTCGTGTCCACCGGAGTCCGTGCGCACGCAACTCCGCCGGGGATCTACCGGCTCGGCGACAAGATGCTGCACTGGGATATGGCCTCCCTGGACGGCGCGAGCGACCCCTACCACATCGAAGAGGTGCCCTGGGTCATGCACTTTTGGCCGCGATACGCCTTGCACGCCGCGTTCTGGCACGACGGGTTCGGGGAGCAGCGCAGCCACGGGTGCATCAACCTCGCCCCGCGGGACGCACAGCAGGTGTTCGATCGGACCGCCCCCCGGGTGCCGCCGGGCTGGCACACGGTGTGGGAGACCTCCGAGGATCCGGGCTCGATCTTGAGGGTGCGTAGCGACCGCGCCGAGGTCCCTGATCGTCGCCGTGCGCTCTGATCGCATGCCCCACGGTTCGACTCAGATGATCTGATCGCCGAAGGTCACCCGGTACAGGTCGGTCCGACGGTCATTCCAACACTGCACCGTGCCGTGCCGCCGGTGCCGTCGCAGGGCTTCCAGATCCAGATCGTGCGCGACCACGGTCTCGAGGTTCGCCTCGGCCTCCGCTGCGACTCCATCCTGGGGGAAGGCCATGTCCGCCGGCGTGAGCACGGCAGAGCGGGCGTAGTGCACATCCGCGTTCTCGACGAACGGCAGGTTGCCGACGCACCCCGCGGTGATGGCGAACAGGTGGTTCTCCACGCAGCGAGCCTGCGCGCAGACCCGGACGCGCTGGTGGCCGTAGCGGTCGTTGGTGTTGTAGGGCACGAACAGCAGGCTGGCCCCGTCGGCCGCGATCTTGCGTCCCAGCTCGGGGAACTCCACGTCGTAGCAGATGAGGATCGCCACCTTGGCGCTGTCCGTCTCAAAGACCTCGACGCTGTTGCCGCCCTTGACCCCCCACCACCGCGCCTCGGACGGCGTGATGTGGATCTTCTTCTGGGAGTCGATACGGCCGTCCCGGTGGAACAGGTAGGCGGTGTTGTACAGCCCGTCCGCCTCGAGGGTGAACTGACTGCCGCCCACGACGTTGACGTTGTAGCGAACAGCGAGGCTGGTCATCAGCTCGATGTACTGCTCGGTGAAGCCGGCGAGGACCCGCGCGGCGGTGCCGGGGCGGGCGCTCTCGATGAGCGAGAGCAGCTGCAGCGTGAAGAGCTCGGGGAACACCACGAAGTCGGCGCGGTAGTCGCCAGCGGTGTCCACGAAGAACTCCACTTGGCGACTGAACTCCTCGAAGCTGCTGATGCGACGCATCTGATACTGGACGAGGGAGACCCGGACGGGCTGCACGGCCCGCAGCTTTCGTCGGACCGACTTCGCTCGAACGAAGTCGAGGTTGGGCCACTCCAAAGACGTGGCGTATCCGTCGGAGAAGTCGTCGGACGGCAGGTAGTCCGAGATGAGCTCGCGCAGCAAGAACCCGTTGGCGAGCTGGGAGGTGAGCACTGGGTCAACCAGACGCTTTGCCTTGACCTCTTCGACGTACTCTGCGGCGGTGAACGTCTCCTTGTGCGCCTCGTAGCCAGGGATGCGTCCGCCGATCGCCATGCGGGCGAGGTTCAGGTCGCGGCACAGGGTCTTGCGGAAGTCGTACATCCGCCGGGACAGACGCATGCCGCGGAAGTCCGGATGGACCTGCATCTCGATGCCGTAGAGCGTGTCACCCTCGGGGTCGTGATTCGTGATCGACCCTCCGTCGGCGACCACGTTCCAGTCCGCCCACTGGTCGTAGTCGCCCGAGTCCACGATGAGCTGAGCCGCGGTCGCGACCAGCGTCTCGTCGGCGAAGAGCCCCACCTGCGACTGCTCCCAGTGGAAGAGCTGCGAGCGCAGTTGGTCCTCGGTCCAGGGCTCCATGCTGGGGAAGCAGAGCAGCTGCAGCTGCACGAGCGCGTCGAAGTCCTCCACGGTCAAGGGTCGAAGGCGGAGCCGGGTCTCAAAGTCGCGTAGATCGATGGGCATGCGGGAGCCTATTGCCACCTGTATGGGTCCACAACCAGGGGAGGGCAAAGAGAGAAGTCAGGCGAGACCGCGACGAGCTCGATACTTCGCTTAGAGCGGGTCTCAGCCCGACGTGGGCTGGAGTGAGACCGCCAACTGATTGCGAGCGGGCTCTGCGGGTGTCCTCGTGTGGTAAAGCCGGAGTCGCCGCGAGGCGGGGCCGACCGTGATCGCGGCGGCCAACAGCTACGAAGGACAACACCTTGCACGCCAACGATCTCGAGCCCAACACGCTGTTCATCCAAGTCTCGGGGGCCGGCCTGCCGGAGGTGGACGGGCTGTTTGTGCCCTCCACCGCGCCGCCGGTGACGTCCGAGTCGGGGACGGTGTCCAGCCTTGGCTACTGGAACGGAAAGATGGCGTGGGATCGCGCCGACGGGCGAGGGGAGCGAAGCCCCGCGCTGTCGTACTCCAACAGCTACACGTCGTGGCGAATCTGTCGTCTCGACGGGCACCTGGCGTACGACATCACCTGTGAAGACGCCCTGCCGCCGACCGATCGGGAGTGGCACGTCTACAAGAAGGGAGTGCCGCCTGCCCCGAGCGTGGTGATTCACCACTTCGATCCGAGAGAGCCCCTGCCCAAACCCAACGTGGTGTTTGTTCTCGGCGGGCCGGGCAGCGGGAAGGGGACGATGTGCTCGCTCGCGGCGACTCAGCTGGGCTGGGTCCATCTCTCGACCGGAGACCTGCTTCGGGCGGAGCGTGCAGCCGGCGGCCCGACAGCCGCTGCCATCGAGAGGTACATCACGGCCGGAGAGCTCGTTCCGAACGAGATCACCGTGACGCTGCTGAAGCAGGCGATGGAGACGTCCATGCGCCGGACCGGCCGGGTGAACTTCTTGCTCGACGGCTTCCCTCGCTCCCTGGACAACATGGAGGGCTGGTACGAGATCTTCGGGCGGGACGCTGAGCTCCCGAGGATGCTGCACTTCGAGTGTCCGTACGAGGTGCTGGAGAAGCGCATCCTGGGCCGGGCGAAGTACTCGGGTCGCAGCGACGACAACGTGCAGAGCATGAAGCTGAGGTTCGACACGTTCAAGGCGAAGACGCTGCCCACGCTCGAGCTCTTCAAGAGCAAGGACAGAGTGGTCGAGGTGGACGCGAGCCAGAGCCGGGTCGATGTCTACGAACTGGTCAGGAGCAGCCTGCAGGCCTACACCGATCCTGCGCTCGCCGCCCAGCCGCTCACCGAGCGATCGGAGATGCAGCTCGGCCTGAGGCCCTACCCGAAGCGGGGCTAGCCCAGCGGCGCCCGCCACGCTCCCGCCAGCAACTCCCGGAGGCGAACAGGCTCGGTCGCAGTCGTCTTGCACATGAATCCGCTCTTGTGGGCGAAGTGCACATCCGGCTCGCTCTCGACCCGGGAGAAGTCGAGAGACGGGTGATCCTCGTACCGACCGATGCCGTAGCCCGTACCGCGCCGGTCGGGGTACACGATGGCGGCGACAGTGGTCTCCAGTCCCTCGGAGCGAATGTAGGCGGCGACTGCGTTGCTGGGCTCGTCGGCGAGCGGGTCGGTGCGGGGGAGAAAGACTGCCTCGAGGACGTCTTCGCCCAAGGGGAGCGACCAGCGCTCGGCGTGCTCGGCGACAAACGCGATCCGCTCGCGCACGGCCGCGAGGTAGTCGAGGAGATCCTGCCCCACGAGGCGCATGAACTCGTAGACCGGCTCGCCCGCCTCGTGCTCTGACCGGCGCGCGAACTGACGGAGCAGCGTGCCATCGATGGGCGAGTGAAGCTGCGAGATGGCTTTGCGGGGCACGCCGAGGAACGCGGCTGTCTTCTTGGGCCCCCGGGAGTCGAACCATTCGGCGGGCTCGAGCCAGGGGCAAAAGAGGAGCGCATCCTCGTACAGGCCCAGATCGCCCAGGACCAGGCTGAGGGCGCACGTCGGGGGATGCTCGCGCGGGAAGTGGTGGTGGTCGAAGTTCGAGCGCGCCGGATCGTGTTCGCCGCCGACATCGACGACCGCGACCCCGGGGTCGCTCAGCTCCTGGGCGGTGGGCGTGCGTCGGACGATGGGAGCGCCCGACACTGCGGCGAGCACGCAGACCGCGAGGAGATCGTCTTTGTGGGCGCCACCAGGGTGGGTGAGGATGGTGTGGAGCATCGGGCGGCGATAGCACGCAGTTGTTGTGCGGGGCAGGTCGTTCATCGGTTTGGCGCCCTCGTCGGTGCTCTAGACTGTGCGAACAAGCGCCACAGGGCGTCCATCCCCTATGCCGGTCACCTGACGACCATCGGAGCGTGCGTGATCCATCCCTACAACGACGCCAACCTGCTGCTGTGGGATCGGGGGGAACTCAAGGTCCAGATCCTGCTCCCGGCCAACACCCGCCCCATTGCCTACTGCGACGGGACCGAGGAGGACGAGGAAGAGATGCGGCAGATCGCCGAGTCCGAGGGGACTGAGTTGCCCACGATCCACCGCAAGGTGCTCAAGACCGGTCGTGAGATCTGGACCGTCGGGGAGGCCCCGACGGACAACGCCGAGGACGATGTCTGGTCCTACGACTAGCGCTCTGACGCGGATCCCAGGAACCAGAACGAAGAGAGCCCAGGCACAACAACTGCCTGGGCTCTCTCGTTAAATGGCTCCCCGGGCTTGTCGGCAGGGGGAACATGGTTGGGGAAGGCGGTTTATCCCCGGGGAGATCAACTTAGCCCGGCAGAGAACGAGGCGCCGAAGCCGAAGCGCGAGACCGGGCCGGAGCGGTGGGCGCGGTGGGCGGAGATGGTGAATGGGGGGATGTCGAAGGCCGAGGTGGCGAGGCGGGAAGGGGTGTCGCGGGCGGCGGTGACGATGGGGTTGAGGAGGCTGGAGTAGAGCTACTGCCTGGGCCGTGGGCTGGTCCGCTCAGAGGCTCGCGAGTATACTGAGACTGAGATGAAAAAACTCTTGCCCACCATCATCTTCCGCCCAATGCGCCCCGACGAGGACGGGTTCCCCAAGCTCGGGGCATCCTTGTCCACACTCGGAGTTCGACCGAACAAGGACATCAAGGTCGCAGCGGATGGAACGGTCCACCCAGAGTCGGGCGGCATGTCGGTCACCCCAGATCGCTGGAAGGACGTTCCACACCCCCTGATGCCGCGCGAACTTGGCGGTGAGGGCCGCCACCCCCTTTTCTGCCTGTTGGCATCGTCGTTGCCGGACAGCCTGACGGCCAGGATTGACCGGACGAGACATGCCAACGTGGAGCCGGTCGAAGCCTGCCACTTTGAGGACTTCAACGGCGCCGTCCAGGCTACACGGCTCGGCTGGAGGCCCCATGAGTGAAGCCATGAGTGAGTACCGACGCCTCGAAAAGCGCTTGATCTGGTTGAGGTGGATCAACGAAGGCCATGAGGCCCCCGAAGAAGAAGATCTTCTGGAAGAAATGGCCGAAGTCTGGATGCACCTCAGCGATCAGGATCAAAAGATGATTCGACAGGAAGGGCCGAAATCCCACATTGCGCCTATGTATACCAGCAAAGCTCGCCACCATCTCTACGAGTCACTGGATACCTCTGGCCGACATCGTGTCTACAAGGAGGTGGCCTGATGTACGCAACCGCTCACCGGGTGAAGTCCAGACAGGGCCAAGTCGGGATCAACGCATTCCTGCACAAGCATGGTGAAGGAGATTCCGCTGGCATTGACTGGGACAAGATCGACATGAGGTACGTCACGGAGCAGGCGACGGGAGGACTTGTCTCCGAGCATACCGAGATTGCTCCTGGTGGAAACCAGGTGCTCAGCTATCTCGATGTGGTTTGCCCTGACGAGATGCAGGTAGAACAGATCGAGGAAGCCGTCGTTCACGCCAAGGCTGCCCTCACGACCAGCCTCAGGCCCTTGGAGCGGTCCTTTGGAAGAATCGTCGTGCGATTCGGTGCGGCCTTCGGACTCCGGGAGGCAGAGGGCGTTGAGTATGACGCTCTTGCGAACGAGGTACTGAACATCATCCGGCGAGGTGTGGCCCCCGTGTGGCTGGGTAAGGCTCCGTTGCACGTGGTTGTCACCCGAAGTGAGGACGGCTTTGCCTTCGGGCTCGCAGAAGATGACAAGCAACGAGCCCTTGCCGCCAGGGAAGTGTCACTGCCTTATGGCGTGGTCCGCATCGACTACGATACCTACGACGATTTTGAGAGGCTCTACGGTGACCTCATGATGCACATCCTCCCGACGGTCACAGGCCTAACGCTTGACCAACTCCGCTCCGAAGGAGGCGTGGCCGTCATCCAGGCTGACACCGGCCGTATGATCTGGGAGTGGCCCCGGCGCAGAGAGCATTCGTAGAGCACTCCCGGCCCGGGGTCTGCTGTCAGGGGGTACGGGACGGCGCTCTCATCTTTCTCGTCAAAAATCACCTCGCCTGCTGGTTGTCAAGTTTCCTCTTTGCCAACTACGCCTGCGTCCGAGACAGCACCCGCTTCCGGCTACGCAGCGCGGCGATCTCGATGTCGAATAGTTCCCAGATCATAGGCATGAGGGTGTGCTGGGCGTGGAAGCGCACGTCCTCCGGGAGGGCCTCGATGCTACGTTCTAGCTCAGCGCGCCTGCGCGAGAGGGTGTGGATGGCCCGGCTGATCTCTGCAACGCCTTCGGCCCGCTTCTCCCAGGAGGCGCGCGTGGCGCGCGATCGGGCCTCCTGAACCCGTTGCTCGGCCTGCTCCAGTTCGTGCTCGTGAAGCATGCGCAGGAGATCCTTGATGAGCCCGCCTGCGTCCTCGGTGCTGAACATCAGGGCTCCTCGTGCTGGGCGCCCTTCTCCCGCGGCTGGCTCTCGAAGGCCCTGTCTGCCAGTTGGACTACCATGTCGATGGCTCTCTGCCGCGTGACGGGATCGAGCGAGGGGTTCTCACTGAGCAGGGTGGAGACCCTGCCCACCAGGTCGAGGGCGATCTCGCCTCGGGTTTGCAGGTGCTTGTGGTCCTGAACCATGGCTTCGATATGCTTCTGGAGGATCGCGATGACCTGGTTGGTCCTGGCGTCGATCTCGTCGACCCGGGCTTTGGCTTCGGCTCGTATCTTCGCGATTTCGACGGCGCCCTTTGCGATTTCGGCCAGATCGCCCGCGGCACGGGCGCCGGTTCGGATCACTTCGGTGACTTGGGCTTCGGTTAGCACTACGCCGCCGTGTTCGGTTCGCAGGATCGCTCCGCCCTTGGAGGTCGGTAGGCGAGGTTTGGTGACGGTGGGGAGATCGAACTCGTTGTCTCTGGGGCTCATGGCGACTCCGTTCTCTCAAGGGGTGGAGGGGGAGAGGGTGTTCAGCTGTGTGCGCAGATCGGCGATCTGCGCCCGCTGGGCGGTGATGCGCTCGGTGGCGGCCCTGTGCTCGGTGCCGCTGGCCGCGGAGGCGGTGGCGTGCTCCACGATCAGATCGTCGTAGATGATTCCCACCAGCGCCATGTTGGCCCGGCGGAGGTTGGGGAGCGTCTCGGAGCGGAGGTCCTCGAGGACCTCGTTCCCCCAGGCCTGCACGGCGCTGGCGAGTTCCTTCTTCATCCGCGTCTGCCAGATCTTCGCTTCGACTACGTAGACGATGGCTTCGACGAGGAGTTGGATCGCACCCGCCATCCGCTGGACCATCTTTTTGGTGAAAGTGCGGCCGATCTGGTTGTAGACCTCGCGGCCGAAGGTCTTGTTGAACAGGGCACCGGCCCTTTTGACGATCATTTTGACCAGGTTCCCCGCACCGGCTGCCACGCCGCCGACACCTCCCAGCGCCTTGAGGCCAGTGCTGATGGCGCTGCCGCCTACACGTTGCACTAAGGTGCGGACAAGGTTGATGGTGAAGCGCTGCGTGGCATCGGATTGCACGCGCACGCTGCGCTCGATCCGCTCGACCGCTGTGTTGGCGATGTCCTGCAGCTCCTGGTCCAGGCGCAGAAGCTCCGTCTCGATGATCTTCTCGACCATCTTCGCGGCCTGGCGCGCCTCGTAGGGCATGGCGTGTTCAGCGAGCCAGGCGGCGCAGCCTTCGGCGTCCAGCCACTTGTTCGCGTCGTCCACTTCCTGTGACAAGCGCGTGAGCATGCCCTCGGTCGATCGGCGCAAGGTGGGCTCGACGGTGTTGGCCAGGCGCCCCATGGAGCGCCCCACGGCCTCGATTGAGCGGGTCCGGGCATCCTGCAGGATCTCGACTTGCTCCCTCATCTGCGCCAGTTCCTCCGCCGTGGCCTGTTGGCGCAGCTCGCGCCGTTCCAGCAGATCGTCAACCTCGCCGAGTAGCTGGCGCAGCGCATGGACGAGTTTGGCGGCCACTGCGGCTTGCCGGTCGGGTGCCTCGACGATCTCCCGTACCGAGCGCCAAAGGGCCTGGGTGTCCGGGAGCGGTGCTGGGTCCGGCGGGGGCGAGCCGTCGTCCGTGTATGTAGTGCTCGGGACGATGTGCAGGATCGGGCGCCCCTTCAGGCAGTCCGTGGCGTTGTCCATGATCTCGGCCACGCGCCTCAAGGTCGAGGCTGGAGCCGGGGGAGCACGGTTGATCACAAGCACCACGGGGATGTCGGGGTCGTCCTCGATGGAGCTCTGAACGACCTCGAGCAGATCCTGGTCCACCTGCCCGAACCCGGTGCGGTAGCCGGCTACGAACACGATGAGATCGCTATTGGGCAGGAATGCGCGCAGGATCTCCTCGTGGCTGGCGAGGAGCGCGTTGTACCCGGGCGTGTCGAATACCTGGAGCCCGTCGGTCCCCAGAGCCGACGGTGGGCAGCGCACTTGCAGACGTAGGATCTCCTCAATCGGCCGCTCGTTCTGTCCGAGGAAGACCTCGTGATCGATCTCCTGCTGGGTGCCATCGCGGTAAATGGCCAGGTAATGGGTCTCTTGCCCCTCTTGAAGGGACACGTGGGTCACCGTGGCGGTGGTGGGGCTGGCGTACATGGGGAGCAGGGGCTCCTCGAGCAGCCCGTTGGCGAGGCTGGACTTGCCCGTACTCGTTTCGCCCACCAGGGTGACGTAGGCGCGGGGCTGGGCGATTCGGACGGTGAGCAGTCGTGCGGCGGCGAGCTGATCGCCGCTGTCAGCCTCTTCCAGGACCGAGCACAGCGCCCGAGCGAGTTCGAGGTGGTCGGGGGTCAGGTGCGGGTTCATAGGCCTTCCTCCAGGGTCTGCCGGTACCTGCGGAGGATCGCGTCGTCCCCGTGCAGCCGTGCTTTTTGCACCTCACGCTCCTCGCGGCTGGCCGACAGGACGGCGAGGCGCTGCTCGCGCTCGTGGGCGTAGCGCTTTTGCTGGGCCTGCAGCCAGGCGTCCAGGCCCTCATCGAGGTGGTGGACGATCTTCCCGGCCTGCCGGCGAAGATCGGCTTCGGTCCCGTCAACGAAGGTGTCGATGGCCTTTTTCACCGCGGGCCAGGCGGCGTTGGCACGGACAGACGTGACGCCGTCCCGTGCCTTCCTGCCTAGCCACACACCCAGGAACCCGCCTACGACGCCGCCCACGATCCCGCCGATGACCAAGCCGGGAGGGCCGCCGGCAGAACCGATCGCCGCCCCGATCTTGGTCCCGGCCACGCCCCCGCCCCACACGCCGCCGATACCGGCTCCCGCGCCGACGATGTTCGGGAGGAGCGCCTCGAGCTTCAACCGCTCTGTCAGCTGGACGGTCTTGCGCGTGTCCCGGGGACGAGCGCGCCACGATCCCACGTCCTCGAAGCGCGCCTGGATGTCGCCGACAAGCTTCATTGAGCGCTCCTGGAATGTGCCGAAAGCCTCGTCGAGGGGTCCCTGCTCCTCGTCGCGCAGCGCACGGGTGAGCCGTGGGCCGTCCACGATGCCCGCCCTCATCTTGGTGCGCATGACATTGCGCAGCTCCTTGCGCGTCGAGGAAGCCCACTCCCTCGTGGCCTCCTCGGACTCGGCGGCGAAGACCTTGTTGCGCGTGGTGGCGCTGGCGCGCCGCTGCTCCAGGTCCGCCAAGTAGCCATCGAAGCGCCGCGCTTCCTCGGCTATGCGCTGGCGGATCTGATCCGCGCTGGACGCCAGATCCTCCTCCCGATGACAGAGGACCAGCAGGGCGCCGTCGAGTTCGCCCAGTAGCGCGGAGCAGACCGATGCCTCGACCATCCGGGGCCAACTCGCGCCCAGCGTCGCGAGCCGCTGGGACACTGCCGCCAGCCCTGATCCGATTTGGCCTTCGGGATCGTCCATCAGCACAGCGCGCCATGCCGCGTAGGCGTTCACTACCTGGACGGTCGACCCCTCGCCGAGGGGGATGCGGTTCCTGGCCGCGATCTCGCGTAGCTTCTCCTCGTTGTGTCCCCGCCCCGCCTCGGCTTCGGACGCGGTCTCGTCGGACCAACGATTCTGGAGGAAGAGGGCCAGCGGCAGACGGGACCAGATGGAGGCCACGAAGACAGCCTCGGATCGGGTCAGCGGCGGGACTGTGCGCAGGAGGAAGATCACGCCGATGGCCGCCTTCAGGTATTCGCGAGTGGTCTGCAGGTTGGCGCTCGTGAGGCTCCCCATGCCCGGAAGATCCACAAGGACCATGCCGTCTGCCAGCATGGGGTGATCGGAGGCGAGGATTACGCGCTTCACCCCAAGCTGGTTGCCCGGGTTTCTCGCGTTGTGCAGGTACGCCGTCAGCGCTTCCTCGGTGGCCGGCACTCGTTCGATGCGGTCGTCCTGGAACTCCACAGTCGCGATACCGTCGGGGGCGGGATCGTGGCAGATCTCGGTTGGGACGCAGGTGGTCTCGTCCGCGTCGATGGGCAGGACGGGCTCCCGGAACAGTAGCGCGTTGAGCAGCGTTGACTTGCCGCAGCCCTGCACGCCGGTCATGGGAAGGATGAAGCGCTCGGCGTCGATGCGCTTCCGGAACCCCTCGAACCGTTGCGCTAGCGGTGGGGTGTCGGGATCGGTAGGCGGCGCGGCGTAGCGCTTGAGCGCTTCGCGCAGTTCGATGGACGTGAGGGCTGCCACCAGGGCATCGCGGGGAGAGGAAGCGGTCATGTCATGCTCCGAAGAGGCGGCGCCACCATGGGCGGGCGAGGGCGGTGAGAGCGGTCTGCTGGACCTCGATGTGTTCCTGCTGCTGCTCTGCGAGGGCGATAAGGCGTTGGCTCTGCGAGTGTTGCTCGGCGCCCTGCTGCTGGAGGGCGTCGAGTTTGGCCTCCACCTCTGCGATCCGTGCGAGAGGAGCAGTCGCGGTCGCCAGTTCGGCAGATGAGTCCACGATGCTCTGAAGCCGCCCCTGCTGCGCCGTGCTCTGCTGCTGGAGGGCGTCGAGCTTGGCCTCCACCTCTGCGATCCGTGCGAGAGGAGCAGTCGCGGTCACCAGTTCGGCAGACGTGTCCGTGAGGCTCTTGATCTGCTTCCGTTGTTCGGTGCCCTGCTGCTGGAGGGCGTTGAGCTTGGCATCCATCTCGGCGATCCGTGCGAGAGGAGCAGTCGCGGTCGCCAGTTCTGCAGATGAGTCCACGATGCTCTGGAGCCGCCCCTGCTGTGCTGTGCTCAGCTGCTGGAGGGCGTCGAGCTTGGCTTCTATCGCAGCGACCCGTGCGAGGGGCGTGGTTGCCTTCGTCATTTCGACAGAGGTGACGACCTTGCCCAGGCGAGCCAGGGCTTGACGCTGATCAGCGCATAGCGCCTTCGCCCAGGGCGGCCCCTCTCTGCCGCCACAGGCCTCATCAAGGGCTTCGACGAGCCTGTCGACGATCACCTCAATGATATCGGCGGTCTCCTGGTCGACCTTCATCTGGACCTGTTCGTTCATGCTTGCGGCTCTCATCAGCTTGCGGGTGGCAGTGGTGAACCCTGCGCCCGCCAGCGGCGCAGGGCTTCAGCGACCTCGGTTCCCATACGCTTGTCGCGGTCTGTTCCAGACAGGGAGCGTGCCCAATCTTGCTCGTCGGCGAGGGTGCGCAGCTGCTGGCCCTCGCGGAGTAGCCGGTCGGCCAGGAAGGTGTAGACCAATTTGGTGTCGTTCACCAGCACGCCGATCAAGGGATAAGGCAGGAAGGCGGCAATGTCGCGCGCCGCGAGGAGGCCATCGCCCAACTCCCCGGTGGCCTCCAGCGCCCGGACCGACGGCAGGACCAGCACCAGCCGGGTCTCTGGGAGGATGTGGTCCAGGACCAGCGAGCCCGCCAGCTGGTTCATGGTGCAGCCGGGCTGCACGACATCTGCAAGGAGCATGAGTACCTGCGTCGTCGGCAGCTGGGCAGGCTGATACCCTGGCTCCCCCATGCGCCTGCGCAGGAGGGGCTCGTCGATCACCGCCAGGGAGGCGCCTCCGTACGGGAGGCGCGCGAGGTGGAACGCCTGCCCTACGGGGATCGTTCCGGGGGCTACCATGTCGCCCCAGAACCGCACCATGAAGCTTGAGAGAGCCTCGGCGTCCCAGCCCCATATCGTGACGTGGTCCGGCTTCGGCTCTGCCCGTCCAAGCACCAAATCCCTGGACGCGAAGAACCTCGCGGCCTGGCGCTTCACTCCAAGCATCAGCAGCGGGGGCAAGTAGCGCGGGACCTGCATCTCGACGAGCGCGACATCGTCGTCGGCGTGCCCCGCTGGGCTTGGCGGTGCACTAGGGCAGTAGGCGGCTATCTCGGTGTCAAGGCGATGCAGGATTTGGCCGATCTCCCGGACCACGGACTCTCGCTCCTTGGCTGCGAGGATCTGAGCCCGCTTGCGCTCGAGAGAGCGCTGGTTGCTCTTCAGCTGAGTCTGCACCCTGGCTAGTGCGGTCTCGATGTGCTCCTGTACCTGAACGGATGCCTCGTGGGCCCACACAAGCTCCTGGCGAATCAGGGCCTTGACTCGACGCAGGTTTTCAGACGGGCGGACGACCGTTGTGACGTCGTTGACGGTCGTATAGCCGCTGTCGGCGTCGAAGAAGCGCTTGATGGCGTTCCATGCCCCCGGTTTGGCGACTTTCCTCGGGGTGGAGTGCGGAGTCGTCGCGACGGCGAGACTCCCGGCTTGGTGCTCCGGGCGGTTTAATGCCCGGTAGCAGTCGTTGGGCCCGAGGTGGAGCGCGCGCGCCTGTTCGTCCAGCAACTTCCTGGCGTTCTCGAGCGCGCCATCGATGCTCCTGGCGAGTTGCTGCTGCCACTTCTTTACGTCGCGGTTGAGGGCGTAGGCCTTGGAGATGTCGCCTTTGCCAATGGTGCGCGCCCGCGCGACAAGTGACTCTCCGGCCGCGGAGACCTCCCGACCGATTTTCTGGAGTTGCCGTGCGAGCGTAGCGAGCACCGCACCAAGCCTGCGGCCCACCGCGTCGAGCGATCGCTCCTCGCGGTCGAGGACATCCCCGGACTGCCGCGGGTCGGCCAGCTCGCGCTGTTGTGCTAGCGTTTTCTTCAAGATGTCGCGTACCTGCTCTTGGCGCCCGTGCTCGAGGGCTGGGCGCAGCGCCTGCAGGTGCTGCTGGATGCTTTGAGACAGCTCAGGCAGGCCGGACTCATCGAGTCGACCCTGTCGGGCGAGCAGTGCGGATACCTGGAACACTGGCGCCTCACGCACCAAAACCGTCAGTCCCTCCCGAAGCAGCCTGCGGAGGCGCAGGAGGTGGTCTGCCTTCACCTCCGCCCGGGATCGCTCAATACGGCCACCCTGGCCGCGCTTGGGCTCCACCGAGTCGATCATGGTCTGCACGAGGAACAGGGGCTTTCCCGCCTGCCCGATCTGGTCGAGGCGCAGCTTGCTCTCCAGATCCGAACTCGCCTTGGCTGCGGTGGTGAAGACTACCATGTCCACCGAAGGCAGGAACAGGTTCATGGTGAGCGCCTCGTGGTGCTCAAGGCCGTAGGCGTTGAGCCCGGGGGTGTCCACCAGCGAGATGCCCTCGGGCAGCATGAAGCCGGGGCTGTACAGTTCGACCTCCCGGAGCCCCTGGGCGTTGCTGGCATTCCGGCGCTCGTCCACAGAGGCGGCCAGCCGACCGGCGATCTCGGTGACGATTTCTTCTCGGTGGCCGTCCTCGTAATGGAAGACGGCCTGCTGCCGAGCCCCCCGCCGGCAGACAACCAGCACGTTGGAGCTGGGGGGAACTCCGGCCGGGAGCAACCGTTCGCTGAACATCGCATTCAGGAGAGTGGACTTGCCCGAGCTGGTGATCCCGATGAGCCCCACCCGGACATCGGCAGACTCCCATTGACGCCAGCGGCGTTTCAGGTCCTCGATGTCGCCCTTGAAGTGCTCGCGCAGCGTCGGCGACGCGGACAGCGTGTGGATGGCGGCCTGGATGTGGGCATGCGCAGGGTGGACCTCGATGCCCGCGCAGACCGCGCCATCTCGCTGAGGATCCCCCTGAAACGAGCCCGCCTGCTCCGAACGACGCTCAGCGCTCAATTTGTTGGCTCCATTCGCGATAGACCGGCCCACAAAGTGTTTAACTGACGTATCCACTCACCGTCGGGGGCTCAACGCCAGCGTCCCTTGCGATGACCTTTCTCTACAGTAGCATCCTGTCCAGGTCACGGGCGTGGCCGATGGGTGTCGTAAGGAAGTGCTTCTGGATCTCGCTGGACCTGGGCATGTGGACCTCGGAACCCCAGGAAGCTCGGCAGGCGGGGCAGGGGACGTTGTGGACCCCCTCGCTGCCTCGCTATCTCGAGCGATTCGCGGGCGCTGGCCGCATCCAGAGCCACCCTGGAGAGCGTGAGCGTGAGACGCGAGATGGGCAAGTAGACCGATGAGCGGCGTGAACGACCGTCGATCTCAGCCGAGCCGTGGTGGCCCAGAAGCCTGCCCTGGAGATGTGCGGGATCGACAGCGAAGGCCATGCCCGTATCCCTGGCCGGTTACCGGCCCACATCCACCAGGTATCGGTGTCCGGACGAACATCCAGTTGGGTTCTCGTGTCGAACACGTCGGAAGAACGCAAGCAAGATAGCTTCCGGGTGGGTCACTTCTGGCGAGCCCTACCGGGTCGGTTCTCGAGGGCGCTGAAGTGCTGCCGTAGGCAAGCCAGCCTCGATAGCATCGATGGTGTGGATGGGGCCGTCGAACGAGGGCTGTTCGACCTCCCGCTCATCTGGCTCCCTCTTTCGTCGGCTCGCTATCCGATGCTGGGCAAGCGGAGCTGCCCAGCCGAGCGGCGGCGCGTCTTGATGGCCCGAAGTCCTCATCGATGCTGAGGGCTCTTTGGTAGTACTCGAGCGCTCGCCGCTCATCTCCACGTTCGAGCATCAAGTTCCCGAGGTTGTGCCACGCTTTCACGTACTCCGGCGAGAGATCGAGCGCTCTGCGGTACGCTTCCTCAGCCTTGGCGGACTCTCCCACCCTCTTGTAGGCCATCCCGAGCTTGAGGTGGAATATGGCGACATCGGGGGCCTGCTCAATCGTCTCGAGATGCGCCGCTATCGCTTCGTCGAAACGGCCGGCCTCGCGGTACATCGTGCCCAGGTTGTTCAGATAGGTCAGCTTCCCCGGGGCAAGCTCCAATGCCTTCTCGAGATAGTCCGCCGCCTGGTCATATCGGCCGTTGTTCTTCTCTATCGTACCGAACAGGTAGTAGGCGTGCGCGTCGTCTCGGGCTCGCTGTTCTCGGAGCGGGATGTTGGCGGCGACCGCGCTCACTGCGAGCAAAGCTGCCCACCAGAGCCAGCGGTGTGGTGGATCGTGACAGAGACGCCTCCAGGCCTCACAGATTCCGAAGCCCGCGAAGGGGAGCAGGCCCACCAGGATCGGGATCCTGTAGCGCATGGACACGAAGAAGGCCGTGACCGTGACGAGGTTGACCACGATGTACCCCAGCAGCAACCAGTGCGTTCTCCTTCGCCTCCATGAGAGCGCGATGCCGAGGGCGGCCAGGGGCAGCAGCAACCCGTACCCGATGGTGAACCAGCGCAGCGTCGGCGAGTACCCCCTGGCGACATCGTAGAACCCGACGAGCGGCTTCTCGTAGGCGTTGAGCAGGTACGCCGACTTCGTGGCAGTCAACGCGATCCACTCGTCGGGGTGACGCGCGATGAACCGCAAGGCCTGCCCCATCCACCAGGAGGAAGCCTGTGGAGCCGTCAACTCCGTGCCGCTCTCTCGCTCGGCGCGTCGATGGGCCGAGTCCAGCAACCCGAGCTGGTCTCCGGCCAGCCCGCTCCCGGGGGGCGTGTAGAACCACCCGGTGGCACTCTCGTTGTTTCCGATCCAGAAGTTGACCCCGGAGTGCGAGGTGATCAACACGAGCTCATCTGCCACCGCGAGGTTGCGCGCGGTCACCGGCGCGATGGCCAGCGCCATGCCGAGGACCATCATTCCACCCCTCGACAGCGCCCTGGAGGTCACGAGCGCGCGCAGAGGGCGAGGCGCGAGCCGCCAGCGGGCCGCGAGGCCCCGACGCTCTTTCCCTGGTCCGTCAACCGTCGGCGGCGTGCCGTCGAACCGTGCGGACATCACGTACATCACCAGCAGAACGGAGAACGGGAGCAGGTTTGGCCGTCCCAGGCAGGCGAGCCCGAAGAGCCACCCGGCGAGTGCCAGCATCGAAATACGGATCGCGTGAGGCCCAGAGGGCCGCCTCACTGCGCCACTGTCGGACCGCGGAGGGGGAGGTGCGGCCAACCGGGCCGGGTCGACAGCTCCCTCCGCCTCGAAGATCAACCACAGGGATAGGGCGACGAAGAACACCACCCAGCTCTCCGCGATGATCTCTCCTGCGAGAAAGATCAGCGGGCCGTACGCCAGGGCGAGGGCCAGCGTGGCGAAGGCTGCGTTCTTCCCGAAGCGTAGGCGGGCAATCCTCCAGAGCAGGACGCAGCTCAGCCAGCCCATCAGATGCTGCACGATACGCACACGATCCGGATCGGGCCCTATGAGCTTGTAGAGGAACGCCAGCAGGTACGGAACCAGCGGATTGGATCGGAACACCCCCTCCCCGAGCAGATCCCCCTCGAGGATCCTCCTGGCCCAGGCGTCATAGTTCTTCGCGTCCAGCACGAGGTTCTCCACCAACGGGCAGTCCGCGACCTCCCGAAAGTAGAGCCACCGCAGCGCGAGCCCCGCGACGAGCAGCACACCGAGTAGGATGAGAGATGTCCGGCGTGGCGCCGCCATGCGCTCGTCCGACCGTGAGGACAGCCAGCCCGCTGGAGCTGCCGCCGCGTTCCACGGCGCACCCGGCTCGCCTTTGCGGTGGCGTCGGAGTCGAGGACTGGCCATCGAAGGGATCATCGAGAAAGGGGGTAGCAGGACCAGGGTGAGGGGAAGCGCCCCCCAGTCAAGGCGACCAACGAGCAAGCAACATCCGTGCCAGAACACCGGCGGGCCCTGGGTTCGGCCCCCCTCACGGGACGAGGAGCCCCAACCATGAGGCGAGGGCGCGCACCGATCGCATGAGCTGGCATGGTTCGTGCGAAGCGATGGTCTCAATCCCACCGCAGTGATCCCACCATGACTATGCCCTCCCGGAACGACCCCTGCCCCTGCGGAAGCGGACAGAAGTACAAGAGATGCTGCGGCAGGGGAGCCGACCAGGCCAGAGCCCGCGGCGGAGGGGCTCCCCGCAGGCGTCGCCGTCGCAGGCTCGTCTTGGTGGTTCCACCGTACACCCACGCGGCCTCGCCCCCGCTCGGGGTCTGCTACCTAAAGGCCTTCGTGGAGAATGAACTTCCCGATTGGCAGGTTCGCGTTCTGGACCTCAACCACGAGGCCCACGAGGCGTTTCTTGACCACCTGGGGCCACCAGCCCGACCTCCGGCGCTCGAGTTCGACCGCCCGAACCTACGTTTCGCCAAGGAGGTGCTCCAGGGACGCCATCCCGAGGATTTCTACGACAGGGCGCGCTACCTCCACTACGCCCAGGTCTGGGCGCGGGCCATGCCTGGCTTTCTGGACTTCGAAAAGCAGTTGAAGGAGCGGCTCGAGGGTGGTCGCATGCCGCGAGTACTGCGCCGACAGCTCCGCCTCATCCTCCGCGAAAAGCCTGACGCGGTGGGGATCTCGGTCCTGTATGCACACCAGAGGATGCCTGCCCTGGGCCTCGCCGCCGAGATCAAGCGCCGGCTGAACGTCCCGATCATCCTCGGTGGTACGGTGTTCAACGACGTGGTGCCTTCGGACCTCGACATCAGGAGGGCCGCCGTCGACTACATCGTCGTCGGTGGCGGCGAGCGACCCCTGGTGGATATCCTCGCCGGACGCGCGGCCGAGCAGGTGGTGCCGGGTGTCCTCCGCACCTGGTGTGATCATGCGGCGTCCGCTCCCCAGGAGCCGTCTCCGGATCTGGACTGGGCTGGCGAACCAGACTTCTCGGATCTGAACCTCGACAGCTACTACTCGCCCGCGCCTGTCCTCCCTGTCCAGGCGACGCGCGGCTGCTACTGGCGTCGCTGCGCGTTCTGCTCGCACTATCGCTCCGCTGGGCAGGTCTGGCAGCGGCGTTCCGCCGAGGCCGTCGTGCGAGAGCTCGCCGGCCATGTCGAGCGCGGGGTCCGCTTCTTCTATTTCACCGACAGCTCCATCTCTCCGCAGGTGTTCTCGCGCTTGGCCGACGCGATCATCCAGGCGAACCTGGAGATCCGCTACTACGCGATGGCGAGGCTGGAGCCAGGCTTCGATGAAGAGCTGCTCGGGAGGATGCGGCGTTCAGGCTGCACCTACCTGCTGTGGGGGCTCGAGAGCGGCTGCCAGCGGATCCTGGACCTGATGGACAAGGGAACCCGCGTCTACGAGGCCGAGCGGGTGCTCCGGCGCACGGCCAGAGCAGGGATCAGGAACCACGTCTTCACTATCTGCGGTTTCCCCACCGAGACGCGAGAGGAGTACCAGCAGACCTTGGACTTCCTCGA
>Ga0222662_1000278_pt1 | contig 47000 bp, 50 predicted proteins | sample AntAcemetagen600_FD_179821 | JGI IMG/M metagenome (GOLD analysis project Ga0222662, IMG submission 179821) | Saline water microbial communities from Ace Lake, Antarctica - #600 | ecosystem: Environmental > Aquatic > Non-marine Saline and Alkaline > Saline | place: Antarctica: Ace Lake... | reverse complement strand
TTTTGCCCTCCTGTAGAATGATCTAAACTCTTAATCTATCCGCTTCGAACTTCCCATAGCAACTCTGCACAAAAGCGAACTCGTTCGTCTTGCCGACTCCAGATCTGGCCGAATTCCTAGCTTGGGGAAAGCCTCTTGGATTCGTAGCACTGAGGAGGTACGTTAATTCGGAACGGAAAGATCCACCCAGACTCCATTGTGATCGGAGAGTCGTTTCCTATTCTCGGACGTGGTTCTGTTTTGATACGGTCCAGAGACCGGAATCGCTTCGCCGACTCGATGACCTGATCCTCGCGATTTAGGAAATAGTCGGCTAAGCTTTGGGAAGGGAAGTGACCCTTGATCGTTTTCGACAAGACGAGGCGGTAGTTCTCATCAAAGTCGAGTCCAGCAATAGCAAGGAAAACTGCTGCCCCCATTTTGCTCCCTCGACTGAGGATTGAGGGCAGCATTGGTTAGGGACTCTAGGGGTTAGGGCATTAATGACATAGCGACGAGGAATGATTGAATGTTCTGAATGACTTCTTCCAGGCCGGGTGCAGTGAGGGCATTTTTTCGCAGAAAGGCTTGCCACTGGGCTATTTTATCCGGGTCTAGGAAAAATGCCGAAGTAAAGGCAGGAGGGCGTGTTTGCGGCCATGGAGTTTGACGCCGTTCAAAGGTGTTTCGCACTGCTGATTGTAGCAGCTCCGGATCCATTGGGAAACGTGAAAGCAGCCAGTAGAGATCGTAGAAATCTTTCATACGACTGTTGGCGAGCCCGAGACGAATGGTCGCTTCCAGTTTTTCGGCGATGACGGTTTCCACCGGATAGGTGACGATTGGCACGGCTGGGAAATCAAGGATGCCGGGCCACTGGCTTGCTTTAGGGGGCGGAGTGATGACATCGCCGTAGCCGACATCAATCTGCAGGTGGATTTTCATTGTGCCCAGCAGGGCGGTGACCTTGACGCGATTGCCGCCGTCTTCGTTTTCGGCGCGTATCGGACTGACCGTGCTAGGTAGCCACTTCAGAGTATCCGCATGCAGGGGAGTGAGCGCACAAATCTCATCCATCACCTGCGCCAGCGATTCCGGCGCGAGCACTTCATTGTCAAGAAAGTCGGCATCTCGTGTCGGGCGGTGCAATTCATCGTTCCAGAGGCGAAAGAGTTGGGCACCTTTGAGCACAAATCGATCCGCATAGGCACTCTGACTCAGACGTGCCAGAAAGCGGGCTAGGACGAAGTGTTCGAGCAATGTGCCGTAGGCCATCTGCGTCGCACGCGCTTCATTTCTTAAGCGCGCTTGAATGGAGGCTGCGATGTTTTTAGGGGGTGACACCGTGTTAAGCGAGCGCTTCGAGGTAAGGGCGAATGATAGAGGAAACCCGTTGTAGCGCAGCCAATTCCATGATCTCGGCGGGGTTGGTGCGGTGCTGCTTGGAGTTGAGCAGATCCTTAAGCGCTTCCAGACAAAGCTCAAGGCCGACTCTGCGCCGGTATTTAAAACAGTCGACGACCGTTCTGGCCGGTGTGGTGATGGGCACGTCGATGTCATTGAGACGATGTTTTTGCACGCCGGTCGAGAAAGCTTCGCTGATACTGGTCTTGACTACCTCGATCACGGGATAGGTGATACGCGGAGGCACGGCGTTGTTCCGGATTTGAATCCAAACGGCATGGGCTTGATGGGTGCCGATCTGGTGAAATTGCAGTGCGCTGACCAGCACAATGACGGCTTTCGGGGCGCGGGCAGCGACTTCTGAGAGGCTTAGATGCTCGTCCCACTCCGCATCCGGGTGGCGATATAGCCCACAGCTGAGCCGTTCGAGCTCGCCCTTGGCGACCGCTCGACTCACGGCCATACGACTGATCCCCTGGTCTCGAATATCACTCTCCTTGAGTAGTGAGCGATTCAGAGCCAGCTCTAGCAGTCGTTGCTGTTCAGTTGTGCTTGGCATTGTTCCCATATTTAGTGAATTAATTCTAACTTACTTAAAAAAGAAACATGCGCAAGGTGTAAGATCATATCGTTCCCTGTGCGAATGAGCCACTGGGAGATCTGAATTCTCTTGGAAAACGTTTTGGCGATGCCAGCGCAGGGTTTTTTGGTTGGCAGTTAGCCGTGTGGAGTTTGTGGAAACTGCTGGTTGTTCGATACGGGCTGGCAGTTCCGACGTGAACAGTCTTTGCGAGCTGCGGTTCAGCGGTTGTGACTGAATTTGAAATTCAAAACCTTGCCGACAAAACTTATTTAAGAAGGTCCCGTTAGAGGACCCTCAGGCGGTCTACGAGGATACCAAGGATAGGGTAAGCGATTTCCGATTTTGAAACCTTGATGGGTTCGTAGCGGGGATTGATTGAGTGGAAAACCCAATCGTGCGGGGTCTGCTCGATTTGCTTGATGGCTTCGACTCCAGTTGATCCGGCACCAAATGCAGGAATGTTTGCGATGACGATTTGCCGATCGCTTCTCGGGTTCCGGTGGTATTCAAATAGGAGATATTCACCTTGTCTGTAATCCGGCTCCATAGAATCCCCGCCAACGCGCACGACAAAACGTTTAGGTTTCACTTTTTCCGACGGCACCTTCACCCAATCGAGATCTTCAATCCCTTCGATTCTCTCCGAATGAAATCCGCGAAATGGATCTCCTGCGGCCAAGGATGTTAGAAAGGGAAGGTGGGTGACAAACTTTCCAGTTCCGACTTCGTGGTTTGGAACTATTTCAATCCTTGCAGGGCTTTGCTCCGTCTTCTTAAGAACCGCTTTAGCAGGCTGGGCCTTGTTCGTGAGGCGGGGTTTTGGAATCTTCGATATGGAATCTGATTCGGAAGAGGCTTTTCCCGTTGTGAACTGGAATTCCGAGGGAGACCAGCGGGGAACACTCCGCTGGCTTGCCGTTGTTTCGAATGCTTCGGTGAAACGCGCGAAGAGTGGCCGCTCCCAGTTCTTGGGATTAAGCTTTCGGCTTCCCATGAGTGTTTGCGCCTCCCGGTGGAACCGGGGTCCCAGCGTGTCGGAGAGGCCCGTCCAGTAGTGGATGATGCAATCCTTTCTCGCCTGAAGCACTTTGTAGGTTGGGAGTTTGTCGCTTTTGGAGTTGTTGGCCGAGGAATCGGCCGGAAGAAGGTTCCAAAGATCGTTGTTCCTCCAGAGGGAAAAGGGAATGGCGTGGTCGATGGCCAATTTTTCGGGAATGATCTTTTTGTCCGTCCAGACGCAACGGCGCTCTGCCAGTGAAAGAAAATATTTTCGAGCATCTTCGACGTTTCTCTTCTCATTTGGAACCTTCAGCAGATGGTCAACGATCTGACTTGCTTTGAATGCTCCATGATTGAAACGCTCCGTCAGTTCGGCCCAGCGTAGGATCGTTGCGTCGTGAATCCAAATTGCCATCAAGGTGAACTCCCTCCAGAGTGAGGCGTTCATCAGGATCGATTTGCCTGCACGATCATATTGAAACACGGAGAAATCACCTCCCCCGGCGTGCTTAACGGGCATGCTCCAGATCGTGGAGGCGATCTTCGATAGGGCCTCTTTCTCCAGCACGACCGCCTCGGGAGTCAGACGACCGCTGGCGCGATCCACATAGAAGGCATCCAGTCCGCCACTTACCTTAAAATGGTTCACCAAAGCGGTAATCTTTTGTCGGATCGCGACATCCGAAGCTCCTCTTGATGTTCCTTGTCTAATTATTTGGTCGCTCTCAAAGATGGGCCAATAGTAGATGAGCCACTTTTCGGCCAGAATCCTGTTTGGTAGAGCCACCTTACCGTTGGGTAGGAAAATTGCCTGATGTTGCTGGGTCTGGGCGATGTCGGCTAGTGCGCGAATCAAGGCAAGCTTGTAGGTAGCCACCTTGTCATCCCGGTTCAGGATGGTCTCGATCTGCTGCAAAGGGCGCCCTTGGACGTCGTCCAGCAACCGAAACCGGCTCTGGTGCCAGATGATGCCAGATCGTCCAAGTCCGTCTTGAGAGATTTCGGAACTGACGAGGGAAAAGCCAATCCTCTCACAAAGCAGTTCAAGCTGTCGTGGATCTACCTTGTTGAAGAACCGCTTGTCCTTTGCCCTCCGGGTTTTCGGGTCGACATCATCTCTTGTCTCGGGGATGGACAACGCCAGCTTGCCGCCCGCCTTCAGAATCCGTTTGAAGGTGTAGATCGCATCGAAGATCTGCTCCTCCGGCAGGTGCATCAGAACCGCGTTGCAAAGGATGCCGTCGAAGCTCGCGTCTTCGAAGACGTCGAGTCGTGGCAGGGTTCCTTTGAAAAGGCGGCCTTCCGTCGAATGGCCAGCCGCCAGGAGTGTTCTGTCTGCCTCCGAGAGCATCGCAGGCGACGGATCTACTCCATAGGCTGCCACTCCACGATCGAGAAGAATGGCACAGTCCCGGCCGGTCCCGCAGCCCACATCGAGAATTTTTTCTCCGGGAGAAAAGAACTCTTTCCAGCCATGGGCCATTCCTTCTTCAGCCTCACCGTATCGGATGCGAAGAGACCCTGCATTCTGCTCGTAGAATTGAAGAGTGGGAGAGTCCATGGATTATTGAAATCTACCGTTTCGGCGGTGGGTGTCGAGGTTGGGTTGGCGGCTGAAGTGGGGAGGCTGAAGTTGACCGGATGGATGCCTTTTGAAACGAGGGCGAATTGGACGAATCGAACTTGTCGATTTTTATCTAATTCCCTTTGTGAAGCGACAACTTGGAAAGCCAGAGCATCCGAAGAACTGATTGCCAGCGTTTGGTCCTCGTTTAGCAGTTCGGACAACAAGATCCTTTCCACATTTAGGACATTTTTCATCCGATTCGATTAGATCGGATTCAGAGTGAACCTCTACACTCCTGGGAGGTTCCTCTTCGCTAACTGGATTGCTCGTTGGAAGTCTTCGCAGCAGAGCCGGACCATCGACTAATTCAATTGGCTGCCCTTCAGCCCACTGGATTGCCTCTTTCGTAAAAGATCCGGTGACGACAATAATGACTCGGTCGGCTTTTTCCCGAGTGAGCACCCCGAGCATCTCACGGACAATGGGAACGCCGATCTTCGTCTTCTTCCAGTGTTTTCATTGGATCAAAACGCGTTCGCCGGAAGGCGAATTCGTATCGAGATCGATTCCTCCATCGGGCGACCTGCCAGTGCCTTCTAAGACCCGATAGCCCACCTTGCGAAAGGCCTCTCCCACCATTTTTTCGAAATCCCTCCATGAGAGAGCCCTCAGTTCTTCGATGGACTGTGTTTGGGCGAGGAGCGCTTTGCGTTCACCTCGCTCGGACCATCCAGTGATTCCAGCGATGAGGGATAGAACAAAGCCAGCCAAGCCGATAAGGAAGGGAAGGCTAGAGGTCTCCCCATTGGTAAATTCCGCGAAGAACTCCACGACTTGAAGGGCAGCCCAGTAAAATCCTACCCCAATCGCCAATGCCAGAATCGGCACTGCCCAAAATGGTAGGTAGAAGCAGATCGCTTTCACCCCATCCATCATTTCCTCACCGAGAGATTTCTTTGCCATGGGCGCTATTTTTACAGTTTACGGAGTAAATAAGTCGAGCGCGGTTTGCGATTCCGACTTTTCGTGACGGCTAGAATCGGCCGTGCTTCCGATGGTTTTGCAGGTATTCTTGGCTCGGTAGCCATCGCTCATCCCGAGGTAATCCAATCGGTTGTCCATGGCGGTCGATAAAATGCTTTTGAACAGCCGGGCTCACGAGGCTGTCTCGAAGGTCTTTGGAGACGATCAGTTCGTAGTCGTGATTGAAGGTGATCAGATGTCGGTCGAAGGCGGCATCGTAAGTAGCAGACAGACAGAGTCCGTTGCAGGGATCCATTCGGGTCGACTCCCTTTCTGCCCAAGGAATGATGTGGCTGGCTCGGTTGACCTCCGGGATGTCGAGTCCGGTTAGGCAGCAGCGGTTCTCGTAGATGTGGAGGATGATTCGGCGAAAGATGTTCTGATTGATGCGGGTCTCAATCACTCGGCGGGCGTTTCGACCATCGGGGATTAATCCATTCTCGAATAGGGAATGCGGGAGGTAAGGCGTTCGCCGAAGCCTCTGGACGATGGCATCTGAATCCAGGTGGCCATCCTCAAGATTTTCTAGTAGATTACGGGTGTGAACTTCCTCGACTAAAAACTCTTGATATGCGCGGAGTGCGGCTCGGCAATAGCCGTCGCGGAGATAACTTTTGGGAAAATCGGGTCGGTTCCAAGGACTCGTCTCGTATTGGTTCGTTTGCTCCCGAACCACGGCCGCAAGTGCTTCCAAGCGTTCTACTGATTCAACGGTCCAAACGTCTCGACAGTCTTCAAACCCCAGTGACTCTACCGCGATCATCTCCCCCAAAAGATCCAGCGCCCGCACGTAAGAAGAAGCCCGCCCGCTGCCCGGACGATTGACCGCTTCCAGTTGGGAAAGAAATGCAGATCGGTTCATGAAGAAATTTTTCTCAGTTGACTTAAGATTGCTTTGCCCCCTCTGGTATTCATCGACAAGTGTGCGGCGCGGGCTTCGGAAGGTTGATAGATCACAACGTTGTTCGTCTCAGTTCGCAGTTCCCAATCTTTCGATTTTCGGGTGACTATGATGGTGCAGTCGCCTTTCCGTGCTCGCGGGACAATCTCTTCGTGGAGGAAATTCTTTATCAAACGAACGAACTCAAGCTGGTCCATTGTTCCTTTCGCCAGAGAAAAGGTTGAGGAATGATAGGGCACGAGTTCGAGGATCGCGATATGTTCGGAGAAGAATTCAAGGGTTTTGGGGATACTCCATTTTCTCTCTTGCCCGATTGTTTCGACGAGTGTTCTGATTTTTCGAGATATCCAGCCAAAGCCACCGGTCCAGTAGTATTTCGGATTTAAGCCCCAGAGCTGCCGATTCCCTGAAAGAGCTTTAACTAGCTCTCTTCGGAATTCCTTAGATTGCTCCTCTGCGAAGATGTCAAGCAGGCCGAATCCCGGATTCAAGAGAAGAACGTAAACTTTGGCCGTTAGGATATTTCCTGCAAAGGGTTGGGGGATAAGATTCAGGAGAAAACGTTTGTCAGGAGTGAGAATCTTTTCAGAGCGGGAAAACGAATCGGAAGTAATTGAATCGCCCAAGGGCCGGATCGCCTCGTCGCCGGGTAGGACTAGGGGTGGTTTCTGAGTGTCCATTGAGCCCCAGGCTTTGATAAGTTTCTGGCCGGGTGTTGACATCATCGGCGGTATTCAGGGCTAATGGATTCGATCATCCGGTAGAATTGAGGGTAACGATCCTGGGTGTGGGGACCCCATAGATTATGTTGGCTATGAATAAGCGAGTTTAGCGACTCGCCTTCATCGTTTTCAGGGAGGAAGAATCCGGCAGTGCGCATGATTTGGGGAGTTTCGCGAATCTCCTCGAATCCACCCAAATAGACCCCCGCCCACCATCTGCCTTCATCTGTGTCACCGAAGGTTTTGTGGAAAAGCGTTAAAATTTTAGTATCTGATCTCCCGCCATTTCCGATTTCGTGGTAAACATTTTTCTCTGACACTTTAAGGCAGACCATCAGTGCCATACCGAGGCCGTAGCCAACATACATAGGGCCCTTTGGGCGCTCTGGAACACTGCTGAGGTGACCGAGTATTCGGAAAAAATCTACCGTTTGGCGTGCTGTAGGTCGAAAACATTTGAGGAGTTCCGGAATATTCTCTCGGACATTGCTCTGGTCGAATCGGGTGAATCTCAATTGCTGGTCGTCCAGGTAAAAGGTTGTGAGTTCCTGATAAAAGCGCGGCCTCCTATTTTCGGGTGGCTCCGGAAGCTCGAAACTGCGTTGCACAAACTTCCGGAAATATTCGGGGAATTTCAGATCACTTCCGTAGAGTGAGCGGGCCGAGTTGCCGAGATGGTCGTAATCTACGGCGAGAACAAAGACCATACCGTGAATGTCGAAGACATGCTTGATGGTTTCGAGGTAGCTTACGGCGTAGTCGGGGCGGCAGCGGTCCAATTCGTCGATGAACACGAAGGCCTTCGGTCGGTCTCCTCCCAGTGTTTCCGCGAGAAGCTTTTTTAGGTTTTCGAGGGCGTCCCGCCGTCCTCGATAATCCTGAAGTAAGTTGGTTTCTTCGGGCTGAACCGCGTACTTTCCTGCCTCAATGGCGTCGACTTGAAAGGCTCCGCGCACGACGCTGTTGGCCAGTCCCAGGGCAAAGCGAGCGGCGGTTTTGGCTCCGGATTTCAGCTTTTGGACTTGGTTCGATTGGGCCGATAGATGGAGATCTTTCTCTATCTTTTCGACTAACTCGCTGATGATCGGGATGAGTGGCTCGCCGTAGAAGTCGCTCTCCCAGGCGTTAAGGCTAATCACTAACGGAGTCTCTATCCCGTTTTCCGCGGCGTCACCTTTTTCTTCGTTTCGGCGATTCTGTAAATCGTTTTCCCACATCTTCAGCAGGGTTGACTTACCGGAGCCAAAGGCGGCATTGAGGCTGACGACTAGACTTCCTTTAACAAAGTCGTGATCAATGAACAGATATTCCTCAAAAACTCGGCAAAAGGCTTCCATTCCGAGGAGGTCGTCTTCAAAGCTCTCGATCTGGAGTGGTGATTTGTGTTGGAATTCGGTCATGCGCAAAGCTGTTATTAATTTCAGGACAGACGCTTTCTCACAGTATTACAATTCCTTCGGGGATTCCGAAACGAGAGACGACTGGAATTGTGCCATGCTTCTGCAAAGACTGAAGAATCTGGTGATTTATCTCCTCTGGCTGATCGCCGAAATCCATGATGCTGAATGGTCCGTCTTCTCTGACATCAATGGCCTTTATGACCGCCAGAGTTAGAATCAAGAGTTGAACCAATTCAGAGTGCCTGGATTGAAAGATCCTCCGGATTCTTGGGCTGTGTTGAACGAGGAATAGTGCGTATTGTAATCCTCCAGAGCAGTCGTCCAATATCAAGAGAGGTGAGGCATGATAGCCGTCGAATTTTGGGTGCTCCAAGCTGTCCCTTAATTCCCTGAGGCCTTTGGTATGCTTTTCCCAAGAGGTGGAGATAGGTAGAGAAGCTTCATCGAATTCAGCCCAATTTCTTGGTTCTTTTGCCAATTCGAAGAGCTGCTCAAAGCTCTCAACCCTCCTCTTGTCTGGTCTTCCCCTGGTCTTGATTGCATTCTCTCCTAACGTCAGGATCAAGGCGCTTTGAACTGCACCGAAAGCGGCAGCTACTACGTTTCCGAAACGAAACTGGTTTCTCGTGCTTTCCCTTGCGAACTGTCTTGCATCTCTGAGATGCCGGATAAGATCAGCCGGAGGACTGAAGCATAGATAAGATGAGACGCTATCGAGGTCCACCGGTTCGACCACCTCGATGGAATCGAGGAGAAACGGGCGGATGACTAGAAAGAATCGACCTACTTTCTGGTCGAATTCTCTTATTCCAAGATCGGATTGAGCGAGCTGTGGCAACATCCTTCGAGCTCGATCTTGTGCGGGATAGGCTTCCTCTCTTGAAGTAAACTCCCATTTCTCAAGAATTTTTGAGAGAGAGTCGGCAGTCTTGGATTCCCACCATTCAGTTATCTCGGCTGAGTCGAAATGACCAATAATTACCGTGGAATCCACATCGAATAAGTAGGCCAAAGCCTCTATGCCGCTTTCGAAAGTTTCGTCCATGGTTTGAGAGTGAATGTTCACACCCGCCCCTCCTTGAGGATGACGGCGAGGAGGTCGGGGCTTTTTTCGGGGAGGGCTTTTAGCTTGGCGAGGCGGAGTTGACGGTCCCTTCTACGCACCGAGTGTAACCGGCTCAGCCTCGGCCACGACGGAAGCTTCGCAGGGCAAGCGGAGGCGAGGAGGGCGTCGCGGGTCTTTTGGAGGTGGTTGATGGACTTGTCGATCTCGTCGATGGCGGTCTGAAATTTCTTACCAGCGATTTCGTAGTTGCGGGCGAAGCCGGTTTTGAAGCTTTCCAGTTTGTCCTCGAAGTTAGTCACGTCGATCGTCTGGGCCCGGACCTGGGCGAGCTCTGCTTTGTGCTGGAGGGCATTCATCGGCGGCTTGGGTTCGATAGCATATTCTGGAGGGTTTTACCTTTCTCGGTGAGGCGGTATTTCTGCAGGCGGCTGTTCGGTTTCTCGGGGATCGTGTATTGGATCAGATCTTTCCTTATGGCTTCTTGCAGATAGTTCTCTCTGAAATGCTCTCGGTCTTTTAGCTTCATTTTTTCCATGATCTGCACCCGAGACATCTCTCCATTCAGCACTCTGATCAGGTCCTTGACTTGCGGGGTGACTTGCGGGGTGACTTGCGGGGTGACTTGCGGGGTGACTTTTTCTTTCAGAGGGAGAACCAGTTGAAAACCCTCGGGGAGGTCGAGAAATTCCGGTTGCGCTCCATTTGCATAATGGGGCAGGTATTTGTGGATGTTGATTACGCCGGAACCCAGCTCGTCAAAGAGGCCGAGCTGGATGAGAAATTGGCAGAGCGTTGGATTCTTTGGATGGGATTTGAGGTTGTCTGGGGTGAGCGGGCGATGGAAATATTGGATGGAAGGATTATCCAGAACCACTCGATCTTTGTAGATGATCAGCCTTGCTGGTGTAGCATCTCGATACTCGCGGTGGGCGATGATATTCGAGATCGCTTCCCGGAAGATCCGTTCGCGAAGACTGATGCTCACATCCCCCTCAAGATAGAAAGGGTCGTTTAAATGCTTCTCTACAAAGCCCATCATCTGTTCGTAGGCATCTAGCAGATTGGTGCGAATGGTCAGACGATCATCGTAGCGTTCCGTGTTGTTTCGACGCAGCAGACAGTCGAATTTGTAGCCGGGAACGATCTGCCGTATCGCGGTATCGCTTCCGAATAGAAGAACCGCTGCCAGTGTCAGAGCGGGTGTTCCCCGACCCCCGTTGCCGACCAGGAGTCCGGATCTTGACAGGAGTTCAGTGTCATTCAATTCCAGCCAAGGATGATTCTGATTCCGCCGACGCATGAAGCTACGGGCTTTCTCGAATAGCTCAGCCTGCAAATCTTCTGGGCCGAACTGTTCAACGGGCATTTGCTCGGAGAAAATCCCCAGTTTTCGGTTTAGCAAGCCTGCGAGCTGATGCTGTCCCGAAATCCGGTAGTCACCGTCTTCACTCCGCAGGTAGATGTTTCCCTTGTGCTGGTGCACTTGCGAACTCAAAGGCACATCGAGGCGGATGATCGTCTTTCCCTCGATTTCGACTGATTTCGGAAATAACAGATAGGGCGGATTGAGCTTTTGGTCATTGTTGGAAAGATTGGCGATGTCTATCTTTAGATCCGATACGGCATCATCATCGATTCCCACAATCTGCCCATCATCTTTAATCCCCAGATAAACCGTTCCGCCATCCGTATTAAGAAACGCGCAGATTGTATCAAAGAGATCCTTCGGCAACTCGTTTTTCGCCTCTTTGAACTCCGTGTGGAGGTCTTCCTTTGATGGAACGGTTTTGTCTCTTGAATCCATAACTTCTGGAAGCACCTCTTCAGTTGTAAGACTAGATACTGTTTGATCGCTTAGCTGCCCAACTCCTCAAACTTGGCCTTCATCGTCGGGTTGCCATGGGTTAGTTTTTTGATGGTGACGTCCTGGGCCTTGTCGTTGGCGAGGCGGAGTTGGCGGTCCTTTCTACGCACCGAGTGTAACTGGCTCAGCCTCGGCCACGACGGAAGCTTCGCAGGGCAAGCGGAGGCGAGGAGGGCGTCGCGGGTTTTTTGGAGGTGGTTGATGGACTTGTCGATTTCGTCGATGGCGGTCTGGAATTTCTTGCCAGCGATCTCGTAGTTGCGGGCAAAGCCGGTTTTGAAGCTTTCCAGTTTGTCCTCGAAGTTGGTGACGTCGATGTTCTGGGCTCGGACCTGGGCGAGCTCGGCTTTGTACTGGAGGGACTTCAGCACGTCCTTCGGTTGGTGAAGCGCTTTCTGAAGCGCGGCAACATCCGTGGCTTCCAAATGTGGGGACACCACGAGTTGCATCCGACCCCCACGAGAGGCCAAGCTGGAAACACCCCGAGCTGCTAATGCCAGCCCATAGCTGGTGAAGTAGCCTGTGCCCCGCTGATAGAGATCAGCCTGTTCTAGGCAAGGCGTCAAAAACTCAGAAACCACATCCTCAGATCCGCTGCGGTAGGAGAGTTTAAGCTGCAAGGATGAAAGCATGAAATCGGTGCTTTACTAGATCTGCCAAGGGTTGATGGCTTCCTCTTGGTCGGGTTTCTCGACGGTCATGGTTCGTGTCTTGCCCGCCCGCGGTTGTGGGGTGACTTGATCTTCCGCAATAAAGTTCATGATGCATTCTCTTATAATAAAACCTACACTGATTCCTTGTGATTTTGCGACCAACTTTAATCTGTCTCGTGTTTCTTTCTCGAGTCGCAGTGAAACCTGTTTGGATTCTTTAAATTCAGCAGCAACATCTTCCAGATCGTAACGTTCGATAGCCTCTCGAATAATGGCGCTGGTTGATTTTGAATTTGTTCGGTCTTTGAACTCCTCTAGAGCCGTAAACACATCCATATCAATTTCGAATGTAAGTGGGGTGGTTTTATTTGGCACTGTTCTGCAAAGAAGAAGGAATAATAATATCAAAGGCCCGCCTCACTAGCACTTAGCCCGCTGTAGTTTTCTGGATGACAAGAAAGCAGAATAATTTGTAGGCCGGATTGGCTGGCTTGGTAAAGGAGTGATTTAAGTTTTTCCCGGCGATCGCTGTCGGCATTGGTGAAGGCGTCGTCGAGGACAATTGGAAGGCAATCATTGTGGTCGGTGGCGAGGAGTTCGGCCATGGCGAGGCGGAGGGCGAGGGCGACTTGCTCGCGGGTGCCGTGGCTGAGGGAGTTGAAGTCGTGGACGCCGCCGCGGTTCTGGCTGCGGTCGAGTTCAAAGCTTTCGAGGCAGGAACCGTCCTCGGCCCAGTGGAGTTTGGGGTTACTGCCTCCGAAAAGGAGCTGCAGGTAGGGTCGCACTTTGTCCTCGAGGGGCCGGGCTAGAGCTTCGGTAGTGGCTTTGCGGGCGGCCTTGAGGCGCTCCAGCAGGTAAGCTCGAACATCAGTCTGGTGGCGGAGGGCTTTCTGTCGGCGCTCGAACTGCTCGACCTCGGCTTCGAGTTCCTTGCACTCGCGTTCGGGATCGGTGCTGCCGCTGCTCTTCAGTTCCGTCCGGGCGATCGTGATTCGTTCCTCGGCGGAGGTCAGGTTCGTGCGGTCTTTGGTTGCGGCATCGGTCAAGCGTCGTTGATCGAGTTCCAGTTGATCGGCACCCAGTTTCTCAAGAGCCTCGCGTTCCTGTTTTTCGGCGGCGACGGCTTTTTCGAGCTGGGCTTCAACCTTGAGGATGGCCTTGGTGCGGGCTTCGGTTTCGCCGGAGGACTCAACCCAATATTTTAGCTTACTCTCCAGGTCGTGGACGGTTTTCTGTGCGGACTGATGCTTGGAACGGGCGGCGTTGAGGGATTGTTCGGTTTTCTCGAATTTTCGGCGACTGGCTTTTTCGGTGGCGAGTGCCTGTTGTTCTTTTTGTTCCTCGGCGCGCAGGGTATCCTGTGCGTCGGCCTGATCGGCCTCCGCAGGCTTTAGCTGATCGGGGATTTTTTCCAGGCCAGCTTTTCCGGATAGGGTGTCGCGCTGCGACTCGTAGCGGGAAAGGGACTGGTTGGCCTCATCCAATTGGGCCTCGATTTCATCGGCCTCCTGCTCCTCGAGCTTTTCTTCGAAGGTCTCCAGCTTTGCTTCCAAGGCATTGCGTTCCTGAAGTTTTCTTTCGGCTTCCTCGAGCGAGGAAACGGTAAGGCTGTGTAGAGCTTTCGTGAGATTGCTTTCTGCCTGGCGCGATTGCTCCTGAGCATCGCGCAGGTCGTCGGCACCCCCGGGGCTGATCCGGATGCGAGTGCCTTGTCCGACAGTCAGTTCTGCGGAGTGGTCGAGGGTCTTGCTCACTCCCGGTGCCAGGGTTTTGCCTTCAATCGCAATGTCCTGATCGGATTCGAGGACTTCGAGTTGGAGGGCGTAGGCATCGAGCCGCGCCCGCGCTTCGGTTGCGGCATTGGCTTGTTTGCGAAGAGACTGAAGGGACTTGGTGGTGAAGGCGTCGAGAGGGGCAAGTCGTTGGCGGAGGGATTGCGCCTCCTTTTTGAGCTTTGTGACCGAGGTAACCTGTTTTTGCAGTTTGGCGATCTGTGCTCGGGTCTGAAGGGCGTTGACCTGCGCCTGTAAGGCATCGGTCGCTGTACGACACTGCGTCACTGCCTTGGCGGCGTCTTCGCGTGTCTGGATTGCCTGGTCGTAGGTCTTTTTGTCCTGTGCTAGTTCGGTCTCAAGCCTTTTGACTTCGGCCTCTCCGGGTGCGGCTTCCTTTCGGGCGGTTTCCAGCTCGGAGGTTAGGTTGCGGATCTCGGTGTCGCTTTCCTTCAGGCGGCTCAGGTCTTTACCGAGATCTTCTCGCTCGCGGGTCTTCTCTTTCAGTCTATCGCGAATCTCGCGAACGGCGATCAACTGTTTATCGATACGCTTGAGGCGATCCTCGGCGTCGGTGAGACTCGCTGAATAGCGGAGGCGATCCGCTGCGGCCTGTTCATAGCTGGTGGCGGCCTGTTCGAGTTGCTGAAGAATTTCCTGTTTTTCGGCGAGTGCACTCTGAGCCTTCTCCAAGGCATCTTCAGCTTTGGCCAGATCCGAGCCGGCTTTTGTGCGTCCGGTGGAGGTCTGGGCGGAGTCGATCAGATCCTGTAGACTCTCGATTACCTGTGAGTCCCGGGCACTGCTCGTGATGGTTTGACCGCTACTGGCTTGAAGTTTTTCCCGAAGCTGGTTGTTGGTTTCGCTGAGAGATTCGATCGGGGATTGATTACTTTCTCCCTGCCACACCCAGAGGTGGGCCCAGCGTTGTTTCATCTTTCCTTCGATTCCGCCACCTGAGACAGTGCCATCCACGCCAAGGAGGTGAGCGAGGGCGGACTCGGCGTCGTCGCCATTGAGAGTCGCTTGGCCTTCTGATTCGAGGGTGGTGTTGCCTTTTGAGCCAAACCGCTTGGTGAGGGTGTGGCGGCGCTTGCCCGCCTCGAATTCAAGGCGGACCTCCGGATCTCCTCCGGAGGTGGATTGCATGCGAGTGTGTAGAGAAGTCGAACCTTTAGCCTTGAGAAAAAGGGCGCAGTGGACGGCCTCGGCGAGAGTGCTTTTCCCGGATTCGTTGGGGCCATGAATGAGGATGAGATCACCGTCGAAAGCCACCTCGGTATTGCGGTGAACTCGGTAGTTTTGGACTTGGGCCGAAAGTAAGCGCACTTTTTTAAAGGTGAGAGATGATAGAATGGGAATGTTGGCGTGGAAACCTGATACCTGAGAGGGTTAGAGGAGGTTTCGGCCTTTCTCGGTGAGGCGGTATTTCTGGAGGCGGCTGTTCGGTTTCTCGGGGATCGTGTATTCGATCAGCTGGTGTTCGAAAAGCCTTTCGATGGCTTGTTTATAATTACCCGTTTTTTGAGTGTATCCCAGAGCGTGAAGGAGTTCTTTGGTGCTCAGTGCTTTATTGGCCAGTGCGCTGAGAATTTTACTTTCGGTCGGAGAAAGTTCGACTGGGGCCTCGACTGGGGCCTCGACTGGGGCTGACTGGGTCCCTGACTTGGGCTGCGACGGGTTCGGATTTGGGATGTGTGCGGGGTTGGCGAGAAAGGTTACCATCATTCCTGACAGCCGGGTGTCGAAGGTAACCTCCTTAATTTCGTGGTGCTTGGAGGCGGTGCGGATTTTTTCGATACCGCGCCCCCATGACTCGATGAAGCCGGCTCGGAAGAAGGCGTTAGCGACGATCGGATTGAAGGGGCTGGAAGGGTGCTTGCCACAAAGATCCTCCAAGGTCCACTGCTCCGGGAGTTGGCCGGAGTTCCAGATGACCATCTTGTCGTCGTAAACACTGATCTGAATCGGAACGCCCGAGCTGTAGTCTTTGTGGATAATGGCGTTGAGCACGGCTTCACGGAGTGCTTCTTCAGGGAAGAGGAAGCGTTCGATGCGTTGGATGCCTTCGTAGTGAATGTAAGCTTTCAGGTACTTAGTCAGTAGCAGGTCCATGACCTTGCCCACCTGCTCGATGAGGCTGCCATGGACTTCATCCTGATAGCGCAGGTCGTCATCTGTGACAAAAAAGCCGATTTTGACCCAGGCCCCCGGTGTCCAGCTTTCCGGCTTGTCGGCAAAGAGCAGAGAAGCGGCGCGGTTGTATTGATCGTTTTCGGTCAAATTGAGGCTTCGGAGCAGATCAACTTTTGTCTCGGCGAGGATATTTTTCGGCATGCGTCCGCTCTTGGCTGCCTGTGACTTAAACAGCTTGATCGTCGCATCGCTCAGGCTGTCTTCGTCCAGATCTGGGATTGTGACGGAATCCCAGTGTTTGCCTTGTTTGTGGAGAATAAAGTGGTCCAGTGAGGCACCTTTCAATTCCTGTAAGGTACTGCCTGAGCGACGATAGTAGCGTCCTTTGTAGCTGACCGGATTGGCGCAGGGCTCGACGAAAATCTCCAGGTACTGAGCACCTGCCTGTTCTTTTCGGTTCACCTCGACTACTAAACCTAGAATGTCCCGCACTTTGTTGGGCAAATCCTGCATCAGTTTTTTGGCATCTTTTACGCCAATAACTTTGCCCATATCATCCCGTCCGATCACCAGCACACCTCCATCAGCATTGGCAAAGCCCGAAATCCATTTCAGATACTCGTCGCGCCAAGTTTGCTTAAACTCTATATTTTGACTTTCCTGCATCACTCAGGCTTCGATCTTTTTTATCTCAATTTGCAGTTCTCTCAAAGCGTCGCGGGCAAGAGGTTGGGTTTCGGCCTCCGCTTGCAGGGCTTCGGCTACTTGGGCGATCAGGGGATCGGGACTTTGAGTCAACGCCGTCAGTTCCTCCGAGGTGGGTTCGATCTGGATTGTTTGATCGAGCTTGAGGCGGATCAAGCGGGCCTGAAGGCTTTCGATCATTTGCTCCAGTCGCTCGGCACCTTCAAAACTCAGCGTGCCGCTAAGATCGAGTTTGAGGAGATCCTGGCCGGTTCGGGTTCCGAAAAGAGATTCCACCTGGTCTTTCAGCGTGGCCAGATCGTCGTCGTTGGTGAGTGAAACAGGATCGAGCTCATGCCAGCCAATTTTTCCAACGGAGACGGATTCAACCGAGGCGGAGGCGGAGCGTTTGGGCGTCTCCACAATCAGAACATGCCCTGGGAGGTTATTTTCCCCTTTGGCAAAGCGATCCTGCTCGGGTGTTCCACTATACCAGGCATTTGCCGTGATCTGTTTCATGCCGTGCCAGTCTCCGAGAGCAATATAGTCGAAGAAGTCGGAGGGGATTTGTCCTAGATCGATGCGGTTGATCGCGCTTTCCTGATCCGAGTCTCCGGAGGAGGAGAATCCCTGTGTGCTACCGTGGGCGAGCACGATTCGGGGAAGAGCCTTGGAAAGACCCTCCGGTTCCGAGCGGAGCCATGCGGTGGGATCTACGCTTTCGTGACGGCGGAGGAGGGGGCAGGGAAGTAGAATCGCTTTTTCCAAAATGACTGGCTGGGCCTCCAATAAAATATGGAAATTTGGAGCAAGCTGCGCCTGCTCGCGCTTGAAAAACTCCTGTTCCCAGACACATCCAGGACCTCCGTGGTCATGGTTGCCGGGTATTGCGTAAACTGGAACCTTTAGCTCGCCGAGGGCCGAGCAAAGGGCTGAAACGGTTGAACGGTCCGGTGTTGCCGAGTCGAAAAGGTCTCCGCAGACGAGGACGAACTCGAGATGATGCTTTTCGATGAGAGGTCGAAAGGACTTGATCGTGTCGATTCGTTGCTTGCGGAGCGTTTCCCGCTTAGATGAGTCCGCGATGGATTGGAAGGGCTTGCCAATCTGGAAATCAGAAGTGTGTAGGAATCGGGCCATGAGATAAGCAGGTGACGGACTTCGGGAAATTGAGTATTCTAACCGATTCGGTCGGACATCTGCGGTCTCACGGGCGAATTTTCTGAAAACCGGCAATTAGGGATGGCTTTTATTCTCGAGGCTAAAACGGTTTGGGTAGAATCCGACGCAGTCAATAAAAACATGTTTGTGATACTAGCGGAGCATTTCGGGTAGTAAAGAAAAGATGACTCCCAAATGTGCGACGGCCCCAATCTGATAAGAAGGGTCGATCAACAGGATTCGATCTCTCAGGTTCATAAAGGCGAATCTTGGATCGATTCCACTGGGTTGTTTGGTTTTCATAGTTTTTCCGACTTCGAATGAAAGCAGCTTGGGGAGAAGTGGGTTTTCATATTTCTGTGCGTTGATATAGCGGTGGGTCCCGTTGAGCAAGCAGGTCTTCGCTTCACTCGAACACCCATTTCAGAAACTGAAATGCGAGCCAGCCTATACCGGCGAGGATGGCTAGCTGGAATAGGGCGTAGAGGCAACCGAGGCTGGTTCCCATGGCGGTGCCGAGGCCTTCGGTGGACTTCTCCTTCCAATCTCCTTTGGTCGTGATGAAGGCAGCGAGACCGAGAACAACGGCGATGGCGAGGATGATGAGGAATATGTTCATTTCGGAAGGTCGTACATTCCCAGTTTGCCTTTTAACTGGGAGTAGGGGTTGAGGGTGTTTTTGAGATTATCCCATGCGTGCCGGAGGAGGAAGTCGCGGACTTCCGTGCAGGCTGGCCTCGGTTGGGGTTGGATGCCGTGGATGTGGTGCAGTGATTTTCTCTTTCGCTTGTCTTCCTCGTCCTCGTGGAGGAAGCGGATCATGAGCTCGGCTCCGGTCTTTCCCAGAGCCTCTTCCATGAGGAAACAATCGGCGAGGTCCCGGTGGCATCCTCTGAAGGGTCGGTCCGATCGGCCGATGCGGGTCCATTGCTTATTTCCCATTCGGGCTTGGATCTCAAGGCCTGAGCAAAGGAACTCGATGGAGTTGTAGAGCGGTTCTTCCTCTTCCTGGAAATCGTGTTTCTCCCCGGACACTCCCATGAGGCGGTCGACCTGAAAGGCGCCAATCAGATGAATGTGCTTGGGGTAGTCGGAATCCTGCCAGGCGAGGCGGAATTCGGAGAATCGCTCGTCCAGCAGGAAGCTTCGGCGGAAAGGGGTCGGCTCGGGCTCAGTGACCGACCGGTAAGCCGAACCCGTCCAGAGGGGGCTGACGGCGTGATCCTGCCAGTTTTTCCGGACAATCCAAGGGTCGCTATGGTGTGGGGAATTGGACAATTGCTGGCCGGCACCCGCGTGAAGGCTGTGGCCTCCTGGTTCGTTCACTTTCATCCGTTCAGTGTGAAGAGGCCAAGGCGGCCGCGGAGTTTGGTATATCGCAGGGGATCGGCGGTCGTATTGTCCCAGGCGAAAGAGAGTTGGTAGTCGCGTTCGGGGGTGCGAGCGGGGCTTGACACAGCGGTTCGAGTTGGCGCGGATCGGCGGCGTTGGGTGATTCGATTCCACTTCTCGTCTTCGAGGAGAAAACGGACGAGGATTTCATCCTCGGTCTTGCCGAGTACCCGGTGGGCGAGGAGGGAGGAGATACGGACGGTTTTCTCACCCGGACCGGGTTGATCGGCTTCTCCAATTTCAATGGATTTATTGGAATTGAATATTAGAAAGATAGAGTTTCCTTCGCGTTTGAATCGCAGGGATTCGATTAGCTTCCTTTTTTCGGCCGTCGAGTCATAGTAGCGTCGGTCGATCTGGAAGGAGCCGATGTGATGAACAAGAAGGGGGTTTTTCGGATCCTGCCAAGCGAGGCGGAATTCACCATAACGCCGATCGTGGTTGAAGAAGCGGACGATTCGCGAGCGTTCATCCACGTGGACGAACAAGGACCGGCAGTCCGACCCAATCCAGAGGGGCTGGTTCTCCATGTCGGAAGAATTGCGCCGCACAATCCAGTCGTCCGACTCTCGGGGATCGTATCCGAATGTGTAGCTGAGCCACTCATCCTCCCGCACATACGGCGGCCTGAAACCCGTCTCCGGAGGCGGAGACCATCGCGGATCAGGGTAGGGGGAGTCGTAGTTCATCCTTTCCTCCGGCGGCGCCTTTCCTTCATTTCGCGCACCATGGCCGTTTCGGTGAGAAAGGCATTGCGGTTGCCCTCACGGGTAGCTGAAAAAAGGAGAGCTTTGCCTTTGGCGATTCCGATGTCCCGAGCCATGTCGACTGAGCGGAGGTCGGAGGAAAGAAAGAGAAACTCCCATTCGTATTTTTCCTGCTGGTGACTGATGCGTTTGTGGATCTCGGTTGCCGAGTAGCTTTCGCTGGCGTTTTCCATCCCGTCGGTCATGACAGCGACAATGACGTGCCCCGGGCGGTCATTTTCAGGTAAGCTCGCTAGCCTTTTCCCTAGATCGTCGATGGTTTTCCCGAGAGCATCCAGCAGGGCTGTCATACCCCTGGGTTGAAAGTCTTCCATGGTCATGGGAGTCAATTCGGAGACCGGAACGGACTCGTGGAGGGGCGTGTATTCGTGATCAAAGAGGACAAGGGATAGACGGACCTCTTCTTCATCAGCCTGCTGATCCACGAGAAACTGATTGAAGCCCTCGACAGCGGTATCCTGCATGGAGCCCATGCTGCCACTGCGGTCGAGAATGAAGGCGATTTCCGTGCGTTTATTGTTCATGTGAAAGAGAATAACACAGGGGGTCGGACATTGGCAGGCTGAGGACTGGTAAACGGTTCGATTTGAACTTTCTGTGACCAAGGAACGCTTGCTACTGGTGAGGCTTTTGGATAATCTCTATATGTGAAAAACGGCAATGAGCGGTCAGGGATTTGGTTTTACATCCAGCTTTCGAACGGATGGGCGCTGCGGTGTTTTTCGGAGGATCCGAGTGTTTGGCCGGACGGGCCCTCGCATCCCGAATGTTGGCCGGAGATTGCTGAGGAATTAGCCGAATCGTGGGCCGAAAAGCGGGGTAGTGCAGCGGAAGTTCTAAAAGAGGGGATTATCGATGCACCCTACGGCTTCCCCCGCGGTCGGATCTCCTGGTCAGAGAGAAAAGTCCAAACCTGTTTCTACGGTGAAGAAGGGTTAATCGACAGAGAAGTGCGTACGGCAGTGGAAGAGTTCTTCGCCGGAGGAAAATCTATTGAATGGAAGCAGGATGCGCACGAACACTGTCTCGCATTCGATCGTGACGAAGTTTGTTGGGCCCTCGGGGTCGAAGGTGACTGGGAGGCCGTGTAAAACCTCCGAAAGTCCCAGAAAGAATTAATCTTTTGAGTTTTGTTTTAAGGCCAACGCTTCCTGAACATCGGCAACGAGTTCCGCTTTGGAAACCGGTCTGATCCAGGTCAATGAGAGACTCATGGAAACCCCATCCCCTCTCTTTTAACACTCTGATGAGGTCCGAACCAATCCGCCCGGGATCAACCGATCCCGATCCGCATGCTTGGAGAGATCACCGTAATTTCTTTATCTCGAACTCATTTAGGTATTCTGCCAACTTGAATAAGAATGCCAACTATGGCACATCCAATGATCCAAAGAAATAGATCCTCATCTATTGGTAGTTGGAATTCTGCTAGGTGTGTGAATACGTGTAACATGCCTTTTTATCTAACACCATGATCTGCATCAGGTAGATAACCTTTGTCAAAACATGAGTATTGTATTTTTTTTGGTAAGAGCGCACAGCCTTGATTCGCTTAGGAAACCGTCAATAAAATCTGGCTGACTGGATGCAACAATTTTATCCTTTCGTGCCTTCTAAAAGCTTATGACCAAATCCCGATTTTTAAATATCTCAGCTTGTCTGTCCGTTCTCTTTTTTTCGGTAGTCGGCACGGCGCAGAGTGTAGCACAACCACCCAGCGCGGTTGAGGTCCGCATCGATTCAGAGCGCTACGGACGCATCATTGAGAGGATCGAGATAAAGAAAGGAGATCTGATGCTGCAGGTTCTCCGACCAGATCAGGAGCGATGGCAGGAAGATTCTGACGAATTTGTTCAAATTCGTCTGCCTTACGAATACATGGCAAGTCTTGGTAGAGGCAAAGAGCCTTTGGATGCTTGGGATCCTATTTTCGAGGGTGGTCCGCCGACCCTTATTGTTGAAGAGTATATAGTGGGCGGATCTGCACCCGGCTCGCCGCGATGCTTGATGCGGATCTTTATTTGGGAGAACGATCAATTCCGGGAACTGCCACCCGCAGAGGGTCGTGGGGAATTATACTATTTCGAAGACTTAAACGACGATGGCACTATGGAGTTCGTAAATCAGGAGGGGTTAGCCTACCATGATTTATCTGATGCCGGACTACCGCTCTCGCAAAACGTTTACTTCTTTAACGGCGAGCAATACGAACCAGTCACCGAGGAAGATACATGGCCTGAGGTTCTGTCGCGAATGAATGAAGCAAGACGCTCCAAAGCTACCGTTGATTAGTGGTAGATTTTTCTTATCGCGTTCATTTCGAGGTGATGTGCCCTGAGTTTGTCGGACAGAGGATTCCGTTATTTGTGTATTGTTACGTGGTTTAGTTGTGGTTGATGCAAGCCGGTATGCTGACCCCTATGCCCCACCCATGGGGGGCGCGATTTTCTCCTCGAACTGAACTGGATTTTTGTAGCCCAGCGAGGAGTGTTTTCTGAAGCGGTTGTAGAAGACTTCTATATATTCGAAGGTATTGCTTCGGGCGGCGGCTTCATCGAAGAAGACCTCATCGCCGACGTTCGAAGTCTTGTATCTGCTGTAGAAGGATTCCTGAGCGGCATTTTCGTAGCAGTTACCTTTGGCGTTTATGCTTCGCTCGATGCCCAAGCTCTTCGTTATTGGTAGCAAGTATGCACATCCGAAAACTCTCGAGATAGCTGCTAAGATCCACAAGTTTTGGCCTAAAGGGTTTTACCTTGAGTATGAGGTGTCGCTGAAAAGTCTTTTGCCAGAGCCCAAGAACTCGGGATTTCTTGGGCAGATCCTATTTTGTTCAGGCCGCTAATGTCTATTCTGCGCGTCCGCCCCTGTTTTCGCATTTTTGCTCTAAGGTATTTCTTGGTTCTAGCAACCTCAGCTTCACCGGGCGCACTACGAAACCTACCTTCTCATGCTATCCGATGCTCATGCTTCTGTTCGGAGCATGGTCTGTTTGGGACAATTTTCTAAGCAAGCGTGTTTTGTCAGGGGTGAAAAGTTTGATATCTTTACGTGCTCGCGTGGCCGAAACGTAGATTGCCCTTTCGTCCATTCTATTCCCAGCGACTATGACTCGATCCACCGTGGCTCCCTGAGAGCGATGGCTGGTCATAGCGTGCGCATAGGAAACCCTTCCACTCTTTATCAAGCGTTGTGGCAGGATTCGGGTCTTCCCATAGCGATCTCGGAACATCATTCGACCTTTCTTGTCGAGACCCAGTGCCGTGAATTCTTGTCCATTTTTATACCTAGCGCCCTTTGCTCCATCTCGATAACTCCCGGTGAGAACGATTTTGTCTCCCTTGCATATGGTGATTGGTGAGATTTTTCCGATGTCTACTCGTAAGCCTTGATCTGCCAGCGACTTAGGATTGATCGTGAGGCAGCGAGGTTTCGCCGATCCGTTGTCGAGAGGTTGTATTGTTACGGAGTTCTCTGAACCAGAAGAAAGGACACGATAGAGTCCGGGTTTAACCGATGATTTCGACGCATCTGAACTAATAGCTTCAAGCAAGATTACGTCACCCTCCTGGTATCTGAAGGCTTCCTCCCGTTCAGCCTCTGTGCGCCCGAAAGATCGGAAAGTGCGGCTCTCTATGGACTGCGTTGTGTCGAGAATCCCCATTTCCGTCAGATGCTCCCTTGCTGTCTGCGTAAATTTCTCGATCTCGGCGTGGGTCGGTAACACTGCCATTACGTTATCGTTACTAGCGACGGCTAAAGCGTATGCTTCCGCAGCCTCTTCAATATACTCGGGCGACTCCGCAATTGCATTAATTTCGTCAAGTAGTTGTAGTCCTTTATCTGTCCTCCCTTGGCTCAGAGCTTCTGCCACCTTAAGATAATCTGCATTACCCTTTTGTCGGTGGATCTGTGACATTTCAAAAGTAGCCATACCGTTTTTTCGTAGGGTTTCGATTGCACCGCCAGCGGCGACCGAGCTGTGTTGCCGCTCGTCACCTACCAGTCTGAGGACACATTTAGCCTCCTTACATGCCCGAGACAGAGCCGCCATATCTTTCGCCGAAACCATTCCGGCTTCGTCGACGACGAGATAACCGTTTTCCGGAAGCACAGAGGTTGCACCGTCTCTCTCAACTTGGTAAAGCATCGCGGCTACGGTTTCAGCCGGTAACCCATCCGAAGCAAGTCCGCGTTCTTCTCCTGCCGCCGCATGTGTCGGAGCTGCGTAAACGACCTCACGACCTTCATGTCTGACAATTTTGTCAAAAGTCTGAAGAAGATAGGATTTACCGGCTCCGGCGGGTCCTCTCACATAGGCCAAATCGCTTGGGTGGCTCAGCAAAAGCTCGAGAGCCGATCTCTGAGTCGAATCAAGCCTATCCAAGAGGACATCGTGCCGTGCGGAAAGGGCAAGACCTTCAAAGGCAGTCGGGTTAGCTGCTCTATCGATCAGGTAATCCAGGATCTTTTTGTTTCGAACAGAAGTGACGTAGAATTCGCTCCATGGCTCAATGCATTCGGAGCTATTTATGGCTCCGAGTATGTCTTCCATGGAAGCCCTCCCCATGCAACGGTCCGTCACTTCCGCAACTAAGTCCGAGTGGCGAAAAGCTATATTTCTCTCCTCAAGGCTTTTTGTTGCTGCTTCGACAATAATAGCGAATTCCTTAAAAGTTAGGGCCGGTGGAGTCCGTCTGTTTCGGACGCGGCAAGAGGACAACTCGGCAAACTCTCGGAAGTTGATTTGTTGTAATTGTTTCTTGCGAACCTCTTCCGGCTCGATTTTGTGCATTTTTGCGACGCGGACGAATTTACCGATCACATCTATTTCCGAATTTGTCAGTGGACTCTTTTTTAATCGTTCATAGTATTTTGTCAGATCTTTTCGGGATCCAGCAGCAATGTCGTGTTTTTCTTTGACTGATGGATCTCGCCCAGAAAATCGGCGAAACATATCGATTCCAGATTCCACCTGTTGGCGTCGTTTGGAGAACTTTCGACAGGTTTCTTCGCTGACTCCTTGAATCTGTATCTGCTCTATAGAGCCTGCCTTGTTTCGCGATGCATCAACTCGGTATCCAAGGTTAACAAGTCGCCGTGAAAGCTCGGCCTGATACAGTTTCGAAGCTGCCTTTATCGATTTCAGAATTTGAGCTTCTGTTAATGCATAAAACTCACCATCTGCCGAACGTGCAACATTCGAAACAACGTAATGAGTGTGGATCTGAGGATCGATGTCTCTTGACGTATCATGATCAAAGCGTGCGGCGATGAGTTTCGATGTGCGTTCGTACGAAGGCCCACTTTCAGAAGTTCTGCTGACGCGGCGACATGCTTGATGTTCTAAAAACCGAAAAGCGGCCCCTGCAGCATCTGTATGTGCCTTTTTCACCACACCCTCATCATCGAAAAGGCAGCCGATTACTGACACACTTTTAGGGGCAGAGATCTGGAAATCATAAAATGTGGTTCGCTGCCCGTGCACTCGTTGAACAAATTGTTTACCGGTGCAAGGATTGATTCCTTTTCGCAGACTGTCGAAGTCATCAGGCGAAACAGTTGCGTTATGAGTAAGCCCGAAATCTACACACAAGTCACCAGACCAGCGCCCGATTACCTTTGCATTTTCCGAATAATAATCGTTATGCGTGAGGTGCTGCGAGAGATAGGTTTCTCCGCCACGGATTTTGCTCATCGTCCACATATCTTTAGGGCTAAATGGCCATCCTACGCGCCTTCGGCGCTCCGGTTTTTTCTAGTATAGACGCAATATCTTTTAGCAAATGTGCAAAACTGTAGAGTGGATAATTGCTCTGGATTACGGTTCGACTGGCAGAAATAGGATCCACATGCGATTTTGATGCATCCTTGATCGCCGCGGGGACCCCCTGGTGTTGGCCAGACCCGCGAGATAGAGCTTCGCTCTCCGGGTCGGCTCCGCCTCTGTCCTGCGCTTTGCGCACCACCCCAGCCCCACGGCTCGATGCGACTTTGCCTTCAGGGCTTGATTTCGTCACGGGTTTCGGTACTTCTTGAGCAACGAATCGAGGTCGCGTTTGAAGATTAATCGGACTCCGCGACGACCTTGGCGGCCCGGGATTCGAACTGAGGGCAGGAGTCCGCGGGCGAAATACTCGTAGAGTTGCGATCTGCTTACCCCATAGATCGCCGCCGCCTCCCCAGGGCGGTAAGTGACGCGGTTTTGCGCGCCTAAACTACTTTTCTTTTTTTTCATCGGTGCCCAGCATCGCGAGCCGCTGACGAAAAAAAAGAGACTTTAAGGCTTTTTTATTTTCTCTTGACAGACTTAGACGAAGTGTAACCGCCACAAAATTCGGAACCATATATTTTTGCGGCTGCTCTCAACCCTTTGCCGTAAGCTTCTTTTGTGAGTCCTATGTCCTGTAAGGAGACCCCGAAATCCTCTAGTTTCCGTTTGCCGGTTAAGATATCGCGGTAAGCTTGGCGTATTTCCGCTTTAGTGCCGGTGAACTTCGGTAAACGTGTGGTGTTTTTTGTTCCAATCAGTTTCATGGCTAGCGCTGCCCTTCGCACAGTTTTTTCGGGTGCGCGAGTCGATTTTCGGACTTCCGGACTAAGAGCATTCAACACCTCATCCAATGTTTGGAATTCAGGCCGCCGGCCGGCTTCAACGTCCGATTTCAGTTTTGCTAGTTCGAAGTGCAATGGGCTGCGAGGAGGATCGTTTTCTTTTCGGATCGCTTCGGCAATTGCCTCGAACACAGATGGATCTCTGTCGGAGACTGCTTTATAGGCTAGAGCACCAAGTATCGAGGCGAGGGGGCGTTCGGATGACTTTATTCTCTCCAAATACTCGTGCTCCATCGTCAGTAAGAACTTTTCCCTGATCTTTTCGTCGGCAACTATTTCATCGGTTAACACCGGAGAATTGTTGCAATTATCAGGGGGATTTTCTGCGCGAGTCCGACTCATTATGTCGTAGACAAAGAGAAGTGCGTCAGAATCGAGGACCCTAGGACCATCGTGATAGTAGATTGCTTGAAGTAGTGAATTTAGGAGGGGCTTCCCCTCGGTAATATTAATTCCCTTATGCTTCGCCATCTCTTACACTCCTAGCTTTGCGAGCAACCCTGCAACGCTCTGGGCCTGTGCATGGGTATAGCCTCGGTTTATCGTTTTGTCTTCGTGTCCGATAATTAGCATCCGCTGATCTTCGGGGATGCCAGCTTCTGCGAGCCACGTAGAAAGAGAGTGACGGAAGGAGTGAAAAGCGTATTCGGCAGTCTTTCTGCCATCGCCGACTGCCCCGCCGTATTTCTGAACGATGCCGATCTTTGGGAGGATTTCGTTCCGGAACCGATCCGAGACGGATTCGCGCCCCGTGTCCGGTGATTTCGAGAAAGTTGGAAATACCGGATTTTTGGGAAGCGACTCCCGAGCTTTCAATTCTTTGAGTAGGCGAGGATGAATCGGCACCTCGTGAACGTCCTCGTTCTTTTTCCGGTGGAAAGAGATTGTTCCTTTCTTCAAATCGACCTGCTCCCAGAGCAAGGAGGTGCAATCCGTCCTGCGTTGCCCGGTTAGTCCTGCAAGAAGGATGAGGCTTCTCCACTCTTCATCAGTAGCTTTCAGCAACTTCTCGAATTCCTCCAGAGTGAAAGGTTTCCTCTTAGCGGCTTTTTTCTTCGCCCCTTTGATCCGGGTGCCATCTACCGGGTTTGATGCAACCTTTTCTTCCAGCTTCAGTTGAACAAATACGGCCGAGAGATAGGTGAGCATACCATTGACAGTGTTAGGCGATAGACCCCTCTTCAATTCTGAATCCCGGAATGCGATAATATCGCCCGGACGGACTTCCTCGACCGTTTCATTTGCTCTGGCCTTCAAATGACCGCAAAACTTATCGAGGACCTGCTTTCTCCTAGCATCGGTTCGTTTTGTTCCATTCTGTTGCATCGGGAGAATTCGACGGAAGGCGGCGCCCACCGATTCCGATTCGAGGTCACTACCAAAGAGGGCGGCAATCTCGGAAAGGACCTTCTTAGCCTGTCTTGACGGTAGGGCACCCCTTTGCCTTGCCCGACTCCCGGTCTTTTCAATTTGAATGGCAAATTGCATGGCATCGTTCCGATCCTCAAGCCCGGTGGAAATCTGTTTTCTTCGACCGTTCGGGAAAGTTACGCATGCATACCAATAGCGGCTTGATTGGTGTTTTCGTAAGGACGCCATGTTGATACTTTGGTTGTGAAATAGCCTCTACCTTCTTAGGGTTGTAGAAATAGGGTCACAACTAGATCACAACAATACGCATATTGTCAATGATGTCATTGATGTATAAATCACTGATAATCAGCACTAAAAATATATTATTGGTCAAATCCGGTCTACCACCCCAGATTTTTCAGAAGATTATATTATCTTCTCACCGTTGTAGACCGGGTTGCCAAGATTCCGGCTAAGGTAAATTTAGGCCTAGATCGTGACAGTCTCGTCGGGATCGATTAAGTCTTCAGCCTGCGGGGCCGGGGCAGGTTTTTTCGGAGCGGCACCTGGAGTAGGTTTTTCAGCCACAGGTGTGGTGGCCTCATTTTTCGGCTCGGGTTGCACGATTGCTTCCGATTTCGCGTCTCCCGGTTCAGGAGCTGATGTGGATCTATTTGCCAGGTTTTTAACGCTGGATGCTTCCACATGTACTTTTTGGAATAGGTTTCGGCACCGCTCCTGCATCAGCTCATAATCGGCCCCAGGTGCGAAGCCCTGCTCCTTGGCCTCGGTCAATACACTGCGGAGCTCGTTGACGGGATCTTCCACTTTCCAGAGACGATCCTTCATCTCCTCGTCTGTTTGCGTTTGTGCGGCTTCGCCGAGGAGAAAAGGTATTTCCACCGCGGAACCAGTCATTCGGTTGCGGAGAGAGAAATCCTCAATGCCACGACTGAAGTCGAAAACCGAATCGGCTAACGCAGAAGCTTCTTTCCATAGGGGGTATTCGGTAAAGTCTTGGTATGACATAACTACAAATTGTAAGAAAACCGGGAGAAGGTCAATCCACTGTGGTGGCTATTCTGTCATGAGCGCCGCCTGCGCTCCTCGGAGAAGAGTTCCATTTGTGGCGGCTTGACCATGTCGTAGATTTTGAGGAGGCGGAGCAAGTGGAGGGCTTCCGATTTTTGGTAGCTGTAGTTGGCTTCTATGCCTTGTAGTAGGTTTTCCAAAATGGTCCGGAAGGTGATGATGAAATCGATCCCATGGTCTTTCAGGAGCTGGATGGATTCTTCCCGGTGGGGCTCAGAGGAGGGCAGTCCCGGTAGAACGAGGATTTTACTGACGGGGTCCACGTTGCCAATCAGGTCGCTGTCTTCAGCGAAATATTGTTCGACAGAATCGAGGACATCCTTTTTGAGAAAATCGAAGATTTTACTGCTCTGCCGCAGCATTCTCGGAGTGAAAGAGGAGGTATGCCAACCCTTGACCACTACGAGTGCTCGGTGGATGGATGGTATGTCTCCGGAAAATAACTGGAACCCTCTGGATGCATTGGCTTCCTCCGGAGCCGGATGATAAACCAGAAGGTCGACCTCTTCGTCCGTTCGCTTTTTGCGCGCCTGCACCTGGTATTTTCGCAACTGCCGGACTAGAAATCCGTTCAGCTCGAAATACTCGCGCACGATATTTTCATCAAACCCTGCCATCTTATTGCGGAGAGTTTGCAGGAAGTATGTTGCGGGTGCAAGTGGTCGATTCGGCTGGAAAGGAGAGCGGTTGCTCCCGTCTAATTTAGAGAAGAGAGATACGGAGCGATAAGATAAGCGATCGATCCAAGGTGGGGTATGCCTTTATGCTTACCCACAGAATCATCGGAGGCCTCTTCTGGACCAGTTCGGAAAAACCGGCCCGAGCCTTCCTACTCCGTCGATATCTCAAAGAGAGTTACGGTGCCACTGACTTCATTGGCCACGACTAGGAGCGGTAAACCGGTCGGGCTGTCTTCTGCGGAAATTACGATAATGCCTTCCGGGCCGAGATCACCAGCGGTTCCTTTCTCAGCATTCCCGGAAAAATCGCGGGTGGTCGAGTAGGTGAGCCACTCTGGATCAGTCGGGTCTGTCAGATCGTAGACTACGATTCCACCGACGCGTTCCATTCCGACGAAGAGCAGAGGGATTCCATTGACATTGGCAAAGGTGATCGCCTCCGGCTCAGGGCCTTTGTCGTCACTCCTTTTGTCGAACGAATCGTTTTCGTCGTTGTTTGAGTTGAAGTTTTCCGGCAATTCCGCAGCGAGTTTTTCCTCCAGTTCGGAGCCGCTGTCGAAGATCATGGTTCCTGTCGAATCGAGGATTGAGAAGGATCGTCCGCCGTAACTGAAGATTTTGTCGTGGTCTCCGTCGCCGTCGATATCCCCTGCAGCGGTCGTGGTTTTCAGGCGGCCAAGATTGGTTTTATCCTGCAGCTCATCTGCATTGGGAAAAATGTCCGGATCCAAGGTGAGATCCTCGACGCGAACTTCCTCGCTCCAACCGTCGTAGTCGCGGGCATCGCCTTCGTTCGCTATGGCAAAATAGGTCTCGCCGCCGATCTCGAAGGCGACCACGGAGTCCGGTTGGTAGAGGCCGAGGACGGGCCAATTTCTGATGTTGATCGCGTCATCTTTGTCACTGGCATCCAGTGGAAATTTTGAGTGATCTTTATAACCGAGCCCGACAAGAGAGGTAATCTCCATTTTGGCAAGGTCTATCAAGGCAACGGCGTTGCTTTCCTGAATGGTGACCAATGCCATTTTACCATTGGGTGCCACGGCGATGTATTCTGGTTCAAGGTTTTGAGAGAGGGAGGAAGCCGGATTCCCGGGATGGCTGCCAGGAATCTCCTGACCATCATATGAGGTAAAGTCCAAGGTTGTAACAGTTGCTGAAGTGGAAGGAAAATCCGCGCCTAATTGAATGATCGAAATAGAGCCCGTTGGATCCACTGAATAGTCGTCGGACGGCTCGCCTTCATTAGCCGTGAGTACAAGAGAACCATCTGGCGAGAAGGTAACCATGTCTGGAAGTGATCCTACCTGAACTTTATTGAGAAACAGCCCATCGGTATTGTAGAAAGCGACCCAGCCCGGGGCGGTTGCAGGATCAGCAGAAACGGCCAGTGCAACGAGGTTGCCGAAAACAGCAACCGATTGTACGCTGCTGCCAAAATCCTCAACCGTTATGGAGAAAAGTTTTGTCGGAGTCGTGGGATCGGAGATATCGACGACATCAACACCTGCAATGTCTCCATTTACAATAAAGAGCCGGTTGGTTTCGGGGTTGAATTGGACGATCTCAGCAGCGCCTTCATCGAATACACCCGTGTTCCATTGACCGACCGGACTGAGGGTGGCCGCGAATAAGCTGATGATGGGTAGCAGAAAAAATGGCAGACGGATGAGTGTGGTTTTCATGATGTAATCCCAATGGTTCTCCACAGGAACTAAATAATGCACAAGACCCTTTGCTCATTCTTCTGTGACGTTTTCGAAACAGAGGAAGCGGAGGCGGAAGCGCAGCTTTGGTGTGTAGTGAATTTCTATGGGCAAGCCTGAAGGCATGCCCCACGTTGGATGTTTTTTTTGCAAAATAGCCAAGCATTTCACCAAACGAAAATTCAGCAATTGGGAGCAGGATCTCTTATGTTTAGTTTCCGTCGCTCAACGGAGTAAATTCCACCAGACATCTGGTGGGATTTGTTCGGCTCGGGATGTCCCGTCCAGACCACTCCCTGCGAGAACTTCAATCCATCTTTGATTGGTTTCTTCGCTGAGAAATTGCTTCATGCCCTGACGGATCATTTTTCGCCTGAGCCCGAAAAACTTGCGAAGAAGCTGGGTTGCCTCTGGTTGAAGAAGGCGGGGTGAATCGAGTAGGGTCCAGGTATTGAAACGGGATTCAACTCCAGGCTGGGGATGGAATGCGGACCGGGGAACAACGCTGGGTTTTTTGGGTTTGAAAGCGAGGTGAAGTCTGATCGCAGTGGGCCCGTAGGTTTTATCGCCGGGTTGAGCGAGGATGCGGTCCATTCCTTCTTTTTGTAGAATGAGGGCCAGAAAGATTGGGAGCGATTGATTCGGGTTCAGGAGGCTGTCCAGCCAAGGGGAGGTGATCGCAAAAGGAAGGTTCGAGAGGAGTGCAAATGGCTTTCTATTCAATAGGATGCCAGCAAGAGGCTGGGAAACCGCATCCGCATGAACTAGATGAAAGTGATCGGTTGAGAGAAATTGATGCAGGTGCTGGCAGAGTCGCTCATCCGTTTCGATCGCCCACACTTCGTGCCCATTGGCGAGAAGTTCGGCGGTCAAGCCACCCAAGCCCGGGCCGATTTCTACAACCGGCATCCCATCGGGTACTGTGGCAACCGCTTTTCGAATCCAATTGCCATCGCAGAGAAAGTTTTGGCCGAGGCGTTTATCTGGTCGGATCCCGCTGGCCTCCAAGCTTTGGCGAACTCGACTTGGAGAATCGATTCGTCCCATTCCTGCTTTAAAATCAGGCACTCTTGAACTCGCGAATCAAGGCCGCAGGGTCCTCGGATCGGACGAGTCCCTCGCCGACGAGAATGGCATCCGCGCCCGCTTCTCTAGCTCGGGCGGCATCTTCGCCGGTGAAAAAGCCCGATTCACTGATCGTTACAATATCGTCGGGGATCTGAGGAATCAGTGCTTCGGATTGTGAGATATCTATTACGAACCGGGTGAGATCGCGGTTGTTGACCCCCACAATTTCAGGATCCAGAGAGAGTGCCTTCTCCAACTCCCTTTCCGTGTGAACTTCATAGAGACTATCCAGTCCGGCTAAATCGGCTGCCTCCCGCAGGAGTTTGAGCTCATCCAAGGTCAATGCTCGAACGATGAGAAGGATGGCTGCGGCACCAGCTTCAGCCGCCTCGAGGACTTGTAAGGGGTGGACCATGAAATCTTTTCGCAGACAGGGGGTCGTGCGACCGCGATCCTTTAAGAAATCCGTCACATCCCAGAGATCGCGCAGGGATCCGCCAAAGTATTTTTCGTCGGTAAGGATAGAAAGGCCCTCCGCCTCGCCGTTTATGTAATGGCGGGCTTGTTCTGTGGCATCCAGCTCCCCGGAGATTTCTCCGGCGGACGGGGAGCGTCTCTTGACTTCTGCAACAACCCCGAGTTCTACGCAGTCACGGAGAGCATCGCGGAGACGGTGTCGATTGGATGTGGAAAAGCGCTCGAGTTCTTCCGGGCGGATCGGTCGGATACGGTCGCGGATCTCGACGCGTTTGTGCGCCATGATTTCTGAAAGCTTGTCGGTCATGTATGAACTGTAATTTGTAGAACATGAAGAGCAACCGAGGCGAGTGAAATGAAAAAGGCCCGGTCATATTGACCGGGCCTAAATAAGTCAGAGACTTGTGTATAACCTTAGTTCTGTTTCTGAGAGCCGCCTTTTGGGCCCTTGGAGCGCTTTTCTTTCATGGTCTCAAGAAAGACTTGTACCTCTTCTACGTTCAGGTTTCCGTCGCCGTCTTCGTCAAAACGCTCTATGACCATAACCGCTTGTTCTGAGGAATCACGGCCTTGACGCTCTTTGCGTTTCTCACTCATCTTTTCCTTCTTTTCATCGCGCATTTCCTTGCGCTTCTCCCTGGCAGCTTCCATCTCGTCCAGTTCAAGTGCACCGCTGTCATCGGTGTCGAACATTTCGAGCATTTCAGCTGGGGTCGGAGGAGTTGGCCTTTCCTTGCCATCTGGCTTTGCGAGTACAAAGCCTGCGGAAAGAAGAGACAATAGTGTGGAGAGTATGATTTTGTTTTTCATTTTGGTAATCCTATTTGTTGGTTCTTGTTTTTGGGCAGAAGCCCGTTGGTTTCGAGTCATAGTAAACCACAACCAAATGAATGGAGCAGTTTGGTTTAGATGAATAAATATTCATCTTTCTCCGAATGCCTTTAGTTGCCCATCTCGGTATCAGGTGTTAGCAATGGGTTGTGAAAATCCTCTTGGTAGAAGACGAAAAGAAAATCCGTGATTGGGTGGCGAAGGCTCTCAAGGAGAATGGTTTCGTGGTGGATTCGGTTGGGGATGGGAATGATGCCTATGCTCTTTTAAAGTCCCATACCTATGATGGGGCGGTCTTTGATATCATGTTGCCGGGGAGGGACGGGCTGAGTCTTCTGAAAGGGATTCGAAAAGAGGGAATCAACCTTCCGGTTTTGATCCTCTCTGCCCGCGGTGAATGGGATGAGCGGGTCGAGGGGCTTAATCTTGGCGCCGACGATTACCTTCCCAAGCCATTCCATATCGATGAACTCATTGCGCGATTGCGGGCTGTTTGCCGCCGGTCCGTCGGGGATCATCTCAATCTTCTGGAGTCGGGACCCGTGCGCATGAATGTGGCAACCCGCGAGGTATCCATAAAGGGAGAGGTCGTTGAGCTGACTGCACGGGAATTTTCACTTCTGGAAATGTTGGTTCGTTCACCAGGGCGCGTCTTTACCCGCACTCAGATTCTCGATCGGGTCTGGGATTACGATTTCGATCCGCAAACCAATTTAGTGGACGTTTACGTAAAGCGTTTGCGGCAGCACCTTGGGCCGGATTCACGGCACTGTATCGAGACACTTCGCGGGGTGGGCTACCGCTTCCAGTCATGATGGGCCAAGCGCGGAAAGGCGGCTCCTTTCGGTTGCGTATGATCGGATTCTCAACCCTGCTGGCTGGTATCGGTCTGCTGGGGTTTACGGTGCTGGCGCTCAGTTTTTACCGGGCGGAATTGCGCCGCAGCCTTTCGCTGAACTTGCGATCGGTTCTATCGCAGGCAGCGCCGGCCCTTTTACAACTGACACCGGAGAATCGATTTTCCTCCTCAGGGAGGATTGCCGAACGGGTGCTCGGTCGGTTGGATGAGTTTGGGGCTGTCTATGCCGTTCGGGATCGGGAAGGGGGTTGGACATGGAATCCGGAATGGCCACTGCAGGATTCCTCGCAACTGGATCAGGTTGCGAATGATTTATTCGATGGTTCGATGAAGAAAGGGAGGTGGTTCAACGAAAATCGAAGAGAAGATCGCCTTCGTGAACCCGGCCGCCAACCTGTGGATCGCAACGGTGTGGAACTCATCGGCTCCCCGCCTTTGTCCAGCGGTTGGCTCTATGCGGGAGTTCGTAATTCGAACGAAGTTGTGTTGCTCGCACTGTCGGAGGCCAAGATGGTCCCCCAGTTGAAGAGGCTGAGTTTTGTGCTTCTCATCGCTTCCCCTTTTGCCCTGGGGCTGGTTGCCCTCGGCGCCTGGTTTCTCTCTTCGCGGGCGATATCACCGATCCGTAAACTGACCGGAGTCGCGGCAGAGGTTACTGCCAGCGATTTGTCACAACGAATTTCCGGAGAGGGCATGGATAAGGAATTTCGGGATTTGATCGAAGTCTTTAACGGGATGATGGGGCGTTTGGAAAGATCGTTTGGTCAGGCTCATCGCTTTGGACAGGATGCGGCCCACGAGTTGAACACGCCATTAACCATCCTGACGGGGAAAGTGGAGGAAGCAGTCGTCAACGCGGAAGTTGGATCGGAAGAGCAAATTCAACTCGTAGAGATCGCGGACGAGCTCACCCACATGCGGGAAATTGTTCGAAAGTTACACCTGCTTGCGAGGATCGATGGCGGTAGGCTGCGTCCGGACTTCGAGCCGGTGGATTTTACGGCACTTCTTCAGGAAGTTGTCGATGAATTGGGTGAAGCCTTCCCCGAGATCACCTTCGCCCTTCAGTCGGCTGATAGCGTTCAAATCCAGATGGATCGGGCCCTGGTCCGACAAATCCTTCTCAACCTCCTGGGGAATGCCGCGCGATACAATCGACCGCACGGTAAAGTAAGCGTTGGGCTCGCACGCTCCGATGATTGCGTTTGCCTAAGCGTGGAAAATACGGGTCCAGCTATACCGGAAGAGCTGCGCTCAATCCTCTTTGACCGCTTTACCCGAGGGGACGCATCCCGCACCAATTCGCAGGGGTTTGGTGGATTGGGGCTCGGTTTGAGCCTCTCCAGAGAGTTCGCCCGCGTGCAAGGTGGAGACTTGATTCTTGCCTGTGCGGAGGAGGATCGAATTCGATTCGAACTGACTCTTTCCGGGAAAACCGGTTGACGGGCAAGCGCTCCTTTCTCTGAATCCAAGGGCGGATTGCATATTTAAAAAACTATACCCATTTTAGAATTATGATTACACCAGAACTTCTTTCCCAAATAGAGGAACTGCACAAGCGTGCCGGATATCTATGGAGGTATCTTTGACGTCGATAAAAAGATCAAAGCCATCGATGAATCCGAGGCCCGTATGGCGGAGCCTGGATTCTGGGATGATACAGATGCAGCTCAAAAACTGAGTTCCGACGTAAGCCGCCTTAAACGGTTGGTGGAAAAAATGCGCCTGCTTCAGACTGAAGTAGAAGACGTACGAACCATGGCTGAGCTGACCGATGAGGAGGAGGGCGAGGATGCGGAGAAAGCGGCCAGCGAAACGGCAGGACTAGCGACCGCACTGCAGCGGAAAATAGATCGCCTCGAATTGCAGTCCTTCCTAAGCGGTCCGCACGATTCGAAGAACGCAATCCTCACCGTCCATGCAGGGGCTGGTGGAACAGAGTCCTGTGACTGGGGAGACATGCTATTGCGCATGTACACGCGATGGGGCGAGAGATCCGGATTCACTATTGAGATCCAAGACCTCCAGGCCGGGGAAGAGGCCGGGATCTCGCGGGCAACAATCCGTATTGAAGGCGATAATGCCTATGGATTCGCGAAAGCGGAGCGGGGAGTGCACCGTCTCGTGCGAATCAGTCCCTTTGATTCGAATAAACGTCGCCACACATCATTCTGTTCCGTGGATGTAATCGCCGAGGTGGATGATGATATCGAGATCGATATTAAGGATGAAGACCTTCGCATCGATACCTATCGGGCGAGTGGGAAGGGTGGACAGCATGTCAATAAGACGGACTCTGCGGTGCGTCTCACCCACCTGCCTTCCGGTTTGGTAGTGGCCTGTCAGAATGAACGGTCACAACACAAGAACAAGGCAACTGCGATGAAGATACTGAAGTCTCGTTTGTATGAGAAAATAGAGGACGAAAAGCGTTCTGAGATGGAAAGATTTTACGGCGAGAAAGGAGAGATTTCCTGGGGGAATCAAATTAGGAATTATGTCTTCCAGCCCTATCAAATGGTGAAGGATCTTCGCACGGGGGAAGAAACCTCCAATATTCAAAATGTCATGGATGGAGAAATTGATCCTTTTGTAAACGCATGGCTTCGAGCGGGGGGTCCGGTGAGTCGGACTTCAGCTGGAGGCGTCGATTCCGACGAGTGATGAAGCGCTCCGAATTGGAACAGGCCTTCGCCGACACGCCACTCTTTGCCGGTAAGACTTGGGTCGTTTCTCCGGAAGCGTTCCCGCTTGATGAGGAGAAACTCACTACCATTCGGGAACTGGGTCCGGCTCTTGCCGAATTTCACCTGGCGGTGGAAAGACTCTATCGTCGCGCTACAGAAGGGAGGCGGATCCTCCGGAATGGAGATTTGGAAGCGGGTTGGGTGCAGGATTATCTGGATCGCGGGAAGCCGGAACAACTCCTGGCGCACGGGCGGCATAATTCCTTGAAAAACGATTTGCCGGCGGTGATTCGGCCAGACCTGCTTTTGACGGAAGAGGGGTTTTGCCTGACTGAGATCGATGCCGTGCCTGGGGGCATTGGACTGACAGGGTTTTTGAACGATCTCTATCGGCAAAACGGAGGAATTGTTGAGTCGGAAGACCAGATTCCAGAAGCATTTTTCCGGGCGGTGACCGGGGGGGTGGATGCTTACGAGAACCCCTTCATTGCTCTTGTCGTGAGCGATGAGGCAGAGACTTACCGGCCTGAGATGGAGTGGCTTGCGTCCCGTTTACAACGCAAGGGAAGACGGGTCTTCGTCTTTCATCCCGACGAGATTATGGTTTTAGGCGAAACAGTCTGTGCCTCGTTGGACGGAAATCCGCAGAAGATCGACATTCTTTACCGGTTCTGGGAGCTGTTCGATCTCCCGACCTTCCCTTGGGCAGATGATCTTTTGCTGGCGGTGGAAGCCGGGGCGATTACAGTGACCCCGCCGATCAAGCACTACCAGGAAGAAAAGCTAAGTCTCGGTCTTCTTCATCACCCGAAGCTTAAAGCCTATTGGGAGGAGAGTTTATCGAAAAAAGTGCGGCGGCTCCTCTATCGGGTCGTTCCGGAAACTTGGATCGTCGACCCCGCCCCCGTCTCTGCCAATGCATTTCTTCACGCTCCGACCGTGGGGGGGCTGCCGATTTCCTCATGGGATGAATTAGGCGAGGGCTCGCAAAAGGAGAGAACTCTCATTCTGAAAATGAGCGGTTACCATGAAACCGCCTGGGGTGCCCGAAGTGTGGTTCTGGGGAGTGATGTTTCGCGGGAGAATTGGAAGACGGCCCTGCGCAGTGCAATGCGGGATGGGGAGAAAAATCTCCACGTTCTACAAAGGTTTCAAAAGCCAAACCGCATCCGACATCCCGTTTACTCTTCCAGTGATGAAGCCAAAGAAATGGACGGCCGTGTACGGCTCTGCCCCTTCTTCTTCCGCGATGGCCAGGGGGGCTACCAACTCGAAGGAATCCTAGCCACGGTCTGCCCCGCTGATAAAAAAATCATCCACGGCATGAGTGAAGCAACGCTCCTGCCCGTCCGGAAAAGTGATACGAAGGAAGAGGAGCTCTAGCCGCTGAGAACGGATTGGATTAAACAGGAAGAGAGCATAAAAAGAGTAAGATTTATGAGTAAGAAAAAGATTTTAGTGACCAATGATGACGGGTTTGACTCGTTTTTCCTCCGTGTTCTGGTGGACCGTTTACTGGAGGATTTTTCAGTAACCGTAGTGGCACCGGCGAGTGAGCAAAGTTGGATTGGTCGCGGGATATCCCGGTTGGGAGCCGTCGATTTTGAGAGGGATGATTCACTGGGCTGTCCCGGCTGGCGGATTGGAGGCACGCCGACCGATTGCGTGAATATCGCCTTGGAGCACTTGGTAGATGGGGTTCCTGATGCTGTTGTTTCCGGAATCAATCTGGGATTCAATACAACGGTTCCTCTCGTTCTCAGCTCCGGTACGGTTGCGGGGGCACTGGAAGGTTCGTTCAGCGGAGTTCCGTCCATTGCCTTTAGCAAAATCATCCCAAAGGAAATTTTTGAAAAGGTGCGGGATGCAAATGGATTTGTTGAGGGAGACTACTTTGAGAGCTTGGAGAATTCAGCCGCTCACGCCAGAGATATGGTTGGTAATTTGGTTCGCGGTGAATGGGCGTTTCACCAAGGTGCGGTCCACAACGTAAACTTCCCAATCGGAGTAACGAAGTCGTCAGTAGTGAGACGGACGGTTCCGGTAAACATGAAGATGGCTGGTCTCTTTGAACGGCAGGGGGACCAATTTGTTTTTCGGTATCGGCAAGGCATCATACCGGACGATTGTCCGGGGACGGATGTCGCCGCATTGGAGAAAGGTGAAATTAGTCACTCCCTAATCGATTTCACCATTCTTGGTGTGCCCGAGTGAGACTTCTAAAACCCCTGCTTGGGTTTGCCGTCCTCGCGGAACACCGAATGTGAGGAGACCTCGATTTCGGCTGCCCTCCCAAGAAATTCCAGAAGAATCCTCACGCGGTCGCGCGCCGGCATTACTTGTGTGACGACAGCTTGGAGGTCCTTGAAGGGTCCCTCAATAATGCTCACTGGAGTTCCGACGGTAATGATCGGATCGGGTGTATCGAATTTCTCATCGGGGATCCGGCTCTTCAGTTCCAGGACAAAAGCCGATGGAACCGGAGGAATACGATCTCCGTATCGGATCACTCCGATGATGCCGGGTATCGACATCAAATGCCTGAGGTGATCCTGAATGGTGCACCGGATAAAGAGGTAGCCCGGAAAAAGAGCCTCTGTGAAGCGAACCTTACCTTTCTTCGTTTTCTTGGAAAAGGTTATTCTCGGTGAGAACACCTCGATGCCAATCCGAGCTCGAATTTGTGCCGCGGCTAAGTGCTCTCTTTTGGTTTGGCTGCGCAGGCAATACCAGAACTCTTCTTCGCTCTCAATTGGTTCGAGTTCTTTTTCTTCGCTACCCATTAGTTGGCGCGAAGTCCGCGGCTTGCTTGGAGAGCATACTCAGCAGGATCTTCGCCACTGAGGCGAATCGCCCGCTGGAGTGCATTTAGATCAAGAGTGTCACCCGGCTTAATTCCCCGGCTGACAAACCAGCCCTTATTCATCTCGAGAGCGATCACGATATCATCCCGGAAGGATTGAACCGGCACTTCGACGTTCGGAAGCATTTGATGAACCTCTCTCAGGACGCCATCTCCCGAAAAGAACCCGATATCCAGTGGGATTTGCGTATTCTTCATCCAGAAGCTGGCTCGTTCCGGTCTTTCGTAGAGAAAAATCATCCCCTCATTTTCTCCCAACTCCAAACGCTTCTGCAAACCGCGCTGTCGCTCGGAAATTGTGAGGGCCAGTTCAATGGTTGCGACTTGGTTTGCGATCGGAATCTCGAAAGATTCAGGTTCGGGATCCCGGTCATCCAACAGGTCACAACCTGAGAGAAGCAAGCTTATCATAAGAAACCAAACCGCAGCTATTTTGCCTGTCTGGAAATTTGAGAGGGTTTTGTTGGGATGGATTAAATTCACGGAAGTCGTATCGAGTTGGGTAAGAAAATGTTCAGTTCGAGGATCGCACGATGGCTACTGCATCCCGAATGGAGCAATCTTAATATAACGTACTCTGGCAAGACTGCAGCCAATTCCGTGTGATTTACTTGGACTGATCGGAAGCGGAGTCGAATCTGCATTGAACTCCACTGGCGCACACGAGGTTGCAGACGAAACGGCGCGCCCTGCATAGCTTGAAAAGCTAAGCGTCATCCCTATTTCCCCTGATGCAATTGCCGGAGGGACCCCCTCTGTGTGGGAATCCCATCGCTTTGGCAGTTGATCTAATGGGTCACATAAGCATCCTTATCTTTACTGGGATTCAGTATCAATAAAGCTTGATGATGAGAATTATTCTTACTACTACTCATCTGCAGATGAACTTTTTTGGGAGCACTGGAGCTGAAGAGCACAAAACACTGGATCGGGCCTCCGCTGGGGTGAAGTACCGGATCGATTCAATAGATCATGCAAATTCCTCGGCAGCTCGGCTGAGCTCGCTTGGTTTTCTTACTGGTAGGATCATCCGTTTGGCGAGGGTCGCACCAATGGGAGATCCGGTCGCAGTGGACTTGATTGGGCAGCGAATCGGGTTACGAAAAATGGAGGCCCGGGCGATCACGGTCGTGGAGTGGAGCGGTCATGGTTCAAGTTCTTGAGAGCACCAAGCTAGCTCGCGTCGGCTTGATCGGTAATCCCAACACGGGAAAATCCACAATTTTCAACCGCCTGACCGGGCTCCGGCAAAGGATCGCCAACTATCCGGGGATCACGGTTGAGGAGCGGATCGGGACCACCCATATCGGAAAGAAATCACTGCAAGTGGTCGATCTGCCGGGGGCTTACAGTCTCTCGGCTTCGACCTTGGACGAGCGTGCAGTCCTCGATGCGTTAACAGCTCGTGGCGGCAGAGAACCACTGGATTTGCTTGTCTGCGTGCTCGACGCCACAAATCTCGAGCGGAACCTTTTTCTCGCGCTACAGATCGCGGATTTCGGTCTACCGATGATCCTGGTGCTCAATCAATGGGACGTCCTTCGGCGGCGAAACCAGGAATACGATCTCGAAAAACTGAAAGAGATTTTGGGAATACCAGTGCTGCCGGTTTCAGCCCGCTCTGGTGAGGGGATGAAGGGCTTGGAAACTGAGATTTCGAAGGTACTGGAAAAGCCATGCTATCTGGCGCCAACGGCTTGGAGTCGTGAGATCAATACGGGGTTGGAAGATCTGATCGGCCTCGCTCCGGGATTGAGCAGAGGCGAGGCTCTGCGGCTGATTTTTGATGGGGGCAGTCTCGTGGCGGATCGCTGGTCGGAGCGGAAGGGCGAAATTCAGCAGAGGGTCGGCAGGATTCACTCCGAAATTGCAGCGGGTGGTATGAATCCGGGACCGGCTGAGGCCCTCATCCAATACAAGCGGATCGGGAGTCTCCTTGAGGGTGTGATCGACTCGGATACATCGGCCTTCTCGCGATCCTCGGAAACGATTGACCGAATTCTTCTCCACCGGGTCTGGGGTTTGGGGATCTTTGTCGCCGTGATGTGGGTCGTCTTTCAATCCGTGTACAGTTGGGCCTCTCCGATGATGGACGGGCTGGAGTGGTTGACGGGTGCACTTCAGGAAGGGATTCGCCCCGTTCTGTCCGGTTTGCCTGTGCTCGAAAGTCTAGTCGTGGATGGGATCATCGCCGGTGTTGGAGGCGTGATCGTTTTTGTCCCCCAGATCTTCGTACTTTTCCTCTTCATTGCTTTGCTGGAGGACACAGGCTACATGGCCCGGGCGGCTTTTCTCATGGACAAGGCCCTGGGCTGGTGCGGCTTGAATGGGAAGAGCTTCGTCCCCCTTTTATCCAGTTACGCCTGCGCAATTCCGGGTATCATGGCGGCTCGAACCCTCGAGGACAAACGGTCGCGGGTTACCACGATTTTGATGGCCCCTTTTATGAGTTGTTCGGCTCGGCTACCAGTCTATGTACTTTTCATCGGGGCTTTCGTTGAGCCTGCCTACGGAGCGATGGTGGCTGGATGGACGCTTTTTCTTCTCCATTTTGTCGGGCTAGCGGTTGCGGCGTTTCTCGCATGGATTTCGCAACGCCTTTTCTCGTCGAAGACAATAACCCCCTTTGTTTTGGAGATGCCGCAATACAAGGTCCCTCAGCTGCGGAACATTTTTATTCGGGTATGGGGGAGCGGTCGCGAGTTCATTGTTCGCGCGGGAACAGTAATCTTTGCCTTCTCTATTTTGATTTGGGCGCTCTTGTACTTTCCGCACTCCGAGTCCGTCTCGGAGGCAGTCGAAGACGACATGGTTCGTGAGTTGGTTGTGACCGAGGGCCTCAATCAAGTGGAAGCCATGGCCCTTCTGAAGGAATCCGGCACTCCGGCTGCGATTGAATTTGAGAACCGACTCCAAGCCTCCTATCGAGAGGACAGTTATCTCGGACGCTTCGGGCATTTCGTGCAGCCCGTATTTGCGCCTGCTGGATTTGATTGGAAGCTGACGGTTGGGGTTCTCTCCAGCTTCCCGGCCCGGGAATTGGTTATCTCCACACTGGGCATCATCTATCAATTGGGCCCCGATGTGGACGCTGAATCGCAGTCCCTGCGCAATCGCATCGTCAACGAGAAATGGCCAAGTGGATCGAGGGTGGGGCAGTCAGTTTACACCATGCCGGTAGTCCTGGCCGTTCTGGTCTTTTTCGCGCTCTGTCTGCAATGCGGCGCGACGGTTGCGATCATCGCGAAAGAGCTAAACGGATGGATCGCCTTGGGATCTTTCGTTGGAATGACGGTCCTCGCCTGGGTAGCGGCGGTAGCAGTCTATCAAATAGGAACCCTGATCTCTGGCACGCTATGAAGGTAACTTTAGACGGAGTTCTGGTTGGACTGGCAATTGTGGTAGCATTCTCGTATCTCCTATCCCGCTACATACAGAAAAGGCGGAGAAAAACGCCCGGTTGTGGAAGAACGTGTGGCTGTAGTTTTGGGAAAGATGGCTTGCGGGCGAATGTCCGCAAGGATCAGAATTAGAAGACCACCTCTCAGCATGATGGGCGGGTAGATCTTTCAAAAAGTTTTCTTTAGTACGCGTGGATATTCTTCCGTAATCGGAGCGCTGGTAGCAAGCGATAGTGTTTTCTCGGGTAGGGCTTTTCTCGCCCTCGGCGGGATGAATAACGCTCGCCATGCCTCGTCATCGCACGATAGAAAATCATTTTAACATCCCGACACGTGCAGCCTATTTGTAATCTTGCCCCTTCGGTCTACACCCTGCGGTATCCTTTGAAATTATTTGGTGCCTCATTGGGCAGGGTCGAAACGATTTTCCGTCTTGATTCCGGTAAACTTGTTTTGCACTCAACTGGCCCTTTTTCGGAAGAAGACTGTGCCGCAATAAGTGAAATTGGAGGAGTGCAAGCTATCGTAGAGGCTACCAACTTTCACGATACCTTTGCCTTGGCAGCAAATGGGAAATTCCCTGGAGCTCGATATTTTGCACCAATGGGATTCCCACTAGCGCATAGGTTACACCCCGATCCCATAGAAAAAGGGACGTAAATTTGGGGAGATGAGTTGATTTGGGAGTTGTTAGGAGGTGCCCCGCGTATCCGTCAAAGATATGCGCGGCGCATTCACAAACGTAGATAAATCACTCGCGCTTTTCGAGTCCACGGACGGCATTCATTGGGATCTGGCAAAGCATCCTCTGGTCATGGCGCCACAAATAAACTGGCAAGAGGGAGGCATTGAGAGCATGCAGCGACTCGAACGCCCACAGCTCTGGCTGAACAACGGAGTTCCCATGGTTCTTTTCTGCGCAGCAAAAGACGGCGATCATACGTTCAATGTTCATATACCTCTGGCGCCGGATGTCACAAATATAAACCAGGCCAACAAATAAAATCAGTCCCACCGCGCAGTCTGAAAGACATATCCCGTCGGAGGTATCAACTCCGTTCGCTCGTCCCTCCCTCACTACATCATAGTCCTCTACGATTAGGGAAGGAAAACAGAAGTCTATCCGACGCATTTTTTCACCGCTAATTTACGCTAATGGGCGCTTATCTTCTCATGCGTGGAATAAGAAAAAAAAATCAACCTGTAAGCGTAAAATAAGTGAACATAAGCGGTCTCCAGCTGCGCTGGAAAAGCAGAGCACGGGAGCGATTTAGCAGTCTCAGCATCTTGCGCATTCGAGTCCTGATCCAGTCGCGGTGATCAACCCATTTTACGCCGCCGGTTTGCCGGAAACATTCAGGTCAATTCAAGCTCGCTGGTTGGGTGATCACTCTTTACGTTTGGCGAATAGAAAATGATGACCACATCACAACCGAAACATGAGTGGCGAAGACACGAGAAGGAGATTTATTGCCCCAAGAAAAAGCCCGCTTTGATCAAGGTTTCTCGATATAAATTCATTCGCATTCGTGGCGAAGGGAATCCGAATAAGGAGCCATTCAATGAACGAATCCGAGCACTCTATCCCATTGCCTACGGGATCAAAATGACCGCGAAAACACCCGGCATGAAGCCGAATGGGCATTACGACTTTACCGTGTATCCGTTGGAAGGTGTCTGGGATATTAAAGACGAAGCCAAAAAGAATTTTACGGGCACCATTGATAAAGAAGATCTGGTTTATGAGTTAATGCTCCGCCAGCCTGATTTCGTGACCGAATCCTATTTCCGCCAGATACTGGATATTACCAAGAGGAAGAAGCTGAATCCGTTGTTTGATGAGGTTGAGTTTGTCGAGGTTGAGGAAGGCCCTTGTTTGCAGATGTTGCACGTCGGCCCATTTGATACCGAAGCCGAGTCCTTCAGAATTATGGAAGAATTTGCAAGCGACCAATGCCTAACCCGCGAGTCAAAATTGCATCGCGAGATCTATTTATCGGACTTCAGAAAAACGGCTCCTGAAAAGTTGAAGACGGTGTTAAGATTTCAAGTAAAATAACATAACCAGACGCCTTGAGTAATGTCGCTAACGCGCCATCGCTCATGCTCTACGTTCGATGAATCGCTTCTACCTTCTTAAATACCCCATTCTTCTGGTATCGATCATCAGTTTCCCAATTGGATACCTGTTTTGCATGATCAACCTTCTTGAAATTGCCAAAGGAATAGGATGGATTTTCGTGGGAGGATTTACGGCAGTAACCATAGTTCTACTGATCGAAATCATCAAGGAAAGGGGGCGGATCGGCCTGACATGGATTGCGGCTCTCTTATGGATTGCTCCGTTTTGGTTCGCGTCAAAACATTTATTCGATAAGGATGAATTCCCACTTCCAGACTTCTTTTCCCTTCCGATATGGTTCTATTTTGTGACGCCTGTCATCGCATCAATCGCAATGCTAATTTGGAAGGATATTACGAACCACAATTTGAACTAGGATCGAATAAGACGACACAGACAACCCAGTGAACTCGCCGTGAAACTCTATTTCCATCTTGGAGATGAATCTGGCTTTGAGGGAAAGAAAAAAGTTCTCGGGTCAAGTCGGCGGAGTCCATGAGTGGCCTGCTGCCGCTCCCCGCCCATGACTCGCCACATCGATAATCTACGAATATAAACTGCCCCGATGAAGCCGATTGACTATCGGGGGCTACCTAATAGCCTATATACATGAGCATTTCCGTAGAAAGAGAAGAATTGAAGAGCATTATTAAGGAATCGGTAACGGAGCTATTAGAGCAGAACCGAGAGCTCTTTGCTGGAATTATCGAGGAAGTGATTGAAGATAAATTATTTATGGATGCGATGAAGGCGGGGGAGTCGTCTGAATTGGTCTCGCGAGATACAGTTTTCGCGGCACTTGAGAATGAAAGTTGAGTATCTCAAATCCTTTGAGCGGACCTTCGGAGAGTGCGTGATCGAAGTTTGGTGAATCGAGTCAAGGCAGTCCTGAACGAGTTGGAAGACTCGGAAAGCTTGGAGGCCCTCTCCAATATGAAAGCAATGAAAGGGCATTCAGAGTATTTTAGAGTCCGAATCGGCGAATACCGGCTTGGGTTAAAGCGCATCGACGATGGCGTGAGAGTCATTCGTTTTCTAAGCCGGAGTGACATTTATCGAAAGTTCCCGTGAGGAAAGGTAGATCCAGACTCAGCGATCAACCCATGTTAGCCGTCCGATTTTCTAAAAAGGCTCAGGACGATTTAACCTCGTTGGTTGGTTGATTGTGCTCAT
>Ga0222662_1000277_pt1 | contig 47112 bp, 40 predicted proteins | sample AntAcemetagen600_FD_179821 | JGI IMG/M metagenome (GOLD analysis project Ga0222662, IMG submission 179821) | Saline water microbial communities from Ace Lake, Antarctica - #600 | ecosystem: Environmental > Aquatic > Non-marine Saline and Alkaline > Saline | place: Antarctica: Ace Lake... | reverse complement strand
ACGACCTCGGGCGCGGGCTCCACGACCTCGGGCGCGGGCTCCACGACCTCGGGCGCGGGCTCCACGACCTCGGGCGCGGGCTCCACGACCTCGGGCTTCGCCCGGCCTGGCAGGGGCACCATGCGCGTCGGCACCGTCACGGGGTTCTCCCGTGCCTGGATGGCGGCACCCTCGGCCAGCTTCTTCGCCTCCATCGCCAGCTCCCAGGACCGCGAGTACTCGGCGTAGCCAGCCTCCTCGCGAGCCTTGTCCAGCATCTCCTCCGCGAGGGTCGTCGGGAAGGGAGCCAGCTCCTTCGCCCCCAGCTCGTGGGCCGACTTGAGCGCCTTCTCAGCCTCGATGATCCCCACTGTCGAGCGGATCGCGCCACAACCGGAGCCGAGGGCGAGCGCGAGGGCGAGAAGAAGCAGGGGCATGCGCACGGGCGAATGCTACCAGTCGCGCGGCGCTGTCACCGCCAGGGTCACGGTGCCGGGTCGCTGACTCACCAGCGCCTGAAAGCTGCCCGTCCCCATCGGCACGAGGCGCGACGAGCCTCCCGTCGTCCCCGACTCCCGCAGCGTCACAGGCGGAGGAATATCCACCCGCAATCCGATCTCCTCCCGGCGATTGGCCGGCGCGTCGGTGATCGCCACGACGCGGTCTCCTGGCCTCAGCACAAATGTCCCGCGCTGCACCGCACGAAACATGAGCTCCCCGCCCCGCGCGACGCCGTCGTCGTCGAGCAGGTCCATGGCGACATCGAAGCCGTCCAGCACGACGGGATCTCCGGCCACCGTGACCTCAAAGTCCCGATATGCCTCCGCCTCGAACCACTGGCGCATCGCGATCACCTCGTCGCCCAGCAGCCGGTCGTCGCCGTCCGCATCGAAGCGCTGCCGCAGCACCAGCGCGTCTGGGCCCGCGTGCAGCTGCACCACCATCGCGACCTCGACCCCCTCCGCCAGGAGCCGCACGTGCACCAGCCGTCCGAACCGCACCTGATGTGCGTCCGCCGGGATCGTGCCCGCGATGGTCGCGAGGAACGCAATGCATGCGACCGCGCCGGCGTAGTGATGCTTGCCCACGTCGCGAGTATGCGACATTTGGATCGGAGACCAGAGCCCATGAGCAGCACACCCTTGAGCCACCCCGGCACCGGCGTCGCTGGCTTCCTACGAGGCGCCGCCTACCCGCTGCGCGGGATCCGTTGGCTGGTCTCCCATCGAGACGCCTGGCCCTACGCGCTGCTCCCGGCGCTGGTCAACGGAGCCATCGTGCTCATCCTCGCTCTCGCCATGATCTCCCAGTTCGACGCCGTGTTTGCGTGGCTTCAGCCCGACGCGCTGGAGGCGGCCGTCGAAGGTCTGCCCTGGTGGAAGACGTTCTGGCGACCCGTCGCCAACGGCCTGCTGGGCTTTGTCGCCGGCGTGATGCTGGTGGGGGCGAGCATCCTCGGCGGCCTGCTCGTCGGCGCCATCCTCGCGGGTCCCTTTCACGAGAAGTTGAGCGAGGTCGTGGAGAGCATCGCCACCGGCCAGCCCCCGCCCGACGAGCCCATCAACCTGCGGACACTGAGCAAGGACGCCTACCGCGCCATGGCCAGCGCCGTGCAGCGCCTTCTGCTGTTCTCGGTCTTTTACATCCCGCTGCTCTTTGTCTCGTTCCTCCCGGTCGTCGGGCTGGTGGGCGTCGCGGGAACGCTTTTGTACTCGGCGTTCTTCCTCGCGCTCAACTTCTCCGACCCAGCGCTGGAGCGCCGCAAGATGCCCACGCGCGACAAGCTTTCCTGGGCGCGGGGAGCGTTGGCCCCCTGGATGGGCTTCGGGGCAGGGCTGCTCGGCCTCATGCTCATTCCGCTGCTCGGGCTGGTGCTCGCGCCAGCGTTCGTCACAGCGGGTACCTTGCTCTGGCTCGACGTGGACTCCGCTGCTGAAGCGAGCTAGATCGTCGGTGCCAAGGCGCGCTCCGTCGCGCCGCCCACCCCCTGCGGAGCTGGCCGATGCGTGCGCTGTTCGTGATGGACCCTCTCTCCACCATCAAGGTGGACAAGGACTCGTCCTATGCCCTGATGCTGGCCTGGCAAGAGCGCGGCGGAGAGGTCTGGCACTGCGGCCCCGGCGACTTGTGGTCTGTGGGCGACGACGTCTACGCCAAGGCATCCCACTTGCTGGTGGGCCCCCGGCCAAAGGTCGCGGACATCTTGGAGACGAGCACGCTCGACACGTCGACGTGTCGGGTGGTGTTCAAGCGCACCGACCCACCCTTCGACATGACCTACATCTTCTGCACCTATCTGCTCGATCTGGTCGCGCGCCGGGTGCCGGTTGTCAATGCGCCCCACGCGCTGCGGGACGCGAACGAGAAGATGGTCATCACCCGCTATCCCGATCTCATCGTGCCCACCCTGGTGACCTGCGACCCCAAGAAGATCCGGTCCTTCGTAGAGGAACAGGGCGGCCGCGCGGTGGTCAAACCCTGGGACGGGAATGGAGGCCGCGGCATCTTCGTGCTGGAGCAGAAAGACAAGAACCTGAACTCGATGATCGAGACCAGCACGGCTGCGGGGCGCGAGTTCGTGATGGTGCAGGCGTACGTCCCCGAGATCATCCACGGGGACAAGCGCATCCTGATCATCGACGGGGAACCAAAGGGTGCGTTCTTGCGCGTCCCACCAGAAAATGACCACCGCGGAAATATGTCAGCGGGCGCCACCGTCCAACCGTGTGAGATGACGGAACGGGACCTCGTCATCTGCGAGCGGTTGAGACCCTATCTGGTGGAGAACGACCTGATCTTTACGGGAATCGACGTCATTGGTGGCTGGCTCACAGAAGTGAACGTGACCAGCCCCACGGGCATCCAAGAGTGCTCGACCCTGTACGGGTCCCATATCGGTGCGGACATCATTGATGCTGCGCTGCGCCGGCCGCTCACGCAGCCGGCTTGAGGAGGACGCTATGACCCTGCGCCACATCCGATCCCTGCCCTTGTTCACCATCGCGCTCATCGCGCTGATGCTCCCCGGGCTCGCCCAGGCAGCCTGGAAGGACCTGTCCGGCAAGGGCTTCACCGGTGAGAACCCCATCGACGTGCCCCGCCCCGAGTTCCGGGCCGCCCAGGAGGGCATGGAACTGATCTTCCAGCGTCGCTACAACGAGGCGCTCCAGGTCTTCGAGGTCGCCGGCCTCGACTTCCCCGACTCGCCGCTCGGCCCTGTCGGTCGCTCCATCGTCTACCAGGCGCAGATGTTCGAGAACTACGATTTTTCGTGGGACAACATCTACCTGCAGGAAGCCAGCGAGGCCGAGACCCGCTTCAAGAGTGTCCGCCGCAGCAGTGACCGCAAGGCGTGGAACCACTTCCTGCTCGCCGTCCACCAGGGCATCGGAGCGATGTACCAGGTGCGCCATCTCGACTACCTCGCCGGGTTCAACCTCGCGTGGGAGGCCCTGGAGAACATCAAGAAGGTGCAGAGGCTCGCGCCCGACTTTCACGACGTGCAGCTCGGCCTCGGTCTGTACAACTACTGGCGCACGGCGATGACCGAGAACATCGACTACCTGCCGAAGTTCGGGGACCACCGCGAGGAGGGGCTCCAGCAGATGCGGATCGCCAAGGACAAGGGCCTGCTGGCTACCGCTCCGGCGTCGCTGGTGTTGACCTACTCGCTGATGGAGAGCAAGCGCTGGGACGAGGCGGTCGCCGAGTCCATGTGGGCCCGCCAGCACTACCCGTCGAGCGTGCTCAACGAGATGACCATCGGTCGGGTGTTCATGGGCATGAAGCGCTACGACGACGCGCTCTCGGCGTTCAATCAGGTCCGGGCGCTCGACCCCAAGAACACCCGCGTGTACTGGCAGATCGGCGAGGTCCACTACAAGAGCCGCAAGGACAACTCCGCGGCGAAGGACGCCTACCAGGTCTACATCGACAGCAACCCGCTGCCTGAGTACAAGGCCCACGCCCACTACCGCATGGGCCTTGTGGAGCGACGTCAGCGCCACTACGAGCAGGCGGTCTACCAGCTGGAGCTCGCCGTGAAGACCGACCCGAAGTTCAAGGCTGCGGCCAAGAAGCTCGAGCAGGTCAAGGGTGAGCAGGAGAAGGCATCGGCGAAGCAGGCGGAGCGCCGAGACCGCGCTCGCTCGGGCCGCGAGGGCAGTGGGAAGCGCTCTGGCGCGACGAAGGGCACGCCGAGGATCGAGCAGAGCCCGGTGGTTCCGCCGTCCGGCGGCTGAGTCTCTCGCGATGGCGACCCCGGAGAGCGAGGCCCCCGACGGGCCCCAGCGAGGACCGCTCTACGCGGTGATCGCAGCCTTCTTTGTGCCGTTCCTCGCCGTGCTCTTCCCCTACCTCGTCCTCGACGACTACCGCCGCACCCGCGCGCTGGTGGCTGTCGGGGCGCGGTCGGTTTCGGATCCCCGTCGCGCCCCGCGAAAGCACGATGGCTTGTTCTACGCGGCGGGCGCCCTGTGGCTGGGCACGCTGGTCGCCATCCCCGTCGCGCGCTCCCAGGGCGCCAACACGCTGACGGCGGTCTTGCTGACGCTGCACTTGGTGTCCGCCTCGATCAGCACGGTGATGCTGGTCACGTCCTGGTTCCGAAGCGACCGCCGCTCCCCTGAGGAGAAGCAGGCGCAATTCGCGGTCCGCGAGGCGCAGCTCGTGGCGTTCTTCGAGCAGCGGGACGCCGAACGCACGCAAGCCGGGGTTGCCTTCTCGCAGCCTGCCGTGCCGTGGGTGTCCCGCGGGGTGTGGCGCCGGTGGTTCTTGGTGCGCTGGGATCCGGAGGCCCCGCCGCTCGACGATGCCCTGAGCCTGCCCCCTGATCAGCGCTCCGCAGCGGAGCACGCGACCCCAGTGACGGCCGGTGAGCTGGAGTCGGCGCCGGTGGCCGAGATCGTCGGCGACTGGGCTCCGCGCCGCGCCGAGGGATGGACCGCCGCCGCGAAGCCGGTGGAGAAGCCGCTCGCGGAGCTCGAGGCCGACGTCACCAGCGCCACTCCGTCTCCCTTCCGCTTCCCCACGATGAGCTGGCCGGTGTGCCACGGGCGCCTGGCCGTGATGGTGTGGGAGGGCAACGTGGGCCTCCCGCCCGACGGCATCGGGTTGCCCATGGGGGTACCGGAGAAGGTCGAGGCGCTGGTCACCGAGTCCCAGGGCACGGCCCCGTGGGACACCAGGCTGGGGTGGGACGGCAACGCGGTGCTGCAGTGCAGCGAGTGCGGACGCCTCTATCGACGCGGCTACGAGGCGTAGCCCTACAAGAGGGACGGAATGCCGGGACCGCCGCCGTTGGGGATGTAGAAGGGCTCGCAGACGTAGAGGTTGTCTACGTTCCAGCTGCTCGAAGAGATGACGCCGCTGCTGGCAACATTGAACCCAATGCGGACCTGCATCAGCGGGTTGGAGTACGCCGTGACGTCGTAGGACTGGGTGCTCCAGCCGGACTCTGTGGTCGCCGGTGACGACCCGGACTGCCAAAGCAGGATCCAGGCGACTCCATCGAACACCTCCACCACGTTGTTGATGAAGGGCATGTAGTCCGAGTTCAACCAGCGGTTGAACTGCAGCACGATGGGCGCGCCGGCGAGGGCGGCCGCGTTGAGGACCGGACTGGTCATGTAGTAGTAGGGGTGCTGAGGGCTCGTGGCCGCGCAGCCGCCGATGTTCACGCCGGCGACCCCGCCACCAACGACGCCGTCGGCGTCGAAGTTCGGGTCCTGGGACATTCCGAATGAGCTGCTGCAACTCGACGTCGTCGCCGCACCGATCTCCCACTCCGGGTCCAGCGTCCAGCCCGCATTGTTGTTGTCGAAGGCGTCGGCCAGCAGGCAGCCGCCGTTGCAGCTTCCGGTGAGGTCCGTCAGCTCGTAGGGGTACTCGGGGCAGACATCGCAGTCGTCGGGCGTGCCGTCGTAGTCGAGGTCGAGCGCATCATCGAAGCCGGGGCAGACGTCGGCGTTGTCGCAGACGCCGTCGCCGTCGGTGTCGCCCGTCGCGGACAGCGGGCAGTCGTCGCAGCCGTCGGGCGTGCCGTCGCTGTCGGAGTCCAGGGCGTCATTGGAGCCCGGGCAGACGTCGTCGCTGTCGCAGACGCCGTCGCCGTCGGTGTCGCCCGTCGCGTCGGCGGGGCACGCATCGCAGAAGTCCGGGGTGCCGTCGCTGTCGCTGTCGATCGCGTCGTCGCCGCCTTGGCAGACATCCACCGAGTCACAGACGCCGTCGAGGTCGGTGTCGTTGGGAGAGTCCACCGGGCAGAGGTCGCAGCCGTCGGGCACGGTGTCGCCGTCGGTGTCCAAGGCGTCGTTCTCGCCGGGGCAGAGATCGTCGGTGTCGCACGTGCCGTCGCCGTCGCTGTCGGGCAGGGGATCGGTGGGGCAGGCATCACAGCCGTCGGGGATGCCGTCGGAGTCCGCGTCCACCGTGTCGTTGCTGCCGGGGCACACATCGTCGCTGTCGCAGACCGTGTCGCCGTCGGTGTCGTCGGTGGAGTCGGCGGGGCAGAGGTCGCAGTCGTCCGGCGTGCCGTCGGCGTCGAAGTCGTTGCCGTCGTCGCCGCCCGGACACACATCCACGCTGTTGCAGACGCCGTCGCCGTCGCTGTCGTTCAGCGTATCCGCCGGGCAGGCGTCGCAGGAGTCCGGGACCCCGTCGGCGTCACCATCCAGCGTGTCGTCGAAGCCCGGGCACACGTCGGCGCTGTCGCAGCTTCCGTCGCCGTCGCTGTCGTCGAGCGTATCGGCGGGGCAGACGTCGCATCCGTCCGGTGCGCCGTCTCCGTCCACGTCCGCGGTGTCCGAGAACCCGGCGCAGATGTCCACGGAGTCGCAGACGCCGTCGTTGTCGCTGTCGTCGAACGCATCGGTGGGGCAGGGGTCACAGCCATCGGGCTGGCCGTCGCCGTCCAGGTCCGAGCCGTCGTCGAAGCCCACGCAGACATCGGCGCTGTCGCAGCTTCCGTCACCGTCGCTGTCGTCGAGGGGGTCGTTGGGGCACACGTCGCAGCCGTCGGCCACGCCATCCATGTCGATGTCGGCGTTGTCGTCGAAGCCGTTGCAGGCATCCACGCTGTCGCAGACCGAGTCACCGTCGGTGTCGTTGGTCGCGTCGGCCGGGCAGGCGTCGCACCCGTCCGCGAGCCCGTCGCCGTCCATGTCGGCGCCGTCGTCGAAGCCGGGGCAGGTGTCCACGTCGTCGCAGGTGCCATCGAGGTCGCTGTCTACGCCTTCGGGGCAGTCGTCGCAGCCGTCGGGGATGCCGTCCACGTCGAAGTCGACGGTGTCGTCTTCGCCAGGGCACACATCGTCGCTGTCGCAGACGCCGTCGCCGTCGGTGTCGTCCGCGGCGTCATCGGGGCAGACGTCGCAGTAGTCGGGCATGCCGTCGCCGTCCGCATCGACGTCGTCGGGGAAGCCATCGCACAGGTCCGCGTCGTCGCAGACGCCGTCGCCGTCGGTGTCGTCCGTGGTGTCGTCGGGGCAGACATCGCATGCGTCGGGGATGCCGTCGGTGTCGGCGTCCAGGGTGTCGTCTTCGCCGGGGCAAAGATCGTCGGAGTCGCAGACGCCGTCGCCGTCGGTGTCGCCGTCGGCGTCGAGCGGGCAGTCGTCGCAAGCGTTGGGCACGCCGTCGCCGTCGTAGTCGTTGGCGTCATCTTCGTCCGCGCAGGCATCCACGTCATCGCAGACGCCGTCCTCGTCCGCGTCGCCGTCGGGGCAGTCGCCGCCGCTGTCGGGGCAGCCGGTCGCAAGGAGGGCGAAGCAGAGCAGGTAGAGGAAACGGTTCATTGGGGGATGACTCCACCGGAGGATTGAGTGAGTCCGCAGACCCAGATGTTGTCGAGGTTCCACGACGAGATGGTGAAGGCGCCGCCTTGGCCGACCGTCTGCCCGAAGCGAATCTGGGTGGTCGGGCTATTGAGCCCAGTGATGTCGTAGCTCAGCGCCTGCCAGGAGCTGTCCGCGATGGCTGGGCTCGAGCCGCTCGCCCACACGTTCACCCAGCCGCCGCCGTCGAACACGTCGATGGTGTTGCATGAACGGTATGTAGTCGCTGTTCAGCCATCGGTCGATGTTGATCTGCAGGTCGAACAGCGAGCTGGTGTCGAGCACCGGGCTGGTCAAGTACTGGAACGGGTGAATCGCCTGGTTGCTGCAGCCCCCGATGACGACCCCTGCCACGCCACCCCCGACCACGCCATCCGCGTCGAATCCTGGGTCGGGTCCGAGGCTGGGGCACCCCGCCGCGGTGGCGGGTCCGATCTCCCACTCATTCTCGAGAGTCCAGCCCGCGCTGTTGTCATCGAAGTTCTCGAGCAGGGGGCAGTCCACGATGCAGGCGCCGGTGAGGTCCACCACGTTGATCGGGCTGGTGGGGCAGTCGTCGCAGCCGTCGGGATCGCCGTCGTTGTCCGCGTCCACCGCGTCGTCAAAGCCGGCGCAGATGTCGCTGGAGTCGCAGACGCCGTCGCCGTCGCTGTCGTCGCTCGCGTCCAGCGGGCACACGTCGCAGCCATCGGCCACTCCGTCGGAGTCGGTGTCCTGGCTGTCGGCAAAGCCCGGGCACGTGTCCACGGAGTCGCAGCTGCCGTCGCCGTCGCTGTCGTCGCCCGCGTCCGAGGGGCAGGGATCGCAGCCGTCCGGGGCGCCGTCGCCGTCGGTGTCCAAGGAGTCGTTGGACCCGGGGCACGCATCCGAGGAGTCACAGACCCCGTCGCCGTCGGTGTCACCGCTGGCGTCGAGCGGGCAGGCATCGCAGCCGTCCGGCGTGCCGTCCGCGTCCAGATCGAGGTTGTCCGCAAAGCCAGCGCAGATGTCGAGCCCGTCGCAGACCCCATCGCCGTCCGAGTCGCCGAGGGGGTCGGTCGGGCAGACGTCGCAGCCGTCGGGGATTCCGTCGCTGTCGCCGTCCACGCCGTCGTCGAAGCCGGCGCAGACATCGTCGCTGTCACACACGGAGTCGCCGTCGCTGTCGCCCGCGGCGTCCGCAGGGCAGGCGTCACAGTCGTCCGGCGTTCCGTCGTTGTCGAAGTCGAGGGTGTCGTCGCCCGCGCAGACATCCACGCTGTCACACACGCCGTCGCCGTCGGTGTCTCCGGTGGCGTCGGCGGGGCAGGCGTCGCACCCATCGGGCGTCCCGTCGGAGTCCGCGTCGATGCCGTCGTCGAAGCCCGCACAGACATCGACGCCGTCGCACACGCCATCGCTGTCACTGTCGTCGAGGGGGTCCGCGGGGCAGGCGTCGCAGCCGTCCGGCGTGCCGTCTCCGTCCGCGTCCGCGGTGTCGGGGAAGCCCAGGCACAGATCCACCGAGTCGCAGGTGCCGTCGCCGTCGCTGTCGTTGAACGCATCGGCGGGGCATGCGTCGCAGCCGTCGGGCAGGCCGTCACCGTCGAAGTCGAGCCCGTCGTTGAAGCCCACGCAGGCATCCACCGAGTCGCAGGACCCGTCGCCGTCGCTGTCGTCCAAGGGGTCGATGGGGCATACATCGCAGTCGTCCGCGGTGCCGTCGCCGTCGGTGTCCTGAAAGTCGTCGAAGCCGGGGCAGGCATCCACGGTGTCGCAGACTCCGTCGCCGTCGGTGTCGCCGTCGATGTCGGCGGGGCAGCCGTCGCACTCGTCGGGGACCCCGTCGCCGTCCATGTCGGCGAAGTCGTCGAACCCTGGGCAGATGTCCACGTCGTCGCAGTTGCCATCCTGGTCGGAGTCGGCGCCGTTGGGGCAGATGTCGCAGCCGTCCGGGACGCCGTCGCCGTCGGTGTCGAGCAGGTCGTCTTCTTCCGGGCAGATGTCGTCGGAGTCGCAGACGTCGTCGTTGTCGCTGTCGTCGGGGCTGTCGAGCGGGCAGGGATCGCAAAAGTCGGGGTTGCCGTCGTTGTCGGTGTCCACGTCGTCATCGAAGCCCGCGCACAGGTCCACGTTGTCGCAGCTTCCGTCGCCGTCGCTGTCGTCGTTGGCGGCGTCGGGGCAGACGTCGCAGCCGTCCGGGACGCCATCGGCGTCGGCGTCGAGGCTGTCGTCCTCGCCTTCACAGACATCCGCGCTGTCGCAGACTCCATCGCCGTCGGTGTCATCGGCGGCGTCGAGCGGGCAGACGTCGCATGCGTCGGGGACCCCGTCGGCGTCGTAGTCGGCGCCATCGGGCGAGTCCGCGCAGGCGTCGGCTTCGTCGCAGACGCCGTCACCGTCTGCGTCCTCGCAGGCGGAGTCGGGGCAAGCGGTGAGCAGGAGCGAGGAGAGGAGGAGGCTCAAGGCCAGAGTGGGGCGTGCCATGAGGCGTATCCTAAAGGGATCTCGGGGCTCTGTGTGGGGCCCGCCCGAACCCGGTGTTCCTGGGACAGAGGGGCCACGAAGCCGACCTCAGAGCATGCCCACCGGGTCGCGGTCGATGACGACGCGGGTGTCCTTGCCGACCTGGCGACCGACGTCGTGCACGGCCTCGCCGATGGTGTGCAGCAGGCGCGACATGGCCCCGTGGTCGCTCGCGGTGACGAGGATCTGCCATCGGTAGCGACCCCGCACGCGATACATCGGCGCCGGCGCGGGGCCTCGGATGCGCATGCGTCCGCCGGCCTTGGTCACATAGCCGCCGGCGCGGTCGATGAGGTCTTTGGTCAGCCAGGCCGCCTTGTGGGACAGGCTCTCCTCGGGGCTGCTGACCCGGAACATCGTCATGCGCCAGTACGGCGGGTACCCCAGCCCCTCCCGCAGCGGCATCTCCCGGGCGATGAAGCCGGCGAAGTCGTGCTCGGCGGCGCGCTGGATGGCGTGGTGCTCCGGGTGCCAGGTCTGGACGAGGACCCGACCAGGGCGGTCCGCGCGGCCTGCCCGGCCGGCCACCTGAGCGATGAGCTGAAACGTGCGCTCGGCGGCGCGGACGTCGGGGAGGTGCAGGGCTGCGTCCCCGTGCAGCACCCCCACCAGCGTCACCCGGGGGAAGTCGTGCCCCTTCGCGACCATCTGGGTGCCCACGAGCACGTCGGTGCCGCCGTCGCGGAACCGGTCGAGGATGCGGCGATGCGAGGAGCGTGACCGGGTGGTGTCGGCGTCCATCCGGTCGATCTTCATGCCCGGCCACAGGGCGACCATCTCCTCCTCGAGACGCTCGGTGCCGCGCCCGGTCAGGCGCAGGGTGTCCCGGCTCTCGCACGCGGGGCAGATGTCGGGCATCGGGGCGGTCTTGCCGCACCAGTGGCAGACCACCTGGTGACGACGACCGTGGTAGGTCATCGAGACGTCGCAGTCGTCGCATCGGAAGTGGGTCCCGCACCCGGTGCAGAGCACGACGGTGGCGAAGCCGCGCCGGTTCAGCAGCAGGATGGCCTGTCCGTCGGCGGCGAGGTTGTCCTCCAGCGCGTCGCGTAGGGGCGGGGAGAGCAGCGCACCGGGCGCGTCTGGGTCCTCGGTGGGGTAGTCGCGCAGGTCCACGATCTCGACCGGCGGCATGGGACGCCCGCTGACGCGCTCGGGCATGGAGAGCACCGTGATCTTGCCTTGCTGACTGAGGTGCAGGCTCTCCAGAGATGGCGTCGCAGAGCCGAGCACCGCCACCGCACCGGCCATCGCGCAGCGGGTCAGCGCCACGTCCCGGGCGTTGTACCGCAGCCCCTCCTCCTGCTTGTACGAGTTGTCGTGCTCCTCGTCCACCACCACCAGCCGCAGGGTGTGGACCGGGGCGAACACCGCGCTGCGGGGCCCGATGACCAGCCGCGCCTTGCCCATCCCGATGCGCCGCCACTCGTCGAAGCGCTCCCGCTCGGTCAGCCCCGAGTGCAGCACGCCCACCATCTCGTCGCCGAACCGCGCCCGGAACCGCGACAGGAACTGGGGCGTGAGGCCGATCTCGGGCACCAGGAAGATCGCCGCGCCCCCCTCGTCCAACACCTTGCTCGCGGTCTGCAGGTAGACCTCGGTCTTGCCGCTGCCGGTCACCCCGTGCAGCAGGAAGCCCCCGTACTTGCCGGTGTCCAGCGCCGCGGCGAGTGCCGTCAGCGCATCTTCTTGGTTGGCCGTGGGAGGACGAGGCGCCCGGTCGGCGTCGTCGATGCGCACTCGCTCCGCCGCGTCCGAGCGCACCTCGCGCTCCGTGATGGTGAGCACGCCGGCCTCTTTGAGGGCTCGCAGTGGGGCGGTGATCTTGGGGAAGGCGTCCTTGAGCTCGCCGTGGGCGACCGGGCCAAACCGGTCGATGTAGTCGAGCACGCGGTCTCGCACGGGACCCGGGCGGGGGAACGCGCCCCGCGCACGCAGCATCGGCATCGACAGGGCGTAGACGTTCTCTCGCTTGACCGTCACGGCCCGGCCGGCGGCCTCCTGGACCTGAGCCACCCACCCCGCCTTCTCGGCGCGGCGCAGGGTGGCGCCCACCATGGTCTTGTCCTCCCGCTTGAGCGTCTTGAGGGTGAGCCGCTGGTCGGTGGCGGACTGCAGGCGGGTCAGCAGGGCGGAGACTGGGAGATCCAGGCTGGCAGCGCCGGCACGAAGCGCATCGAGCCCTTGCGGCAACAGGTGGGCCGTCGCCCGGGTGGCCGTGCGGGTAGAGCCAGGCAGTGCCGTACGCACAACCTCGCCCAGAGGGTGCGAGTAGTAGCGCGCGATCCAGCGGTAGAGCGGGACGAGCTCGGCGGGGAACAGCGGCCCGTCATCGCCGACGTGGGCGATGTCCTTGAGCTCGCGGTCGTCCGGCGCGGTCTCCAGCACCTCAACGACGTAGCCCGTCATGCGCCGATTGCCGAACGGCACCGTCACTGCGCAGCCGACCTCGACCAATGGGGCGAGCGGCTCGGGGATTCGATAGTGAAACGGGCCTGAGAGCGGCAGCGGCACCGCCACTTCGGCGATGCGGAGCGGCGAGGTCAGTAGCCGCGCACTCGCTCGCGAGTCTCCGCCTCGGTCTTGCAGTCGATGCAGTGAGTCGTCACGGGGCGCGCCTTCATGCGCAGCGCCGCGATCTCCTCGCCACACACCGCGCACTCGCCGTAGGTGCCGTCGTCGATGCGAGACAGCGCGGCGCGAATCTTGAGCATCAGCTTCCGCTCGCGGTCACGCATGCGCAGGGTGAAGTGACGGTCAGACTCGCTCGACGCGAAGTCGATGGCGTCCGGGAGGTTCTCGGCCTCGGCGGTGAGCTCGCTGACGCCTTCTTGGGCCTCTGTGATCAACTTGTTGAGCTGCTCAGTGAGCAACTTGCGGAAGTAGTCAACCTTGTCAGGCTCCATGCGCAGCTCCGTTCGCACATCTCCGTTACTCCAGTAAAAACAGCCGCTTAGGAACGCGGTGCTGTCTGGAGGACAGACGAGACGGGCGATGCTAACGGGAGCCCAGTCCCCTTGCAAGAGTCCCAGGAGTCAAGGCGACGAGCGGATCCCCGAGTCCCCCATGTGGCGGCTACTCCGGTCCGGGCTCCCGCGGCGCGGAATCGCGTGACGTGGCCCCGGTAGGCCCATCCGCCGCCCCGCCTCTCCCCCGCCGGAAGAACGAGGCCACCGACTGGGCGCCGCCCTTCATCTCCCGGCCGACATCGCGCACGAACCCGAACAGCGGGTCCGGGCTGCGCTCGAAGTCGTCTTTGTACTGGGCGCCGCCGCGTGCGAGCTCGTCGTAGACCGAGGTGTTTGGGTCCTCGTCGCGCCGGGCGTACTCGCCGCTCATCAAGGTGGTGTAGGCGTCGCTCTCGGCCCAGGCCTTGAGCTCGCTGAGGCGCAGAACCGGGAAGGGGTGGGTCCGGCCGAGCAGGTTGAGCAGCTTCACCGCGCCATCCATGACGGTCCCGCTCTCCTTGTACTCCTCGGCCTGGAGGAGGAACTCATCGACCGACATCTCGGACATCTGCCCCCCGCCGGCGAGCTTCATGTGGGCGCGGTAGGCGACGGCAGGGTCCTGCACGACCAGCAGGCCGGCGCGGTCTGCCGACAGCTCGCTCTTGCGGTCCCACTCGAGCAGCGCCACGAGGATGGCAAACAGGGCGGCGCCGCCCAGGGGCACCGCCATGGCGAGCACGGTCATGCGCAGCATCAGGCGGATCATCGTCTTGTAGAGCACGTGCTCGGACAGAACATGGCCCAGCTCGTGGGCGAGGATGAACTGCAGCTCGTCGTCGTCGGTGAGCAGCACCGTGCCGCTGTTGATGACGATGAAGGGCACATCGATGCCGACCGCTCCGGCGTTGACGATGGGGGTCTGGGCGACAAAAAGCTCCGGCGGCTCGGCGATGTCGAGGATGGCGCAGGCCTGCAGATACTGCTCGTAGACCCGGGGGAACTGGTTGGGTCCCACCCGGACCGCGCTGGCCAGGGTGGCGAAGCGCAAGGAGCGGTCCCCGACGAAGCCGAACAGCTTGCGTACCGCGAAGTCGAACCCCGGGACCCTGCGCAGAGCGACGAGGGCGGCGCGGTCGGACGGGTGTTCGTAGGCGCGCGGGGAGATCCCAGGAAAGGTGACGCGCTCGGGCTGCTTGCTCTTCTTCTTGGCCATGGGAACCTCCTGCGCGGGACCGCCGCGGGGACGGTGGGGCTACGTCAGCAGACACGCAAGCATTGCAGGGGCGTCCGTTGTGGGCCGTCTGGGAGGCCGAGCGGGGGCCGGTTGCGCTGGGTGCGGGCATGGCGCAAGGTGACGGCCGGCTCGCTGTGCGGGCGGCGGAGTGAGGGCGATGGCACACCGAGCACAGTTGTGGGTCCTGGGTCTGGCGATGGCTGCGATGGTCGGCTGCGGCGGCAAGGCATCCCCAGGCGAGGGCGCGTTGACCTCAACCGTGGTGATCGCCGAGCGCGGAACCACCCGAGCGACGTTCGACCAGGCCTGGGTGGTCGCCCACCCGCCCGACGTGTCGTGGGGCCAGGGTCGCGCCTGGACGCTGGGGCGCTTCTTCAGCGACGCGTGGGCGGATCCGGGCTTTGAGCTGCGGGTGAGCGGGACCGCCGGCGAGGCGGTGGTGTTCACCGAGCCGGGCTCTCGGCGCGATGGGCGGCAGCCGATGCTGGTCATCAACCAGAAGGGCGTGCCGCTGGTGACCCTGGCTGGCGAGGACGGCAACCCCGATGCCTTTCATGGGCGCGGCGGCGCGCGGCAGCGCAGCGGAGATGAGTCGCCCCGAGTGATCGGCGTGGCGCGCATCGAGCTGCTGGCGGTCAAGGGGGCGTCGCGGAAGAAGCCGAGCCCTGGCGAGGCGTCCGCGCCGACGTCGTTGACTGTGATGCGCGATGGCGCGGCGGCGGCTCCGCTGACGGTGGAGTCACTGGCTGGGACGGCCGGCCGGCCACTCATGGACGAGGCCGGTGCGCCGCGGGGGGTGGAGTACTGGGACCTGCGCGCCTGGGCGGACGGTCAGGTGCTGACCGCCGTGGTAGACCGTGCAGGGTCGGTGACCGAAGTCGCTCCTGGGTTGTGGGCGGATGCGAGCAAGACCCCGTCGATCCGGGTCAACCGGCGCGGGGCCTGGCGGTTCGAGTGGATCAGCCCGGACGGCGCGCAGCTACGGGACCTGCCGTCGGTGGGCAACGTCGCTGAGTTGAGACTGCGAGCGCCATGACGGTGGATCCCCGCGTGCGGGTGCTGTTCCTCGCCGCGGTGGCGGTCGGCGTCTTCTTCCTCCAGTCGTGGTGGCAAGTGGCGGGGGTCTCGGCGGCGCTGCTGATCACCTGGCTGGCGTTGGGCGGAGCGCCGCGCCGCGTGCTGCGGCAGATCCGCAAGCTGCTCGGGCTGTCGGTGGTGATCGTGCTCTCGTTCGCGTTCACCGAGCCCGACCGGGAGGCCGGCGCGATCCTGGGCGCCACCATGGTCCTGCGCATCTTCGCGGTCGTGTTCGCCTCGCAGATCGTGCGCATCGGGGACACCCGCGCCATCGCGGCGGGCCTGCGAGGAGTGGGCGCGCCGCGGTCCGTGGCCCTGTCGATCGACGCGGTGCTCGCCCTGTTTGGCGAAGAGCGACGCGGCGGCGGCGGCGGCGGTGGCGGCGGCGGCGGCGGCGGCGGCGGCGGCGGCGGCGGTGGTCACGGGAAGAAAAAGGGGACCTGGGCGGAGTTCAAGGCGGCGCTCAAGCGCCTGTCCCGCGGCGACGTGGGCCCGCTGACCGACTCGATCGAGCGCAACATCTACCGGGCCGAGAGCCACTTCGAGAACCAGGATCTGGACGCCAAATCGCGCGCGATCGTGGGCGACGCGGCCATCGTCGCCGGCGTCTCCCTCGCGATGCTCGCCATCAAGGCGGCCAAAGTGCTGCCCTCCATCCCCTTCGCCCCCGGGCACAAGGGCGTGCTCTTCATTCCGCTGTACATCGTCGCCTCGATGATGACGCGCGGCCGCTGGGGCGGGACGCTGACGGGCCTCACGATGGGCACGGTCGCCTTCCTCATGGGAGACGGCAAGTACGGGGTCTTCGAGATCCTCAAGCACATCGTTCCGGGCTTGCTTTGCGACCTCGTGCTCCCGCTGTTCGCCCGGGGCCGCACCCTGCCGGGCCCGCTGGTGTGGACGCTGTTTGGGGGCTTCGTCGCGACCGGCCGATTCGCCGCGATCCTCGGCATCGTGGTCGTCGTGCAGGCACCGGGGGTCGCGCTTGCTATCCTCGCGCCCGGATTGGCGGTACACCTCACGTTTGGCCTGCTCTCTGGCTACGTGACCTGGCACCTTCTGCGCGGAAGCGCCACCATCCGCGACCGATACGAAGAACTCGACAGCTTCGAGCCCAAAGAGGACCCATGACTGACCTCCTAGTCGGCGACGGCCGCACCCATATCCGATCGAACCTGATGCGCGAGTCGCTCCAAGACCGCGCCGTGCTCGGGGCCACGGGGTCCGACAACGAGCTCGCGATCATGCCGAACGTGACGCTCATCTCCATCGGAGGTCAGTCCATCTTCGACCGGGGCGCCAGCGCCATCATGCCGGTGGTCGGTGAGCTGGTCGCCGCGCGCAAAGCGGGCGTGCAGATGGTCATCGGCGTCGGCGGCGGCACTCGGGTGCGCCACACCCTGTCGGTGGCCCTGGACCTCGGCCTGCCCACCGGCGGCATCGCCCAGCTGGTCGGCGCGATGGAGGAGTGCAACGCGGTCTTCCTCAACGCGCTGATGGCCGACCACGGCTCGCTGCCCATGCAGCGCGAGCACTTCTGGGACCTGCCGCTCTACATGAACGCCGGCATGCTCCCCATCGTCATCTCGGTCCCCCCGTACCACTTCTGGGAGCCGCCCCCGGAGTCGGGCGCCCTCCCCGAGCACGGCTCGGACTTCGGTCTGTTCGTGCACGCCGAGGTGCTGGGAATGAAGCGCATCATCTTCGTCAAGGACGAGGACGGGCTGTACGACTGCGACCCCAAGAAGCACGACGACGCGAAGCTGATCGAGCGCACCTCGCTGCCTGAGCTGATGGAGAACCTCCCCGAGGAGCTCATCCTCGACCGCAAGCTGTTTGAGACCTGGGAGAACTCCCGGCACGTCCAGAAGGTCGTGATCATCAACGGGCTCACGCCGGGCCTGATCGAGCGAGCCCTCGCCGGCGAGGACGTCGGAACCGTCATCACGAAGGAGCGGGCCGATGTCTGATCGCCGCGTCATCCCCAGCGCACTCGCCGCCTCGACGCTCACCACGTCCGAGGGGTTCGACTACAAGCCCATCGCCATCGAGCCGGACGTCAAGGTGCTCAAGATCGGCGGCCAGTCGATGATGGACCGTGGACGGTCCGCCATCTATCCCGTGCTCGACGAGCTGGTGCAGTGCAAGGACAAGCACAAGATCATGCTCATGGCCGGCGGTGGCACCCGGGCCCGCCACGTCTACTCCATGGCGTCCGAGCTCGAGATGCCCACGGGCGTGCTCGCCAAGCTCGGCGGCTACGTGGCCATGCAGAACGCGCGCATGCTGCAGATGCTGCTCGCCAAGCACGGCGGCATCTACATCCTCCCCGATGACTTCGAGAAGCTGCCGCTCTACTTCCGGCTCGGCTGCATCCCGATCGCGTCGGGCATGCCTCCGTTCGAGTACTGGGAGAAGCCGTCGGCGCTGGGCCGCATTCCCCGGCACCGCACCGATGCAGGCGTGTACCTGACCGCTGAGGTGCTCGGCGCGTCGCGGGTCATCTTCGTCAAGGACGAGGACGGGCTGTACACGGACGATCCGAAGAAGGACCCGAACGCGAAGCACATCCCGCGGATCTCCGCCCAGGAGCTCATCGAGAAGGACCTGCCCGACGTCGTCGTCGAGCGCGTGGTGCTCGAGTACGTGACCCGGGCGAAGCACTGCAAGGAGCTGCAGATCATCAACGGTCTCAAGCCTGGAATGCTGACGCGCGCGCTGGCGGGCGAGCCGGTGGGCTCGATCATCTACAAGGGCTGATGCGCCTGCTCCTCCTGCTCGCGCTGCTCTCCGGCCTGGGGTGCAGCAGGAGCGAGGCGCCGCCGATGGTCGCTGCGGCGGCGAGTCTGCGCAACGCCATGCCGGCCCTTATTGAGGGGTTCGGTCAACCGGTGGCCGTGACGTACGGCGGCTCGGGGACTCTGCGGCAACAGGTGGAGGGTGGGGCTCCCATCGACGCCGTGATCTTCGCTGCGCCGGACCCCGTGGATGACTTGATCAGCAAGGGTCTGGCGGACTCGTCTACCCGGGTGCGGCTGGCGACGAACGATCTCGTGCTCATCACGCCCAGCAGCAGCAGCGCCTTCACGTGGAACACGCTGGCGTCTCTGCCACCGGGTGAGAAGCTCGCGCTGGGGGAGCCCGGCGCGGTGCCGGCCGGCCGCTACGCGCGTCTCGCGCTGATCGAGCTCGGCAGCTGGGACGGGCTGCAGGACCGCATCGTCTTTGCCGGTGACGTCGGCGCGGTGCTGGCGTACGCGCGGCGCGGCGAGGTCGCGGTGGCGGCGGTCTACGCGACGGACGTGCGGGGGATCGACGATGTGGTCGTGGTGGACCGGTGGACCGGCTCGCCGAAGCCGGAGATCGTGGGCGCCGCGATTCGCGAAGACGCGCGCGCACGGGCGTTTCTGCAGTACGTCGCTTCGCCCGCAGGGGCCGCGATCCTGAGCCAATTCGGCTTCGGGCCGGGGTAGAGGCCTCTTGGACCCCGCAGCGACCTTCCCCATCGTCCTCTCCATGAAGATCGCGACGATCTCCATGGCGCTCGTGACCCCACCGGGCCTGGCGCTGGCGTGGATTCAGGCCCGCGCGCGGTATCGAGGCCGCTCGGTGGTCGATGCCCTCATCCTGTTGCCTCTGGTGCTGCCACCGTCGGTGGTGGGCTTCTTTCTCGTCGTGTTGCTTGGACGGCGGGGTCTCATCGGCGGCTTCCTCGATGAGACCCTCGCGATTCGGCTGGTGTTTACGCCGACCGCCGCCGTCATCGCGTCGTCGCTGGTCGCGCTGCCGCTGCTGGTCAAGACGGTGCAGCCCGCGATCGAGGCCGTGCCCATCGCGCTGGAGCACGTCGGCCAGTCGCTGGGGCTCAGTCCGCTGCAGCTCTTCCTGCGAGTCACCCTGCCCGCGGCGTGGCGGGGCGTGCTCGCGGGGCTGGTGCTCGGCTTCGCCCGGGCCCTGGGCGAGTTCGGCGCGACGCTGATGTTTGCCGGCAACATCCCTGGGCGCACCAACACGATGCCGCTCGAGATCTTCGCGGCGTATCAGGTGGGCGACGACAGCCGAGCGATGCTCTACGTCGGGGTGCTGACAGTCGTCTCGGTCGCCGTCGTCTTCGCCGCCAGTCGCCTGAGCCCTCAGCCGGAGTCTCGCTGATGCTGCTCAGCGCGGACTTCTCGCTGGAGCTCGGGGGGTTCGCCCTGCAGGCGCAGCTCACGCTGGACGGCGGGGTGCTCGTGCTGTTCGGCCCGTCAGGCGCGGGCAAGTCGCTGACCATCTCTGCCCTCGCGGGACTCGTCGCTCCGACTCGAGGGCACATCCGCATCGCGAATCAGACGGTGTTCGACAGCGAGGCCGGCGTGCAGGTGCCCACCCGTGACCGGCACATCGGATACGTGCCCCAGCACCACTCCTTGTTCCCATTTCGGGACGTGGCGGAGAACGTGGCCTTTGGTCTGCCAAAGGCGCGGCGGCGCCGGGACGATCCTGAGGTGGTCGCGCTGCTCGAAGAGCTCGAGTTGAGCCACCTGGCGTCGGCGCGGCCCTCGTCTCTGAGCGGCGGCGAGCGGCAACGCGTGGCGTTTGCGCGGGCGCTGGCCGTGCGACCGAAGCTGCTGCTGCTGGACGAGCCGTTTGCATCCATCGACCGGGCAGGCCGCAAGCGAGTCCGGGCGGTGCTGCGGCGCGCGCTGGAGCACCACCAGATCCCCGCCGTGCTCGTCACCCACGATCCCGCCGAGGCCCTGGAGCTCGGCGACCACCTGGTCCTGTTCGAGCGCGGGCGCACGGTGGACGCGGGATCGCCGCGAGAGCTGTTGGCGAGCCGGGAGATCGTGATCGAGGGCGCGGTGGCCGAGCGCGTCGAGGATGGTGGACTGGCGAGCCTGACCCTGCGCGGCGGGACAGTGCGCGGCCCCGCGAGCGCGCTCCACACCGAGGACGGTCGGCTGTCGTTGGTCGTGCCCCTCCCGGACGACGAGTCGTGACGGGCCCCATCGTCGCGCGGCGGCCACGGCTGTAGCATGCGCCGATGAACGCTCGCGCCGTGACCATCGCTGCTGCCACTGTTGTCCTCGCAGGGCTTGCGTTCTGGGGGTTCTCGTCGGCGGACGTGTCGGCCCCAGCGGCGGTCGAGGCGATCCAGGCGCCCCGGGAGTCCACGACATCTCCGCAGCCGTCGATCGCCAGTCCGTCCCGAGGGGCCGGCGAGACCTCCGAGAAGGCGCGCTTGTACCAGCCTCGGCTGCGCACCGACCGGGTGTCTGTGGTGGGGGCGGAGGCCCAGGGCCGGGTGCAAGGCATCACGCCAGAGGAGGCGGCGAAGTTTCAGGCCGTGCAGCGTCCGCTGAGTCCCATCGCCATCCGCGCCGGCGAGGAAGAGAAGGAGGCGCGCCGCGAGGAGTCCCGTCGCCGGAAAGAGCTGCGCAAGCGCGGGATCGACCCCGGCCCTCGGGACCGCAGCGACTCCGGGCCCGGCCAGCGGGTGGGGGAGGTCCAGGACGTGCTCGACGAGCAGGCGGATCAGGCCGAGTCTGAGGAAGTGAAGCCGTGATGAGAGCTCTCACCCTGGTGCTTGCGGTGTCCATGGGGCTCGCGCTGGTTGGCTGTCGCGGATCGGACGACGCCGCCCCGCCGACCGAGCCGACTCCGGCCACCGGTGCGGAAGAGTCTACGCCGTCGCTCATCCAATACGACGACCAGGGCCGCCGCATCAGCCGGGGCTTCGCCAAGCCGGGCCCGCGGCGGCTGGAGTCCCTCACCGAGGCGGAGCAGGCCAAGCTCGACGCGCTGCAGGCTGCGGAGCGCGCGGAGCGCAACGTCGCGATCCCCGAGGAGTGGGCCGGTCGCCGCACGCAGGCAGAGAGCGACAGCGGGTGGGCCTTTGACGTGTATCGGGACGGCACCCTGGTGCGGCGGATCGCGGGGCGGGGGCACGAGGAAGGCACCGCGCTGTCGTCGGTCTTGTCGCCGGAGGAGCTGACGGGGCTGCGCTCGGCGTTGGCCCACGGCACCAGCGGCGCGCGCTGGTTTGCCGCCAAGGACCTCACGGAGCTGCAGATCCGGCTGAACCGCCAGGAGCGGGTGAAGCTGGAGTCCACCACCCAGCGCGGGCGGCGCCTCCCCAAGAAAAAGAGGGGCGCTGGGCAAGGCGGCGGCACCGGCGACGGCCAAGGCGGCGGCACCGGCGACGGCAAGACGCAACGCGTTGGCCCCAAGAACCGGGTGTCGAAGCGGGAGCTGCGGGACTCGGAGATCCAGGGTCTGCGCTGGATTGAGCTGCGCTCGCAAGAATCCACCATGGTTCTTGGAGAGCCGGACGCAAAGCTGCTCGCCATTCCGGACGCTCCCTGAAGTAGAATGTCCCATCGACTCGGCGCAGCCCGCCGGTCGATCGGGGACCGCCATGAAGCTCAACGCATCGCTCGCAAGTCTGTTGCTCCTCCTCCCTACGACCGCGCTCGGCGCCGTCAGCGCCCCGGACGACGGCGGCTACCGGGCGATGGACTCGCTCGTGCCTGCTCCGGCGCTGCCCGACTCGATGCTTACGCTGATGACGGGATCGTCCTCGTCGGGCTCGTACTCAGAGCTGGAGGATGACGAGTCCTACTCCCTGAGCTTCGGTACCTCTTCTCAGGTGTACGGCTACGCCGACAGCAGCTGGACTGTGCACACCAACGGGTTCATCACCAGCTCGGGGACGTCCGATTACTTCATCAACAACCGCTTCCCCGACAGCAACTTCGGCAGCCGCCAGGTCCTCGCGCCCTACTGGGACGACCTCGTGCCTGTCGATGGGCTCTCCACCCTGACCTGGGAGGAGGAGTCAGGCTCCCACGTCATCGTGCAGTGGACGGACTTCGCGCTCTACTCCGACCCCACCGCGCGCCTCACCTTTCGGGTGACGATCGGCTTGAATGATGGCTGGGTCCTGTTCCAGTACATCAAGCTCGAGGGCGCTGACGGCGGCGGCGCCACCATCGGCATCCAGGACCGGTACCAGTACGCGTGGAACAACTACAGCCACAACACTCCGGCCGCGCTGGTGACCGGCACCGCCCCTGCGGGAACCGCGCTGCACGCGATCCTCTTCGACCTCGACTCAGACAACGACTCGCTGCTGGCTTACCTCGAAGTGCAGCTGGGCGGCTCGGACTCTTCGGTGGACTCGGACGGCGGCGGGGTCACCGACGCCGCGGAGTTCGCTGGCGGCACGCTCATCGATGACGCGTCCGACGATGACGGGACAGACACCGACTCCGATGGGCTGAGCGACATCGACGAGGCGTTCTACGGCTCGGATTCCTCGCTGCCTGACACCGACGCTGACACCCTGGGTGACTACGACGAGGTGTTCACCTACGGGACGAATCCCAGCGTCGCCGACACCGATGGCGACACCTTTGACGACGCCGCCGAGGTCCTCGCGGGCACCGACCCGAACAACGCTGGCGACTTCCCGATCACGTCTGTGGCCGTCTCCGGCGACAGCAAGCACAAGATCCGGGCTGAGGTCTGCGACGACGGAAACGTGCACGTCGTGGCCATCAACGACTCCTCAGACGAAGGACTCTTCTACTACCAGCTCGCCCCGGACGGCACGGTCCGCATCGCCGAGACCGAGCTCCTCACTGGCGAGGAGGACGTCAAGTACGCCGGGCTCGCCTGCTTTGGCGGCACGGTGTACGTGACGTACGAGCTGCTCACCCCGATCTCCACCGGCGACGACGACGACGACAACGGTGGCGGCGTGGAGCGAGCGGATCAGGCTCAGCTCGGGATCATCGCCATCGACCCCAGCCTCGACGACCAGAGCGGCGACGCCGCGGACGCCACGGTCATCACCACAGGGAGCGTGCTGCTGGACATCGCTGGCAACCCGCGCCACCACCACGTGGTCGCTGCGAGCAACGGCCTGCACTTTGTCTACGACATCCACGAGGACGCCTACCCCGACGGCAACGGCGACGAGGAGCAGGTCGGATACGCGCGAGCGGACTTCGATCTCGTGAAGCAGGCGGAGCTGGTGCTCGCAGAGTTCCCCCGCAAGAAGGGTGACGGCGACGAGGTGTTCGGGACCCACAAGAATCACACCCCCCGGGTGGCGGTGGACGCCGCTGGCGTAGCCCACGTGGTCTTCAGCGCACAGTCCGCGCCCTACTACCAGAGCAACGACGCGACTGCGTTCCCCAGCGGTGTCTGGTACGCGGCGATCGCAGACACGACGGTGCAAGGCCCCCACTACCTGTCCCATGGGCGCATCGAGCGCCTCGACGTGGCCATGGAGGGCGACCTGCTCTTCCTCTCCTTGGCGGCCGGGTACGACACGGACAACGACTTCTACAAGTCGCAGGGCGTCCGCTATGGCGTGCTGAACACCCAGGCGTACACGGTGATCCCGCGCACGGGCAGCGCCTATGACTTCGACACCACGGCCATCCCCGAGGGCGCGATGGTGGTCCCGATCGCTCCGGTGTTCACGAACAACGAGAGCATGCAGGGCGCGCGCATCACCCTGCTCGCTGACGGCGTCTCGATTCACTCCTACACGAAGGACTGGGACGACGACATGTGCATGATCGCGGTGGGCGCGGACGGCACGGTGCTCGGCGACGAGGTGTGCTTCTTCGATGGGGAGGCCAGCCACTACACCCGGCATCGCGGAGTGGTGACCTTCGACGATGGCATCGGCGTGGCGTTCAACGACTGGGACTCGGACATGTTCTACGCCCGGATCCAGTTTGAGGCGCTGTACGACCCCAGCAACGTGCCGAGCTTCCCCGCGCGCAACGCGCCTGAGTTCACCAGCACGCCCACGACCTACGGCGTCGTCGGTGAGACCTACATGTACTCGCCCGTCGCGGTGGACGCGGACGACGACATCGAGTCCTACTCGTTGGTCAGCGGTCCCGCGACGCTGTCGTTTGACGGCACGACGATGTCGTGGACGCCGACGGCCGCGGAGGTTGGCGACACCGAGATCAGCATCGAGGTCGCGGACACGTTTGGCCTGACCGACACGCAGTCTTGGACCGTGGCGGTGTTCGATCCGAACGCTGCTGCCGGCGACGACGACGACGCCGCGGGTGATGACGACGACGCCGCGGGTGATGACGACGACGACGACGACACCGGCGCTGGCTGCGACTGCAACAGCAGCATCGGCGGTTCGCAGGTCAGCTCTGCCTGGGCCCTGCTGCTCCTGCTCGGCGCGGTGGCCCGGCGTCGCCGCGAGTAGACCTCTCAGGGGTTTCTGCTCACACAGATCGCTCGCGGGAACGGTGCCGGGTGGCACCATTCTCGGGGGCCCGAGGGTCGCCCATCAGGGCGAGATCGTGGTGTGGGTTGGTGTTCGCTAGGCTGGCGCGTTTCTTGAACCATGAGTGAGCTCCAACTAGGAGTGCGCTCATGTCTCGACTCGTCCTCGCCATCCTCGCTGCGTCCCTGCTCGGCTGCCCCAGCGTTGAGCCCGATCCTGACCCCACGCCCGAGCCCACACCCGAAGCGACGCCTCCCCCGGCTCCAACGCTGAGTTCGATCGCGCCGGCGTCCGGCCCCGTCGTGGGTGGCACCGAAGTCACGCTGACAGGCAGCGGATACCTGGCCAATGATCCTGGCACCACGTCGGTCCAGTTCGGCGAGACCGAAGCCACCGACTGCGTGATCGTCGATGACGCGAACCTGCGCTGCATGAGCCCGGTCGCCACGGAGGCGGGGGTGGTTGCGGTCTCCCTCAGCAACCTCAACGGTGAGGCCGAGCTCGCCGACGCCTACACGTATGTCATGCCGCCGATGTTGTACGCCGCCGACGGCAAGACGGGCCTCGATGGTGACTTCTACGCGATCGACCCCAGCGATGGATCCGCGACCGTGATCGGCCCCGTGGGCTTCTCGATCACAGGCTTGTGCATGGCTCCCGACGGGAGCGTGTTCGGCACCGAGTCCACGCAGTCGGGCAACCAGGGCGACGCCCGGCTCATCTCCATCGACCCCGAGACCGGCGCGGGCACCGTCGTCGGCGACCTCTTCGACGGCACGATCTATCACTCGTCGACCGCGGACTGCACCTTCGTGGGCGACCGTATGATTGGCTGGAGCGAGTCCGGCGATGACCCCATCGAGATCGACACCAGCACCGGTGCGGTGACGGTGATTCCGAACACCGGCGTCTCGTCGTCGGGCAGTGGGATGGCCTACGCGCCCGACGGCACCCTGTACTTCGTCCCGGGTCGGGTGACCGGCTCGCTGTTCATCATCAACCCCGACACGGGGATTGGTTTTGAGGGCCCCGCGCTGAGCGGAGGCACCTACGACAACATCAACTCCATGGCGTTCCTCGACGGGACTCTGTACGGAATCGACACCCAGGACATGGGGTCGACCAGCTCGCAGCAGGTGCTGGTGACCATTGACGTCACGACGGGAGTCATGACTCCGATCGGTCCGCTGCCGACGCCCATCGACTCTCTGGTCGGCAACAAGCCGATCGTGGTTGAGTAGGCCAAGCCGTCCACAGGACTGCGCCTGCGCGCTTGCGTCGGGCGCGGTGAGCCGGTAATTGGTGCCCCATGCGTGTAGTCCTGGTTCCCCTGATGCTCATCACTTCCAGCCTGATGATGGCGTTCGCCTGGCTGGGTCACCTCAAGTACAAAGCCACCTGGAGCTTCGCGTTCGCGCTGGGGGCGAGCTGGTTGCTCGTGCTGCCCGAGTACCTGTTGAACGTCGGCGCGACCCGCTGGGGGCACGGTGCCTACACGGGCGCACAGATGGCGACGATGAACCTCGCCAGCGGAGTGGTGTGCGTGGCGCTCGTCTCCCGGTACTTCCTCGATGAGCCCATGGGGACCCGGCAGCTGCTCGGCTTCGCGCTGCTGGTCGTGTCGACCTACCTGATCATGAGCGGCGAAAAGCCCTGATCAAGAGACCGAGCGCGGGTCCCAGCGACGGGGATACGGCACGCTGCCGAGATGCTTGAGCCGGAAGGGCCGCGGCCCGCGCCGCGGGACTTCGGTGCTGTAGCCGTTGAGCATGCGGGTGCGATCGTCGAACTCGATGAACAGGTACGAGTCCTGCGGCAGGTGGCTCTCGTAGTCGAGCAAGATCTGGCGGAAGCCCTTGAGGAACAACCCATCCAGCCCGCCCTGGTCGTTGAACAGCCAGGTCGTGTAGACCATCACCTTGGTCTGGCTGCGGGCATCCATCAGCTTGTAGAAGTCCCGGAAGACCTCTTCGAGGTTCTGGCGGAAGACCTGGGTGCCGGAGCGCTGTCCCTGCCGGCCCCACTCCACCTCGGCGGTGAGGACGAGCCGGCGGTACGGCGCGTGCGGGAACTGCAGGCCGGGGATGCCGCCACCGGTGGGCGGCTGCCCGCGCTTGACCTTGTCCTCGACGCACCAGGCGACGTCCCACAGGTAGGCGCCGCTCTTGCGGCGATCGTCCGTGGCAAACGGCTGGTACTTGCGGCGGGCGCCGAGGCGCACCAGGCGCGACTTCACCGCCGACGTCCAGTCGGAGAGACGCTCGCCAGTGTCGAGTTCTCGAGCGCGCACCATGCTGGCGGCGAACTCGTCGAAGAGCAGCTTGAGATCCAACGGTTTCCTCCGGCTCCACCGGTACTCCGGCGGGTCGGTCAACGTAGCGAAGGGGGTCAGGCCGCTCAAGGCGGGATCCCGGGTGAACGGGTTGCTAGAGCACCAGGGCGACGCGCACCTCAAAGCCCCCGTCGGGGTGGTTGCGGGCGCTGACCTGGCCTCCCATGCGGTCCACGATCCCCTTGACCAGGGCCAACCCGATCCCCGTGCCCTTCGTGCGCCGGGTCAGCTCGCGCTCGCCTCGATAGAACGGCTGGAAGATCCGTCCAAGCTGGCGCTGGGGCACACCAGGCCCGTGATCGCGCACCTGCAGCGTCAGCCCGCCTGATCGGGGGATGACCTGAATCACGACCTCACGCGGGTCTGCGTCCTTGCTGAACTTGATGCCGTTGTCCACGAGGTTGATGAGGACCTGCAGGAGCCCGTCGCGCTCGTAGCGCACCGCGGGCAGGTCGTCGGGGGTGTCCAGCACCACCGTGAAGCCCCGATCGCGGGCGTGGCGCTCGAGGACGCGGATGGCCTCCTCCAGCACCGGGCGCACGTCTCCGACGACGATCTCGCCGCCGCGCACGCCCTGCTCCAGGTTCGACAACTCCAGCACGTTCTGGATGAGTCGGGAGAGCCGCTCGGACTCGGCGGCCATCGTGCCGTAGTACTCCTCGCGCTTCTCCTCGCTGAGCACGTAGCCGTCCCGCAGCATCTCGGAGTACATGCGGATGGCGGTCAGCGGGGTCTTGAGCTCGTGGGAGACGGCGGCGACAAAGTTGCTGCGACGCTCGGCGAAGTGCACGACCACCGAGATCATCCGCCACAAGGCGACGAGACCGAGCAGCCCCACCAGCACGAGCATCGCGGTCAGCTGGAGGATCCAGGCGCGCCCCGATCCCCGGGGCTCCGGGAGCGCGTCTACATACGACGTCACCCCCAGCGCGGTGAACGGCTCGGCGAATGTGTGCGCGAAGGTGAAGTCCGCGGGCGGGGCTGTTCGCGTGTTCTCCCGGGGGGAGCCGTTCCAGGCCAGGTCCACGAAGCCCTGGACCTCGCTCCCGTCGAGCACCCGGGACTCCAGCCACTGCGCCAGCTTCGGCAGGAGCAGGGCGAGCCCCTGCACGTACACGACCTCGCCGATGCGGACCGTGCGAAAGAGCAGCATCGTCTCGTCATCCACGCGGTGGCCCCGGAAGGGCGAGATCTCCACGTCCACCTCGCCGTCCTCTGGAGGAGGGGGCGGCGGCGCCGGGGTGCGGGGCCGATAGCGCGACGCAGTCACCGCGGCCTGGACCTTTGGGGCTGCGACGGTGGCCGCCTGCTGGGGCTCCGGCGGCTGCTGCGGCTCCGGCTCCGGCTCTGCCTCCGGCTTCGGGTCCACCTTCTGCTCCACGGCCTGTGCCAGTTGGGCGGTCTCAGTCGTGGCGGGCCGGTCGCTGTTCTTCCTGCCCATCACCACCGGAGCCGGCACCGAGCGCTTGCGGCGGCTCTGGCGGGTCTGTTGCGGGGCGAACTCGTCGCCCTTGTCGGCCAGCGCTTCCTCTTCCTCCTCGTTCAAGATCTCCTCGGCGGCGTCCGCGACCGCGTCCCCAGGGCTCCATCCATCGACGACCTCGGCCACCGCGTCGTCGGTGGGCGCCTCGAAGGCCACCTCGGGCAGGTCGGCCTCCGCGCCCAGCAGCGCCGTGTTGTCCTCGGGGAACTGGTAGCTGCGCACATTCTCCGCGCTGCTCTTCGTCACCCGCTGCTGGCGCTCTCCGCGCCGCGTCGCGCCCTTGTTGAGAGACCCGATGCCGTAGGGATCTGAGCTCTGGTCGAGGCTGCGCTTCTTGCTCTTCGCGGCCGAGCCCGTGGTCGCATCGACCGCGACCACACCGTCCTTGCCGTCATCGGCGTCGCTGGCCTCGGCAGGCTGTTTGGCGGGCTGTTTGGTGGTCGGCGCCGGCTCTTGCTTCTTCTCACGGACCGGCTCCCTCGTGCTCACGTCGGCCACCCTGCCGCCTTCGTCGGACACGTTGGGACTGCGTCGGTCCTCCGCCTGTGCCGGCGTCTTCGCCGCGACTTCTCTGAGCCGCGCCACGCGGGTCGTCAGCGCCACGGACTCGGACCAGCCGATGGTGTCGGCCAGGGCGTCGTCGTCAGGCTCGAACGGCGTGCTGATGCCGCCGTCAGGGTCGAGCTGGTACCAGCCCAGCAGCCAGTCGGTGTCGGGTAGCAAAGACAGCGGAGAGCGAGACAGCGCCGGGTTTCCCGTCACCTGACCCTCGGGGACGTAGAAGAACCGATACTGAAGGAATGGCCGCGCCTCCTCGCGTTCGGTCAGCTCCGTCAACTGCTCTTCGAGCTCGTCGAACACCCGCTCCGCGAGCACCTCGTGGCGCATGGCCCGCTCCCGCTCCACGCTGTCCAGCGCCCGCGTCACAAGCAGACCGAGGCCTACCAGGAGCAGCAAGGAGAGGATGGCAACGAGGAGGCCGATGCGTCGCATGGCGGGAGGCGCGTGGGGTCAGGCCCGCACGCGGTATCCGGCTCCTCGGACGGTCTCGATGAGGGAGTCTCCGCCAGCGCCCAGCGGCTGCAGCTTCTTGCGCAGCTTCGCGATGTGCATGTCCACGCAGCGGGTCTCGAGCGCCTCGGCGCGGGCGTAGCCCCACACGTCCCGCAGCAGCTCCTCCCGGGAGATCACCTTGCCCAGCTGCTCGGAGAAGTAGGCGAGCACCTCGATGTCCCGAGGCGACAGCTCCTCTTCGGTGGCGCCGCTCGACGCCACCAGCGTGTCGGCGTCCACCGCGAGGGCACCGAGGGAGAAGGTGCGGGTGCTGTTCGGCGCCGCGCGCCGGATGAGCGCCTGGACCCGGGCGACGAGCTGCGGCACCGAGAACGGCTTGGGCACATAGTCGTCGGCGCCAGCCCGGAAGCCTTCCAACACGTCGGACTCAGCGCCTCGGGCGGTGAGCATCAGGATGGCCTGCTTGGGCAGTTTCTCCCGCACGGTGCGCGCGATGGTGAACCCGTCGACGCCGGGCAGCATTACGTCCAGCATCAGGAGGCGGTACCGTCCCGTCAGCGCCTCACGGAGCCCGTCGTCGCCGTTGTCGACGCCCGTGGGCGCGAGTCCGTGATAGGCGAGCACGTCGCAGAGCCCGACGCGGATTGCGGTTTCGTCCTCGACGACCAGGATGTTGGGCTTTCCGTCCATGCTTCCAGGGTGCGGAGCGCGGACGTCGCATGCAAGTAACCGTTTCGTAACCCGTAGGCTGTTCCGAATGATCTGCGCGAGCTGCGAGGGACCGATGGACCGCCGCCAGGGGCCCGAGGGGGCGTTCTGGATGTGTCGCCAGTGCGCGTCACGATTGGGCACCATCGCGTTCCTACGAAAGTCCCTCGAGAAGGGCCCGCTGTCGCGCATGTGGCAGGAGGTTCGCTCGGGTGGTGCGCGCCCCGGTCGCCCCTGTCCCTCGTGTCAGCGCGCGATGAGCGAGGTGACGGTCCTGCTGACCCCGGACGAGGGGCCCAGAGGCGAGCCCGCGCTGTTGGACCTGGACGTATGCGGGACGTGCCAGCTGGTGTTCTTCGACGCCGACGAACTGGAGCAGATGCCGGTGCAGCCGGTGCGTCTCGCCCCACGGGGTCCTCGCCCGCCGCCGGCGTCACGGGGCCCCGAGCCCTACCGCCCCGACCCGTCCCAGCTCGACCCGGTGCTCGCCTACAAGCTCGACCGCATCAAGAAGGACGCCGACCGCTACGACGGGCAGATGCCCGGTGGGATCAAGCGGCTGCTCGCGTGGTGGGTGCCGGTGGAGGTCAATGAGCCCGCGCTGCGCGGGGTTCCGATCCTGACCTACGCAACGGCCGCGCTGATCGTGCTGGTGGGAATGGTGACCCTGGGGAACCTGCGCCCCGCGGTCGGGGGGTGGGGCTTCTTGCCATCTGACCCGATGCGCGCTGGCGGCCTCACGATGATCACGTCGTTCTTCTTGCACGGGGGCCTGCTGCATCTGATCGGAAACCTCTACTTCCTCGTGACGTTCGGTGACAACGTCGAGGACTTCCTGGGCGCGGCTCGCTTCGCGGCGGTACTGGCTGGCTCTGCGCTCGCCGGCCTGGTGCTGCACACCCTGGGCGATCCGAGCTCGACTATGCCTCTCGTGGGCGCCAGCGGCGGGATCTCGGGGTTGATGGTGCTGTATGCGCTGCGGTTCCCCCAGGCGCGCATGGGGCTGATCTGGTACTTCCGGTGGGTCACGATGCCAGCATGGGTGTTCATGCTGTTCTGGCTGTTGATGCAGATCGTCGGTTCGTTGGCCACCCTGGGTCCCAGCGGCGGCGGCGTGGCGTACCTGGCGCACCTGGGCGGCGCAGTCGCTGGCTTTGCTGCCTACTGGTTCTGGGGACGGGCGGTCTGATGACGCGACACATGACCCAAGAGGGGTACGACGCTTTGGTGGCCGAGACCGAGCGGCTGTGGCACGAGGAGCGACCCGAGGTCGTGGCCGAGGTGTCCGCGGCGGCGGAGCTAGGGGATCGCTCGGAGAACGCGGCGTACATCTACGGCAAGAAGCGGCTGCGCAAGATCGACAGCCGCCTGCGCTACCTGCGGCGCAAGGTGGACGGGGTGACTCCCGTGGACCTGAGCCAGATGCCGCACACCGAGCACATCCGCTTCGGCGCCATCGTGGAGGTGGAGCGCGAGGACGGCGCGACGTTCACCTGGCGATTGGTGGACAAAGAGGAGAGCGAGCCGAAGCGCGGCCGGATCTCGATCCAGAGCCCGGTGGGGATGGCCCTGATGCGCAAAGAGACCGGCGACGTGGTCGAGGTCAAGACGCCCGCGGGGCCCACGGAGTACGAGATCCTCGCCGTGCGCTACGGAGCCGACGGGCCCTGAGGGCTCGCCTAAGAGCACAGCGCGGGATGGTCTCCTGCCTCGTCGCTGTCGCGCATCTGCTTCTTGAATGCCTCGATGTCGCGGGCCGCGTCCAGGGGCTCATCGAGCACCTCGACAGACTGCATGCGGTCGGGGCGAAAGTTGCGATACGCCTGGCGCAGGTCGCACCACGCGGCGAGGGACCAGCCGCTCCCCCAAAAGTAGAGCCCGATGGGAGACACCGAGCGGCTCGAGGGCGTCCCGTCCGCGCGCACGTAGTCGAAGCGCACCTTGCGGCGACCGGTGATCGCGCTGCGCAGCAGGCCCAGGCCCTCGGCGCGGTCGGTGTACCAGGGCATGGTGGGGGCGAACATCGCGGTGTTGCGCATGACCCGGCGCAGGGGCTCGGGGAGCACCGCCTCGACCTTGGTCATGGCTTGCCGCGCCGACGCCGCGAGCTGCTCATCGCCGAACGCCTCGGCCATGCGGGCGCCGATGACCAGCGCCTCGATCTCCTCGCTGGTGAACGTCAGCGGTGGCAACTCAAACCCCTTCTCGAGCCGATAGCCCACTCCGGCCTCGCCCCGCACCGGCACCCCGCTCCTCTGAAGATCGGCGATGTCTCGGTAGATGGTGCGGGGGCTCACCCGCAGCTCCGAGGCGAGGGCATCCGCGGTCGTCATCCGGCGCGCCCGAAGGAGCTGCACGGTCTGGAAGAGTCGGTCGGCGCGTCGCATCGGGGGCTCCATCCGGCTGCGAGCCCGCGAGGACCCGCAGCCGGTGTGGGCCGATCTCGAGAGATCAGCCGGGTTGGTTGGTCGCGATCCCCACCGGGCGACCCTCGGGATCCGCGAAGACGGCGATGCGTCCCCCGTCGGGCATCTCGGTCGGCGGCTGCAGCAGGGTTCCGCCCGACGCCTCGACCGCGGCCAGCGTGCCTTCCAGGTCATCCACTCCTACGTAGAACGTGTTCCAGCCCGGCCCGGCCTGCGCCTTGCCGATCCCGCCAGGGAGGCCCGTCTCGTCAGACTTCGTGAGTCCGTAGTCACCCTGGCCCATCACGTCGAAGCTCCAGCCGAAGAGGTCCCCGTAGAAGGACCGCAACTTGTCAGCATCCTGACCCACAACCTCGAACCACACAATCTTGGAAGCCATCTTGTTCTCCTCAAACATCTCTTGTTTTGTTGGCTCTACGCGGCAAGGTCGCCCCGAGAACGAGAAGAACCTACAGACCCCCTACTGACAGCATGGTGTCAGTAGGGGGGTGGGGGAGCCTCCCTCCTGACGGCAGGTGTCAGGGTCCCGATCGCGGGTCCGGTCCGTGGGGGTGTCCCCACGCCGGTATGCTTGCTCGATGTCGTCAGACGCCTTGCTCGCTGCCTTGTCCTGGGTGGACCTCGTGATCTTCGCTGAGGTCCAGCGGGTGCGGGCTCGCGGCCGCGCGCTGGGCAAGGACGCGCCATGGGGTGCCTACATCGGGGAGGCCGAGGTCGATGAGATCCTCGGGGACTTCCTCGACATCGGACCCTTCCGGGTGGACGACGATGTCGCCGACGGCTTGCGCAAGCTGCTCGATGCGCGGCGCAGCGAGGTGCTCGCCACCCGCGCCGCCGAAGCGGAGATGGCCGGGGCTGAGTCCGCGCGGCTCACCCGCATCGCCCTTGCGTTCGATCTGGACGACGTGGACCTCGACCTGCTGCTGCTGTGCCTCGCCCCGGAGGTGAACGCCCGGTACCTGCGCCTGTTCGCCTACCTGCAGGACGACTTCTCGGCCCAGCAGCTCACGCCCGCCCTGACGGCGCGGCTGTTCGCTGACGATCGGGCCGAGCGACTGGCGCTTGGGGCGCGCTTTGCGCCGGAGAGCAAGCTCGTTCGGCACGGTCTCATCGTGTTTCGCGAGGACTCCCAGCGCACGTCGTTGCCGGCCCGGCCGCTGCAGGTCGCCCCGCGCATCGCCCGCTGGCTGCTGCAGGGAGAGCCCCAGGATCCGGATCTGCTCGCCTGGACGACCGTGGAGCCCCTGGACCCGGACGCGCTGCCGGCCCGGGAGAGCGTCGCCAACGCCGTCGCGGGCGTGCTCAACGCCCTGCCCGACGGCACCCGATCGCCGGTGCTGAAGCTGGATGCGCGGTCGCGCCGGGATGCGCTCGTCGCGGCCCGACACCTCGCCCACATGCGCAATGCCCCGCTGTTGGTCGCGGACTTTGCGGCGGCGGAGCGCCTCGGCGTGCGCACCATCCTTCAGGCGAAGCCCCTTGCCCGCGAGGCTCGGCTGCAGGGGGCAGTGCTGCTGGTGATGGATCCGCCGCCTGCGGAGGACGGGATCGACCCTCTCGCGCCGCTGCTCCTCGCTACCGCGGGTGGGCCTCAGCCGGTCTTGCTGCACAACGCGCCGCCTGGTGTCGCCGAGCCCATCGGGGCAGCCCGCCGCTTCCTGTCGCTTCCCCTGCCGGGCATGAGGCTGGCGGAGCGCGAGGCAGCCTGGGCAGACGCTCTGGCTGCGCTGAGCGACGGAGCTCCGGTGGACGACCTCCCGTTGACGCCGTTCGCCCTCGCTCGTCGCTACCGGTACTCCCGGGGGCAGATCGCCCAGGTCATGGAGCAGGCGCACAACCGCGCCGTCGCCCGGGGGCAGGCCACGATCACCGGCGCGGATCTCATCGCCACCGCCGCGGACGCCTTCCTGCCCGAGATGGGCCCGCTGGCGCAGCGGGTGCCAGTGCGCCGTGGCTGGGCGGATCTGGTGGTGCCGCCGGAGCCCCACGCGCTGCTCCAAGAGCTCGTCGCCCAAGTGGACCGCCGCGAGGAGGTGCTCGAGGCGCTGGGGCGCTCCCACGTGCGCGACGGCGAGCGGGGCATCAAGGCGCTCTTCTCGGGCCCGCCGGGCACGGGCAAGTCCCTGTCGGCCGAGGTCATCGCCAGCGCGCTGGGCTACCCGCTATTCCGGGTCGACCTCGCGAGCGTGGTGAGCAAGTGGGTCGGCGAGACCGAGAAGCACCTCAACCGCCTGTTCGACGCGGTGGAGGAGGCGCCTTGCGTACTCCTGTTCGACGAAGCCGACGCGCTGTTCGGCAAGCGGGCGGACGTCAAGGGAGCCCAGGACCGCTTCGCGAACCTCGAGGTGAGCTATCTGCTTCAGCGGCTGGAGTCGTTTGATGGGATCGCCATCCTGACCACGAACCTCAAGCGCAACATCGACGAGGCGTTCCTGCGGCGCTTTACCTTCGTGGTGGACTTCCCGTTCCCCGAGACCGAGCAGCGCTACCACATCTGGAAGCGCGTGCTGCCCGCGGCGTTCCCGCTGGACGAGACCGTGGACCTGCGCGCTGTGGCCTCGGACTTCAAGCTCGCTGGCGCGAACATCTGGAGCGTGGCGGTGGCGGCGGCGTGCGATGCGGCCGCGACTCCGGACCGCATCATCACCAAGGCGATGCTCGCCCACGCGGTGCTCAGGGAGTACCAGAAGCTGGGTCGCGAGGTGTCCGCGCTGCGGCCGTCGATCCTCGCTGCCGTGCACGTGTCGGGCGGAGGCAAGGGAGAAGGCAAGGGCGGGGCCACGTCCCACCGCAAGACCCCGCAAAAACAAGCGCTCTCCGCGGCCGAGGCCCGTCGGCGTCGCGAGGCGGCAAGTCAGAAGCCGGCAAAGTGATGCGCACCGGCGCGACAAGCCCGGGTCGTGGTGCGCGGGGCGTGCTAGAAACTCCCTCGCTATGCCTCACTTCACTCTTCGGTCCGCCCTCCTTCTGTCCCTCCTCGCGCTGCCGGTCGCCGGCTGCCCCGGAGACGACGACGACACCGCCAACGACGATGACGCGGTCGCCGACCCCTGCGATGGCGTCACCCCAGTGTCGGGCACGGACGTCACGCTGGAGCTGATCGGCGCGGGGCTCGAGAGCCCGGTGGACATCAAGGCCGCCCATGACGGCAGCGGGCGCATCTTCGTGGCCGAGCAGGCGGGACGCATTCGCTTCTTCCGCCCCGACGACAGTCAGCCGCGCTCGTGGTTCGACCTGCGCGACAGCGTGGTGAACCCTGGCGGCCTCGGCGATGAGCGCGGGCTGCTGTCTCTCGCGTTCCACCCGGACTACGCCACCAACGGCAAGTTCTACGTGCACTACAGCAACAACAGCAGCGACACGGTGGTGTCCGAGTTCACCGTCCCGGACCCGGCCGACGGCGAGCCCGACATGGGCAGCGAGCGCGTGCTCATCGAGGCGTCCCAGCCCGCCAGCAACCACAACGGCGGCTCCATTCACTTCGGTCCCGACGGCTACTTCTACGTGGGCCTCGGCGACGGCGGTGGCGGCGGCGACACCTACGACAACGGGCAGAACCCAGACACGCTGCTGGCGAAGATCCTGCGCATCGACGTGGACAACCCGGCCGATGGCAAGGAGTACGGCATCCCGTCGGACAACCCGTTCATCGGCGAGTCGGTTGTGGACGAGGCCTTCGCCTGGGGCATCCGCAACCCATGGCGGTGGAGCTTCGACCGCGAGAACGGCGACATGTGGATCGCGGATGTGGGCCAGAACCTGATCGAGGAGATCGACATCGGTGAGGCCGGCGCGAACTACGGCTGGCCGTGCCGCGAGGCGGGCTCTTCCTACGACGGCTGCACGGGCGACTTCACCGATCCCATCTTCGAGTACGGACACGCCGAGGGCATCAGCATCACCGGTGGCTACGTGTACCGTGGCTGCGCGCTGACCGATCTGCAGGGCCAGTACTTCTTCAGCGACTTCGCCTACCAGCCCAACTCGCCGCTGTGGTCCGTGACCCGCGCCGGGGACGTCGGCTCGGTGTGGGAGGACAACGTCGGCATCCTCATCGCCACCTTCGGCGAGGACGAGCAAGGCGAGCTTCTGACTGCGGACTACGACAGCGGCAGCCTGCACCGGATGGTCGCGAACTAGCAGGGTGCCCGGGCCCTAAAGCCATAATCTCGCAGTTCTTCTTCCCACTCGCGGGGTGCTCCCCTACATTGGAGGTGAGGAAGAGGGATCGCTTACGACTGAGGGGTTGTGAGCGTGAAAGTGAGACCCGCTGGTGCCCACTCGGACCGTCTTTTTCTTTGGCCTGCTCGTCCTCGCCTTTGCCCTGCTCGGCTTCCCAGAGCAGGAAGTGCCCGTGCCTGACCGCATCGGGATCTCCCGTGACTGGACGGCTCCGCAGAACCAGCACTTCTTCCAAGACGTGGAGATGTCCCGCGACGGGGGTCTGCAGGGCACGATCTACGCCGAGCTCGGCAAGCAGGCCTACGGCAACTAGAGCCGGCCCTACGGCTCTACGGCTTCTGGGTGCCCTCTAGGGTCTCCAGCCGCTTCCGCAGCTCCCGCAGCTCGTCCTGAAGCTTCTCGACGGAGCCTTGCAGCTTGCCTTGTGAGCTCGCTCCCCCGGCGCTGGCCAGGCTCTTGCCGGCCCGTCGCACCCGGGGTGCATCCTGGGCTGCGACCGTGGCCTCCACCGCCGCCAGCGCGGCGCGCCCGCCCTTCTCGCCAAGGGTGGCGAGCGCCCGCGTCGACGCCATCCGCACCGCATAGACCGGGTCCCGGCTCAACGCCGACAGCCGACCCAGAGCTTCAGCCCGCTCCCCGGCGTCGCCGAAGCGCGCCGAGTCCGCCAGGGCCTCCGCCGCCACGCTCCGCTCGTTGTGGGGCGCCGCCCCGTACTCGAGCCGCTCTCCCAGCACCTGCCGCCCCCGGGCCGTGCGGAGCTTGCCGAGCCCGCGCAGGGCTCCGATGCGCCGATGTCCGCCAAATCCGTCGTCATCCGCGCCCGCGAGCAGCGCCGCCTCGTTGCCGGCCACGTCGCCTCGCTGAGCGCCGAGGGAGCCAAAGGCCGCCTGGGACGCGAGATACGGGGTGTCGTCGCGGGCCAGCCACTCGCGCAGGGCGCGCTCCAGCGATGCCTCGCGCATGGAGCCGGCCGCCCCGGTGAGCACGCGCATCACCTTGGGGTCTGCCTCGGCCAACAGGATCTCAGCCAGGGCGTCGGCAGCTGCCGCGGTCCCCGCCGCGCCGAGCGCGCGCCCGATCACCACCCGGAGCCCCCAGAACGGCTCGGCCAGCGCGCAGGCCTTGAGCGTGGCGACCGCCTTCGCCGCGGGCTTGTGGCCCAGCAGCACCGCCGCCTGGATCCGCGCCGCCATGGTGGGGCCCTGTGTCAGCTGCCGCGCCAGCTCGCCGTCGCCGGGCTTGAACTCCAGCCCAAACACCAGGTCACCGTCCGGGTCGAGCACGATCTGGCGCGGGCGCGCATCCAGCGCCAGGACCAGCACGTGCCGCCCGTCCTTGATGTCCAGCCGTCGCCGCACCCAGCCGTCCGCGGTCTCCAGAGCCACGGTCATCGGCAGGTCGAACAGCCCGACGCCGGTGTCTTTGTTCACCTGGGTCTGCTCGATGGTCAGCGTCAGCTCGCTCCGCTCGCCGCTCCACGTCATGCCCGCCTTGAGCTTGGGGTAGCCGGGGCTTCGCAGCCACTGGTCGAAGAAGCGCGTCAGCGTCTGGCCGCTCGCCTCTTCCATCGCGCGCCGGAAGTCGCCGGTCTCGGCCAGTCCGCCGGCGTGGCGCTGCAGGTACGCGGTCACCCCGCTCCAGAAGTCCGCATCGCCCAGCCGCTGCCGCAGCATGTGCAGTCGCACCGCGCCGCCGGGGTACAGGTGCCGGTCGAACATGTCCCAGGACGAGTCGAAGGTGCGCGTCACGATGGGCCGCACGTAGCGGCCGTCGGCCTCCTCAAAGTAGGCGACCCGCTCTTCGTGTACCTGGAAGTCCAAGGCGTCCTGGCCCTGCACGTCGCCCAGCCAGACCGACTCCATGTACGTCGCCCAAGACTCCTTGAGCCAGGTCTCGCTGAAGTCGCGGCACACGACCATGTCCCCGAAGTAGCTGTGGGCCATCTCATGCAGGTTCACGAGATCGATGAGCCAGCCGAACTCGGCGTGCATCAGGGGGTCGGCGACGAACTTGCCGTCCCAGCTCACCAGGGAGATGTTCTCCATCGCGCCGCCGATGCCGTCGCACGCAAACTGGAAGTACTTCGGGTAGGGGAACGGGACGCCCAGGCGCTTCTGCATCCAATGCATCATCTCGGCGGTGGGCCCAAAGCTGCGCTCGAGGTTCTCCTTCGTGGCCGGCGCCGGCCCGAAGAACGCGATCTCCCGGCCGTCTACCTCGCCGCCCTCGCCACGCACGAAGTCGCCGACCGCGACGCACAGCAGGTAGGACGGGCAAGGCTGCTCCAGGCGCCAGTGCGCGATGCGTGTGCCGTCGCCGCAGTCTTCGCCGCCGACGAGGAGCCCCGGCCCCAGGATCGTGAACTCCCGGTTGGCCCGGACGCGGATGTCGAGCGTGGTGCGCACGCTGGGGTGATCCACGCAGGGGAGCCAGTAGCGGGCGCGCTCGGTCTCATGGTCCGTGGCCGCCCAGCGCGGCGCGTTGGGGTACAGGGCGTCCGGTCCCGAGAACAGCAGCCCGGTCCGGGGATGGTCCACCGACCACTCCACCCGGGCCCGCCGGCTCTCGCCCCGAGGCACCGGCTCGTCCCAGAGCACCGCGATGCGCTCACCGTCGTAATGCCACGAGAGCCCGTGCCCATCGGGGTCGTCGACCGCATCGACGGTCAATCCCACGGCGTCGAGGAGCAGCTCGCGGGGGCCCTCGGTCCGGGCCAGCACCGTGTGTACGACCGTGCCGTTGGCGCGCCGGCTGTCCACATCGAGGCGCACATCCATCTCGAGGTGGCTCGGCTCGAGGCGCAGGTCAGGGGCGTGGTGGGGCTGGGCGGTGGGCGAATGGAAGTCGCCCGCTCCGCGGAGATGCAGGGAGCTCGTCGATGGCATGTCTCGCCTCTACTTCGGGTGGGGGGTCAGGTGACGCGCAGGACTTCGGCGGCGGTGGTGCGGCCTTGTAGCGCGGCCTGGAAGCCGACGCGGCGCAGGGTGGGGATCCCGCGCTCACGCAGGTGTGCCTTGATCTCGTGGTTCTCTGCCTTGCCCTTGATCATCGTGCGCAGGCGGTCGCCCATCTCCACGATCTCGAAGATGCCGCTGCGCCCGCGGAAACCCGTGTGCAGGCAGCGCTCACAGCCGATCGCGCGGCGGAACCGGGACTCCGGCGGGATGGGAAAGCCCACCTCATCGGTGACGTCGCGGCCCAGGGTGTACTCCTCGGCGCAGTGGGGGCACACCGAGCGCACGAGCCGCTGCGACACCACCCCCAGCAGAGCGTTCGCCACGATGTAGGGCTCGAGGCCGATGTCGATGAGGCGGGTGACCGTCTCGATGGCGGAGTTGGTGTGCATGGTGCTGAGCACGAGGTGGCCGGTGAGGCTCGCCTGCACGGCGATGGCGGCGGTCTCGGGGTCGCGCATCTCGCCGACCATGATGACGTCGGGGTCCTGGCGCAGGATGGCCCGCAGCCCGGAGCTGAAGGTGAACCCCGCGCGCCGATTCACCTGGCCCTGGGTGATGTCGGAGATCTGGACCTCCATCGGGTCCTCGAGGGTGACGATGTTCAGGCGCTTTGTGTCGAGCTCGGACAGCGCGGCGTACAGGGAGCTGGTCTTGCCGGAGCCGGTGGGCCCGGTGACGAGCAGCAGTCCGCCCGTGTGGGAGACGAGGTCGCGCATCTGCTTGACCTGCCCGGGCGCCAGGCCGAGCTTGTCCAGCGGGAGGATGTCGCCGGCGCGCAGGATCCGCATGACCAGCTTCTCGCCCTCGAAGCAGGGGAAGGTGGACGCGCGCAGCGAGACCCGTCCGAGCCGACCAAGATCGACCTTGAACGTGCCGTCCTGGGGCTGGCGACGCTCGGCGATGTCCATCTTTGCGAGCACCTTGACCCGCGAGATCATCGGCAGCGCGAGCTTGAAGTTCAGGGGCGGCTGCTCGGCCATCACTCCGTCGATCCGGTAGCGAATGCGGAGCCGGTCCTCCTTCGGCTCGATGTGCATGTCCGATGCGCGCGCTTGCACGGCATCGAGGATGATCTCATCGAGGAGACGGACGACGTCGTCGGCGTCCGGGGACGCGGTGCTCAGGGGCGTACGGGATCGGCTCAAGGGGTTCTCCGGCCGCGAGACGATAGCGGCCCCGAGCGGCTTGGGTGGAGTGGCATGATGCGCTGATGAACCTGCGCCTCCTTCTCGCCGTCGTCATGGGCCTCCTGATGGGCTGTCCCCCGGTCCTCAACAACCCCCAGGTGGGCGATGACGACGACGTCGGCGACGACGACGACGTCAGCGACGATGACGATCTGATGGATGACGACGATGATCTGGTGGACGACGACGATGACGACGTCGTGGGCGACTGCGCGCCGTCCGAGGGCTTCATGGAGCTGGAGAGCAGCCTGGGGTTCGACTTTGAGGGGTCCTGGCACGAAGGCGATCTGTTCTTCAGCCCCGACTTTGTGGAGGTGTTCGGCGTGGACGGACAGAACCTCGAGTTCTACGCCCCGTTCCTGGGCGAGGTGGGCGAGCTGCTGGACGGCCCGGGTCGGGTGTACTGGCGGACGCCAGGGAACAGCCCCTGGAACCAGGACGCGCTGCTCGCCATTGAGGTCTACGGGCCGTCGTGGACGCGGGTGGTATTGGGGCGCAGCGCCGTTCCTGACGACACGCTGTCGGACGACTTCCAGCTGTGGGTGGAGACGGACTGGGGCGGCTGCGGCGACATCTGGGAGACGGAGTGCGGCTTTGCGGGTGGGTTGCCGCTGTGGTTCGAGTCGTTCAGCTTCAACGGGGGAACCCAGAGCGCCTACCTGCAGCCGCAGTCATCGTGGGAGGGAAGCGACAGCATCTTCTTCCACCTGGGTGGGCAGTACTTCGAGGAGGTGTTCTGCCCCGACATGCCCACCGAGGAGTACGGCTGGGCGTGGGCGGTGCAGTTGGACGATGAGCCGGTCCTGGGGATCGGCGGGCGGTAGCGCGTGCAGGCGCTGATCGAGGTGGCGGGCAGGCTCGCGGGACGTCCCGGGCAGCGCACGGTGGCCTTGCTCCCTCCCCCATTTTGCTACGGGGCCTGGAGCGGGCCTCGGGTGGACCTGTCGATGCTGGGGACGTCGGTGCGAGCGCAGCAGGAGCGCGGCGCCATAGGGGTGGTGCTCAGCGACATCCCGGACGACGACGCCTCGCTGGTCGCCGCCCTCGCGACCGAGGGAGTGCTCGGGGCCCTGGCGATCGGCTGCGGGTGTCTGGACGTCTGGGTGTGCGACGCGGTGGGCGCTGCCGCCATCGACGCTGGATTCACGGTGCGCCGGACTCCAGAGTCACCGCTGCCTAGGGTGGTGATTGAGGAGCCCGCGCAGATCACGGAGCTGTGGGCGCTGTTTGAGGAGCTCGCTGGAGCTCGCTGAGCGGTCCGCCGGTGCTAAGGCGCGACCGCTGGAGCCGCGGGGTCCACCGTCAGCACGTAGCCCGTGGACGGGCCGTCCCAGCAGGCGACCTGAATCCAGTGCTGCCCTGAGGTGACGCTCGCGCTGTCGTTCTCCGGTCCGCCGAGCGCCTCCTGGAAGTTGATCAGCGGCACCGGGCCGCTGGCCGGGTCGGCGTCGTACAGGTAGCTGTCGTAGTCCGCGCTCCCCGTCCACTGCAGCGAGAAGTCGAAGCTCCCCGAGGGCAGGTTCACCGCAAAGACGTCGCTGTCGACGTACGAGGCCGCTCCGCAGGCAGCCGCACCCTGGATGCAGAAGGCGCCGCTCTGGACGCCGATGTCCTGGTATGGGGCGGCGTCGTTGGGCTCGGTGTCGCTGATGACCGTGTAGCCGCTGGGGCAGTTCCCCGGTGGCACGGCGTCGTCGTCGTCGTCGTCGTCATCGTCGTCGTCGTCGTCGTCGTCGTCATCGTCGTCGTCGTCGTCGTCGTCGTCGTCGTCGCCGGTCGCGTCGTCATCGTCGCCGGTCGCGTCGTCATCGTCGCCGGTCGCGTCGTCGTCGTCGGCAGCAGAGTCGTCGTCGTTGGCCGCGTCGTCGTCGTCGCCGCCTCCTCGTCCGCCTCCTCGGATAGTGCAGGCGGGCAGCGCAAAGAGGGTGACGAGTAGCAGAATGAAGAAGCGGAATCGGGTCATCGAGCGGGGTCTCCTTCCGGGACCCTACCCGAGTGTCCGCCGGGGGAATCGGGCACTGAGAGCAAAAAACGGGCGTTCGGCTCAAGCGCGACCGCCACGCGCCGATGGGAGGATCCAGGCGCAGATGCCTCGGAGAGAACCCCGATGAAGGAACAGTCCCTGGACACCGAACCCGAGCTCGGCCGTCTCCTCGAAGACATGGTGCGAGACGGATGGCTGCTCGGAATGAACGCCGGCCTCGATCCCGCCTTTGCTCGGATGGACGCGGTCACCGGCGTGTACAACCAAGAGTACTTTCAGGCCCTGACCGAAGAGGCGGTGGCCGATCACGAGCGCGGACGGGACCCCCGCCCCGGCGACGGTCCGGAGCGCGGCGCCATCGCCGTGCTGTCCGTGCGCCTGGTGGATCTCGAGGGTCTCGGGTGGACGCTGGGCAAGGCCGGCGTCGAGGACCTGCTCAACCAGGTCGCCCGTCGCCTCGAACAGGTGCTCCGCGCTGACGACTTCGTGGGGCGCACCCGTCCGGACACCTTCAGCCTGCTGCTGCGCGGCTGCCCGCCGCCGATGCTGCTCGCGATCTCGGATCGCTGCATGGAGGCCGTCGCCCGCACCCCGTTTGAGGTGCAGGGCAAAGAGGTCAGCCCGAGCGTGCTCTCCGGAGCGGCGCAGTGGGGTGACGACGATGGCGGCGCAAGCGACATCCTCGCCGCGTCCTGGGCCACGATCGGCTACGCCTAAGCGCCCTGCCTGAAGTCCCGGTCCCGGGCTCGCCCCGGCCGGCTCCGATCTGCGACACTTCCTCTCCCGACGCGCTCGGGAGGAGGACCCCATGGCGGATCAGAAGCCCAGGATGCAGGTTGTTGGCCGTCTCGACGTCTCGAAGGAGGCCGGTCCCCCGCGTTGGGATCCGGAGACCAACGACGCGGCGCTGAGCGAGGCTGCTCAGGCCTTCCAGGCTGGCGAGCTCGACTCGGCTGCCGCGGCGTTCACCCGCGCTCACGAGCAGTCCATCCATGACCCGCGTCCCCTGGGCGGCCTCGCCCTGGTCGCGATGCAGCGCAAGGACTGGAAGGCGGCGGCCGAGCATGGCCGGATCGCGTCCACAAAGCGCGATGCGGGCTACGAGATCTACTACAACCTCGGGTTCTGCTTCCTGCAGCTGGGCAAGCGCGATGATGCCTTGCTCGCCTGGCAGATCGCGTTCCAGAAGGACCCCACCCAGCCCCACGCGATCCACCAGCTCGTCAGCAACGGCCGCATCCCCCGCCTGGAAGGGCAGCAGGAGCTGACCGACCCGCAGCCCTTGGACACGCTCTCCCGGCTGGAGCTGTACGACACCGTGGGGCGCGCCGTGCATCACGAAGGCGGCGACGGCACCTTCAAGCACACCGTGGAGTGGGCCATCGCTCGGGGGGCGCCCTGGGGCCAGATCGCGGCCTGGCTCGTGGGCAAGGGGATCCACGACGACCTCTCGCTCATCGAGATCTTCTCCGCTGTGGACGCCCACCTCGCGGACTCCTGGGTCGCTGGCTTCCTCGTGGGCGGCGGAGCCGAGCTCCAGAAGGCCGCCAGCATCAACGAAGACTTCGGTCTGCTCGTCGATGGCGGCTCGGTGAACCCCAAAGGCAAGGTCCTCTTCGCCAAGCTCGACGCCGACTCCTCCCGGGCGGTCATCCCTCCCCAGCGCACATCCGCCGCCCACGTCGTGGGACTCGCCCAGAGCATCTTCCCCATCCTCGGGCCCAAGAGCGCGCTGGTGATCACGGTGGACCCGGCGACGCACCTGGGCCCTCGGCGCCTGTGGATCGTCACCCCGTCGAGCGACAACGAGCTGGTCGGTGAGTGGAAGGGGACCCTGGATGACGGAGGAACCCCGCCGCCCCAGGCGGTCCCCGACGACGCGATCGTGCCCGCAGACGCCGTGCCGCTCTACGTGCCCAACACCGAGCCCGCCGCCCTCGCCGCCCTCATCGATGAACACGGGCTCGCTGGTGTCGTCACGGTGGGAGAGCCAGACGGCATGGTGACCGTGCATGCGGACCGGGTCGGCGGCGTGGGCGACGGCTGGTGGTCGTTTCTCGGCGCTCTGTCGGAGCGGGTCCCCGGCGGCAGCGCGGTCCTGGCTCGATGGCGCGAGGGCAACAAGGACTATGTGGCTATTTGCCGCAAGGGCGCGCCGGTGGATCGTGTCAAGCTCACCTGCGGATGGCCGTCGGACGACAGCAGTCTCGATGGCCCGGTGCCGATGGAGCTTCAGTTCCTCGGGCGCGCGTTGTTCCAAGGGCCGAGGCCAAAGGGGGGGTGAGGGTGCCAGGTGACTTCCCGACCACCGCCCCATCGGTGGAGGACCAGCAGGCGGGGTTCCGGTGGGAGAGGGCTCAGCGCCTACCGGAGGCCGTGGAGTGCTACCTCGTGGGTGGCGCGTACACCGAGGCCGCCCGGGTCCTGAGCCACCTGGGCTGGTTCTACGAGGCGGGCGCCACCCTGCTGCTCTACCTGCCAGCAGGCGAGACCCACGTCGCGAAGGTCGGCCGGGAGCGCAAGAAGCTCTGCTTGGACGCCGCGAGCTGCTTCGCCCGCGCCGGAGCCCGACTCGAAGCGGTGGGGCTGCTCGTTGCCTTTGGTGAGGACCACAAGGCCGCGAGCCTGTTGATTCGCGCTGGGCTGCGCACGGAAGCGGTGGCGGCGATGCGCGGAGAGCCGGTGGCTGGCTCGCCTTGGCCTCAGGACTATGTCTCGCCGCTGATGGGCCCCGACGACGTGTTGCGGCGCGTGCAGGAGCTGGCCAGGGAGCATGTGAAGTCGTACGAGCCCGTCGTCGCGGGCATGACCTCGACCCTGGATCCCTTTGTTCCGATGACGCCCCGCGCCAGCATTGGGACCGCCGACTCGCTCTCGGTGACCGGCGGCACGCCTGCGCCAGTTCCCCGCCCCCCGACGCCCCTGCCCGAGCCTCCACCGTCGCTGCCGGTCCCTGGGGAGTTCGTCGGTCCGGGCACCGTGATTCGGGACCGCTATCTCGTGGAGGCGGAGATCGGGGAGGGGGGCATGGCGACCGTGTACCGGGTGCTCGATCACGAGCTCCAGGAGAGGGTCGCTCTCAAGATGTTCCGCTCGGTGATGCCCGATCCGGTGCGGCTGGCGCGCTTCCGGCGGGAGATGAAGATCAACCGCCGTCTTCGGCACCCCAACATCGTCGAGACCTTCGAGTACGGCACGTGGGGCGGCGCGCGCTTCATCACGATGGAGCTGCTGCACGGCGACGAGCTGTGGGCCTACCTGCGCCGCAACCCGCTGGACATCGGCGAGCGAGTGCGGCTGCTGATGCAGGTGTGCGACGGGCTCGGGCACGCCCACGACCAAGGCGTGGTGCATCGGGACATCAAGCCGGCGAACCTGTTTGTGTGTGACCACGGGCGCAAGATCAAGGTGATGGACTTTGGGATCGCCAAGGCCGTGGACAGCTCCGAGATCTCCATCACCGGGGTGCGGGTGGGCACGCCGCGCTACATGAGCCCCGAGCAGATCCAGGGCGGCCAGACCGTCGGGCCCGCCGCCGATCTCTATTCGCTCGGCGCGGTGATGTATGAGGCGATGACCGGTCGCGCGCCGTTCGAGGACACCGAGCTGCTGCCGCTGCTGCTCAATCACCTGTCCGAGGAGCCGGTGCCGCCGTCAAAGCTCAACCCGGAGCTGCCGCCCGAGATCGACGACATCTGCCTGCGGCTGCTCGCCAAGAACCCACGGGAGCGCTTTGTGGACTGCGCGGCGACCAAGAGCGCGCTGCTCCGCGCGTACGTGATGTCGGAGCGTCGCGCGCAGCCCTAGAGCACCGAACGACCTACGGTTGGTCGCCTCGCTCGTCCGAGCGCAGCCTGACTGCGTCGGCTCCTCGTCGCGGGCCCCGGCCCGCTTTCTCGTCGCTCCTAGTCCTGCTTGATCACTCCGCATTTGGGGCACGAGGAGCCGCCTGACAGCGTGTCTTGGAGATGGCTCGATGAGGTGGTGGGTGTCGTCTGTATTCGGAGCGTCTGCACAGTGGGCAGTGTCCGA
>Ga0222662_1000273_pt1 | contig 47200 bp, 71 predicted proteins | sample AntAcemetagen600_FD_179821 | JGI IMG/M metagenome (GOLD analysis project Ga0222662, IMG submission 179821) | Saline water microbial communities from Ace Lake, Antarctica - #600 | ecosystem: Environmental > Aquatic > Non-marine Saline and Alkaline > Saline | place: Antarctica: Ace Lake... | reverse complement strand
CCTGTAATATAGTTGTCGTTATCAAATGTATCTTTCCATAACTTACTGGCTTTCTCGTTTAATGGTAAGCCCATTAGTTTGCCCTCTTCATTTAAAAGAAGTAAGTCACCATTTGGAAACGATACACATTCAACCATGCCACCAACAAAGTCTGATACTGCTTTGTATTGTGGCTCATTCTTTTTGTCATCAATGATAACAAACTCGTTGGCGTCTGTGCTTAGTGTGTTTTGTTTTGTCATATATCTCCTGTATTGGTTATAGGACTATCCTAGTTTATTAGAATAGCCCTGTCAACTGTTATTAGTTCCAAAGATCCTTGACCATTGCGCCGTTGGTCGCTGCGTTGAGCGCTTCAAGATACTCGGTCTCTGTCATTTTAAGATAAGTTAAACAGAATTCATGTTTTATCTGTTGAGTTTGTCCAGGTGTTCTGATGTAGTCAACTGCTTTGTCTAACATCTCTTGACGTCTCTCGCCTCCTGGCATGTACTCGGCTTTAATTGTTCTTGTCATATTATATCTCCTGTATAAAGTTAATGTAGGACTATCCTAGTTTATTCAACTAGGATTGTCAACCCTTGTTATTATTGTATCAGTATAAGTTCCGTCCCCATATCCATATTGTTTCTTTTCTTTGGTAACCTCAACCGATGTTTCAAGGGGCGTGGTCCTTGGTTCAATGGCAATGACTCGTTCTATATGTTTATTAGCAAAGTCATTGTAACAGCCATTACTACAGAAATAAGAGTACATGTTTATATTGTTTGAGTATTGTTTTACTTTCCTAGTTCTTAAAACCTTGCTACCTTTAACACCTCTTATTCTATCTTGTGTATGAGAGGTATGGCAACTCGGTCCATGGCACCATACATGTTCACTCATGAGTTATCTCCCTCGGTCATTTGAAATCTAGCCAAGATTTTCGCATGGCTCTCGATTGCACTCTCTAGAACTTTTATTCTGTCCTCTAGAAATTTAATCTTTTGTCTTTCATATCTTTCAGCTTTGTTCTGGTCGTGTAGTTCAAAGTGTTCTTCATTTAGTTGTGTCATTAGTACCTCACTTTCCAATTAACAGTTGCTGTTCTATATCCATTATTATCTAAATCATAATATACATAGTATGGAACACCTTGTTTATTTTTACCATAACGAGATTTTTCGTCGTGCTTTCCTTTTCTCGTGATGTGTTTTTTGTGCTTGTTTGCGTAGTAAGTAATGTAAAATGTTTTGTCCATGTTATTTCTCCTGTATTGGTTATAGGACTATCCTATATTATAGGATAGCCCATGTCAAATGTTAATTTACACTTGCTTCATATTTTTTTCGTGCTTCTATCTTCTGGGCTAGGGTTAAAGGTTTATTATTCTTTAGACCTTTAATCATATCAGCAAGATTTTTAGGGTTGTAGATTGTTAAGCCTGTTGAGTTAGTTCTAATCAATTCAGCTTCCTCAATTTCAATACCTAGTTCAGTTGCAAGTTCTATTGCTTCACTCAAGTATCTATATGCTTTCAATCCAATTTTTAATTGGTCGCATTGTTTAGTTATACTATCCACCCATGTTTGATGAGTTGATACAACTTGACCTTTGGCAATTCTCCATGCTTCAAGTTGTTTGTATTCATCTTGAGTACAAGCTATTGCTCTTGACCTACAATAAGATGTTCCAATAACATCAAGATAAAATTGGTCGTCAAATGATTTCGTTAAACCATTATTATCCCTATCATTATATCTTCCTGTTCTCCCTAATGCTTTATCATTCAGGTCAATATGTTTTGTCTTGTGTGGATTGTCTTGGTTTTTATCTTGCTGTGCTAGTATATCTGGATTTAAGTCCAATGCTCTCAAGTCCTCTCTTAAATAAGCATAGGCAAACTTTCTACCCTCGTCGCTTGAGTGTTCATTACCATTTAGATTACCAAACAAACCAAAGTCAAAGTGTGATTTAGTTTCAACTGTGTCATTATCTTCATCAACAGCTTCATTGTGTGCAAAGTAAAAACATTTATCTTTGGCTACAACATCAACAGCTTCACCATATTTCTTTTTATAATGTCTTAATGTTGCAACATCATCACTTGGATAAGCACGTTCAACTATTTGAGAAGCTAATCCAAATGCTGACTTATATTGAACATCAACATTTTCTCTTGCTTGTAGATAGTCCTCTCTCTCTTGTGTGCTTTCATTTTCAAAAACGTGTTTAATTTTATTAAACAGTTTGTTTCGTAGTTCGGTGTTCATTCTTATTTTCTGTGTCATGTTTCCTTTGGTTATATTTATTTTAATTAAAATCAATTTAGCCCTTGACTAATACTTTGTCAAGCATTATATAGGAGATAGATTAGTAATAGGTAAAGTAATCAAGTAATTGATTACACACAAGTTTGTTGTGCATTAATCCCTATTACTAATTTTATCAGTAGCACGTACTTTGTGGTCGTGCTACTGATCCCTGATCTCTTGACCGAGTGGTGTAGCTTATGCGGAAACGATCGTTGCTACTGGCCAGCACTCAAGGGATCTGGGATCAGTTACTATGACTGTGAGAATAAACACTAGAACATAGGTTGCGACTTTCGGGGTGGCCTCTCGTAAAACCGGTAATAAATCAGTCCCGGACCCTACGTAGCTAGTGACTGATCACTTTAGAATGATTCTAATTAGCAAATTCAACCTGAGGTTGTAAAAAAAATTCAACCTGAAGTTGAAAGTTTCAAGCGGCAAGCTTCAAGCACCAAGCCTTAATAAGAACACAATTAAGTAGTACAGTATAAGTTAACCAATACAGGAGAATAAAATGTCAAAAAGTACAAAAGCGTTAATTAGAATAGCGGATGCAATAGAAGAGATCCTGCGTCTTGTTAAAGAGGACCAAGAAAAATCAAGAAAATACATGGAGGACAAAGATGAAAGCACAAGTTAAATCTTTGAAAGATCTTTTAAAATATCTAAAGAAACACAATATTTCAGAAGACGATGCAATAATCCTACTTAAAGCTGAAGAAATTAAAGATAATCTTAGAATAATAAATATGCACAAACAAATTGAAAGCTTAGGGAGTTTAAATTGATGAAAAGAATTAAACATCGAGATCTAACTCACTATTTTTTACAAGATCATAGGCGCCTACCGCGCGCCTATGTTGCCAGCTGCGAGCGCTTTTTTAAAAGTCTCAAGCTCCATGGACCAGGGCCCAAGGACCAAGCGGCAAGCTCCAAGCGTCAAGCGGCAAGCCTTAATTCGAACACAATTAAATAGTACTAATAAATAAAATATACAGGAGAAATAAAACAATGAATATAAAAGAAGCACAAGCAATAACTCACACTTTAAGCAAGCCCGGCAAGATGCCCGGGTTTGCATATTCAACACCAGCTCACGAATGCAAAACAGGTACTAAATTAAGATTAATTCCAAACTCTGTCTGTTCTAACTGTTACGCCTACAAACGAGGCCGTTATAGATTCCAAAATGTTATAGACGCGCAATATAAAAGATTTAGATCTTTAACTCATCCTAAATGGGTGGAGGCTATGGCCGCACAAATTAATTCAAAGAAGGTCAAATATTTTAGATGGCACGATTCAGGTGATGTTCAAAACCTGGACCATTTAAGACGAATTTACGAGGTCTGTAGGTTGACGCCTGAAGTTAAGCATTGGATGCCAACTAGAGAAGCATGGACCAAAGACTATATTGTTGAAGCTCCTGACAATCTTGTTGTCCGGTTCTCCATTCCAATGGTGGACCAGGCAGCAGGGACCAGCTGGCCCAACACGTCGACAGTCTCAACTAAAAAAATTGATGTAACATGCCCGGCCCCTCTTCAGGGTAATAAGTGTAAAGATTGTAGAGCTTGCTGGGATAAATCAGTTTCAAATGTTTGTTATGGTGAGCACTAATATGAAAAAAACAAAGTACACTTTTATGTATAGATCCAGGGACGGTCATTTAATGCGCCCTGAATCATTTTTGAATATTAATAAAGGCCGCACGTTGTCCAGCTCACAGCTGCGCGCGTTAGGTATAACAAAAATAAAAGCTTCAAGCGTCAAGCACTAATGGATTTTTTTAAAAACGGCACCGGCTGGTGCAGGCGCCATGATCCAAGCGCCACGGCTCCCGAACCAATTAGAAAATCCCACGCGCCTATATTTAGGAAGCTTCAAGCTGCAAGCGCCAAGCATCAAGCTTCAAGCGCCAAGCATCAAGCACCAAGCTCCGAAAGTTTCAAGCGGCAAGCATCCCAACCAGAGTAACAAGCGTCAAGCTTCAAGCCGGAAGCTACAAGCTCCCTGATCCGGGAACCATGGTACATGGATATAGGAAAAGTATTCAAGGTACACGGACCAAGGGCCTCTATAAGGATAAATGTATTGTCAGGATGCCTTAAATGGAACGCAATTTGATGTGGTGAGAAACGAACTTTTTTACTCTTGGTTACTTTTAATTCAATAGTGAAGAAGTGGCGATTATTATTGTAGACCAATAGATCAGGAGTACCAAGTAAGCTAATGTTTTCAAGTCTGAGAAGTGAAAAATCCTTAAAATGACGCTTAACTTTTTGGTATAATTTAGCCTCTGGGCCCATAGGTTTTTTAAAGTAACCATGTCACGCAAATACTACAGTGTATCACGTAATTTATCTGGAATAATTATCTTTCTATCGCTCTTAGTTTTTAAAACTAGACGGTGAGATTGATGGTTTTTAGTTAACCCAATTATTGTTTGATTGTTTTCGTGTACTTCCATTTTTTTAATTTCTTCTAGGAATCCATTGATCTCTACCATAATCACAGCATCACTCATAGCGTTGCCTTGACGACTTCCATCTTTTTTAGACTCAGTAAATTTAGATAAGAATTCTTGAAGGTCTCTTACTCTCATTTAGATTTTTCTGCAAGTAGTTTATCAATTTCTTTTCTGTAAGTAGCATTGTCATATTCTAACTCTTGAATACGTCTGGCTAGACCAACCAACTTAGTGCTTAACTCATCTATAATTTTTTTAGAACCTTTAAGTATATTATCAGTCTTAATCCATTCAGATTCTTTCTGTTTATATTCCCAAATTTGTCTTTGATGTTCTTCAATAAGGAAGGTTAAATCAGACGCTCCTCTATCTTCTACTGGTTCACTCACGTGTTTCCTTTCATTTTCAAATGTTTTGTCTTCATCTTTCATATTGACTTTATAGGATAGTTACCCTAAATTGTCAACATGGGAGTACCAAAAAGATTAACAGAAATGCAAAAGAGATTTGCCGAGTTTATAGTATTCGGTGATGAAGAAGGTCCTGTATCTCAATCAGAAGCAGCTAAGTTAGCTGGGTACAGTCATAAGCGGTGCAAGGTAGAAGGATCAGAGTTATTAAATCCTAGACTATCTCCATTAGTAGTTCAATATGTAGATTCACTTAAACAAGAGAGATTAGCTAAACATGAAGTTACGTACGATAAACATTTAGCTGAACTAGACAGAATTAAGACAGCGGCTTTGAAGAAAGGGAGTTTCTCTTCTGCTGTAAACGCTGAAGTATCTCGAGGCAAGGCAGCAGGACTATACATAGACAGAAAAATAATAAAACATGGAAAAATAGAAGATATGTCAGAGGAAGAAATAGAATTAAAGATGAAAAAGATTTTAGAAGACTACGCTCCGATGTTAAATATGAAGACTGTTGATGCATTAGAAGAAGAAGTTAATGAAGTTTCGTCATCTTCAGAACACACGAAGTCGGAAACACCGATCGTTCAGAAAAAGTAATAGTACCATCATCATCAATATCATAACCCGCAAAAATTTTTACAGTGTGTTTATCCTTACTAAAAAGATAACCTTCACTTACTGGAGTTGCTAATTTCATGTTATTAAATTCTTTTTCAGATCCCCAACCGCCTTCAGTGACGATGTCACACCAATCTATTTTATATCTTGAATAGGGGAATGTAACCTCTTGTTTAATCAATTTAGGTTTAGAATAGGTGTTTAAATTTCTAGATTTGTTTTTTCTTTTAGGCATGAAACCTCTATATATCAAAAATATAGGCACGAACAGGGAAAATAAAAATTGCCTCAATTGTGTTTAAAATAAGGCAGCTTTGGTGCTGCGACACCTAAAGAGCATATTTTTATTTTTTTTATTTATTTGCGCTAAAAAATCCTGGGAGGTGTCGCAAGAAGTAAATAATGTTGACCTATCTCCTAGAAGTGTTGGTAACCGCTGTCCATTTGACCAAAAACATGCGACACCTGGGGTGTCGCAGTGGTATCGCAGGTGTCGCAGTTGTTCATTTAACGCCATTTTTTTCAAGGTAGCTATCGCAGTTTTTTCTCTATATGGGCTTTACCTGCGACATAAGTATACAGACATGCGACACAATGACACAGAAAAACAGAAATCTCGCGACACCCTGCGATAGCAAAACCCGCATAAAACGCATTTATGCGACACCTTGCGACACCTTGGGTGTCGCAGTAATCTGCCTTATTTTGCCTTAATCTTGCCACAATTGGAACACAATTCAGTCTCACAGTCTATTTGTTTTCAAATAGTTCTTTAAACTTAAAATCATTTGAACAGCCATTCCTGCAGTATGATTACCCGGCATTTTTTTTAAGATTTTATCTCTTTCAATTTGTATCATTAATTTATCAAATTTATTCTGATATTTAATTAATGAAAGAGAGGGAGTAATACAGTTATTCCATATTCTTTTTTTCTTATTCATTATTTTTCTCCTGTAGGCTATATGAAGGCCGATAAATGTTATTTCTTTCATGTCTTATATATAGGATACTTTGGGATGTTTGTCAACCTTTCTCGTGTTCCATCCACCAGGAATAATTGATCTTGTCGTACACCTATGAGAATGATGAGAATAATAATAATTGGTCCGTGTTCCATGATCCATGCTTCTGTAATATTGGGTAATGATAGGTGCTGTTGCAACGGTGATGAAAAGGGGTAAGAAGCTCATCACAACAGCTTAAGAGCCTATCGTCTCTCTTGAGGGTGCTCCGCCCCGTTCTCTAACTCATTAATTTTGTATATTTGATCAGGAAATCGTTCTATTACAATTGCTTTATATCGTTCCAAAACTTCTGGCATAAAAATAAATTTTAGTTCTGCAATAGAACTAGTGCCTTTTTTTAAATTCCATAATTGAGAAGTAAATATTGTATTTTGTTCGGTGTACTCTATAGGATTAAAAATACGGTCCGCTGATACATTGGAATAAACTCCACCGTGATAGTTGTTTATATCTCTTAGCTCATTGGGCTTACTCATAGTAAAAGGTATATGGGTCATCGGACATCTATCTCCGTATCGTGCCACTTGTTTATCAAAAGCTTCTAAAAGTTTATCACATCGACCACGACGATCATCTTTAAATTCAAACTCTCCATGCAGAGTTTTACCTTGTTTTAGCCTATCCTTTACCTTTCTAGTCATCGAGCCATGAATCTTCAGCATAAAACCTTTTTTAGAATTATAATATTTTTTATTATATTCCCTAAGATGAGGAACTAACTTTGATTTTACCCATTTATCATCAACTTGATACTCCATATACTTACTGCTAATGTTTTTCCTTATGCCCTGTTCATTTATATACCAAGACTGTGGTGAGACAACGCCCGTTATTGGGTGTGTATATCTTATTGGATGTTTTCCGCTTCCTGATGTTCGAGTCATGATTTATCCTTCTCAAATTCTTTTAATAATTCATTAGTATCTACTTTAACTTTCTCTTTCTCACTAAATTTTAATTCATTATACATGTCCAATCTTTTTAGAAACTCATGTTTCCATTTCCTGAATTGTAATCCTTCAACTTTAAACTCTTGATAGTATAAATCTGGCGTACAAACCATAATGACACCTTGTTTAATGTGGCTACCATAAACATAGTCATGTGCGAGCGCGTATGCTGAAATTTGCATGAAGTAATCTTCAATCCATTCTATTCTTTTTGGGCGGTTTGACTGCTTGTAATCTACGACAGTTTCCATACCATTATGAGAGCAGATAAGGTCCGTGGCCCCTGCATAAAGACCCGGATAGTGCAACATAACTTCACTACCATAATATTCATCTACGGGTGCAAGACCCATCTCTATAATTTTATCAGCCATGGGCCGTGCTTCTTGACCTATGGGTGTTAGATCAATGATATTGGTCCCAAGAACATAGTGCTCTAAAAATTTGTGCATGCATGTTCCACGTGAACTTGAATGGTTCTTGATTTGTTCTGCATTTGTTTCCCCCACTCGAGCTTTCCATTTTTTTATAAAATCTTGATTTTTTGTGGCACCGAGTACAGTCGTAACACTAGGTAATTTGTAATTACCAATCTCATACATCCTCGTCCCTGATCCGGGGTCCGTGAGCTGTTTTCCTTGTATATAGCTGTATTTGTTACTTTTTTTTATCATACTCACCTATTTCTTTTGCAATAGTTTCAAACTTTTTATCCACTTCTTTCATTCTTAAAGAAAAAATTTCAAATTGATCAAGAGTTTCATCTAATTGATCAATACATTCTTCAACTTCTTTAATATCATTTTTAAGAATCCAATATTCATTTACATAAAATTTTGAATCTCTTTTAGTATTTTTTAAGGCAAAAAAAGCACTCTCCGGTCTAGCATAAAAAAATAATATCCAGGTCCAAAGCCACTCTCTAATACTTCTACGTTTAACTTTTTTTATATAATTAATATCTTTTATAACCCTCTTACAATGTTTAAATGCTCTTAATAATTCGTAATACTCTTCTTTTTTAGGTTCTACAAAAAAACCGTCTATTGTTGTAATAAATTTTTGTATAGTTTTTCCTAATTGTATAGAGTTTATTATATTTTCATTATTTTTTATCATCACGTTCCTTTTTATTTTTTTTTGATTGTTCATAACTTTCCTTCAACTCATCTTGTTCTTTTTTAAATCTATTTTGTTCTTCTAACTTCTTAATCATTTTATGAAATTCTTTTGCGTCTTTATCCGTTATCATTTCTTTTTCTGTTATATATTTTCTTAGATACAACCACTTGAGATTTAAACTTAGGAGTCCTAACCTCCAATGCTACAGGGTTTGATCCAAAAATTCTATGCCAACTCTCATCATAAGCTTTATTAGAAGGTCTACTTCTGCCGTCGTATTTTTCTTTTTTTGTCATTTCTTTACCATAATCGTCCAAGGTGCGTTAGCGGTCCTCAAACCTTCCTTACTAGTGTCCCAGTACCGTTTACAAAGATTACCACTTCTTGCAATAAACTCATGTTGTTTTTCTGAATGGGGATCGTAAGGTCGTTTTATTTTTTTCCCATCAGACTTTGAAAAATAATTAATATAAAATTTAGTTTTTGTTTCTTTTCCTGTAGCCATAACCTTTCTTTCTGTCAGCCCATAGTTTTTTCCATGACCAACTTGTTAGTTTTGTTGATATATCATTAATCTTCTCTAAACATTTATATACAAAAAAATCTATCATTATTTTTTCTTCCCAAACCATATGTTATTTCTAAATTTATCGAGTTCAATTATATTATCATCAAGATCTTGTATATCAGGACCATAATAATCTATAACTTTTTCTATCATGTGTAATTTAACTGTGGCATAAGCCCATAATTCTCTTGCAACAAAGAAACAGTCTTTATCAAAACATGTCCAACGCCATTGTTTTTTAATTTTACGTAACTCACCACACTTTAAAGTCTCATGAATCAACTTTATAACATCTCTATCTGCCATAGACAGTTCCATTTTCCAATGCCACTTTGTTTTTGTAGAACTTTTAATAATACCTTTAGCATCAAACAGTCCTGCAATATAAGGCGTATCTAATTTAAAGTTGTCGTTCATTTTTTTTCTTTCATTAATTGTTTTATTATAGTCGTGTAGGGATTCGGTTGTAAATCCTTAGTGCAACTTACCAACATCACTTGTAGAAGTATCATCATCAAGATAAAACTCAACAACTTCGGACTCATCCACATAAATTTCTCCTTCCGAATCACATATATCACATTGTAAAATTATATGCTCTCTGCTAGTTTTATCTTCGTTTAATTTTCCATTCTCTTGTATTTGGAATTGTTTGTAACCATTTCCATTACACTCAGAACAGATTGCCTTGTGCCTACGCTTTTTTAAGTTTGCCATTTAATTTTTTTACTTTCTCATTTGTAATTGATTCTATGGTTTTACTAATTGACAACGGTGCTTCAGGTAAAAGTACCTTAGAGATTGCTATCAACTTCTTATACGTACTATGTGTTAAAGATACGTTTCTATATTTACTTATATCAGTCATTTTCTTTCCTTTGTTTATATTATCTATATAGGAAAACTCCTACATAGTCAAGTATTACTGTTCTTCTGTATTGATTTCAGCAGTTTTTGTACCGGCTGCTAATATTTTCTTTAAACCATGAGCTTGTAATTCTAAATGTGCATAGTTTTTCCATGCAGTTTTTATCAAATTAAGCTCTAACAACAGATTACTCCATTGTTTTTGATTTATGTCTTTACTTGTTATGGTTACTTTTTTCATGTGTTTTTAACTTTCTAGCTATATAATCATAAATAGGACTATTTTTTTCAGTGCCTGCTTTGATTTTTTTTTGATATAACTCTATTTTCCCTTCTTCAGCGGCTAACATAAAAAGATCAGTTTTTTTTGTTAGATTTATGTCGTTTCTTGCTTCAATTAAATGTCCTGTGTAATATATTACAGATTCATGAGCAGGTGCATTTTCGATCCATTTTTCTATAGTTTCTTTTTTCATATTAGTTCTCTTTCTGGGTTAGTTTGATTATATGGGCAATCTTTAATTAAACAAGGCATTGTAAATTCCCTTGGTAAAAGATCTTCTCCCACTAAATTGATCTCGCATTTTGAACAGGCCCCTCTTGCCATTAAATCGCCAGAAGTTCCTGCTACTCTATCTAGTAGTGCCCAATCTTTTTTCTTAATTAATTTAGCTGCAAATTTTAAACCTTCAACAACTTCTTTAAAGTCATAATCTGATTTAGCTGCATTTAAAATTAATTTTTTATAAGCAAGAAAAGGTCTAGCTACCAGCCTTAACATTTTTATTTCTTTTTTTAACGTATCTTGTATTTCTTTATTTTCTTTTCTTAACTTTTCTTCGGGTGTTTCTATTTTTTTATCTTTCATATCCTTTTATATAGGATACTAAATGATGTTTGTCAACCCCTACCTTGGCCTTTATATTTTTTATTTTTATTATTGTTTTTCTCAGATTTTGAGGGGGATTTCTTATGTTTTCTAGGCCTTTTAGTAGGTTTATCTCTAGGTACAAAATGAGTAAATTTTTGTTTAGCCACTACTTCCAGTCTTTAACATAGTGTTTACCACCATCTGTTCTTGAAGGCATAATAGGTATATAACTTATTTTACCATTAACATGTTGCTCTAAATCTGCACCACATTCCATACATCTATAAAATTGAGAACTAACTCCAACTAATGTTGTGATTGTATCGCACGTTGGACATTCCCCTCGTACAACTTCTGCTTGAATTTTAAAATTCTTATTTTTTGGCATTACTTACTTCTAACAGAATCTATAAAATTGTAAACCCTTCCAAATTGTTTGTCAATAGACATCAAATCAGTTTGGATCATGGTTACTGTTAATTGAAGTTCTATTAATGTAACTAAAGTCCATGTAGCAAGTCCCATTAAAATTGTACCTAGTAATCCTATTAAAAATGTGTTAGTTTTTCTGCTCATTTTTTTCTTTTTTTATTAAAATAATTTGCAATCCATTCACAAATATCATCCATTTTTGCAAAAAAATTATACCAAAATCTATCAATCATTTAAGTCTCCCCCACTTCTGTACATGTAAATTTAGTGGCTACTTTGTTATTATTAACAAAATCTTCTTCTTGTAGCCGTAATATTTCTGTAGATATTTCTAATGCTGCAAGTGTACATTCTTTCCATGAATTATAAAGTTGTTTAACCTCTGCTGGAGGTAAACATTGATTATCAATAAAAGAACACAGAAATATTACTAAAGTAAATTTCATGGTGTATTATAATCTCCCGGTCCACCTAATAAAGCCAGTGCTACCATCATCACAATTAATAGTGCTGTAAATTTGTAATTCATCCTGGCGCTCTCCTTTATTGACATGACAAACACTCTTCCCCTTTATTTTTAGGATCACTACACTCACAAGGCTCACAAGGACAAAGACCGTAAGGATCCAAGTGGAAGTCATCCAGGCAATGGCATTCATGGCCGCATTTTTTACATTCATTTTTAATCTTTTTTTCCATTTGTTTTTTCTTCTATCTCATAAAAAAAGTTATCAGTATCTTCTGTTCTCCATTCGCCAGAATCTTCAACATTCCATGTCGAAGTCTGCACTTTCCAGTCAGGAATATTATCCTTAACTGTGAATGAAGGTAGGTCCCATATTATTCTGTTGTTTGGCTGAGCCGCATAGTTGCCTTCATCTAAAGCAATTATGTGAGCGCACTTATGTTCGTGCGGTATTTCCGAATGTTCGGTATTAAGTATATTACTCTCTGGATGTGCAAAGTCAATAGTAAATAAGTATTTACCGTGATGCCATTTCTTATCTTTACCTATATATTTACCGGAGGCAGCGCTTAGAATATCAAATATAGTAATAGCAGGATAATAACTAAAAGAATTCCAGAGCTCCAGTTCATCAAGTCGTCTATGTGGAACAGTTTCCGGTTGAAAACCACGTTGAATAAAAGCCGTAATTGGTAAGCGATAAAATATTGCACCGTTCTCCATAATAGCATGAAATAATATTGCACGGCCACTAAGGCAGGCAACAGCAAAGATAATACAGTCTTCAACTTCTCCATGATGTTTTTTACAGTCATATAAATACTCCTTTTTTATTTGAGCGTATTGTACAGGAATATTAGCATTTAGGTAAGACATATTTTATTTTTTTTAAAAGATTATACCATAAATTTTTGTAAATAGGATTTTTAGTTTTATTCCACATTATCGCTGCTTCATCTATCTCTTTTAATAACTTATTCATTTTATTGAACCCCAATTTTTACCTTTTTTGTAATTTACTTTGTTAGGCACTTTAAGAGGAACTGCATTTTCCATAGTTTCTTTTACTATATTGGCCTGTTTATCATCTTTAATTGATAGGCACAACTCATCGTGTATTTGTATTTGTGGTAAAATTCCTTGTTCATAAAGTTCTACCATAGCTTTCTTAGTCATATCTGCTGCACTTCCTTGAATTAATCTATTCAAAGCTTTGTATGTAAAAGCAGGTTTATAATATTTAGTAAAATCACTCATATAATTATCAGCTATATGGTCTTTATATTTGTCTAATAACTCGGCTTTAAAGGCTGTTTTAGCGTCTTCTTCTGATAATATAGGGACAGGTTCATATCTATTACTAGCGTTGTTCCAGGCTCTATCTTTAGTTTCCCACTTATTAAATCTACAAAATCTATCTCCTAATGTAAATAATAATTTATTATCCTCTGCAAATTCTATTAAATCTTGAGATAACTTTTTAACAAATGGAGCTTTCTCATGGTAAGTATTAAACAAAGTGTTAGCTTGAGGTTTAGTTAAATTTAATTCACTAGCTAGTTTTATTTTACCCATACCATAAAAGAGTCCAAGGTTAATTGTTTTGGCCATGGTCCGTGATATGTGAGCCATGTCTGCAACAACCTGGTGAAAGTCTACATCAAATCCACTTTTATAAGACTCTTCAATCTTCTCTAAACTTTCCCTTAAATTATTAGGCATCTCAATATCTGGATTCTTATAAGGGTATAAAGTTAAAGCATAGTGGACCACGATACGAGGTTCTTGTTGTGAGTAGTCAAATGATCCCCATACACAGCCGTCGTCCGGTACAAAAAGCTCTCTCATCTTTTTACCTATAATTCCTCTTGATGGAATCTGTTGTAGGTTAGGATTAGACATTGAGAATCTTCCAGTAACCGTTCCTCCTTGGTCCGATCTAATCTGATTGATGTCTGCATGTATTCTTCCTTCATGAACAAAGCCTAGTAGACCTTCAACAAAAGTATTCTTAGCTTTGTCACACTCTCTTGCTTTTACAATCATTCTTAAGAAACGATTCTTATGTGTTTTTAAATAATCTTTTGGAAGTTTAGGAGTTGTTGATGGAACTAATTCTGTTTTAGGTTCACCCTTCTCATCAAGAATATTTTTACCGTCCTTACCTTTTATTTTTTTCTTACGGTCTTTTGTCTTTTCATAATCTGTAATTTTTTCATGCTCAAGAAGAGCTTTGATAGAAGAAGCGGCCCATATATCTACATCAACATCAGTATGTTTTTTAATAATTTTTAATAAATTATCTCTACGTTTTTCTAAAAGTTTACCAAGTGCCTTAGCTTTTTCGACATCTATTTTAACTCCTTTAAACTTCATGTCAACCAAACAAGGAAATAATTTAGTTTCTAATTCAAATATTTTTCTACAAGTTTTGTATTCTTTACTTCCATCTGGATTAGTTTTTGTGTATAATACCGCGTCCAGATATTTTTTTTCAAATAGTTCCCACAATTTTAAAGTTAAGTTTACATCTTGCTCTGCATAATCTTTTACTAAATGATGAGGTAATTTATGCATATTAGACATGGGATCTTTTATCATTCCATTAGACCACTCTAAAACTTTTTCAGCTAAATCATATTTGTATTTAGTTTCATTTAAATAATCTTTACTTATAGAGTCTAGTGAATATCTCATTCTAGTTTCATCAATAACTGATGCTGCAATCATAGTATCTAACAATTCTCCTTGAGGCATGTCTCCAGTTGCCGATCTAATCCAACAGACATCGTACATAGCATTATGAAATACCTTACGTATGTTTTTGTTTTGAAAAATCTTTTCATTTAAATAGGTCCAAGTTTCTTTGGTATTTAAATTATCAGTCATGTGGTGAGCAATAGGGAAATACAAAGTCTGGTTCTTAGTAGCGATTGCTATACCTGTAACAAAGCCATCTTTTCTTATAGCCCCTAATCCTTTTGTCTTTAAATTAGGATCATAAGTTTCTAAGTCAATTGCAACAGTATCTATATCAGTTAAATCTAGATCTTTTAATTGTGGAACTGTACACATTATTTGTAATCCCTTTCTATTATCATTTCTAAGTAGTGAATAGCTTTCTCTATGTCTTGTAACTTACCTTTCGACTGATGTCTACAGATATATTTAATTGCGTTTCCTTCTGCAAAAAGTAATTTGTTTTTATTAATAAAGTCTGCGGGTTGAATAATCATATCTTTATAATGTGATCCTCCTACTTGTTTTTTATAAGCACTCATTTTTTTTTCCTATTGTAAAGTATTTTCCGGGCATTTTTGCTAATCTCCAATAGTCAAAAATCCCTCTGCTGTATGCAGTGTATTGTAGTCTTAGTGAAGTAAAATAAGGATCTTTATTAACGACAGTTTCGTCAACAATAACATTATCATATGTTAAACCTTTAACAGTATGAATGTTTGCATATTCAACTCTAACTTTTTTATCAAAATCAAAACCGTTATGTAAAACCCTTTTTATATATTTCATTCTTTCTTTATGTTTGTTAACTGGCGCTCTTATAAGATCAAAATCTTTATGGCCTTTACAACTAGACTTTAATAATTTTTTATCTATTAAATAATCTACAGTGTAATCTGTTTTAATCCATGTTTTAAGAGTTTCTACTGTTTTAGATCTATCTCCGACAATCAAATCCTTATTTAAATATTCACAAAAATTTTTTATCAAAGTAAGATCCATTGGAATACCTTTAATAAAATCTGGCCATAATTTGTGAGCCCTTAATTCTTTTTTAATTACAAATGGAGGCTTACTTACTGGAGCAAATTCTATACCTTGTGCTATAAGAAAATCTGTACAACGTACATCGCTTGGAGTTCCTCTATAAGTAAATAGAAATGTTTCCTCAGTATTTTTAATTTTATCTAAAAGTTTATCTAAATGTCCTGATGGTTTTAAATCTGGTAAATAATAACCTTTTCCTTTAATAACTTCGTCTTCGTTAGGACCCTTCTTATACTTTGCTGGAGTCCACACTCTATGAGATTTATAATGATCCCAAACATCCATTATAATTGATTTACAATACGTATTAATAGCTTCACCACATCTATTACCATTTTTTAATTCGTAATAAGGATTTGCAGCTAAGTTGTGAAAATATTCTGCATCTGATCCTGAATACTCAAATAAGGTTTGATCTGCGTCTCCGACTAAATAGTAATGTCCTTCTTTTACGTTTCTTGCCATTTTATCAATAGCTTTTCTTTGGGGTACATTACAATCCTGACATTCGTCTATAATTAACATATCTATATCTGGATCTTTTACGTCATCTTCCCACTGTTTAGTTTTTTCATTATACGTTTGACGTGTAAAATTATTTACCATATCTGAAAAATCACAAAGAGTTTTATCCTTTTTATATTTTTCATAAAGTGGAAGTAACTCTTTAATCAATTTTAAACTGTAAGGCTCAAAAGATTTTTGATCGCATTTAATCCAATACTTATCTAAAGTTTCTCCATGTCCGTCAGCGTCTGATAAGTATTTATAAAATCTATGTTTACGTTTTATGTCATCTTCCCTGTGAAGATTAAAACGACTATCTTTGTTTATTAATTCTTTATGATTATGTAACTTAAACACTTCTTTTTTTAATAATCTACTTTTGCAATAAGTATGAATAGTACATACTCTATATTTCATTGCTTTTTTAGTAATTCCTCGTAATTGTGGAAATGTATAATTTCCTTCTTCATTTTTTAAATTTTTTAAATCAAAAATAGCATCTCTAATTTCATTGGCAGCTATATTAGTGTGAGATAAAATTATAATTTTTTCAGGAGTATATTTTGCTAAAGCTTTCATATAGGTATCCACAATAAATTTGTGAGTTTTACCGGTACCTGGAGGACCTGCAATAAATCTAGGCTCGTTCAGAATTTACCTCCTTAACTTCTTCACTAGTTCCTTCTACCATAAGATCTTCATTTTCAATTTTATGATTATCGATTACCCAAGACACCAAAGATTTATTTTTGTATTTACCATTTTTTTTAGTGGCTTTTAATATGTCTTGAATTTTTAAAACAAGATCTACTCGTTTATGATTTATTCTTTGTTCTTGTAAGTAACTTTCAAATTCATCTAAATTAAATTCTAATTGATTATTTTGTTGATTAAAATAAGGACTCCCATAGTTAACTAATTGCTCTTTATCTGTGAAGGCTTTTTTAATTTTAATATAATTAATAAAATGTTTTTTAAATACAAAAGATTCGTCCGCTTCTTCTACGTAGTCTTTTGATTTAGTTCTGGATTCAAATTTCATTTTCATTATTTCCTCAAATTGGGCTGCTTTCATTTTAGGTAGCCAAACTTCAGCTTGAATTATAACCGCATCATAAAATTTTCCCTGGTTCATGAGCGTTGGTCCATCAACTGTAATAGTTTTAGTAAATGCTACGCCTTCTAAATTACCAGATACTCGTATTTTATATCTATCTTGACCATACTCAACAATATCTCCTATTGAATCGTCCGCTATTTGTTTAACTTCAACTAAAGCTTTATCTTGAACGCCTATCCAACTGAATATTGTTGCAACACTTTCAATCCTGCATTCAATTATTTCTGCAAGTTTAGGCATGCCGAATGGTTTTTTAGATTTTCTTGTTGTTGAACCTTTATTTTTTCTATTTTCAGATTCATCGTCATTAGATTCTACTGCAATGTCATAAATAAAATCATTGATTTCAGTATCGTCCCAATCCGTTTGTTTAATTAAAACTCCAGCAATAGCTGTACAATATTCATCTCTTTGACCTTTAGGTGCATATAAAATTGATAGAGCAGTAGCTAAAGATATTTTTCTTAAAATTTTATTTAAGTCGCCTACATATTCATTAAAGCCTGCATACTTTTCCCATCTTACATGTTCTCTATGTTTACTATGTAATGATCCTGGAACGATTGTATAACAAGTCTCAGTACTTCTTATTTCGCATAAAGTTTGTCCATGTGCCGCATGTTCAACATATCTTTCAAGGTCTTTTGGTAATGAAAATTTCTGTGCCGGTAATTTTGCTTTAAACCAATAATGGCTTGTAGGGTTATGTTCTCTACCGGATATAGTGCCACAATTTGTTAAATATTTATGTGCAAAAACTTTTGCGCGCGTGTTATCAAGATCTAAATCAACTACGTTATCTAATCTTAATCCTATTTCTTTATCTAAATGTTTGTTTTTCCATTCTTCTTTCTTTATTTTAAAATCGGCATCACTCCATTTTTTAACTGTAGGCTTGCCTCCCTCACAAGGCACCAGAGTATAGCCAAGATCGTACCAGTCCTCATACGTAAGCGGACCTTTATTTAGGTTTTTAATTTCATTCATAATTTTATGATGGGCGGATCCACTCTCGCTTCGCCGCCCAATTCCTAGAAACTTATAAAACTATTTTATCTGTTTTTGGTTGTTCTTGATTTTCAGGTTTAGCTGCAATCTCACCTGCGCTTACACGCTCTGCAAAATTTTTAGCCATATCATAGATACTTTTATCTGATACCGGACCTACCTGTGACACATCCCAACCATACCATGTTCCTTTGTCATTTGACATTTGAACAGTCTTTAGTTTGTAAATGTGGCTATATGTAGGCGGAGTAAACATACCATTTTTACCTTGTAGTTTAATTCCCATCATCATTGAGTTCCATTTTCTACTAATTTTTAATTGAGTAGCTCTCATAGAAATCAATGCTGTTGTAGGTGAATCCCCTAACATAAGCACAAAATGATTTGCTGTGTTTTCGATATAGTTACCATTAGGTAATCTATCTTTGTAAGATTTATCACGAGTTGTTTTACTCATGATATCACTTTCAGCGTTATGAATTGCAACTGGAGCGCCTGTACTGGCTCCCCTATCTTGCCATTCTACTAACTGTCTTTGATAATGAACAGGGATAATGTCAATACCTTTAGAGCCATCAAAAAATTGACCGCTAACTGTATTATAAATCATACCAGGTTCAGCACCGACTTTATACTTTGCATGTGTCTTATTAACTTCCGGTGATAGTTGTCCTAACACCTTTAGAAAAGGTAATGCAAGGTCTTCTTGCGACATATTTTCTATGCCATGATTTGCATCAGCTTCAAACATATTTGTAGCTAACGCGCCTGCTTCTTCTTTTTTTATTACTTGGTTCATGTTTATTGTTTCCTTTTTATTGTTGTTTTATTTCCAACGAATACGTTGAAAAGCTCGGTAGGCATTTCTTTGCCGTTTTCAATACGCTCCCGAACTAGCGCTTTGAGAGTCATGGGCTCAACCTTCAACTTTTGTGTTGGTTGATACCCACGCTCTGCTGCAAGGTTCGCATAATCAGCGGCCTTGTTATCCTCGTTGCGACCAAAAGATACGGATATCTCGTTTTTGATTATATCTCCTAGTCCATTGTTACGAAGCCAGTTAAACGCAGCATCTCTATTAGCAATAGTAATGTTTGCGCTGTAATTTGGTTTTACATCTACTGAAGAACCATCCATAAGTTTAAGATGAGACAAACCCATCTCAGCCATCATGGTTGGAATAACTTCTCCCGATAGATATTCAAAATCTTTCTTTTTTTGTTTTAGATTTTTTTCTAGTATTTCTACTTCTTGATCTAAAAAATTTAATTTCTCCACTTGATCTGCTAGTGACTGAATGTTTTCAGTCTTCCCTAACATTTTTGTTTGGTCTTTCTCAAAGTCTATATTACTCATCTATCTTTCCTCTTTCATATAAGTTAATTTGAATAGGATAATATTGTCTTTCTTGTTTATCCCATTTTAGTAAATTGTATTTACCGTTAGTCATGTCAGAAACTATCGAACAGGCCACACCAATAATTGCAGGATCTCCAGTTAATAATAAATGATCTTCTGTCGTAAAATCTTTTAAAGCTTTTCTAAGTTTAAAAATTAATGGACCAGGAGAAAATATTATTTGAGAAAGTTCCGGTAATAAAAAAACAAACTCACCATATTTTGATGCGCCCATAATATTTATTTTAGGTCTACCTTCTGCAGTACCAGCAATTGTTTGAATGACATAAACTTTATTTTCTTTCATGCTTGACAATATAGTTATAAATGTTATCTTGTCAAGTAGAAAGAAGAAAAATTATGAACTATAAATTTAAAACAAAACCATACAATCATCAAATGACTGCATTAGAAAAGTCATGGAATAAAGAAAGTTATGCTTATTTCTTAGAAATGGGAACTGGCAAAACAAAAGTATTAATTGATAATTTAGCTATGCTTTATGATAAAGGTAAAGTTAATGGTGCTTTAATTATCGCTCCTAAAGGAGTTGTAGGTACTTGGTATAGTAATGAATTACCAACTCATTTACCTGATCATATAGAGAATGTGACCGTATTGTGGCAAGCCAATATTACTAAAAAACAACAAGAAAGTTTAGATACTTTATTTAGTGGAGGTGAAAGTTTACATATTCTTATCATGAATGTTGAAGCTTTAAGTACCGAAAAAGGTTTTGCTTTTGCTAATAAATTTTTATCATGTCATGAAACTATGATGGCTATTGATGAGTCGACTACTATTAAAAATCCGCAGGCTAATAGAACTAAAAATATTTTATCTTTAGGTAGAGAAACTAAATATAGAAGAATTATGACAGGTTCTCCTGTAACTAAAAATCCATTAGATTTATTTAGTCAATGTTATTTTTTAGATCCGTTTCATTTAGATCATGAATCTTATTATTCATTTAGAATGAGATATGCTATTATGAAAACTGCAAACATTGCCGGCCGTCAAATACAATTAGTTAATGGTTTTAAAAATTTAGGTGAATTATCTGACAAATTAAAGCCTTTCTCTTACCGTGTATTAAAAGAAGATTGCCTAGATTTACCTGATAAAATATTTATTAAACGTCAAATAAGTCTATCTAAAGAACAACGTAAATTGTATGACCAAATGAAACAAGAAGCGTTAGCTATTTTAAATGGTAAACAAAGTACAACTGTTAATACTTTAACTCAATTAATGAGACTGCATCAAATTACTTGTGGTCATTTTACAGATGACAATGGTCAAACTCAAGCTATTGAAAATAATAGAATAAAAGAATTATTAACTGTGTTGGAAGATATGGAAGGTAAAGCAATTATTTGGGCTCACTATCAATATGATATTAAAAACATAATTAAAGAAATAGAAAAAGTTTATAGTCCGGGATCCGTGGTTGATTATTATGGGCTAACGCCTAAAGAAGATAGACAACCGAATATTAAGAAATTTCAAGACGACCCTAAGTGTCGGTTTTTTGTTGGCACACCCTCTACGGGCGGCTATGGCATTACTTTGACTGCTGCAAACACCGTTATTTACTATTCTAACGGATATGACTTGGAGAAAAGATTACAGTCCGAAGACCGTGCTCACCGAATAGGTCAGAAAAAACCGGTAACGTATGTTGATATTAATGCTGAAGATACGGTCGATGAAAAGATTGTTAAAGCTTTACGTAAAAAGATTGATATTGCTTCTGAAGTATTAGGAGAAGAATTAAAGTCATGGATTTAGTAGGATATACACACGTGGCGCGCTGGGATTTTATTTAGCACCTTTCCTTAAATTATCAATAGGCCATAAAGGCTGGAAGTTACTGTAATGAAAGCATTTTTCTTGTTCTCCAGGTTTAGTCAAATCAAAGGTAGCGCATGGTTTTATATGATCTATGTGTATTTTATCAAAAGTCATTCCTTTTGTAAATTTAGATTCTAAATATTTTTTAAATTCTTCTGTTGTACATCCTAATAATTCCATAGTTTTTTTAGATTTATCTATACCATTTAATGCGCCCCATGACCTTCTTCTCAATCTTTTTGTTAAACAAAAATTAATATCATTTTTTCTTCTAAAATTTTCTCTAATGTTTTGTTGTTTTCGAATTCTATCTTTATTTTCCAATAAATATTCTTTTATTTTTTCAGGGTTATTATCTCTATATCTTTTTTTAGTTAATAAACCTTTTTTACTTTTTTGATATTTAGAATAATATTCCTTAGATTTTTCTTTATTTTTTTGATGCCATTTTTTAGATCTAGCTATAACTAATTCTTTATTTTTAAGATACCATTTTCTAGAAAGTTCTTTTTTTATTAATTTTTTTTCTTCTAAAGTCATCCTACTAAATCTTTTTATTTGACATATCTATCTGTACTTAAACCTAAAATTGGTTTGTACTCAATCTTACCATTTTTTTTAAAAGCAATCAAATACTCCTTACGATTTAAAGATATAGTTGGATTATAAGAAATATGAACCCACCCTGAATTTGGGCCTTCTGATGGATCAAAGTACTCTAATATTAATTGGTCAAACATAAGGTTTTCTTTAACCCAATCTGATAATTCATTATTGGGTAAATCAAATATTTCTATATCTGCCGCCATCCCTTGACAGTGCTGTGATGAATCTGAAGATCCAAGGCGCCTGTTTAAAATAATATCTCTATATCCGCTAGAAACCGTAACTACTTTATTATAGTGGCTCCTAATCGGCTGTAGGACCCTCTCACAAAGCAATCTTAGGTTTTCTGTATGTTGCTCCCCTGGAATGTTGTTAAGGCCCATCCTGGTCGCTGTCTGGGACTTAATCATCTCTGATAAGTGAAAATTTTTCGAAAGTTTCATGACTCTCCTATTTTATGATTAACATGTAGATCATTCCGGCCATACCGGTGATCAAAGCTCCGACAGATGTCAGTAGAATAGTTTCAATTCTACTTATTTGATTTTCTATTGATTTAATTTTGTCATGAGTTTGTTTTTGCATAATTCTACACAGTTTTTCATGTGATTCTATTTTTGTTAGTGCAATATTTTTAGCCATTAAGTCCTACTCGCAATTACCTTTTCAGTTGGCGATAATAACGCTTCTTCTGTTTGTGTCAAGTTAGTTATAGGGTCAACATTCTGTGTCATTTGTGCATTATTTACCACAGGTTGTGGTGTGTCTGGTAGCTTACTAAATCCTTCTGGTAATGCAGGTTTGTCATCTTGTTTAAACAATTCTATTCCTCTATCTATAATAGATTTCTCATTAAATAAATATCTTTCAGGGTCTATTTTAAATTCTCTATTTAATCTTTGTTTTGTTAATTTCTTTTCAATTTTTTCTAATCTTTTTATTATTCTTTTTGATAAAGGATTTTCAATGTTATATTTTTCAGACATTCTTTCATAAGCGTCTTTCATTCCATCTGTAATACCAAAAGGTTTAAATTTATTTGTTTTAATCATTTTATATAATGCTTCGTTACCTCTAGCTTTAAATATTTCTTTTATATCTTTTTCCTTCATACCTAAAACTTTAGCAGCATCATATTGTCTTCTCATGACTTCATAAGTTTCTAATCTTTGTTGATTAGCAAATATAAATTGTCTTATAATTTTGTTGTCATCTTTTACGGGATCACCAGTTAATGTTCCTGCATAAATTAATTTTCTTTCATCTCTTTCAGATTTTAAAAACTGGCCAATCATAATTTCAATAGATCTCGGTATATCTACAGGTGCTTTTCTTAATCCAATCAAACCTAGTAATTCATCCGACACTTCATACTGTGTACCTTTAATAGTTTTACCTGTAATAGCATTGTATAATCTTTCAAGTTGAACAGTAGAACCCGGTGTATATAGTTTAGTTAAGTGTCCAATTGCCTTAAATATTTTATCTCCTTCAGAATCTCGTTCATTCCATATAGCTTGGCCCCTTTTAGTTTTCCCACCTCTAGCATATAGATCCATGATACCACTAATCCAAATAGATTCTGATACAAAAGGTTCAACTAATTTACCAAGAGCTTTTGTTAAACCCATAACTATTGAAGGTATAACCGGTTCATCTTCTCTTCTATTCATTTCCGTAAAAGTAGTTTGAAAAGGTTGAGTAACTACATCGTAGAAAAATGCTCTACTAAAATCTATGTATTTATATTTTCCATCTTCGTACACTGGTAATAAAGTATTATCTTTTGAAAAGTATGGAACAAATTCTCTTAAAGCCATAAGTTTTTCTTTTGTAAAACCAGCTAACTGACTTGCTCCCCATATTGCAGCTGGACCTATAGTACCGACGGTCATTGCAAAACCAGCAGCTCTTTCAGCACCTATTAATTTAAACACAGGGTCAGCCATTTCTCTTTTAGATACCATAGATATGTTTGTTGAAGTTCTTATAATTTCTGCAGGCCATGACACGAAATTACCTAATGGTGATCTTCTAGATGCTTGTACTAATTCAGATACGTATGCATAGTTAGGCAACATTTCTCTAACGTTTTGAGTTGCCATTTTCATTATGTCTAATCTATTTGGAATATCCATTTGAGTGTATGGTTTATTTGTTGCTGGATTAATAATTTTTTTCTTAATTGCTCTTTGATAAGCTCCTGCAATTTTATGATCTTCCATTAAAAAATTCCAAGTTTTCCAGATATCATCCTCTGCAACATACATATCTTGAGCCCCTTTTATAACTGCTTTTGTTTTTCTACCTAATTTATTCCAAGCTTTCATTAGAAATCCTTGTTTAGCTACATCTTCAAGTAAACCTATGGCATCTCTCATGATAGCACTTTGATTTACCATACCTTCTTCAAGTAAAAATCTATATAATGCTTGGCCTCCTTCTCCTTTTAAAGCATCGGCAAACTCACTGTCACTTAAAGAAATTTGTTTACCTCCCCTTTCAATATAACGTAAAGCTCCTGGCTTATTTCTATAAAGAAGTTGAGGCTGTAATGTATTAAACGCGGTTATCATAGATCTTATGGCAACTCCCGGATGTCTAAGAGCATAACTAAAATTACCTAAAGCAACAGTAGTTACTGCACCGGATGAAAAATTTCTAGCATGTGTGAAAGGACCCCCTACTGTTTTACCAGCTTGGATCAATCCTTTAGGTAGCATCACTGCATACTGATAAACAATATTTTTAGTTATACTTCCCATACTATTTGCTGCACCGTATTTTAAACCTTCGGCAATAGTTCTAGTTGTAAACATTCCATTGATAGGAACTGTGTAAGCTTGCTCACCTAATTTTTGTGGAAGTTGTAGACCAGAAGTAGCATCTATAATGTCTTCCCCTAATCCAAATGCTTTTACAGCTGAGTTATAAGTTGGATAAACAATTCCAATCTCACCTTTTTTAATCATTTCATCAGAGCCTTCTTTAATTACATTATAAAATCTATCTCTTGCTGCAATCTCTGCAAGATCCGTTGTCACATTAGCTATGATGGATTCAGCATTTTCAAATTTACCAAACAATTTATTAAAGGCAGCTAGATCTGATTTAGTTTGTATCAATCCTCCTTTACCATCTGGTTTAAATTTACCCCCTCCTGTTATATTTTCACCAATGTTTTTAACTATTAATGCTTTGTTTTTTGCTATGTCTGATGCTTCATATTTAAATATAGGAGTCGTGGTATTTTTATCTAACCTAACATTCTTAATAATATCTTTTACAATTAATTCAGCATCTTCTGCACTTAATCTTTTACCATTAGCTTTTGCACTTCTCATAAAAATATCTGCTACTTCTTTTAAAACATCATTAGACGTTGCGTTTTCTACAAAAGGTTTAACGCCTCCTTGTTCAAATATTTTATACTCTGAGTTTAAAGTATTTCTAATTCTATCATTCATTAAAGCTGTAAATTCTTTAGTAGCTACGTTTAAGTTTTTACCTTGAACCACTGTGTTTAAAAATTGAGCCCATGATTGATGGACCCCTGTTAATTGTTCAACTAATTTTACAACATCATCAGATTTTATTTTTAATTTACCTGTCATCGCTTGATAGAAATTTTCTAAATCTGCATCACCAAATCCTTTAACAACTACTTTACCATTTTGAACTCCAAGCTTACCCTTTCTAATTAAATCTACAATTAGACTAGACATTTCAGTAGTCATACCACTGGCATTAGCTGCTCCTTGTGAATACTTGGATATCTGTTTAACTAATTCATCTAGGTTTCTAAGATAATCTGTAGACAATAAATTAGCTGAAGTTCTTTTACCTTCTAATCTTTGCATGGCTTGAAACTGTTTCTCTGGGAAAGGTCCTCTAGATCTAAAAGGTCTAGCAACAAATTTTTCTACAAACTTATCAAACTTTCCGGCATTTGCATTTCTCTTAACTGCTCCGTCTAAAATACTTTTACCAATTCTACCCCCACCAATAATTGCAGGAATAATAGGAAAACCCATTTCACCAGCAAATTTTAATTTGTTATAGAACATCCTCATTGCATCTTCCTTAGCTGTATCTTTCTGTTCTCTATCTAATCCTGTGGGTAAAAAATCTAATGCTTCTATGTCTCCAAAAGTTCCTATATTTAAATTATCATAGATCACCCCTCCAGTTACACCTCCTCCTACAAACATTCCCACAAACTTTTGTTTACCTGAAAGTTTATTCCATTTTTCAACTTCTTTAGCTAACTTGTAACCTTCTTTGTTACCGGCTGTTCTTAAATACTTTCCTTTTTTAATAGCCGTAGTTGCTTTGTTAATTCCTTCTTGAGCTTTAAGAGCTATTTTTTCAGCTCCTTTACCAACAGTTTTCCAACCTCCATAAAACTGTACCATCATTTCTGTAAGTCTACCTACGGCAGTAGCTCGTGCTCGCTCTTCAGCGTAACCTTCTAGTCCACCGATGTAAGTTTTATCAAACCAATTTTCAAACTGAGCAACTTTACCTTGATCCACTGGAATGTTTTCATCTCCAAATACATCCATGGTCCATGCTCCAATATTCATGAAACCTTTAGGAATTTTTATAGCACCTGAAACAAGTGCAGAACCAATTGATTCTGTTATTCCTACTTCACTTTCAAAAGGTATACCCTTTGATTGTGTTTTAATTTTACCACCAGTACCCTCTTCTTCATCATCAAAGACAAAAGGTTTTTCAATATCTTTAGTTTTAACTTCTTCTTGTTCTAGTGTTTTAGATTTTTTACCAATACCAAGTTTGCCAAATAAAGTTTTACTTTCCCAGTCTTGAAATTTTTCAAATCCTTCTGGATCTGTTTCTTCTTTTTCTTTTCTCCAGGCAGCCATGCCTTCTTTCTCAACAAAGTTTACTTCACGCAGAGCCTTATCAACTTCAGAAAAGTTTTTAGAAATGTCGCTTCGCTTTCTAATAGTAGTTTCATTTTCTTCAATCTGTTCCTCAAAAGTTAAAGTTTTTTTAATGGCTTCTTTAACTTTTTTATCTTCTTCTTGATTATCTTCTTCTATTATTTTTCGAGGGTCGATTCCGAACGGCATTTATCCTCCTAATCTGTTTTAATTTCTTCTGCGGACCATTCACTATAAGGAACAAAGAATTGTCCTTGTTTTACGTAAGCTATTTTAGTTATGAAATCTATGTAAACTCTACCATCTTTGTAGTCATCTTTATTAGGATCAAAATCTTTTACAACAAGTCTAGAATCTTTACCACTTCTAGCTACATCATCATCCTCAATAAAGAATGTACTTGGATCATGTGGAGCACCTTCGTATGTACCTGCTTCAATGTCTCCAAAAAATGTATTTAAAGTTGCAGCATCAGGCATACCTAAACCAAATGTTTTTGCTATAGAATTTACTGCATTTGTTGTATCATCTTGTTCAGTTAATATCGCTTCTCTTGCAGCATCTGTAGGACTCTGTGATTTCCTAAACATAATTTGTTCCAGAGCTTTTTCTCGACTCATATTACCCCCGTCTTTAGACATATAAAAATCCATTTGTTTTTCAACTAGAATTTTGTCATCATCATCTAAATTGTTCCAAAATTTTAATGCAAGTTCTCTGTTACCTTGCGTGTTAGCCATGTTTGTTTTTTGCATTTGAAGTAAAGGTTCTTTCGCTGCGGTACCTAATGTCTGTAAAATAGGATTACCTCCTGGCGCTGCTAATATATTTGATCCAAGGTTCAGAAAAAAATCAGAACCTGCATTGTTATATGAAGGAAAGGCTTTATCAAATTGACTCTTATTGGTTGCAACTTTTTCCATATCATTTTTAATAACGTTTTGATTACCATCATCACCAGCGTAACCTTGTCTTCTTAGTCCAGACGTAATGCCTCCTTCAGCTTTACCGCCGCGTCTAAACATAGGTCTACTTAAAGTTTTATTAAACATAATTACCTTGGTTTAAAAGCTTGATAAGCTCCTAGTCCTAGTGAAGCGATACCCATAGCTTGCTGTAGTGGAGATTGATTAGGTGTAACTTGTGATTGATACTGACCCATTGCACCTCCCATAACATTACCCATACCCGCACCCATGTAACCTAATCTTTCGTAAGGTTCGTAGGCTGCCATTCTATTAGCTTCTCTTTGTTGATCAAGAATATTTTGTGCTTGTAGTTGTTGAGTTTGACCTGCTGATTGTAATGTTCCAATATCTGCTCCGTATAATCCTGGAACTAGTTGAGCCATTCTTTGTTGATCAGCTCCTAACTGTTGTTGTTGACCGAACGCTGTGTTAGCTGCTTGTTGTGCTTGGCCAAATCCTTGTTGTAACATTCCAGCTTGTAGTAATGCTCTGTTCATGTCAGATTTGTTTTGATATTCTGATCTCATAACCCCTTCACGTCCACCACCTAAATTTCCAGACATCGCTGCTTGTTGACCTATACCTGTAATTCCTTTTGCAGCTTGTGTATCATACTCACTCATTGTTGCATCGATAACATCTTGTTGATAAGGGGACATGAAACTTGAATAACCTTGAGGCCCTGAAAGACCTGCGGCTGCTGTTCCATAAGCTCCCGCTTGTGATAGATAAGGTGCGTAAGCTCCGATACCTTGACCTTGTGTAGTTGCTAAATTATAAGCGTCTGTTTGTGCTTGGTCTTGACCTGCAACCATAGGTTGAAACTTGGTCGTGTCCATTGGTTGTGAAGTTAAACCCGTTAACTGTGTTGCGTAATCTTTACCTAGATCTTCTACAAACTGTGGGGGTAAACTTCTAGTTTCTGTTATTGCCATTATATTACTTCTCCTAATCGCTCTGATGTTTCAAACATTTGTTGGGCTCCAATATTTCCTTGTGATTCCTCTGATATTGTACCACCTTTTTCTAAATTTTTCATCATATTTTCCATGATCTCTGCACCTTTATCTATGTCTCCTTGACCTGCGCCTCTTACAGCGTCAGCTGTGAATACAAATTCATTAACACTTAGTCTTGCTGGTACATCGTCCTTCTTTTCATATTCTCCAATAGGTACAAATCCACCTTCAGCTCTGTAATCTTTTTCCATACCACCAAGGTCCATTAATCCACCTTCTGCTTTACCTATTCTGCCACCATCTTTAACTCCATAAGTTCTATAAGGTGAGTAAGTTCCTAGTCTTTCATCAGGTCCTAAAAAAGCATAGGCATCATTAATTTGTTTTATTCTAATAGGATCTCCATCAGCATTATCTAAAGCATTATTTAGTGATGCTCTCATCTCAGCTGGTTTTGCGGGTAGTCCTGTTATAGGATCTATTAATGATCCACCTCTATCACTAAAACTTGTTTCGTTTGGTTTAGCTGCTGGCATTAAAAAAGGTAGTGCTGCTGAAGCTAACCCTAGTTTACCTAGACTAAGTTTACCACCTGAAAATAAAAGAGGGTTTGCTGAACTCATAAAATTACCACCCATTGCTTTTAAACCACCCATCCAACCACCACCACCAGCGGATCCTTGAGCAAACATACCAGAACCACCGCCACCATAATAAAATGCTGCGCCGGCTATTGCCATCTTACCAACATCACTTTTTAAAACTTTACCTGCTGCATCAGCCACGCCACCAACTACACCTTTAATAGCTTTACCTATACCTCCTAAAAAATATCCTTGTCTCTTATCAACTCTATCCATGATCCCACCGAAAGCTCTTCGTGCTCTTAGTTCCATGATCCCACCTTCAGCTTTTCCGGCTCTTCCACCTTGGTTAAAATCATATGAAGCTCTTGTTACATCTGCTGAGTCTCCGCCAAGACCAAAAGCATCTTCGTCATAAGTAAATTGATTATACGGTTCAACATCTTCTGATCCCATGTCTGCACCACCCCCCATCATTGCGTATTGGGGTAGGATGTTATCGTTGCCTTCTCTATCACCGTCAAATGTTGGTAAAGTGTCTTTATATTTTTGACCTAAAATTTCTAAAGCTGCAGGGTCACCTAAACTTTTTCGACCATCTATTTCTTCAAAATTACTTGTAAGCATACCTGGAGGAGCGCTGGGCATACCATAATCTGTTTGTGTAAAACCCATTGAAGGGGGTACCTGTGAAGTTATACCCTGTGGTCCAACTATCATATTTACTTTTGAAAGTTGACCCATTACTCTGTTATATTCATTTGGATCAGTTTCTAACAAATCGTTTAAATATTGTTCTCTTCTTTTTGCATTTACGTTAGTGTTAAATTTACTTTTAGTTATTTTATTTAAAATGTTTGGAACAGGAGAGTAGTCGAAATATGATTCAAAAATATTTTTCTTTATTGTATTGTCTTTTGTTGGTTTTGGTTTTTTTGGAGGTGACTTTGGTGTAGGACTTGGTCCATTATTACCTCGATTGTTAAATCTTTCTTTATCAGTATAACCACCGGAACTATTACCGCCATAATTTCCACCGGTTGAGGCTCCACCTGCTGGTCCTTGATTAGTTGAACTACCACCAGACATATCTGCTGTGCCCCCAATTTGACCACCGCCCCCTCTAAAATTTTTTCTTTGTAAATCCATTATGGACATGGCTACATGCCTCTGTTGTATAGACCCATCAGACCACCGTTAGCAGCCATCTGAACTTGTTCTTGCATATTAACATCAGCGATACCACCGCCTGGCATTTGCTCTTGCATGTTAACATTTTCTTGCATCATTTCTGGAGCTTGAGAATTAATTCCTGATTCATCTGCTTGCATCTGTTGGATAATTTGTTTCCATATACCGCTTGCAAAGAAAGCATCAAAACTTCCGAATTGAGATTTTTGCTCGGGTTCCATTTGTTCCCATATTTTAGCAGCAACTTGTTTACCTTGTTCGTCTTGGGGTTGGCCTCTTCCAATATCACCTTGATTGTACTTGATATCGGGTGCGCCTGCTTCTATTGATTGTGACATTTGTTCTTCAAACATAATTTTTCTCCTGAGTTTATTACTTTACTTTGTTTTAGACAACAAATCAAGTGCTGGCATAATAACCTTTACATCTTGAGCCATGTCTTCTTGCTTGAAACCCTTAGCTTCCCAGTCTTTTCTCTCCTTAAAAAGCTCTCCTGTTTCCTTGTGTCTGTAAGTCGTCTCTACTTTTGCGTTTAGTATTTCCATTATGTTGTTACCTCTTTCTTAATGTTTAGATAGCTAATAGCTACATCAAACGAGTCTGTTGTGCTTGCTTGAACTGTAAAAGTTTTTCCACCTTCTACTATTAGCGGTTGGGTTAATAATTCTGTTGTAACATTTGCTGTTAAACCTATTGTTTTAATAGCTGTAATACTATTGTTTGTAACAGTCGTTGTTGGTGTACCAGCTGATGTAACTAAAATAGATTTAATAACATACGTTTCACTTACTAAAGGAAACCCTGAACCAAAAGGTGTAAGTGCACTACCTGTTGTACTGTTATCTATTCCTACAAATTTATATTGATTGACTACTGCCATTAATCTAAAAAGAAGCTTCTAGCTTCTATCTCCTGTTTTAATTCTTCTTGAAACGTTGTGTTTAATTTCTCTAACACAGCATCTAAATCTCTAACCAAAGATTGTGCAGTGTCCGCTTCGTATTCTTCACTTGCTCTAGTTAAGGATTGTACAATTTTTGCCACTATCGTCTTCCTCCAGATTGTATATCTAATCTAAAAGTCCCTAACTTCCAACTACTATCTACCGCAGTGTTAGAAATAGTTAAAGCAATTGCTCTAGCTCTAGCTCGTGTATCTACTTTACTTGTAGAAGTTGTCACTGTAAACGGACCTAATGAGGAGCTTGCTGCAGAGTTATTTGGATAGTCTCTTAAATCTAGTTGTACAATAGCATTCCCTGTTTGAGAAACAAAGTCAGGAATAATTCTACTTACCCTCATAATACTTTCTCCATCTCCTCTAAGGTCAGCCATATTAGTTGCTGCTCCTTTAACTACTTTTTGTGTAATATCATAATCTCCTGAAGTAATATTTGCTGGAATAGCAGTTGCTATAGTACCCGCTAGTTGTTGATTGACTCCAGTTTCATGTTCAAAATAAATTGTAACTCCATCCGTATTACCTACGACATCAAAAGACGCATCGTCTCCTGCATCATATTTACTTGCATGAGGTAAACCAAATACAGCTGAGTCTGCCCAAGTACTTCTTTGATAAAGTGTACTAGCATTAGTAAACCAGATAGGTCTTTTTGCTGTTGAGTCTAGATAACTGTATGTAACAGATCTATTATTTGTATTGGAAGTAGACGTTGGGTAGAACCAAGTGATCTCACCAAACAAGTTATTAATACCACAATATACTAATTCATTAGAAGTTGTATTAAGATCATCATAAACATAATCTTCGACCAAACAATCCATCGATTCTAATCGACCCGTATATCTAAAGAAACCATTATCAGACATCCAGTAAGCCGCACCATCAACTTCAACGGCTGCATTCTTACCTAGTAATCCACAGTTCGTTCCAACTTGTTCGTAAGCAAATGTAAATGGAGTTCCAACAAATCTCATAGTAAATAAAGAAGTATCACTCCAAACATAGATTGCATTTCTACCAAGTTTAGCACCCACGATCCGTGATCCGGCGGCCAGTCTCTGTGTACCAGCACTATTGGTCGCGGTTGGAGCATAGTCATTAATATTTTCTTGAGAAGAGAACCTTATGAACATATCATCTTGAGTCGTTGGGTCTCCAATCGTTGTCTCTGTTCCAAAAAATACTAAGTGACGATCTGGAGTAGAGACTAACATGTCCCTTGATGCTGTTGGTGCACCTGAAATAATTGTCGCTCTGTTATCGGTTGCATTGGTTGCGTTTGCATCCCATTCGAAACAAGGACCATTAACAATTAAAGCAATTAAAGTTTGGCCTAGATTGTCCAAGGACCATTGACCGGGGTCTGTTACAGAATCGGTGTTAGCTGCGGGTGATCCCCAACCTGTGTAAGAAGAAGTATTAGTAACTGTTGCACCTGTACTATGTGCCGCTCTTGTTGATCCTCTAACTCCTCTAGTAATTCCTGTTATAGTACTACCACTAACTCCTGTATAAGATATTTCTTCAGAACCTACTTGAATATAATTTGTACCGGTACTCGGAAGACCGCTGACACTTGCTAATGTAATCGTTGTTCCACTTCCTCCTGTTCCAAAAGCATCATCACTTAAACCACCATTTAAAGTAGTTGTTATTGCTCCTAAAATATTTCCACCAAATAAAGATATCCCCCAACCATAAGCTCCAACTTGTTCTGCTGGACCCACTGGATAGTACCATTGAACTTTAAAAGTTCCTGTTGTACTCGCTGTAGAAGCACTTGGCATTGTGATTGTAACTTGAGTTGTACTATCAACTGAAGTAATCATAAATTTTTTATCATCGAAATCTGTTGTTGAAAATCCTGTACCCGTTCCACCCGTAAAATCAGTCATCAATAAAATATCACCTGCTACCATTCCAGCTGTCGTATAACTTCCTCCTGGAAAAGTAATAGTTACTGCAGCACTACTGTTGGTAAAATTACAAGTGAAAGCTCCTGATAAAACTCCAAAGTCTGTTTTAATTGGGTGAATATCATAATACACACCTCCGGAATAAACATATAAAATTCTATTGGTTCCAATAGCTGCGTACTTAATAGAAGTTTTACTTACAAAATGATGTAAGCCTCTAGTAACACCTGTGAGTTTTGATTCTCCTAATTGAGTCCAGCCCCCAATCTTCTCTGGAGTACCATATCTAAAACGTACGTTCTCGCCACCAGTCCATTGAGACTCGGCTCCTGTTTCTGTGACTTGTTTATTGAATCCTGGTAGAAATCCTAATTTTTGTAGCATATAAAAACCTGTTTATTAGGTAGTATATCAGATTGTTGATAAATTCAACAGATTTTAAAGTAAGGGGATTTCGTGGTGGGTCCTCCCCCTACAAGCTTACAGTGTAAGCTATTTTTTAATCTTTGTCAACTTAACACCTTTAAACCAAGCAGGTGCGCCTAACATAGGTCTTTTATCTAAGTAATTTTCTTTAGCTGTTTTAGAACTAGATTTGTTATAATGTAGAAATACTTGTCCACAGTTCTTACCTTTAAATTCTTCACGCCAATGTTCTAGATCACAACCAGAATAGATCAACATATCCCCTGGTTCAAGGTCCACTTTAATACCAGCTTGACCTTTTCTACCTGTTGGATCTAAATAAATGGGCCACGGCTCACCACCTAGATTCAACGTAGTAGATATCTCACAAGAGTATCTATCTTTGTGTCGAGCTAGGACATCTCCTTCTTTGTAAATTCTTGCATAAGAATATGTCTCTGATAATTTTAAACCAGTATGTTTTTCCATAACAGGTTTAACTTGTTGTAATAAGGTTTCCATCGCCATATCACTATAGTGTGAATAGGTATTAGGGACTTGTTCATCATTCCATACACCATAATATTCTGTAAATGGAGACAGGTATTTTTGATCAAATAAAAACCTTGCAACATTTCTTTTGTTTAAAAAATATTGATAAACAAATTTTGCTAACTCAGGTGAGATAGCTGATTTTAATACTGTATATTTATTTTTCTTGAACGACATTTAATACTCCTTTTGGTATTGCTTGGCAGTTCCAATGTATAAATCTAAACGGATCATAACCCATATCAACAATATATTGATGTGGCATGTATGATGGAAAGAATATCATTCGACCTGGTTTAACTTGATAATTTATTGCAGAACTAGCATAAGTTACTTTTGATTTATCTAACTCTGGTAACAGATTCATTACATTTCCTGCACGTGGATCTTCAAATAACGGTAGTGATGTTTTCTCACTAGCTTTTAAAAAATAAAAACCAGAGATATGACCATTCCAATGCGTATGTAAAGTATGATGTCCACCACCTTTTTTAGCAAATTCTTGTACCCACATTTCTGTAGTAAACAATTGATGACCTGACATATCAAAACCCATTTCAATTAATAAGTTATGAGCTGTTGCACCAATGTAATTTTGTAATTCTAAAAAGTCAGGATCTCCAATCAAAGATGTAGAATGGAATACATGACCCATGTCTCCTTTATCACCAAACTTTTTATTACGTTTATCAATAGCTGGTTTTAAAGTTTTCTTAGAGTCTTCTATATATTTATCAGAAGCATCATTTAATTTCTTTTCAAACTCTGGTGCATCTGCAAACCAGATAGGACATTTAAAATAATCCTCTCTATTTAATTGAGTAGGGTAAGTAACTTTAGTTGGTTTCTTTATTCTTTTTTTCTTCTTTTTCATATCTTTCCTTTATTGAAATGGGTATCCTAAATTCCAGATAACCAAACTGTTTCGTTCACCACTTTTAACTGGACATACTCTATGCCATACAAAAGAAGGAAACACAACCAACGATCCTTTAGGTAATATTTCTGTACATTTTTTAATATTTCTTTTTTTATCTGGATCCATGTTTCTAAAATCAAATTCTAACTCACCACCTTTATAATCTTTTGGATCAGATAGAGTTACGGTTACAGATAATTTTCTAATCTTTCCGTGCGATGGATCTCCCTGTTGTCTTTGATAAGGTTGATCCCAGCTATCGCAATGCCAATCATAGTACTGGCCTTTTTTATATTTTGTAAATTGACAAGACTCAGAATAATCCCAATTAAAATTCCATCCAGCTGCTGCATTTGCTTGATGTATGTAAGGTTGTATTTCTTTATATACCCATCTATCATTCATCCAAACAATATCTGAATCTCTTTTCTTTTTTAAATCTATAAGTTGTTTTTTATTTAATTTTTTATCACCATAACCACCAGTGACTGCCATTTGTTCTTGAAGTTGTTTTCCGTATTTAGAAATATCATCACAGATACGTTCTGGAATGGCTGATTTAAAATACCAATAATAATTAGTTAGGTTCATATGTCTTTATAAAAAACTTTATAAAGAATTTTTATCCAACTGTCAACGTTCCTGATATAGTAAATGTAGCTACTCCAGCACCACCAGGTGTTGTTGAAATTGTATTTGAACCAGGTGCTACAGATACTGCAGAAATTTTAGCTGCAGGAAATTGAATAATAACGACTCCTGGTCCCCCTTGACCACCACCATTAGGTCCTGAATCACCACCTCCACCACCACCCCCTCTGTTTGTAGTTCCAGCTGTTCCTGCACCTGAGGCATTTCCCCCTGCACCTCCTGTTCCACAAGGACTCCCTGCGCCAGCACATGCAACATAACGACCCCCACCTCCACCACCAGCATATGATAAACTTGAACCTGTAATAGAATTTGGTGAACCTGCACCACCTCTTGCTCCTGATGAAGAAGCTTCTCCAGTTGGAGCAACTTGACCTGCTTCTGAAGCTCCACCACCCCCAGAACCTCCATAATTTCCTGTACCTGTGCTTGGATAACCTCCTCCAGAAGTACCTTGAGCGGGACTTGTGGGAGGTGTATTACCTGTTCCTCCCGTTCCACCTTGGTGACCTGTTCCACCACCAGAACCCCCTTGGGAATGACTGGCGTTTGCTTGTGAATTTAAACCACCCTTACCACCACCAGCGGATGTAATACATTGAAATATTGAAGGAGTACCCGCACCTACACCTGGACCACTTGGACTTGTTGCTCCACCAGCACCGACTGTTATTGAATATGATCCACAATCTAAACTAATTGCAGTTCCACCTGGAAAAGATGTTCTATAACCTCCTGCACCACCTCCACCACCAGCACAACCATGACCTCCACCACCTCCAGCGACTACTAAATAATCAAAAGAGACAGGACCAAAACCTGCTTTAGGCCATGTTCCCTGGCTCTTGGCTGAAAATTGACTTTGCATTGACCACACACCACTTGCTTTGTTTAATTCTTTTACGATGACTATTCCTGATCCACCAGTACCACCTGTTCCAGCAGGATTTGGATTTGAAAATCTACCAGATCCACCACCTCCACCGCCACCAGTGTTAGTAGTTCCTGCACTTCCAGGTTGACCTGCAGTTCCGTTTGGATTGCCACCACCAGCACCGCCACCGCCTGTTGTACTTCCACCAGGTTCTTGAGTTGTACCTGCTGCTCCGCCACCACCGCCAGCAAAAACTGAACAAGTTGGACCAATATTTCCATAATCTGAACTAACATCTAAACCAGCACCTCCATCTCCAGCGGCACATGGTGCAGCTGATGAACTTCCACCAACACCTCCTGCTCCACCACCACCAGCAGAAGCTGCTCCTGAAGGTGCACCTGCTCCACCATTATTTCCTTGAGAAGGACTTGTTGGAGGAGTATTTCCTAAACCTCCAGTTAATACACTTGCTTGAGCACCACCTCCAGAACCACCAGCATCAGCAGTTCCACTACAACCTCTTCCTTGACCATAACCTCCACCTGCAGAAGTGTATGTTGTACCACCAACTACTATTGAAGAAGCTACACCACCAGTTCCGTTTTGTCCTGCACTTCCTGGAGCAGAACCAGCTGCACCACCACCACCAATAACTACTGCTCCTAAAGCAGTATTTCCACATACAGATAATTCTATATTTCTTAATCCACCTGCTCCACCTGCTCCAGCTCCACCATTAGAACCACCGCCACCACCACAAGAAGAAGTACCTCCACCACCACCTCCACCACCAGCCACAATTAAAGTTTGAACTAATCTTGTTCCAGGTTGTGTAGTGACTGCACTTGGTGTGCTTGATGTTTTAGATGTAACCGTGCACTTCCCGAAAGAAGTCTTGTTACTTACTCCTAATATTCCGCCGTTAGCCATATCTTAGTTCTCCTTATGCGGATACCCAAGCTAGTGCTGATGCATCCCAATTGAAATTATTTACTGGATCTTCTGAATCTGTTGCAGTCCATTTTAAGTTTTCTTCATTCCAACTTATAAAATAGTTATCTAATGGATCATTACTTCCGTAAGTTGTAATCGTTGGATAAGTTACTGGCGCTTGCCAATCGTCACTTGAATCTAATGACCATGAAGCATGAGGTTGTTGGCTTAAAAATTTATCTTTTACAGGATCATAAATCATTCCGATTCCTGCATACATTTTTCTAAAATTATTGTTGTAAGAAGTTTGTTTCCAAATTCCACCTTTAAAAAAATTAATACACCATGTTTCTCCATCAACGTGCATGTCATTATCTCCAAGAGTTCCACTACCTGCTGTAACATCGTTTCCTACAACTACAACTCTTTCAACAACTTGATGAGTATCAGTTGTGAATCCTGTTGGATCTGGTTTTGTTTTTAATTCTGCGAAATGTGCCATATTTTTATCTCCTTAAAATTTATTTATACTTTATAATAAAGTATTTGTCTATTAATTAGTCCAAGTACCATTTTTAACATTATCATATACTGTGTTCATATCCCAAACTCCTGGTGCAATTGAATAAGAACCTGCTGCTTCTTGTTTAATAACTACAATTCCTGGTCCACCTCCTCCTCCTGGTGATTGAACGCTACCTGGAGTACCAATATCTTGTCCACCTCCACCACCTCCAGAACCTGAATTTGTTAAACCTGATCCAGCTTGAACACATGCTCCTCCATACGATCTATTTCCTCCACCTGATCCACCCCCACCTATACCTCCTGGTGCTATTGGTGTAGCTCCTGCTGGATTTGGTCCATAAGCTCCACCACCACCTCCACCACCATAATAACCTGAATTACAACCAGGTAAGTAAAAAGGTTGAGTTGCTCCAAAAACTGGAGTCACATCTTTTCCTAATCCCCCTGTTCCTCCTACAGTACCACAAGCAGCACTTCCTACTGCTCCTGCTCCACCTCCGCCTCCACCTGCTCTATGACCTAAACCTGGATTACAAGAACCTTGTCCTCCTGCATTTCCAAATCCATATGTTCCTGAGTTTCCTGGTTGACCAGGTTGAGTTGCTGATCCAACTGTTCCAATATTTGATCCTCCTGGAGATCCTCCTGAACCACCTGGATTTCCTGGAGTTGCTGGATTTGATCCATAAGAACCTGCTCCACCTCCTTTTGTAGTTAAACTAAAAGCTGTTGAATCTGTTCCATTACTTCCTCTTGCTGTACAAGTAGCTCCACCTCCTCCACCTCCTCCAACTGTAATTGGTGATGGACTTAATCCTATTGGATAACTACTTGGTGTTAAAATTAATCCACCTGCTCCTGCTCCACCTGAACCATTATTTCTCACATAAATAGAACGAGCTGCGGCTCCACCCCCTCCTCCAGCTACGATCATAACTGTAGCTCCTCCAGGACCAAAACCTGGATTAGTATATGTTCCTGATGCTGTTATTGATGTAGTAAGTGATCCTCGTTGAACTGTTTGAACTGGTCCAATAATTCCGCCATTTGCCATAGCTAATTACCTCCCTATGCTATTACGTCGTATGATACAAATACTTCTAGATCACTCGCCGCACTAGCTCCTCCCTGAAGAGCATCTCCTGTTTGCATATAAATGGGCGTGTCTAATAAGACTAAAGATGCGTCTGCTGGTATTGAAATTGTTTTGGCTAAATAAATTGTTCCAACATTTCCTGCTGCACCTGTTGCTGCAGAAGTGTAAGCTGCTTTAACAACTTTAATAGAACAGTCTGCTGCGTTTGTTCCGTCAACATTTGCTACTGTAATTCTGTTTATTTTAACAACTTTATCTGCAACGATTGCAGCGATGATAACATTTGCATCACCTGTTCCTAGTGCAAGTCCTTGCGACTCACCATTGATTGTTGCTACATTTACTATATTTGGATTTGCCATAATTTTATTCCTATGTTGTTATTCTTATCCGAAAATCATTGCCATTGCAATAGCTTTTCCTGTTGTTATACCAAAAGTTGATGTTGCTACCCACTGTGTATTTCCAGCTGCATCTGTAGTAGTTAAAGCATAATCGGCTGCTCCTGCTACGGCTGTTGGTAATGTTATTGTATAAGATGCTGAAACTGTTGCTGGAGCATCTATTCCTACATAAGCTGAATTGTCAGCATCTAAAAATTTTACTGGGTTATTATTAGCTAAAGAAATTTCTGAAGAAGTAGACATAGCATCTATAATATCAGGGTTTGTTCCATCATTAGCTGTTGCATAAATAATTTTAGTTCCTTTATCTGTAGCTGACCATGTTACAGTACCTCCTGATCCTGAAACATATTTAAATTGAACTGTGTAAGCTCCAGAAGTACTATTTTTAATAATGTAAAAAGTTTCTATATCTAAAGGTATTCTAACAACTCTTGCTCCAGTAATACTTCCTGTAAGTTCTATAACTCTTGATTGAGCTGTACCTGTTAGCGCACCATCTGCAACAGTTAAATCTTGATTACCAGCTCCACCCGCAATAGATACAGATGTGTAACCACCAGTTAATTGTTCAATAAGGTTTAAGTTAGCGTTAGTTTTTGTTCCCCAAGTACCAGCGTTTTCGCCGGTTGCCATTAACTCTAGGCCGAGATCCGTGTATGTTGATGCCATAAATTTTTTTCTCCTAATTAGATCTTTAATTTATATTACTTATAAAGTCAATGACGTTATACACTATCAACGTCCGTATAACTAGCACTTTGTGCTGCGGTTACATTACTGTAACTAGCACTTTGTGTTGCTGATATGTTGCTATAACTAGCACTCTGTGTTCCTGTAACATCTCCATATCCTAAAGGTGCTACATTTCCTACACTAACAGTTGCTGATACTCCAGTCAAGCCCATTACTTGCGGAGGAGATAAAGAACCGATAGAAGAAGTCGCTGTTAGTCCCGATAAAGTATACCCAACTCCTGTAACTAAAGATCCTACAGAAGAAGTTGCTAATACTCCTGTTAAAGGAATCCCTATTCCAATAGTTAAATCACCTACCGTAACAGTTGCCTGTTGACCTATAGGTTGTTCTGTTAAAGCATCTAAAATTATTCCACCAACTGTTGAAGTTGCACTAACTCCCGTTAGTCCTATATTCATTTCTGTTGGAGAAATTGCTCCTACACTAGAAGTTGCACTAACTCCTGTGGGTGTAATAACTGAACTTAAATCAAGAGTTAAACTTCCTACACTAGAAGTTGCTGCTACTCCTGTTGGGAATACAAAATTCTGTATTGCAGAAGTCAATGATCCAACACTAGAGGTTGAACTTAATCCTGCAGGTTGAACTAATTTATTAAATGAATCTCCATAAGGTTCTTTTCCCCAACCATTTCTACCCCAACCTACTAATGTTCCAGCGTTATCAAAAGTTCCAAGTTCTGAAGTAGCGCTTTGACCTGATAAAAGTGTAAGAGAAGTTAAATCTAAAGTAAGAGAACCTAAACTAGATGTAGAAGATAATCCTGTTAAGGGTAAAACAATTTCTGTAGTAATAGAACCTATTGCCGATGTTGCAGATTGCCCTGAAAGAGATACAGCATATTCTACACCCCAACCAGAATTACCCCATTCTTGTCTACCCCAACCTTCTTCGTTGAAAGCTTCTAAAGAACCTATTGATGATGTTGCTAATTGACCTGTTGGATTAATTGTAACTGTATCGTCGCTCCACTCGTTAGAGCCCCAAGTATTATTACCCCAGGTTGATGCCATAAGGAATTCCTCCTTATGCTATTCTAACTATTGCGTTACTTGCGTCTGCTGCTGGAAATTGAATTGTGAATGTTCCACTTGATACAGTTTTGTCACCACCGAAAGCAACAACGCAAACTGCGGGATCACCTGCTGCATCATCGTTAAAAATTAAACAACCGTTAGCTGTAAATGAAGCTGATGTCCAAGAGATATCAGAAAAATCACAAACGGCTGTGCTACTATCTAAAACTGGAGTTACACTTGTAAGTGCTTTTCCTTTTGCAGAATAAGATGAACCTGCTGTGTTAGTAATTTCATTTGTTGAAGCGTAAGCTGTAGTGCCTGCACCTAAAGATGCTGAACTTGTGTATAAAGCTAAATTAAATGTGTTACCCGTTGATGCAGTAAAATTATGTACCGCTGTTAAAATTTCTGTTTTGAATGTATTACATATTGCTGATGATATTGCCATAATATTTTGCTCCTAGTTATTGAGGTGGTGACTCTATTGGAATTCTTATTGTACCATCTGAGTAATCATCTCTTCTTCGTCTTCCAATTTGCATCGCTGCAAACTTTTGTAGTTCATTACTATACTTTTGTTCATATAATGTCAACATGTCTGTAGGTCCTTTTAAGAAGGCATATGCTTCTAGTAAACAAGCATATAGAAGCCCTTGAGGAAAGTATTGACTCACGTATGTAGTAGAATCGCCATCGGCTCCTGAACCTAATCCTGTAGGCATTTTGTTATAATATATTCTAAAATTGTAATTAACATCGGGTGTAGGTGCTAAATAAATAGATCCTGACGTTGTATCACTTAATCCTGTTGCTCCACCAAACATAGAGTAATATTTAGGAGTTCCTGTAACATCTTGAGCAGTAGAAGAACCTTCGGGTCCTGTTAATCTTCCTACATATTCAGATAAAAAAGTTTGATCACGTCTCTCTAACCATGTACCTTGTTCCGTAGTATTAGAGGCATTAAATACTTCTACACCTCTTACAAATAAAGCTCCTGCAGGTACTCTTATACTATTTACATCAGCTGCCATTGTTCCTTCTTGAACAAATCTATCTGCATCCATTGGAATGTCTAAATTAATTCTGTGTTGAGCAGCCATAATAAAACCATCAACAATAGTTTCTGTAAATACATTAGCATCAACTTCAGTATAATCTCTGATAGCTGTTACTAAAGTACTATATGTATAATGTGTTAATCCTGCCATAGTTAACCTCTATCATTAACGGGTCCAATTGTACACTGAAAACCGCCTCCTGTTACTGCTGTAGTTGCATTAGATACTAAAGGCACAGTTAATGAATTATATAACGTTTCTGTTTGTGATGCTTTAGGACCCACAACTACTGTTGTTGCTATAGCTGTTGCTAAATAAGATCCATATACTTTTGCTCCACTAGTGTGTGTTCCTGCAGTTGTAGCTGGAGGAGTAGCTCCTCTATAAGGTGCTGCCGTTCCTCTAGTGCATCCTGTTAAATCATTAGTTGATTTTCCTGTGTATTGAATAGTTTCATTTTCATAAGCTCCAGATGTACTATTTACTTTTTCAATTACAATGTATCCTGATGTTGGAAATTCTGATGCATCAGTTAAAGTAATTGTTGTATCCGAAGCAGTAAGTGTTTCATTTAAAGCTGTAGCTAATTCAAATGTAGATACCACAACGCCTCCAACATTTTGTTTAACAGCTTGAAATCTTACATAAGAAGTTCCTGCGTTTAAACCATTGTTTGGAAAAGATACACTTAAAGTTGTTGATGCAGCGGTAGTTGTAAAAGGATTTTCTGGTAAAATATCTTGTACTGCAAATTCTGTTCTTGCAGGTCTTGCGTGTAATAAAGCTTGTGGATCTGCGCCTACTGGATGTGGTTCTAATTGGGGTTGTTTAGCTTCAAATTCAGATGTGTGAACCCAGGTTCCTGTCCATTCTTTAACCATTTCTTTATAAGGAAACGCGGCCCCTGATCTATCTGAGATAGAGAGTGCTCTACTTCCTTTTGCAAATCTAGCCATAATTAAACTCCAGGGTAATATGCTTTAGGAGTAATAAATGTGCTAGCCGGTGAACCATCTTCTGATAAAGCTCTAGCAAATTCATCCTCATATAACAATTTCATTTCTTGTGTTCTTTGTGGTGCAAATTTCATAGATAAATAATAAGCTAATCCTGAAATCATACAGGGAACAAATCTGTAAGGCGTATCTGTTGCGTTACTATAAGCTCCAACATCTTGAATTCTTTTTACATAATAAATATTTAAATAATTACTAGCTGCAGTTGAATTAGGTAAAGGATAAATAGTTACTGTAACTTTATCAATAAATCTTTGAATCCAGAATTGTGAAGGAGTTCCAAGGGATGCTTTATTTGCTGTTGCAGCATAAGCGTCTCTTGCAACTTTAGTTAAACCTGTATCTGATTGACTTGTTGTATTATAATTTTGTCTATAGTTAACATTTAAAATATCTGTGATACCATAAACATTTGTTGTTGGCACAGTTGTTGCTTGAGGTGAAGCTGCTGCTGCTGCAGCACTATCAACTGAGTTTCTATAAAAAGTATAAGTACCTGCACCTTCGTCTGTTGCATTTACATCAGTTGAAGAACCTACTATTAAATTAATATTAGTATTCCCAACTTCCCAAAAATGTGCACCTCTATTACCCCATTCTTGAAATAATATATTTAAAGATCTTCTAGCTGTTTTAAGTTGATGTCCAGCAGTTCCAACTAAACCAATACGCTCGTAAGCATCTTGTATAATCTCATCGATTGAAAAGTCCTGATCAAATTGATAAGAACCTGAAGTTGTATTAGACATTTAATACTCCTTTAAAATGTTCCTACTATATAAAAGAAATCACAGTTAGTTACATCTGCATATATTCCAGTGTCAGCATAAATACCTGCTCCTGGTAAATTAAATTCCATAAATTCATTAGCGTTTGCTCCAAACTTACCATGAAAAATTAATGCAGAAGCTGTTTTTGCATCTCCAATTTCATTATAAAGTTTAATTTCAGCGTCTGCTGCAGAAGCTTGACCATATATAGTCATAATATTTGCTTTAGTAATGTTGGCTGCTGAACCGGCTACGAGTGCTTGCACTTGTCCGTCTGCTGCTAACACAACTGATTGTCTTACTTTTGATGTTATTGCCATAATTTTATTCTCCTTAAAATTTTTTAGGAGCCCCGAAGGGCTCCATTAATTATTTATTATGCGTCCGCAAACGGAGTTACTTGTGTGCCAGATGATTTTATGTATGCTTCCACAAAATATTGAGCACTAGCTACCGCTGTGACTTTAATCATAGTTCCAACAATTCCACCTGAAGTAGTACCATTAAAAGTCATTACATCATTAGATGTTCCTGGGAACCAAGCTGCGCCGGTTGCTGCAGTAGATACTAGACTTTTTGCAAAACCAATAAATTTATCAGTTCCGTCTGTTAAAATATCCATGTCTGTTGCTGCAGTTTGAACAATAAACGTATAAGTAGCTCCAAGATTAGATGCTACATTTGGATCATTAGATCCAGCCGTTGAACCTGCACTACCAGTTGTAATGCTAGGTAAAGTAAATTTACCGTCCGCGTCATTACAAAGTAAGATTCTACCTGCATGATTATTCATTGTTAAAGTTGTATCAGCAGTTAAACTAACTGCTGCTGTTGGTCCGAAATTAATAAAACCATTTAATGATCTTACTGGTCCCGAAAATGTAGTTGTTGCCATGTTTATATTCTCCTAGTTATTATGAATACTGTCTCTAGGCCGTCCACTATATTAGGTCAGCATTCAATTAATTTATTATATAGTAAGTAAGTAGTACACTAGATTTGAATAGAGTGCAAGAGATCCTACGGTAAAAATGCGATTTACGCAATGTAGCTTTGGTGACTTAAGTAGCTACAGAAACTTGTGGAGCAGCGCCTTCTACGCTGTTTTGTAAGTGAGCAATTCTAGCTTCTTCAAGCTTTATGTCAGTAATGACCTTTTTAATCGTGTCATCAATCCTAACCATTTCAAGAGTATATCTGTTATTATCCAGATGCTCCTGTTGCCACTTCAACTCCAAGTACCTTTTTTGTTTGTATAGGTCTCGTATCATTAATAACCTCTTCATAAGTTATTCTATTTAATCCCGGATGATAACTATCTCCGAGATGTTCCCAAACTATACTCTTTTCTCCTAGTTTGTCAAGTATAACTTTTTCAATATTTTCAACTGAATCATCAACATGTTCAATACTAAATTTAGCATGGTAGTTGTAGGCCCATATATTGATTAGAGTTTTTTTCATAATTTTTCTTTCTACTATTAAAATGTGGCCGAAACATGTTCGGCCACAAAATGATTATTGCTTACGCACCTTCACAACCGTAGATACCTCTAAAGTCAGAAACGCCGAAAGCGTATCTTTCTCTAGCTTTGTATCTAACATTGCCTGTATCGAAGTCTCCTTCCATTGAAGTAGTCAATGGAGTTCTTGAGAACATCTTCATACCATTTGGAACGTCTGTTGTAATGTACCAAGAATCAGCGTCAGTTAGGAAGTTGTTCACTCTGTAACCTTGAGGAATCATACCCATTGAGTTGATTGCATTGATGTCATTATCAGCTGTTTGAGTTCTGCCTTGAGACTTCATAAGTCTTTCAGCATTGAACTGATTTGCAGAAGGAATTATCATTTTAACTCCTTTTGCAGCTATTCTCAAACCTCTTTCATCAGTCATAGCAGCGATATCAATCAATGCTTGTTCTAATGAAGTTTCGTTTAAGTCCGCTTGAGTTGCTAAAGTGTTTGATACTACACCAGCGATAGTTGGGTGATCAGTACTAAACAAGTTTTCGCCATCACCTGATTTAAATGTTGATGTACCAGTTATTGCTGGTAGACCATTATTTAAAGGGTTAGCGCCTTTAACTTCTTTTGCGTTAGACATAGATCTTGCTAGTGCTTTTGTGTATCTAGAAGAAAGTCTGTCATAAAGGTTGTCCTCTATTGCTTCTTCAGTGATAGCGAAAGCTAGCGCGATCGTTTCCATAGTGTATCTTGCAGTATAAGTTTCTTGTGCATCATCGTATGATACGCCTTGACCTTCTGCTTTTACATCTGCGTTAGCGAAACCAGATAACATTACTTCCTCTTCGAAAGCTCTGTCTGATGATTCCGT
>Ga0222662_1000272_pt1 | contig 47257 bp, 37 predicted proteins | sample AntAcemetagen600_FD_179821 | JGI IMG/M metagenome (GOLD analysis project Ga0222662, IMG submission 179821) | Saline water microbial communities from Ace Lake, Antarctica - #600 | ecosystem: Environmental > Aquatic > Non-marine Saline and Alkaline > Saline | place: Antarctica: Ace Lake... | reverse complement strand
TGTCTGTGTTGTTCCCGCGAATTGGGCGGGTACCAAAAAGACGTCGGGTCTTGATCTTTGACAAGTGACGATAGAACTGTGCGCATCACCTCCATCCCAAGACCTCCAAAGTGTCCAGAATCTCCCGAACTTCCTTCTTCCGCTTGGCGGTGGCGCGGCCTTCGAGGGTGGGGAGGATTTCTTCCTCGGTTTTCAGACCCAGGCGTTGGATGAGGCTGACTCGGGCGGGTAGGTCTTTGGGCCAGGGGAGCTTGGTGGAGGGCGGAGGCTTGAGACCTGAGACCTGAGGGGTTTCGGTTCCGGGGAGTTCGGTCTGTTTTTCTGACTCCAGACTCCTGTCTTCTGACTTCTCGCTCTCCGGATCCTGATACTCCGGTCTGAGCCAGCGGATCTTACCTTGGGCTTCCTCGGCGGCGCGTTCGTGGTTGAGGTCGACTAGGCGCTGGAGGATTTGTTGTTCGAGCGCCTCGGCGGATTCGTTTCCGGCGGCTAGGCGGTCGGCCAAGGGGGACGGCTTGTCCCGCTGAGCGGGACTAGCCCTACCATTCAATTCTTCACCGTTCGACCTCTTCGACTGGCTCAGGGCGGGCAGGCTCAGGTCAGGCCAGCCGTAGGCCTCGAGGGTGGCGGCGTCGATTTCGTCGTGGATTTGGCGGAGGACGCTGACTAGGCCTTGGTCGTGGATTTTGCGGTCCTTGTCGGTCAGGGGTTCTTCTTTCCTGATTTTCTCCAGCACGTTGTACATTCCCGTCATCGTTAGTTCTGGGTGCGCAGCTTGGCATCGAAGTGGCTTCCAGCGAAGCTGGGATAGCCTTTGAATGGGGCTCGTGTTCGGAGTTTGGATGTGCCGGATTTTTCTCCTTATTAGGTTGTCATACGTCGGCATCCAACGCGACTTCAGCCACGTCCCAACGGCTGATACACTAGTTTCACTTTTTGGACTTTTTCTGGTTCCCGCTTGTCTTGTCTATTGCCTGGGTTGCCAGCTTTACGCGAGCAAACCCCCGTCCCGTCTCCGGATGCTTTTCAATGCCGACAATAGTGATCTCCTTTGTCTCCGGACCGTAGATCCAAAACATGCGACGAGCCCCTGCCTTTTTGTTCTCAAGGTAGGATTCCCATATACGCACCCCGTACTTCTCGGTCAGCACCTCGATCTCGTGTGAGTTCAATCCCGGGTGCTTCGGATTCGTTTCGAGATACTGCAAAGACTTGCGGATTTTCCGATACAGATCTTTTTCGTCCCGGTTCAGTTCTTGCGCGCGCGCTTTTGCACTGAGTTCTTCGATCAGCGCGCCGGCTTCGCCGTCACAATAGATGGTAAACATCCGGCTTAAACTTCGGGCATTTTCGACCAATCGAGCTTGGTTCCTGTGTGCCCTGCCTTGTGCCGTTTAACTGCGACATCAATCTGCTTCAGCATATCCGGTGAGACCAAAACGCGCGGTTCCAGCTTGACCGTTCCGTCTTCGTATTCGGTAACGTGGTAGAACTCCGTCCGCGCGTTGCGGATGGTTACGCGTCGCTTGGTGTCTAACTTCGTGTCGTAATTTTTTTGAACTGCTACTGCCATGATAAATGCAAGAATAGGTGGGATGTCCCACTTATCAAGCTTTCATTGTTTACGCCGCGCCTTATCTTGCGACCAAGTAAGCGGTTCTGCGCTCAAAAGGAGCAACAACGGTTCCTTGGCGCGGATTCCCGGGGAGGTGTGACTGTCGATCTTCCGCAAATCGCCGATTACAACACGGGTGTAAATCTCGGTGATATCAATCGTGCACCCTTTAAACCTTGGACCTGTCCTACTTGCTAATGACCTACGAAAATACGGAAAAAGCTCCTTCAGGACGCAATTGGCACCACGCGACCTCGCATTTTGCGAGGTCGCGTGGTGTAGCTTTTGCGGAAGGAGTCCGGACATCCATTTTTCGTTCTCAGGCGCAATGCGGCACTTCAGGCTATTCCCGTTCGAATGTGAGTTGATGCCATTCATCCAAACGGGCAACCGATTTTTGGATGGCTTCGGCCCACTCGATGTCTTTGGGGAGCAATTCAGGGCGCGAATGAAGACCCGCGACATATCGCCTTAAATTCTCCAAATCATCAATGTAATCACCCAATTGACTCTCGATTTCTAAAGGATGAATGCCGAGTCTGAGCAGCTCCTCGTGCTCGTAAGGCTCGGTTGGTTCAGCGGGTGGTGCCGGAGAGGTTGACTGCTGGGCAGATACTGCTGGTTGTTTGCCAATATCAGCGGTGGCATCATGGGGATTATCCTCGAGTGATTCACCCAAATGAGAAGCTGCGGCTTCATTAGACTTGGTAGAGACCTTCTTATTCACCGATTCGATAGCCTATTTATCGATTTTCGGAACTGAAATTTCGCGTCCATCAGAGCCTATACGTGAGGGGTTCACTTCTAGGATTTGTTTAGCGTACAAGCGGCTTGACGACCGATTTCTTAGATTTGATCATGTTGACTGGAACAAGCAAACGCAACTCCTTTTGGCCATGCTTTCTTGCTGGATCCGCCTGCGCTTGCTTCGGCGCGACATATGAACCGCAAGCAGCCGTCTGTGAACGACCGCTTCGTCGGGCGATTGGCCAGTTAGTGGAGCACTTCCATCGCGAGCGTACCAAGAAGTGCCGCCATGAGGCGAAAAACCATCAGGGAATCGAAAACGTGATCCCTTTCCCGAATGCTCCCCAAGGCGGCCACGATAGCGGACTGATCGTAAAAAGTGAACGGCTTGGGGGGTTGCTGAACTACTACTACCGAGAAAATAGAAAGGAGGAATTACTGGTCGCGTAGCGAAATTCAACGAAAAGGTGATCGTACCACGAAGTGCCGCCATAGGCGTCAAATGATCGAAATCGTGCAAGATTTTGGGCCTGTTATGAGGTGTAAGTCTTTCGGTGCGGCGGTTGTTTTCGATCACTGTGATCGTCCACGAAGTGCCGCTATGCGACCAATAGAGAGTGCTCGATGGCGCTGAAGCCCACTAAACAAGGGCTCCGGAGCTGTTAACCAGTTTGCTTCCATTTGATGCGGTAGCGGCACTTCGTGGTACGATCAGGACGCTTCTGGTATTCGAAACACGTGAGCAATCCGCTTGACGCACGACAGATGCACGACAATATGTAAGGCATGAAAATGATAGCTTCCAGAGAACTTTCGGCCCGACCCGGTGCAGTTTGGGAGATGTTGTCCGAAGACGGCACCGTGGTGGTCACGCGGGATGGTGTGCCTCTGGGCATTCTCTCTCCCACCAGCCCTGAAACATTGATGGAGGATGTTAGCGATGCGGTCTTTCGGCGCGCTTCCCGTGCCGTCAGCCAAATTCGCCAAGACGCGGCTGCGTCCGGGTTGTCTGAAATGACTATGGAGGCAATCGATGAGGAAATCCGGCAGGCGCGTGCGGCTCGCAGCGCGAAGGTGTCGGAATAATGAAAGAGGGCACTGGGGAGCCCCATTGGGTGCTGGATACGAATGTAATCGTTTCGGGCATGCTCTCGCCATCGGGTCCACCGGGCCGATTACTCGATATGGTTCAGCTCCGGCGAATGACTCTTGTACTGGACGACCGGATTCTTGCTGAATACCGCTCGGTGCTTGAGCGACCCAAGTTCGCCATCGGGGCGGAACGGCTTCAGGCCTTTTTTGGCATTATGCGCTACCAGCGCAGCGTGGTCGCGGCGCCAGTGGCTGGACTGACTGCGATGGAGGCGGCGGATACCGTTTTTCTCGAGGTTGCCGCGGCATCCTGCCAAGTTCTCGTCACCGGCAACTTGCGTCATTTCCCGCAGGCAACCCGGGGTGATATCGAAGTTATCAGCCCGGCTGAAGCATGGCACCGAGGAGGGTGGGGATAATGCCCATGCCGATGATCACGTTTCTAAACACCCCCCGGCGATTCCTCGACCTAGCCCGCGAGGGGAACACCTCTGAAATTGCTGAAATTGGATTGATTGGTCACCTGTGGTGGCACTGCGTGGTACGATCAGTTCGACTTTCTGGAAGTGATTGGCCAGCCAGGCTGTTATCAACCAACCGGCTACGTTGCGTACCAGTCCCAAGCCGTAAAACCAATGGATCTTGGCCGCTGTCGAGATTTAGAGAGTTCAGGTTGGTAGAGGCAAATTGCTCTCGCCAAGGTCGTCGGCCGTCCTCAAGAATTTCTCCATGAAAACAAAAGTCCGAGATCTCTTTTTCCTTGTAACCTCCGTTCTTTCCAGCGCCCTGTTGCTGCAAGCCTCCCCGGAGGATAAAGACTTTTCTGCGGTAGCTGCGGAATGGCGTGATTTGGCTCCCATCACGGTAGTTTTCGAGACAACTCAGGAGGGCAACATCGAGCTCGAGTTGATGCCTTCTGTGGCGCCCCTTGCAGTTGCCAACTTTGTAACCCGCGTCAAAGACGGATACTACGACGGCCTGACCTTTCATCGAGTCATTCCCGGTTTTATGATCCAGGGTGGAGATCCAACGGGAACCGGTAGAGGAGGAAAATCGATTTGGGGTCGTCCTTTCCCCGATGAATTCTCAAGGGAGGTCCGTTTTGATCAGGAGGGTCTCCTCGCAATGGCCAACGCAGGACCGGAAACCAACGGCAGCCAGTTCTTCATCACCACCAGCAAACCGAGACACCTGAACGATCATCACACCATTTTTGGCAAGGTGGTCAGTGGATACGATGTAGTGGTGGCCATCGGGAGTGAGCCGACAGGTCGAGGCAACAAGCCCCTTGAGGATCAAAAGATCATCAAGGCCTACGTGAAAGAGTAGCCTCTTGGTTACTGCGTTTCGGCCGGTTCTTCTCGTTTTCCGAGTCGGGGTTACGGATCCGAGAAGGAAAATACCAGGCATCCAGAGAATTCTGAGGGGTTCAATTCTAGGATTAGTCCAGCGAACAAGCGGCTTGACGACCGATTTCTAAGATTTGATCAGTTGTCTTGAACAAGCGAACGTGCCTCCTTTTTGCTATACTTTCTTGCTGGATCCGCCTGCGATTGCTTCGGCGCGAAAGGTGAACCGCAAGCAGTCCCGCTTAGCGGGATGATAGAATATCTGTTGGAAGAGAACAAGGTTTTGAAAGAGCAGTTCGAGGCGACTGGGAAGAAGTTGCGTTTGAACAATCATCTGCGCCGGGGATTGGCCAAACGAGGCACCATCTCAGCGGAAAGATCTCCGACGTGCATATCTTCCGACCCTTTGCTATTGCTTGCTCCGGCAGGCGATCCGGAAAAGCGTCACCGCCGAATGAGAGAGGAGGAAGGAAGTCAATAATATTGATTTCAACTGACGATGGAACGTAGTGTGCTAGTTTGGAAGAGCTTGAACTCTTGATTGCCCCAGTCTCTAGCCCTTCACCCAATCCTCTACTTTCAGGCCTTGCACGCGCTTGAATTCTCGAAGGTTGTTGGTGACTACCGTAAGACCTAACGATAGGGCATGGGCTGCAATCATCAGATCCATGGAACCGATGGGCGTTCCTTTCTTTTCGAGTCGAGCGCGTATTGCCCCGTAGTGTCGGGCGGCAGATTCGTCGTAGGCGATGACTTCAAGCGGCATCATGAACTTTTCCAGTGCGGTTTGGTTTTTCTTAAGATTGCTGCTCTTTGCAACACCGTATTCCAGCTCGGAAATGGTTATCGAAGACAATGCGATGTCTCCGATCAGTAAAGACTGCATTTTCTGCCGAACGCTCTTAGGCCGCTTGTTGATTATAAAGATACAGGTGTTGGTATCCAGTAGGTATTTCATTCACCAAGAGTTGGACGGTTTTGAATCTCTGGTTGATTGCGATCCGTCATGAAGTCCTGCGAGAATTCTTCGGAAGCCTCGAAAAGTATATCCCAAGAGTTTGCCTCTGGCATTAGAACTACAGTATTTCCCACTCGTTTGACGAAGACCTGACGTCCATCGAAGCGGAAAGCCTTGGGTAGTCTCACGGCTTGACTACGACCCGTTTGAAAGAGTTTTGCAGTATCCATGGGTTGATATGTATTTATGATACATATTGAGGTCAAGCGCTATCGAAGGATTTCGTAAAATTCTTGGGAATATAGGCTCTACGGCTTTTAATAATCTCGAAATGATTGGATGCTTCGCTCCGTCAGACGAAAGTAGGGTGCCCTTAACAGAACGCCTTTGCTTAGAGTTTCATTTCCGCGAACAAGCGGGTGTGCGTGGATAAAATGATCTTCTTCGGCGACGAATGCTTCGCCGAGCGATCAGCCAGTTCGTGGAGCACTTTCATCGGGAGCGTAACCATCAGGGAATTGAAAACGTGATCCCTTTCCCAAATGCCCCCCAAGGCGGCACCGATAGCCACTGATCGTAAAAAGTGAACGGCTCGGGGGGTTGCTGAACTACTATTATCGAGAAAATAAAAGGAAGATTCACTGGTCGCGTAGCGAAAGTATACTAAAAGGTGATCTTATCACGAAGGGCCGCGAACCGACCAATAGAAAGTGGCCGATGGCGCTGAATCCCATTAAATAAGGGCTCTGGAGCTGTTAACCATCCCGCGACCGCGGGACTTCCATTTTTCAACTGAGGTGGCACTTCGTGGTACGATCAGTTCGACTTTTTAAAAGTGATTGGCCAGCCGGGATGGTAGAGGACTCGGCCTGGCACGAGACAAGAATCTACCAAGAGGTTGATTCACTTCTGGGAATTGAGGATATGATTGGGCTTTATTTTCCGACGTTCACGCAACATCTATGCGCCGTTTTCTGTGGGCGCGGTTTGCTCTTCATAGATACAGAATTTTCGCGGGTGAAGACTATGTTAAAAATATTGTCATTCGATGATTCTGGAGGGATTATACTTCCATGCATTCGCCGTTACTCCTGAATCGTCGTTTCATAATCGTCATGTGTGGTCTTCGGCTCGCTTCCAGCTGGCTTTTCCGCCGAAAACTTAGCTTACTTTTGGCGCTGATCATTTCTACCGTTGCCCATCCGTCTCTTCGGGCGGATTGGGAGGATAGCTATAGCACGTCCGGCACGATTTCGGTTACGGATGATAATAACACTTTGAAAGCGACGAGCGAACTCACGAGTTCGTCCGATCTTCCCGCCACCCTCGAATTAGGAAGTGGGGACAGTCTGATCTTTCACCCCATTGAGGGGACAATATCGGGCACCGGTTCCTACACGACCGACCTCACTTCACCCGTCGATGGGGTCATCGTATTTTTTAATGGGAATCAGCCGACCACGATCACGAATTCGGCGGATTTGACCTGGACAACTTCCCGGCTTTACACGGAACCTCAAGGCACACCCTATTTGGGGAACGGGTTGATCTTTTCCCTGCTGAACCTCATTGAGGGTGGGATAATCCCGGATGATATCGATGTTGGGATTGATCTGACCCATTCGGGGAAGCTCACCTTGAATAGCACGGTTAATTTCGTGAGGCGCCCCGACCTGCCGACTCTTGCGAATCTCAGCGGTGTCCTCGCGTTCTCCGGAAACCAGCCGGGTCCAGATTTTGCTGGAGAGGCTTACGGCACGGTCAAGGTATCGACCGAAAGCGGTTCATCGATTGATGTCACCAGTAATCCCAACGATCCGCAAAAACCAGTGGTCGTTGCGGGAATCACAGCCGCAACCTCCTATTCCGGAACAGGCAGAGACATTCAGTCACTGATCGACATCACCCACGCGGGGGATATTTCGGTTAACTCAGATCAGGGAGTTGGAATTCTGGCTACAGGCACCGTCCCGACCAGCGATAGCGGGACTCCTGCGGTTGTAGGCACTTCGGCGGAGGTCAAAGTGACGCTGGCAGAGAGCGGCTCGATCACTACCATAGGAAAGACGGGTATTGGGATCATGGCTTTCAATCAAACCTTTTCCCACATACCGCTTGATATTGAGAATTCCGGATCGCAACCCTCTTTCCACTCCGGGACCGTTAGTATTACTCTTGAAGATGGCACGGATCCTTTGAAGACGGGTGAGGCCGATTCCATTTTTTCGATGGGCGTTTTGGGAGTTAGCTCCGGTAGCACTGGCGGTGTCAACCCATTCGGATTGTCAGAATCCTCGGTTTGGGAGTCCCAAAGTGGAACAAAGGGCGGCAAGGTTACGATCAATAGCGATAGGGCCATTGAGACTGAGGGCGAAATGTCGGTGGGCATCGTCGCATTGAGTGCGGGGATTGCCGTAGTTCAGGGTTTGGAAGGTGACGCGGGTGTCGCAGCCTATCTGGGTAACTCGGATTCGAGTTTCAGCGGGGGCGGTGGGGCGATCGAGATTACCACTACGGCGAATGGTTCGATTACTACGAAGGGTGAAAGCGCAACGGGGATATACGCCAGCAGCATGCCGGTAGGCGGGATCGTCTATAACGACATTGAGAGTTCCTTGAAAATCGGAGGCAGTGGGGATTCCGGCCTCGTCCTCGGTGATACAGATTCAGGAACGGCCGGAGCCAACGGCGAGGCCGTTACGATCACAAGTGGTGCCACGATTACAACGGGTGACGGCAGTGAAGGCGGGAAGGCGTCGGCCGGTATTGTCGCTCAGTCGATCGGAGGCGGGGGTGGAAGTTCCGGCGGGAATTCTGCATTCCTCATCGGAGGAAGTGGCGGCTCAGGCGGTAGTGGCGGGGAGATCCAAATTACGCAGCAGAGCGGCGCCGCCATTACTACGAAGGATTCGAAGTCTATCGGCATCCTCGCTCACTCTATCGGCGGGGGTGGGGGTAACGGGACTAATTCCGAGGGCCTATTTATTTCAATAGGCGGAAAAGGTGGAGGGGGTGGAGCTGGCGCCACGGTCACTGCCGATATTCAGGATAATATCACCACACATGGCGATTATTCCGGTGGCGCTCTTTTGCAATCTATCGGTGGTGGCGGGGGTCACGGGGGTTCAGCCACAACTTGGGGTCGCGGGCTCGGAATCGGAATCGGCGGGAGCGGTGGTTCGGGTGGCCATGGGGGTGCCGTAGCTGCCACGACGAGTTCCGACACGGCAATCACCACGGTCGGCGAAGATTCCACCGGTATCTTACTTCATTCTATCGGTGGCGGTGGTGGTCATGGAGGGAGCGCAACAAGCTACGAGGCCGGCACGTTGCTTACTCTTAGCCTGGCTCTTGGTGGCAGTGGTGGCAGCGGTGGCCACGGTGGAGGTGTTGTTGCAAATAATGCAGGAACGATTTCAACGGGTCGCGCGATGGTAGATGAGGGTGGAAACTCGGCAGGTATACTTGCGCAGTCGGTCGGGGGCGGTGGCGGTCACGGTGGATCGGCCTCCGCAAAATCCTACGATCTTAATGTTATCCCGGATGTCCCGAATTTTGAGGCGACGCTGGCAATTGGAGGTTCCGGTGGTAACGGTGGTGACGGAGGTGCAACCCTCGTAAACAATTCGGGCTCGATCACTACCCACGGTGAATTATCGGCAGGGGTCCTCAGTCAGTCCATCGGAGGAGGCGGCGGTAGTGGAGGCAAAGCGGATGTTATCTCCCGCCTCATTAATATCGCTACGACATCCATCAAAATTAATGCAGCGATAGGGGGTAGCGCCGATGGCGCCGGGAACGGTTTGGACGCAGTGGCCAGCAATGGCGATGAATCGAACAGCTCGGCTACGATTTTGACTACCGGGAAAAATGCGGCTGGTATGATTATGCAATCGGTCGGTGGTGGCGGTGGTCATGGGGGTCATGGAGATGTGAGCTCACCGGTGAGGGACTGGAGTAGGAGTGAGGAGAAAGAGGCTAAGACTCTCGATGTGTCTTTGAGCGTTGGTGGCTCCGGAGGCAAGGGCGGGGCAGGCGGGGCCGCTGGCGGCGGCAATTTTGGTTCGATTACGACTCGAGGGGAGTCGTCTGCAGGTGTGTTTGCCCAGTCTGTTGGCGGGGGTGGCGGCATCGGTAAAACTGCCAGCGCAGATGGAGGGAATACTTTAAATACGGATAACGTGACGGTTGGAGGTTACGGAGGTGACGGTGGTTCTGGCGGCGCTGTGGGATTTGTGAACAGTGGCTCTATTGAGACCAGCGGAGGAGATTCTGTGGGCATTATCGCGCAAAGTATTGGCGGCGGCGGCGGTGATGCAGGTAAGGCCGAATCAACATCCAACTTGGATGCTTTGGATCAAGGTCTGGCGTTGGTCCACCCCGAAAATGCCTGGACGGCCGATGTAGCGGTAGGCGGTGCGGGGGGAAGCGGAAATGGCTCGGGAGCGGTCACCGTGACCAATGCGAGCGACGCAACCATCAAGACCTCGGGTTCTCGCTCATTTGGGGTGCATGCGCAAACGATCAGTGGCGGCGGTGGCCGCGGGGGCGCGGCATCAACCGTGACCGACTCGGCTTTTAATCAGCTGTTCACCCAGAAAGGGCAGTATACGGCCAAATTATCTATCGCTGGCAGTGGTGGTTCATCGCCGACTCCGGATGACTTGCAGGTCGGCAATGAAGGTTCAATTGAGACCTCCGGATATGATGCTCATGGAATCCTCGCTCAATCGGTAAGCGGTGGCGGTGGAACCGGGGCTGTAGGATCGACGGACACTTACGTTGCCATAGCAGTGGGCGCTTCCGTTGACGGTTCAGCAGGCTCAGACGGGGGCGGAGGCCTTGTAGTGGTCAATAATAAGCAATCCATAAGCACTACCGGTACACATGCCTCGGGGATTGTAGCGCAAAGTATTGGCGGCGGTGGAGGTATCGCTAGTATCGGAAATGAGAATACGGGTGGAAAGGTATCGGATGTCGCTGCCTTCGGTATCGCTACGAATATTCATATTGGCAATAAACATCAGTCTTCATCGAGTGCAGGAGGTAATGTATCCGTACAGATGAACCCTGATAGTATAAGCGACCCAAGTATTGCTCCTTCGATTTCGACGGATGGGAATTGGGCCTTTGGCATTGTTGGCCAGAGTATTGGGGCTGGTGGTGGTAAGGCTAGCGTGGTTTCCGGGACGACGAGTAATGGGTATAACACTATCTCAAATATTCAGCTGGGGGCTGACGCAGGTGAGGGTGCAGGGGGTGACATAAGTGGCGAATTCCTGAGCAACTTGAATTCGGAAGTGGAGTCCAATATTCCCGAAGCCAAAGTGAGTACGAAAGGGTACGGAGCCGTGGGCGTGCTTTTGCAATCAATTGGAGGGGGAGGCGGAATTGCGACTATCGCTTCGCAGGATTATCAGGGGATTGATTCCTTTTTACCAGTCGTTCGGGTGGGATCAGGCTCGGGGACCATCAAGGGAGGTGGGGGTTCGGTAGATTTCTCGGGACACGCGGCAGTCTCGACAGAAGGTGGATTTGCGCATGGGGTCCTCATGCAATCGATCGCTGGCGGGGGTGGGCTGTTTGGAGCGGGTTCCGCTGATGCCCCGAGCAGCTCGGAGAATCCCCTCGTGGTGGCAATGGGATCACTGACTGATCCTGATAATGATGGAGGGGATTTGAGTTTCAGCACAGCGAAGCTTTCCGTGAGCACCACGGGAGATAACGCTTTCGGATTGGTTCTGCAATCGATAGGAGGTGGCGGTGGAATGGCGATGGGAAGCCACATTGATGCAGAGGCGTCTTTGCTCGGGGATAATGGGAAATCCGATCGCGCTGGCGGAACGATCTCTATCGATTTAACGAAAGACACCAGCATAAGCACCACTGGCAAAGGTGCGCATGGCATCGTTGTTCAGTCTATCGGCGGTGGGGGCGGTATTATTCAGCCGAATGCTACCGGAGCGAATGATCAGGATCTGAAGACGAACACAATTTTTTACTCTAGTGAAGCAAAGGGATACGGGGGAGATGTCCAGATTTCGACGAACGGGTCGATCACAACGACGGGCGGTGCGGCTGTCGGGATATTGGCTCAAGTCGTCGGTGGCGGGGGAGGACTGTATGGATATAAGGTCGGATCCACGGGCGGCGATGGTTCATCGAGCACCGAGAGTAGCAATGGAATACTCTCAATTCTTCAAAATGGTTCGATCAATGTCAGCGGGAAGAACGCGACGGGAATCTTCGCTCAAAATGTGGTGGCGAATTCCTCAAATGGGAACGATATAAACGTGACGATCAACGGTTCGGTAAATATATCCGGCGACGGTGCCACCGGCGTTCATTTTTCGGGTGGGAGCAAAAATAATGTTTTGACCGTAATGGAGGGCGCATCGCTTTCAGCTGAAACGGCCGTTAGCAGTCGTACCTTTGGAAGTAATGCCAACGACTATCAGCCGGTTGTTGTGAACAACGGAACCATTACTGGTAAAATCGATTTGATAGACGATTCAGCCAGTGCAGGAGCCGGGACGTTTACAAACAACGGCACCTACTTTGCGGGCCAGACGGTCAAGGCCATTGTGAATAATAACGGGAGCTTTTACGTCGGCACTCAAAGTAGTTCCTCCGGAATGGAGTCAACCGTCCACGCGGTGTTCCTGCAAAGTCTCACGGGCCGCCTGATCTTCGACATCTTTGGAAACGAAAATCACGATACCCTTAACTTCATCGAAGGTGTCACGGGTCAGCTCCAAGGGGATGCGATTGCCATGTTTGATGACGGATTCGCCCCAGGAATTGGTGCGGAATTTACGCTCTTCCGAGGGATCGAGAGCTTTACCTTTGTTGAAGAGTTCCTACGGGCCTTCAAAGTGGAAGGACTCTCGGATGCCTACGAATGGACTGCAACGCTCGGTCCGGAAGACTCGTCCATTAACCTTTTGATCAGTGTGCCCGAGCCAGCCAGCTTCGCTTTTCTCGTCTCCCTAGTCGCCGGATTTGCAGCTTTCGGGAGGAGAAATACTCGCAGAAGAAACTAAGATTCAGGCCGCTACTCGAAGAGTTTCGGCGCGGTCAAATCAGTTTCTATTTTCTTGGTCACTGGTGCGTCAGCATCGAGATCAAAATCCGAGAACGAAATCTCCATGAGGTTGGGATTGTCGTAGGTCTTGATGTAGTAACTTCCTGTCCCGATATCGGCGATTGTGGTCCACTGGGTATAATCAAAATGTTCACCGCTCTTGTCTTGAATAAATCCGTAAGGGATATCGAAGTTATTCATGATGTGCTCCACGAGGCGGACACTCTCGATTCCACTGGGCTTCGGATTCGTGGTCATGCTGTAGGCGAGGGCACGGATCAGGCGTGACGGAGGGGTAGAATCCCCAGGCAGTCCCAACCATCCAGATCCTTGACCGAGATTCGTGATGGTCTGCCCCGCCACCTTAAGGGGAGGAGCATTCAAGGGTGTCATTTTTACGTAGGTCTGAAAGTTTGTGACATGCCACGGAAAGTCAGGGCCGTTCGTCATAACTCCATAAGGATTATCGTAAACCACAAGCTTTCCACCCGTTGGTTCGATGACGATGGAATTGCCGTTGGCATCGTGTAGCGTGTAGTGAAAAGGAGGGACCATTTTCAAGGCGGGCAGAACGACGCCAACAACCTGAATCTCGGAAATCGCCTCTTTCACCTCTTCAACCGTCGCAAAGTTCGTCAACGCCCAAGATAGAAATTCCCAGGGAGCTAGAGCTTCACCATCAACAGCATCCTTCACATCGGTGTATTCAGCGTATCCTGGGAAGTAGAGGATGCCGCCGGCCAAACCCTTCTCATTCATCCCGTCGACCACCATGGCCATCTCGAGAGCATTGACGCCGATGACTGCATATTTTGTGGTCCAGCTTTTACCCGCAAGTCCTTTGGGGCCCTGAGCAGTGACCTCCAGTCCTCGCGGAACAAAGCCCGCCTGAGATTCCAGATCAAAACCGAACTCCATCGTCCGCCCGTAAACGTGGCTATCATTGGCGGTCGGCAGAAGGAGGCTTGTGCAGGCATTGGCCGGAATAATGGGAAGAACCATGGATGCCGCTGCGAAGAGGGCCGTGATCTTGAGGGAATATTTCATTTGCTGGTTGGATTAACGTTTATTCGGGGAGATTGGTTTTAATATGAGGGGTTTACCTCTAGGATTAGTCCAGAGATCAAGCGGTTTAACGACCGATTTCAGAAATTCGATCATGTTGTCTTGAACAAGCGAACGCAACTCCTTTTGACCATGCTTTCTTGCTGAATTCTGCTACGCCTGCTTCGTCGCGACAGGTAAATCGCAAGCTGCAGTCTGGGATCATAATCCCCTTTTTAACAAAAGTCTTCCGAGGGACTCTGGCCGACGCGGGGGATTGACGTAATTGATTCACTGCGTTCAGTGCTACGCTCAGGCATTGCGCGAAAAATTTCATCATGAAATTGGTCGAAGATTTTTTGCATGTAGGGCTCCAGTGAGATATCCCCATTCATTAAATCGCTTAGATCGAGTGCGTATTGGACACGGTTTATCTGGTCGACATTGTGGGAATCGAAGAAGGTTGCGTTGGCGAGGCGCCGTCCTTCGACGGCGAGGTCATAACGCTTTCCCCCTGTTATCTGGGAATCAAATACCCCATTGAGAGAGGCCGCGAGGTTAGGATGCGTGCTCACGTCGTGAATCGTCTTTTCTGAATCGGGCAACCAATCGAGCCCTCGCCAGACTTCGCAGCCGAAGAGTTTGTTGGGGCGCGACTCGGCCGGTAATTCATGAATAGCTTCAAGAGTGGCCAGCATAATGCCGATGTGGGTGGCGTGTTTATCAAAAGGGTTGTGAGTGTAGACCACTTCAGGTCGAGCGGTTTCGATAATTGAGCGAATGTCCTGAATCAAAACCGTGCGTTCGGATGGTATTTTGGCGTGACTGCTGGGATGCCCAAGCTGGGCCATAAAACTGTATTGTCCGATGCTGGAGGCGGTCTTTTGCTCTTGGACTCGAATGCTCTTCATTTCCTCATCGGTGAAGTTCGCATAATTTCCAGTGCGAGAGCTTCCCGCTCCATCGGTGCAGGTGATTCCGCCAAACCAGAGGTTATCACGCTGGAAGCACTGCAGGATGCCGTGAAGAGCCATGAACTCCAAATCGTCCTGATGAGCGCCGATGCCCAAGTGTGTCGTGCGACTGATCGCTTCACCTTGTGGCTTTTGATCCGGAATATATAGGTCTAGGTTGGGCTGGGAGAGATTCATGAAAGGAAGAAAAGGTTACAGTTGGGGCAGACTTGCGGCTGCTATGGCTTGGCCGTGTCGTTTTGTTTTTTCGTCGGGAGTTTGAAATGTTATGTTTGAAGAGATTTCCGGAAACTCCACATCCAGCACATGTCGGGAAGTTTCCAAAATCGTATTCCCACCATCACCCGAACTGACACGCCCGAGGACGAGTAAATTTCGGAAATCATAAAAATCCTTGTAGTGAGCAATCGTATACCCGAAATAGGTGCCGATGGTCTGATAAACCTGTTTGGCGCGTTCATCGCCTTGTTTCATCCTCTCTTGTAAGACCTCCAGTTTTTCTGGAAGACCGATCACTGGATCGACCTCAATACCCGAAAGTGGGAGAAGTCGTCCGACCGCTTGTTGGGAGAAATACTGTGCCCCGCAACCGATATCGCCGCTCCATTCGTCCTCGGGTGCATTGCTCCGGTAATCGACGGGAACGAAGGCCAGCTCGTTGAGCCATCCGGTGACTTGGTTCGACGGATTGATATAGCCTGCTGCCAAGCTTGTGCCCATGGAGATCCCCAGAACCGCAGAGTCTCCTATTGCCATGGCTCCGGCGATGGCTGTTACGTCGCCATCATTGGCCACTTCGAAGGGTACACCGTGCCATTCTTTTTGCAGGTCTTTGAAAACGTTCCTGATCCGAGCGTCGAAATCGGCTCGACTAACCCCGCGGTAGAGAGATCCGACCCTGGGCTCATTATCGATATAAATCCCAGCTGCGCTCCCGCCGATAGCATCCACCTGTGGTAGGTGTGCGGCGGCGCGGCGGAGGCTGTCGGCGATTCCTTGACGATGATACTCAGGATCGCTTTCAAAGTACGGGTTCCATTTGATCTCTTCGGAAAAGACTACCTTGCCGTCGATCAGCGCGGCACACTTGCGATCACTGCCGCCGAGATCGAAACCGATGCGGTTCCCATTGAGTGTGTTCATTGCCTCCGGAGAATGAACAGGGGCGGTTTGCGCAGTTGCGAAGTCGAGGCTCTCGAACGACAAGTTTTCGTTGAAACAGGAATTGCCGATAAAGTCGTTATCGAAGGCCCGCTTCCCGGTGGGACTGTAAGTGGTTCGGATCCGATCTACGACTTCGGGGGCTCCACTAATGTGGATGCGTGATCCTCCCCACGCCCACAAAAGGAATTTTTGCAGCCGCTCGTAGTAAATCCAGGTAAGCGGATCATTATCGCTGGAGGGCGACAGCAGGGTCGTCTTGTGTGTCCATGATTTTCCATCGGGACGTTTGATTACTATGGCTACATCTCGGGCATCCTTTGTTCGAAACGCGGCCTCTTGATAAGCTCGGTTCCAAAGTGCGGCCGGAATAAATCCCGGATCGAGCGGTGGTTTACAGTTGGGCTCGATTGTGAACATGAACTATGCCTTCAATTTAAATTTCTTAAAGCACTCGATGGCCTCATATTCGGAGAGGCCGAGCGAGTCGTAGACTTTGGCGGTGTTTTGGTTGATCTCGCGAGCGAGATCCCAACTGTTGCTGCTTCTCTTGTGGGCGCTTCCGGGACTCTGGCTTCGCTGGGTCTGGTGTTGGTAGATCCCTTGAATCTTATTCTCAAATTCCGTGGGTGAGAGGGGGACTGCCATATCGATTTCGTGGGCCTCCCACTCTTGGGCGGGACCTTTGTAGAGCCAGACGTTGCAGTTGCCAATCCATTCGGATTCCACACATCGTTCTAAAGCTGCGAGTAGAACCTCAAAGCAGAGAGCCGTAACCGAGAGCGGGTCGTGTCCGTATCCCGTCGTGAAAATCTGATGCGGCCGGATGCGTTCCAGTAGTTGACGCGTTTGCTCGATATCTTCTTCCGTTGCGACGAAACGTCGATAGCGACCGTTTTCGTAAAAGGGTAGGTCGAGAAACTCTAATCGGTCGGTGTTGATTCCTAGCGTCCGGCTGGAAGAACGTGCTTCGCTCCGACGAACAAGTGCTTTTAGTTTCCGAATCTCTGTGGTGTCTGATCCGAATTTACCTTTCTCCTCGAGTTGAGCTTCGACGGATTTGGCAAATGATGGACCTTTGCTTTCGTTGCTATGCTCCATGCCGAGTTCGATGATCAATTCAATGGCTCGGCGCACTTCATTGTCGGGCACCGCCAGATTGCCCGAGGTCTGGTAAGCGATGGTGACTTCATTGCCATGTTTCTTGAGCCGATTGATCGTGCCTCCGAGGCAGTAGACGTCGTCCAGTGGTTCCGGACTGAGGACAAGTGACCGTTTTGGAAATGGAAGCGCTCGCTCCGGACGGTTGCTGTCGTCGGCATTGGGTTTACCGCCCGGCCACCCTGTGATGGTATGCTGGGTGACATTGAACAAATGGATGTTTAAATCATAAGCGGATCCCTGCTCGAGCAACAGATCGGACATCCCGTTTTCGGTAAAATCTTCATCCACTAGTTTGAGGAGAGATTTATTCGTCTTACGGGCAAGCCATAGCATAGCTTTGCGCGTTGACTCGGGAGTCCAATCAATTCGGCCAACCAGCCACGGATGACTGATGCGGGTGAGCGCACTGGCGGCGGAAAGGTCGATACAAAAGCTACACTGCGGATGGCGTCTCAAGAAAGTTGCGGGGATGGTATCGCTTTCCGGCCCTTCGACCGTCTTGGCCATGATGGATGCCTTACTTTCACCCCATGCCAGAAGAAAGACTTTCCGCGCCGCCAGAATCGTTCCAACGCCCATAGTAATCGCGTATCGCGGAACATTTTCCTCGCCCAGGAAATCGCGGGCAGCATCGCGACGGGTAAGTCCATCCAGCGTCACCAATCGAGTGAGGGTTTCCGGACCGGAGCCGGGTTCGTTGAAACCAATATGCCCCGTTCGGCCAATACCGAGAATCTGAATATCAATGCCGCCCGCTGCTTGGATTGCGTCTTCGTATGCTTCACAGGAGGCGAAGATATTATCCCGATCCACCATTCCGTCGGGCACGTGGGTGTTTTCCGGTTTGAGATCAACATGATCGAAGAGCTGGTCTTGCATGAACTTGCGATAGCTCTCGGGATGATCGCTTGGCAGTCCGTAGTATTCGTCCAAATTGAAAGTGATGACATTCGCGAATGAGAGTTGTTCCTCCCTATGGCGGTGAATCAGCTCTCGGTAGAGGCGAACTGGAGTGGAACCGGTAGCGAGTCCAAGCACGGTCGGTTTGCCCTTGGCATTTCGGGATTCGATGAGTTGCGTGATCTCATCGGCGACGGTCGTACAAGCCTCGTCGGCATCTTGGAAGATATGAGTTGGAATGGCCTCTAATTGCGTCTGCTCGGATTCAAAATGAGTCATTTAAATAGGATATCATTTCATTTGTGTGAAATACTTGTCTTTATCGGATCAATATTTGATGATTACGGAAAAATGAATGATCCTTTAGTAAAAGACGGGTTTCCCTCCAATATTCCCGATCCTCTCGGATATTACCAAGGTTTGGACGAAGCCGACCGGATCATTTCGCGCAACGTCATTGTCTTCGAAAGGTTAACTCGAAGAACCCTTCAGCAGAAGCATCTATCCAACCGCATGCACCACCGCTATGTTTTGATGCGGGTTCTCAAGACTAATGGGATTGTCAGTATCGACGGGAAGAGCTTCGCACTTAAGGAAGGAGACACGCTTTTGGTCGCTCCACATCAGTTTCACCATTACGTCGATTTGGATTTGGATGATCTACGTTGGATCTTCATTACCTTCGAGTTGCAACAGGGTAGGGAGCGACTAGACGAATTGACCTATCGCACTGTGAATAATAAGGCTGTTATAGATAAACTATGGGCAGGGTTGGTGTCGGAATGGGTTGAGTCGGGAGCGGGTGAGCGAAAATCGATCCTGCCGATGCTGGACCTCTTACTGGTATCTTTGTTGAGCGATGAGTCCCGAGCATCAAGAACAACTCCAGCAGTATCGAACGAATGGATTGCGAAGGTTGAGGGACTCATAGCTCAATCCGTGAAAACGGGCTGGACATTGGATGAAGTTGCAGAGCGAATGGGTCTTTCCGGGCGCCACTTGCGAAATCTTTTCGAAAAGCAGATGGGAGTCTCGCTTCGCGACTATCGGGCCAATTATCAACTGCATCGTGCAATTGCTTTGATGGGCGACTCAAAAAGGAGTCTCTCGGAAGTGGCTGAACTTTCGGGTTTCCACTCCCAGTCTGTCTTCACTCGTTTTATTCGGCGAATGACGGACAAAACGCCGCGGGATTTAAAAAGAGAAATTGTGGGGATGCATCTTTCCTGAATTCATGCTGCCTTACCTTGTGAAACCGGATCGTGAGGGGTTCACATCTAAGATTAGTCCAGTAAATGGGCTTGCCATTAGCTTCTTCAATGACGATTTTTACGCCGCGCTTGCGCTCTTCATAACTCAGGCGAATGAACTCTCCCATGATGCCATTGGGATAGAAGCCAGTGATTCCCTTTTCGCCCAACCAATTGATGATATTGCGGAGTTCTCCTTTGTTGATTTTACCGGATGCATTGTAAGGGACGATGTGGGGAACGAAAATTCCTGTGATCGGCTGATTCAGATTAAAGTTCTCCCATATCCGAGAATGGCTTTCTCTAGGCGTTCGGAGAGGTCAATATTTTATTTTGCGTTCTGCTTAATCGACATGGAAGACCTCTTCCATGTCGGCCCACCATTCACCCTCTTGGCGGGTCTCAAGCGGTCTTTGACAGGGTTTGCAGACGTCCCACCATTTTTGAGTTATCGGGTCTTCGGCCATTTTTGCCATGTCACCCGCGAAGTCGTTGCCGATATATTCGAAATAGCTGAAGAGCCAACCGTCTTTGTAATAGATCGAATAGTTGCGGATGTTTGAGTTTTCGATTTGGGCTAAAACTTCCGGCCACACATTCGCATGGAGTTTTTTATATTCTTCCAGTTTTTTAGGCTGTACTTTGATTGCGGATCCGTGTCTTTTCATGGTGTGTATGTTGAGGTATGCGGGTGATTGATATTCGAATCGGCTCGGGCTTCGAAATTACTGGATGTGTCAGGGACACTTCTTGATTTATGTCAGTCGATATATGTGTTGAACGTTCCCAGAGTAAAGCTTGGCCAAGTTGCCTGCGTCTTCTTCGGAAAAAATGGTGTCGAGTTCCTCTGCCCAACTGGCCAAGGAGCTGTTCAGCGTGGAGACGGGCCAGTCGCCACCCCAGACGACACGATCCCAACCAAAGCTTGCAATCACATGCTCGACCCAGGGACGAAGCGTTTCGGAATTGGCTTCGCCGGGCTTGCAATAGGTGGGGATGCCCGAAATTTTGCAGGCTACGTGTTCGCGTTCGGCCAGTGCTGTGATGGACTCTGACCAATTCTCAAATTCATGGCCGGCGATATCCGGAACGCCGCAGTGATCAAGGACAAGGCGAGTGTTCGGGCAGGCGTCGGCTAATTCGATGGCGAGGGGTAATTGATGCGCTGCAAAGCAGAGATCGAAGCTTAGATCACGATTCGATAAAGCGGCTACATTCTGCCGAAAGAGGGTTGTTTGCGAGAGGGCATTTGCCTGGGTGTGCAGCACGCGGCGCAGACCCTTGAGGTGGTCTCCTGCAATCGAGTCGATGCTTTGCTCAAAGTTTGGCGACTCAGGGCGACAGGCGGCGATAATGCCGAGTATTATGGGATCCCTGACGGCCAGTGCGCGAACTAGTTTCACCTCATCCGTGATTTGTGATTTGGCGACGTCCACTTCCATGAACAGCGCTCCCTCGATCCCGCAGTCTTTTGAGGCCTCCCGATAATCTTCAAGGCTGAATGTGCCCTGTAAGGGTGGGGCGTCCGCGACCCAAGGGTAGTGGAGTTGATCGGGATAGAGGAGGTGCAGGTGGGTATCGATTTTTTTCATAAGTATCAGTGGCCAATGGTTTGGGCTTCCCAAAACAGCGATGGAGGAAAGAGATGGTAACGTTAACTGGGGATCTGATAAATATTTAAATTGAATTGAGAGAGGGTATGGCTCTGAAACAGGGCTCTTAGGTAGAGTAGCTGATCTTGTCTAGCTACTGCGATCAGAGTGAGCGGACGGGTCTCGGTATTTCACAGTTTGCAAGTGCTCGCAGTAAAGCACGAGTTCGCCCTCGTTTTTAAAGATTTCGTAGCTGGCGCGGTAAAGCCCCATCTCTGGATACTTGGGCGATTTCTCCAAGTCCGTCTTTATCGTATAAATGGTGTCGCCTATGAAGACCGGTTTGATGAAGCGAAGTTTGTCATAACCGTAGCTGAAGGCATTGACACAGTTTGTGGCGACCAGGCCGAGGCCCACGCTGAAGACCATCGCGCCCGCAATCAATCGGCGTTGAAAAATGCCCTCCTCTTTCGCGAAAATTTCGTCGGCTACATAGGGGTGCATGTCCATGACCAGCGCGTTGAATTGCATGGATTCCCCCTCGCTCAGTGTGCGTCGAATGGAGCGGATGCGCTTGCCGATTTCGATGTCTTCATAATACCAGTCTTCGGCGTTCCAGATGGGAATTTCTTTGTGTTTGGTTGGGTCGGGATTCGGGTTTTTCATAGGTCTAATTCAGTAAGAATGGTTCGGTTGTCTTGTCCAATAGAGGGTGCACCGCGTTCGGACTTGTAGATTTCCCCGTCGATTCGGATCGGGCACCGGAGTGTGGATAGCCGGGTGCCACCGGGGCAGCGAACGGTTTGTTCCATGTCGAGTGCCCGATAGCCTTCGCTTTCTCGAAGTTCGGTCCAAGTCATGACTTTGGAGCACCAGATGTCCGCCGGTTCGAGAATGCCCAGCCAGTGGGCGGAGGGTTGCATCTTAATGTGATCCCGGAGGATGGCTTTGATCGTGTCGCGTTGTTTGAACCAGCTCTTCGGATCGGTGAACTCCAACAGCGCCGGGCAATCGAGCAGCTCGCCGAGACGCGGCACTGCACCCATTGCCAGCGCGACATAGCTGTCAGCGGTCGGATAGATGCCGTAGGGTGCACCGAGATAGGCATGTCCATTGCTAATCGCGCTGCGGTTGGGTAGTTTTTCGCCATCGTTGAGGTGGGTGGTAAGGACTTCGAATTGTAGGTCGAGAATGGATTCCATTAGGCTGACTTCGACTCGACCACCTTGGCCGCTGACTCCTCGGCGAACGAGACAGGCCAGAATGCCTTCGACCAAGTGAGCGCTGGCAGTGAGGTCGGCCACGGCAAGACCCATGGGGGTGGGAGGATCTTTTTCGTCGCCGCTCAGCCAGCAGAGGCCGGACATGGATTGGGCAAGTAGATCCTGCCCTGGCTTACCCTTCCATGGTCCTTCGGTGCCGTATCCGGTCACGGTGCCGTAGATTAGCTTGGGGTTGATCGCCTTGACGCTTTCGTAGTCCAGACCGAGCTTTTGCATGACGCCGGGGCGGAAGTTTTCGATCATCACATCGGCGTATGCTATGAGCTGACGGACGGCAGTTAGATCACCCGGATTTTTTAGGTCGGCTGCGAAGCCTTCCTTGTTGCGATTGATCGAATGGAAGAGGGTGCTGTCGCCTTCTACCCCCAAATCGGTGATGTAAAGTTGGCGACAAATGTCGCCTCCTTTTGGGCGTTCTACTTTTATTGTGCGGGCTCCAAGATCAGCCAGTCGCATGGCGGCAGCTGGGCCGGCGAGGAATTGAGAGAAGTCAAGAACGGTAATGCCTTCGAGTGGTTTCATAACTTGATTTGATGTGACTCGCGGTAGATGCGATTGAGCTCTTGAATTGTTTTCTTGATGCTTTCATCTCCCCTAACGCCGTCGTGAGCTACTGGAGAGGCGTGGTCTTGAAAATGAACGTAGCCAGGATATTGGGGGCGAAGGATGGCATTATCGTGGGTCGCCAGCGTGTCTTTAAAAAAATCGCTGGAAGCGGCATTGACGCGTGCATCAGACCAAGCCGAGCGGTGTCCCGGTTGTCCCCCGGCTTCGAAGTAGATACCTTTTTGTATTTCGGGCGCGGCGCTAAAGCGGGCGTAGTCGGCCGCAACAGCACGGTGAGCCGACTTGGAGGAAACAGCGAGCCCCGCGCCGCCGAGGGTGGAACGCAGTGGACGCCCTCCGAATTGGACGAGGCCGCCGGCTTTTAGCAGTTTCGGCGCGTAGTCGGGGCGCGAGTAGTTGGAGTATCCGTAGGCGAAGGGGCAGTAAGCCGCATCGTCGGTTTGTGTCATGTGCTCAGCAGTGAAAATGGGATTGCGCACAAAGGATTCCGGGGTGCAAAATTCTCCGAGCTGTTTCAATTGCTGAAGCGCTTCAGCTAGAATGTCGTCGGGTGCGAGGCAGCTTTCGTCGGAAAAGGCGGGTGCACCCAGTGCTTCGCAAAACATGTATAGATGCATCAGCACATCGACGGGAAAAAGTGAAACCGCGACTTGTCCATCCTTAGCCAAAGCGAGCACATCCTCCCAAGTCTTTGGTAGATCCAGTTTACGCTCGGCCAATAAGTCGGGTCGCCAAGTGGCGATCGGGGTGGCGGCGTCTGTGGCCAGGGTCCATTGATGACCCTGATAGTGGTAGCTTTGGTGCGAGGCGCCGACGGAGTGATCTGCCTGATCCTGTAAAAATGGAGATGGGAGAACCTCATCCAGCGCAACGAGGACGCCCGACTCCGCAGCCAAGGCCGTGTGAGGATGATCCATGACAATTAGGTCGTAGGCTGTGGCCAACTGCTCCATGGAAGCATCTGCAAATGCCTGTAGCGACCGCTTTTCCCAAGTGATGCGAACCTCCGGGTTCAGTTCCTCGTAACGTTGCGCCGTAGCGACGACGGAAACGAAACCACGCATGTGGTTCCATGCGATCCCTTGGAGTTCGATCACAGAAAACGATCCGGTTTGATGCCACCGACGCGGTCGGATTCATAGGCGGCTTCGAGACATGCCATGGAGTGGATGACGTCTTCCACATCGCAGGGCATGGGCTTAGCATTGCGCCCGGCGAGTAGATCCGCCTGATGTCGTTGAACTTCGCCCATGGTTCCGATGAAGGCTTCCGGGAACCAGGAGCCTTCGACTTCGAGCGTTTGCCATTCGGGTTGTTTGCCTTCTACGCGCTCGCAGTATTCAAAGACGTCGCCCACACCGTCAGGGTAGTCCATGAGGAGGCCGATTTTCGCTTTAATCGCCCCTTTGGTGCCCTCCCATTTAAGGTAGCTTTCCTGATGCTTCAGGCCGAAGTCGTGGCTGTGATTGGTGGTGATCTGAGCACGGATTGGAGCTGCGTAGTCAAGAATGATGGCGCTGCGCACCGAAGATAGCTTGTCCATCGAAGGGTGAGGGAGTGTTCGAGCCATGACGCTGCGCGGGTCACCGAGAAAGGAGCGAATCAAGTCAACGTAGTGGACGGAATGATATAGCATTTCGACCCGTGGAATGCCTTCAAGGAAAGGGAAAAGGTGCCATGGGGTGAAGACATTCAGACGCATCTCCATGTCGATCAGGTCGCCGATCCTCTTCTCGTCGATGAGCTTGCGAGCCGCAACGACGAAAGGGGCGTAGCGCAACTGGCAGTTGATTGCGGCGTGTAGTTCTCGTTCCCGGCAGACGGTGAGGATCTCCTGCGCTTGTTCGATATTTTCCCCCATCGGTTTCTGGATGAGAACGTGTGCTCCTACGGGAAGTTGACGCAGTGCATCGGCAAACACCGAGGCGGGAAGGGCGATATCAAAAACGGTGTGCGTCGGGGCATTTTGAATCGCATTCTTCAGGTCGACGAAGACATGATCGATACCGTATTCGTCCGCGAGGCTTTGAGCGCGGGGAAGGGTCCGGTTATAAAGCCCCCAGACAGGCAAGCCTGCTATCTTGTAAGCTGGCAGGTGAGCATCTTTTACGATGCCCCCTGTGCCAATGATGAGTATGGGAGAGGGGTTTTCGGGTAGTTCTGGGGTATAATTCGGCATATGTTTTATGGGTAAACGCGCTTGTTTGTTGACAAAACAATGTTTCATATAAGAAAATCAGGAATTCTGCATTTCGTCAATCCATGACTGACCTAAAACCTGTTTTTATGCGCAAAGCCTCTTCACCTTCCGAGAATACCTACTCAGTTCCTGCCCTGGAAAAAGCGATGAGGATACTGGAGAGTCTGGCGGTCGCCACGGAACCGCTTTCCGTTGCGGAACTGGCGACCCAGCAATCGAAGAGTCGGAATGAGATTTATCGTATGGTCAATTGTTTGGAGACCATGGGATATTTAACGCGCAACCGCCTGACCAAGCGTTATAGTCTCTCATTAAAGCTCTTCCAGCTGGCGGGAAACTTTCCGCCGCTGGCTCGCCTGCTTGCCGCCGCCCGTCCCAACCTGGACGACCTTGCGAAGGCCATTGGGGAGTCGTGTCATATTTGTGTTTTGGATGGAACATCTGTTTCGGTGGTTGCCCAAGCCAATGGCAGCGAACGAATTCGCATCACCTTTGAATTGGGCGCTCGCTTCGATTCGTTGGAGACCTGCTCAGGTAAATTGATTCTAGCGGAATTAGCGGAGTCAGAGCAGGCCGATTGCCTGGCGGCCTCTTCGATTTGGAAGGCTCTAAATTCCGTTGAGAAAAAGGCACTCAGAAGGGCTATGGCCCGTGCGGCGAAAACTCATCTATGGGAAGAAGACAGTGCCCTTAGGTATGGTGTCCGTGATATAGCTGTGAGTTTTGGTACGCCTGATACTCTATTGGGTACGATTGCTGTGCCCCTTCTTTCCGGTCGTCGGCAGCGTTCTTCAATCGCTAGCATTCGGACGCAACTTCTACAGTCTGCAAGAGACATCGAGATAAAGCTTGGGCTCTCCGGGCTTCACCATTCACCCTGAAAGTAGCATTATGAACGAACAGTATTTTGAAGATTATGAAATCGGCGAAAAACGCCACTCCACCGGACGGACCATAACCGAGGCCGACGTCGTAATGCATGCTGGTCAAACCGGAGACTTCTACCCGCATCACATGGATGCCGAATGGTGCGCAACACAATCATTCGGTCAGCGGATCGCTCACGGCACCTTGATTTTCTCTGTCGGTGTTGGAATGACCGCGGGCGAGATCAATCCTCACGCTATGTCTTATGGATACGACCGCCTGCGTTTTATAAAACCTGTCTTTTTAGGCGACACGATTATCGCTCACACTGAAATTGTGGAGAAGCGGGATCACAAGAAGCCTGAATACGGCGTGGTCAATGAGCGACTCGGCGTGACTAACCAGAACGGGGATACGGTATTGGTCGCGGATCATCTATTGTTGGTTAAAAGAGCCCAATGATGATGACGGGTCTATTTAAGACTCGTTTTGATGGCTTGCACGTTGATGTTCGGATTGCCGGATGGGCTATGATGTTCTGCTTACGATTGTTTACTTAAGGTACCATGGCTTCAGAGTCTAGGTTGCGGGGAAGGTTGCACGTTAAATTAAGTCGGAGCTGTTTCCAGCTTCTTGCGGAATGTGGTAACGTCCGTTTCTAACGATGCAGGGATGCTTGAATTTGCCTTTGAGCTGTTGTCCTTGTGCTGGACTCTGGAAGGCATGGCCAAGCATTGCAATATGGGGCGCATGGTCTTTTCGACTCACTGTCGTGAAAGAATTAACATGATGCCCATGGCTGTGCTCAATTGCTGGCGACTACGCCATGCTGCCCGCATCTTACGCGAAGACTCGAATCAATTGATTAGACGCATAGCAATGCACGTGGGCTTTTCCAGTAGTCAGTATTTTGCCCGCAAATTCCAGGAGCGCTATGGGCAGAGCCCCCAGTCAAAGGCGTCAGCGTTATGTCTAAATATGAACTCATTTTACTTCTTCGGATGACAGTGAATCTTCAAAATGTCCTGATTTGGCAATAGTTTCATCGTGATCAATTCCTCGGACAATGGAATGATTGAAAAATGAGCAAAGAAGCTGCCCCTAAGCGTCCAAACATACTTTTTATTCTCACAGATCATTTCCGGAGGGATTCGGTCAATCCGAACGAAACGCCGTTTATCCGTAGTTTGGCGAAGGAGGGAATCCTGTTTACCGACGCCTATTGCGCTTCGCCGCTGTGTATGCCGTCCCGCAACGCCATTGTATCCGGCCTATATCCCTCTCAAACCGGGGTGTGCGGGAACCAGGCCGAACCCTTTGGAGAGGCCCTGCGCCATGATACCTTTCCCTCCCAGCTTCAGGAGGCGGGTTATCGCACGGCGATGATCGGCAAGCATCACTACATCGACCGATATGGGGTCGGCATAGACGTGGTGGCTGAGGATCAGACGACCATTGAGGACTACGGATACGACCATGTGTGCCAAGTGTTGGACGACGGGGAGAATCTGAAGAACGACGACGTATACACGCGTCACTTGGATAAGAAGGGTCTGCTCGGCGCATTTCGCGAAAAGCTGGCAGGCTTTGACGATACGGATATGATCCACCCCCTTGAGGACGAGTCCGATACGGTGGACGGGTTCATTCGTGATCGGGCGGTGGAATATTTGGAGGGTTTGGAGGGATCGCAATCCTTTTACCTGAACGTTAGTTTCGTGGGCCCGCATCCACCCTATTGGTATCCTTCAGCCCGGGAGAAGTACCGTCCTGAGGACATGGCGGAGGGAGTCGCCGACGATCCGTCGGCGCGGGAACAGACGGCCTTTCTTCGCGCTGCCTATCGAAACCGGTGTTCGGTGCTGGACGGGTATGTGCGTGAGCTGGTTGGGACCCTCAAGCGAAATGGACTCTACGACAATACTCTGATTGTCTTTTCCTCGGACCATGGCGACATGCTCGGAGAGTTTGGGATCTGGGATAAACGCTATTTCTACGAGGCTAGCGTTGGGGTGCCGCTGATTTTCGGGGGAGGCGCTGTCCGAGGTGACGACCGGGGCAACCGGGGGATTGTAGACCGGTCCTTAGTCAGTCATCTCGACCTCTATCCGACTTTCCTCTCCCTGGCTGGTGCCGAACCGTCACTGAGGAGCCCTCTGGTGGGGGATCGAGCCGGAGTTGACATCTCAGGACGACTGGAGGGAGGTGGTAGGCCACGTCGACGAGCGGTTTTTTCCGAACTGGCCACTGCCGTGATGGTGCGGACGGCTAACTGGAAGCTTGTTTACGATTCCCAATGCGGAGGGGTTCAATATCTTTTCAACCTGTCCGTGGACCCGAAAGAGGAGAATAATCTCGCAAATGAACCCACCTACGATGGGGTGGCGCTCCGTTTAGTGTCGGCGATCCTCAACGAACGAATTCGTCTCTCACAATACTCGCATCTTAAGGAGGAGCAAAGGATGATGCGGGTGCGGGTGGACTCCTGATATCATGATTCGCTCTACAATTTTTACACTTTTCGTCGTGTTTACCTTTAACGTCATAGCACACCCCAAGGATGGTTCACCTCCGTTCCGAACGATCGAGTATGAGAAGGCGCCCTACGTGATCGACCTTCCCGAGGGTGATGGTCCGTTTCCTGTGATTATTTACGTTCACAGCTGGAGCGGTTCCCACAATCAACTGAGGGTTTACTCTCAAAGGTTGGCATCGATGGGAATCGCAGGAGTTCGTATTGACTATCGAAAATTTTCCGAAGGAGCCAGCTTCGCGGAGGCTTCAGCCGATCTTGTCGCCGCCATTGATTTTGTTCGTGACCACGCGAATCAGTTCGGATTCGATCTCGATAAAATGGGGCTTGCAGGAGCCTCAGCGGGTGCCGTTCTCTCCTCCCGTATCGTTCAGGATAGACCCGAGATCGGGCTTTTTATCGCCTTCAATGGTGGGTTTGACATGGTGGATAGAGGGGGAGGATCGTTCCCTTCCCGTGCGAACCTGGAGTCAATGTTTGGAGAAGTTCGGCCGGAGGTGTTGGAGGAACATTCGGCAATCCATCGATTGCGGGAGAAACCCCCGACAACCCTGTTGCTTCACGGCACAGCCGACGATGTGATTGACCCTCAGCAGGCAGTGCACTTCGCTGATGCCATCCGCTCCGCTGGAGGACAGGCTGAGGTCGTTCTCTTCGAAGGGGAGGGGCATGGTTTCTTCAATTCAAACCGTCCCCAATTTGAGGAGGTTTATGCGGAGGTTGAGAGGTTTGTCTTGGAGCATTTTGACCTATCTGCAGATTAGACGCTTTACGGTTTTTCTCCCTTTGTAAGGAGACGGCGTGCTTCCCGGGAACGATTCCGCTTTCGAGAAAGCTTTTTGCGTTGCCGAGGCAAATTCGCGCGATTGCTTCGTTGGCCTCATCGGTCGAGGAGGCCGTATGGGCTGAGAGAATCGGGTTTGGAAGATCGCGGAGGTCATGGGCGTCCGGAAGGTTGATAGGGTTTGTGGCCGGGAAGTGGATGTCTTTATTCTTTACTCCCTCGTCCTAATATTAACAGAAGTGGTTCTTCTCTTTTGGATCGATTTTACGATACTAGTTTACAAGTGAGGCGGCAAGGTAGCCAGCAATCTCTGATTGCCCCGATCCCACCATCCGATTATGAAAGTGACCCTCCTTATTCTTTTATGCTGCTGTGTGAACCTGTCTTGGTCATCTGCCCGCCCGAATATCGTTTTGATCCTCGCCGATGATCTCGGCTATGGGGACGTCGGTTTTCTGGGCGGGGACATTCCCACTCCCAATATTGACCGAATCGCCTTGGAAGGAGTCCGGCTGACGAATTTCCATGTGCCCGCGTCGGTCTGCACGCCGAGCCGTTCTGCCATCCACAGCGCGGTGCACCCGGCCCGCTACGGTTGTTTCGACATCTCATTTCGGGGAGCGCCTATCCCGGACCAGCCCAGTCTGCCCACTCTACTCCGAAGCCTCGGGTACCGCAACGGTATGGTCGGCCGGTGGGATTTGGGGGATTCCTCGCAAGGGCCGTTTGCCCTGGGATACGATGAAGTTTCACGGCGACCGAATCCTCCGCCTGAAGGGCATGCCCCTACCTATCTGGGGGACGACGGAAGCTATTGGACGACGAACAACGTCGAAGAGTTACCTCAGTTCATCAAGCGGAATGCGGATGTCCCGTTTTTTCTCTACTACAGCCCCCTCGCGGTTCACATCCCTGTCACCGACGCCCCTAAGCATTTCCGGGACAGGGTTCCGGCAACAATCACCGATCCCATGCGTCGGGCGCTCGGGGGATCGCTAATCGCCTTTGACGATGCGGTTGGGGCTATTTTAGAGACCCTGGACGAAGAAGGCCTTACTGACAAAACGATCATCTTTTTCGCCAGCGACAACGGCGGCGAGTTGGGTGCCGGGGCCAGCAATGCGCCCTGGAGTGGCGGGAAGGCTACCTATGGAGAAGGTGGTTTCCGGGTTCCTGGGGCGGTGTGCTGGCCGGGGCGGATTCCGCCTGGAACCGTCTATCCTGGCCTTGCTTCGGCCATGGATATATTGCCAACCCTCGTGGCAGCCGCTGGTGGGGAGGCTCCGGACGACCGGGATGGCGTGGACTTACTGCCTTTTTTGATGGGAGAAGCTGTGGGCGACGCTCACCTAGCGTTGTTTTTCCGCTACTATACGGAGAGTCCACTGATTCCGTATAAAGACCTGAGTGCGGTTCGCAGCGGGCCCTGGCGGTATCTGGAGTACACCGGCCCCGGCGACCCCTCCCTGAAGGGGCGCGCCCTGTACCATTTGGACACCGATCCTCTTGAGGAAATCAGCCTGATGGACCGGTTTCCCGAGGTAGCCGCCCGTCTCCGTATTCTTCTGGATGGATGGGAGGCGGGAATCTCACCGATTCCGGAAGAGCCGATCCATCGGGGGTCCGGGTCGCAGGCAGACATGCCGAGAGGTCGTGGCTGGGTGATTCGCTAATCTGGCGTCTCCTCGTTAGTGGTTTTCGCAAGAGTCCATTTTTTTACTTGCTCGTCCGGATTGTGCCAGCACCTGTGCTTTTCGGAAGGATCTTCCTAGTGCAATAATTAGATTTAATGATTATCGATTCGACTGGAATGAGTCCGGATTGTGCGGACTGGCGACACATTACAAATGGTAAGACGATTCCTATCGGAGTCGTTGTGGGCGGGCACTATGTGGATCAGCCCTACATTGTCGTCACCTCAGAGGGAGATCTGGTTTGCCTGGCCACGACCGGGGCCGGGCACGAAGGTTCTTCCGGGCAACATGTGACCGCTATTCGCAGCACGGATGGTGGGCAATCCTGGGGTGAACCGGTGGCATTGGAGACGCCGGATGGGCCGGAAGCATCGTACGCGGTTGGTCTGCGTTCGGAGGCTGGACGAATCTTCGCCTTCTATAATCACAACACCGACGCCATCCAGCGCGTTCCCTTTGAAGATCCGAATTGCCGCGACGCGGCCGGTGGAGACGATGGATACTGCTACCGGGTGGACAGCCTGGGGTACTTCGTTTTCCGCTTCAGCGATGACGGCGGACGGACCTGGTCGAAAGAGCGCTACCCGGTCGACGTTCGGGAAATGGAAATGGACCGGACCAATACACAGAAGGGCGAGGTGCGCTACTTTTGGAATGTCGGCAAAGCTTTTTCCCACAATGGTGTCGCCTATGTCCCCTTGCACAAGGTCGGCGGATTCGGCTATGGGTTCTTCATTCGCAGCGAAGGTGTTCTCTTGAAAAGTTCGGATCTATTCCAGAGTGAGGATCCCGTCGGGGCTAGCTTCGAGACTCTTCCCGACGGCGATTTCGGTATCCGTGCGCCGGAAGGTGCCGGGCCCATCGCTGAGGAACACAGTTTTTCGGTACTGTCTGACGGGTCTTTTTTCGTGGTTTATCGGACCATTTCGGGGCATCCGGCCTGCAGTTACAGTGACGATGACGGCCGCACCTGGGAGGAGCCGGATTTTATGCGCTATCGTGACGGACGCCCGATGAAAAACCCGCGGGCGGCCAACTTTTGCTGGAGGCATAGTAGTGGGAAATATCTGTATTGGTTTTCTAACCACGGAGGAACCGGGTATGAGGACCGTAATCCTGTCTGGGTCTGCGCTGGTCGCGAAGTGAACAGGGGCGGGAGGATGCGGCTCGAATTCGGTGAGCCGGAGATCCTTCTCTACGACGACGACCCCTTTCTCCGTATGAGCTATCCAGACCTTTTCGAATGGAACGGACGCACTTTCGTGACGGAGACGGATAAACGTATCGCCCGGATCCATGAAATCGACGAAGGATTTCTCCAGAAAATTTTTTCCGGATTGGATGAAAAGGATGAAGTTTTGCCGAAGGGGCCGGTGGTAGATTGGAATTGTGATCGGGAACTTTCGATGGCGGAGATCGATCTGCCGGCATTCCAGCCCATCTGTTTCCGGCAATCAGGATGGTCCGGAATCTACAGCACCGATTCCCGCCGTGGGTACACTCTAGACTTTGAAGTAGACATCAAGTGCTGCGAATCGGGAACTGTTCTTTTCGACTCGATGGACGAGGGCGATGGAGGGTTTCGTGTCGTCGTCGACGATGGACGTGTTGCGTTTTACCAGGGGGACGGCAGGACCGTTGATTCTTGGCGGAGCAGTCCCTTTCTTAAATCGGAAGAAGGCTCGAGCCGGTTTACAATCATCGTCGACGGTGGACCGAAAACGATCTCGTTCGTAATTAACGGCGCGTTCGACGATGGCGGCGAGGACCGCCAATTCGGCTTCGGCTTGTTTAATTGTCATCTTCGCGCGCCGAATGGGCGTGAACGGGCAACAGTCGGCAAGCCTGTCCGCCGCTTGCGAATATTTGATCGGGCTCTCCTGACCTGTGAGGCTGTCGGGCTACATCGGGCTGAAATGCCAGCAGTGCTAGAGTCGAACGGATAACCTCCGCCGCCCTCGTTTCGGATTGCGATGGCAGTCAGAAACTATACGGGTAAGTAAACATAGAATTTTCAAGGGGACGATGGTGGATCTTTCCTCATGTTTGCCGCCTCGGCTCCGCTTTCTTTCTTATCCATTGTCACCGTGACGGTGGTTGCGGTATGTTTGCGGTGAGTATCCGATTTCGCTTTTGAAGAACCGACAAAAGTAACTGCTATCTTTGAAACCGATATCGTAGGCGATTTCTTTGATGGGTTGTGTGGTCAGAATCAGCCGTTCGCAAGCTTCCAGGTATTGCCATTATCGGGTGTCTCCCCCTTCGCTATCCGGAAGAGAAGGGTAAATAAGAGGATCGAAGACGGCGCGGAGGCGGTTCGATTTAGCGTCGGAGGATAGAATCCGTCCGAGCGCGAGATGGTTGAATGCGGATACCCAAAATAGCGGGGTGATTCTATCGCCCCATTTGTAATTAAAAGCCGTTCTCTACCGGTTCTGCGAGGCCCGCTCGATCTTCAGGTTGTCGAAATGGACTTCACCGGTCTCGTCGTTGCGGGGGCGGAAGACCACGAAGCTTTGGATTTGCTTCAATTGCGGATCGATCATGCCGAGGTTTTCGCGTTCGAGAGTTGACCCGTCGGCGAATTCGATGCGGAGGTCGTAGCGTTGGCGACCGTCGAGCGGAGCGGTGATGGTGACATGCATCCATTCGTCGAAGGGGAAGGTTCCGATCCTACCGGCGTCCTGACGGATGTTTATCTCGCCTGAGGAGAGAAACTGGACCTCGGGACCGGGTGTTTTTCCAAGATCGGGGTGGGCCCGGGTCTGCACGTTGACGGATTGCCCCTTTTCGACTCGGATGTCGAAAGTAATGATGGCGGTGTCGTCGGGCTCGAATACCTTGAAGTCTGTCTTCAGCAGGGGGTAGAAGCTGCGTTCGGGAAAGTATTTGTCGGTCAGGACGACCATCTTGGAGGCGCCGTTGGTCTCCGTGGTTCCTCCGTCGGCGAGGATGGCGAGGGTCGGATCGCCGCCGCCGTTCAGCTCAAAATTGAAGGCGGGTGCGAAAGGGCGGGGCACCCCGATATCGAAATGCAGATCCACCCGCGTCAGCCCCGCGAATCGTGCGACGTAGGTGCTATCCGAATACTTGAAGTCTCGTTTGTCGACCGCGGCCTGCAGGCGTGCCGGAAAAGTTTCTCGGTTGAGGCCGGTGCCTTCGATGGAGAGCGGTTCGATGCCCATCCGGTGGATTGGCGAGTCGGGTGGAATGGAGAAGTCGGGAACGGACGACTCGATGTCGGCAAAACCGGGATCGGCTACCTCGCTCCCTTCCTCGCTGCCGAGAGCTTGTTCTCCATCAAGGATCGCGCGCAGATTCCCTTTGTGCCCCGGCCACCAGAAGAGGTTTTCTCCCATGTCAGCGGATCGGAAGGACATGCCGCGACGTTCAGCGCTATGATCCGAGTAGGGCATGAATCCCCTCGAACCAAAATGGTAGAAGACGTTTTTTTGGATGACGGCCCCCGAAATGGGTTCGGCACCGTATTCGGGTGTGCGGGGGCCAGCCGCAAATTTCATGTAACCCTCCAAGGGCATGTCCTTCGGATTGGCAGGATCTCCTACCTCCATGATATCGACGAGGTAGTTGTTGACGACATCGTTGGCGAAACTGATAAGTATGCCGCCCACTACCGAACGGAAAATTATGTTTTCTGCGAAGGTCACCCCTGTCTGTTGACCGTCCGCCCGGAGCGCCCCGGCAATCTCGAAGCCGATAATGTCGTGAAAATAATTTCTCCGGACGATATTCCCGGGAGGTGCCATCCGGATATAGATGGCGTTACCGTCGCCGAGGACCTCTTGCGTGTTGTGGAACTCGTTCCACTCCATGACGTTTTCCGTGGAATAGAGATATGGATACAAATCGCTCCATTCGAAGCGCCCTCCGCGTTCGGGCGACCAGAAAGGCAGATCACTCATTCGGGCCAAGCGCTGCAGTTCACGGTCGTTTCCGCCGTCGTCAACCTGACTGTAGGTTCGCGGCATCATGCCTCCTACGGAAATCCCGTTGTAAGGAGTATGGTGGATGAGGTTGTTGGCGATAAGGTTGTGACCGCTCTGAAAAATCATGATTGCCGGATTGTGCCAGTAGAGTTCGCCGATGTGATGGATGTGATTGTTCGCGATTTGGTTGTCGCGCACAGTGTCGGGTCGCCCCGGTGCGTTCCCAACGAGAGCGATTCCGGTACCGCCCAGGTGTGAAATCTCGGAATTGCGGATCGTGATGTTTCGAGCGTGGCGGTCGAGGCGGATTCCTCCTCCGCTCGAATCGGTAAGAAGAAAGTCGTCGATCTCGCAGTCTTCGGCGTAGCGGAAACGGACGAGGGCGTTGGCCTTGTCCCACATCTCCCAGTCGTGTTGCAGACCGATATCGTCTTCGGTCCAGACGTCGCGGAGCCCGTGCTTGAGGGTTAATCCGCGGAATTCCAAACCACGCACCGGATTTTCCGGTGTTCCCTCGAGAAGCAGGTATTCCCGCAGTTGCGGCGCGAAGAGTGTCGGCGGAGGGCCGTCGACGGAGTAGGCGTAGACCCTGCCCCGTTCAGACCAGAGCGCCCATTCCCCCGGCTCGTCGAGTTCGGAAAGGACGTTTTCGACCCACATATTGTCGGGGCGGGAGGGAACGAAGCGCATGACGGTGAAGGGATAGGTAGCTTCAAGCCCCACCGTGGCGACGTCCCGCTCCTCGTCCACGGAGGCGATGGGCAGGATGTTCATGGTCCATTGGAATCCGCCCCGCGAAATCAATTCGACATCGGCGAGGTTTGCGTAGTCTCGGACGGTTTCTTCGGGATAGTAGAGTTCAAAGCGGTTTTTCCGTGGGCCCTTTTCGTTTCCCTCGACTAGCGGTTTGAACCCCGGGCCTTTCGCTCGGTGAAGCCGTCCGTTGGAGCCGTAGAGAGTGTAGAAGGGTCGTGCGGTTTCCGGCAGCGGGGCGGTATAAACATTGGATGCGTGTTCGGCGGGTAGGCCGGGAAGTTCGTGGTCGAGGGGTATCCATCCATCGATGGGGAGGGCCGAGCTGAAGACCGGCTCCTCGCCCGGGTAGGCGGCATAAACGACGCGATTTCCTTCAGAGGGTGAGTCGTCGGGTGAGAAGACCACGGTCTCCCGCATCGGGTAGGTCCCTCCTCGGATGAGGACTTTACGGTCGCGATCCGGTTCCGCTTCGAGAGTGTTACGGATAGCGTCGCGCGCGCGGTTCATCGTAGCGAAGGGACCGTCCTCGCCTGACGGGGAAGGCAGCGTTCCGCTCCAATTGTCGTTTCCGTCCGGGGCGACGTAGAAATCGGCGTTTGCGGCAAGGGATGTTGCCGCCTCGGAGGATGCGATGAAGAAAGTGAAAGAGCCGAGGACGATGAGGAGGATTTTGTATGGCATGGGATTTAGCAAAAACAGTAAAGCGAAGAAGTTTCGGTATGAAGCCGAAGCTGTGGTTTATTTTGGACAAAAGTTGAACTATTGAACAACGAGTTTGTGCAGTGTGAAAACAAAGTAGTGGGGTGATTCTATCGCCCCGTTAGCGTCGTGAAGTGTTTTGAGCTGATGTGTGCGGTTCGGCGTTCGGGGTCGGAGGATAGAATCCATCCGAGTACGGGGGAGTCGAAATGCGGGCACATAAAGTAGTGGGGTGATTCTATCGCCCCATTAGCGTCATGAATTGTTTTGTGCTGATGGACGTCGGCCGCGTTCGGGGTCGGAGGATAGAATCCGTCCGAGTACGGGGATGTCGGAATGTGGACACTCAAAGTAGTGGGGTGATTCTATCGCCCCATTAGCGTCGTGAATTGTTTTGTGCTGATGGACGCCGCCCGCGTTCGGGTCGGAGGATCGTTCGGCATGCTCACGACAGATAGAATCCGTCCGAGTACGGGGATGCTAAAATGCGGACACTCAAAGTAGTGGGGTGATTCTATCGCCCCATTAGCGTCGTGAATTGTTTTGTGCTGATGGACGCCGCCCGCGTTCGGGTCGGAGGATCGTTCGGCATGCTCACGACAGATAGAATCCATCCGAGTACGGGGATGTCGAAATGCGGAGACCCAAAGTAGTGGGGTGATTCTATCGCCCCATTCGTCGTCGTGAATTGTTTTGTGCTGATGGGCGTCGGCCGCGTTCGGGTCGGAGGATCGTTCGGCATGCTCACGACAGATAGAATCCATCCGAGTACGGGGATGTCGAAATGCGGATACCTAAAGTAGTGGGGTGATTCTATCGCCCCATCCGTCGTCGTGAATTGTTTTGTGCTGATGGGCGTCGGCCGCGTTCGGGTCGGAGGATAGAATCCATCCGAGTACGGGGATGTCGAAATACGGAGACCCAAAGTAGTGGGGTGATTCTATCGCCCCATCCGCGTCTATCGCGGAATTCGGTTCGTTTATCTGCGGGGTTTCGGTGGATTGGTCACTGCGTTCGGTGGTTTTTCGCCTCGAAGCACGGCGGCCACATTTATCGCGCAGGTCAGGCGCGCTTGTTTCCGGCTCTCAATCGTGCCGCCACCCACATGGGGGGTGAAAACAACTCGGGGATGGTCTGTTAATCCGGGGTGAAGATTCGGTTCGTTTTCGGCTACATCCATTCCTGCGCCGAGAACGCGACCGTCGGCCAGCGCTTCCGCCAGCGCCACTTCGTCCACGATGGGTCCGCGGGCGAGATTGAGGAGAATGGTTCCGTTGCCGAGAAGCCGCAGGCGGTCCGCGTTCAGCAGGTGGTGGGTGTCTGGTACTAGCGGAACGTGAAGACTTACGACTTGGGACGCACGAAGCAGACTATCAAGGTCGCGCTGTCGGGGATCTTCCGTTACGTTGTGATCGAAGAAGACGACTTTCATCCCGAACGCTTCCGCCCGTTTCGCCACTGCGCGGCCAATCTGCCCGAATCCCACGATGCCGATTGTCTTGCCGGAGAGGAGGACCCCGTCCCATGGACCGGGCTGGAATCCATCCCTCGCCCACTGTCCGGACCGGCAGTAGCTGTCGGCCTCCGGAATACGTCGCGCCACTGCGAGTAACAGTCCGAGGGTGTGATCGGCGGCGGACTCGGCGAAGACACCCGGACAGTTCGTTCCCCAGACTCCCGCCTCGTTCATCGCTTCGGAGTCGAAGTTGTTGTGGCCAATCGCCACATTGGCGACGATCTTCAGTTTTGGAGCGGCCGAGAGGAGTTCCCGGTCAACCGTCAGCTCGTGCTGGTTGATAATCGCGTCGAGTTCCGGGGCCAGCGTGAGCACCTGTTCGCGGGAGCACATCGGCCCGCCTTCGGGTCCCATGATGATTTCGGCGAGACCGTGTAGTGGCTCGAGATGGTCGGCGGGGACTTGGTTGGTGATGAGGACTTTCATTGGTTCGCGTGTGAAATATGTCTAAACGTAGAAATTCTCGCGATCTGCGAGGCCGCGAATACCGGGATGTTTTTCCAGTTCATCGATCACCAGATCGGTGCCAAGGCCCGGACGTTCGGAGAGATGGAGATAGCCGTCGCGTACATCAAGCGGGTGGGAGAGGACAGTGTCCCTCCACGGAACATCGTTTAGCATGAATTCACAGCGGAAAAAATTCGGAATACTGGCGCAGACATGAGCGCTAGCCAGGGTGCTGAGTGGGCCATTGGGGTTGTGGGGGGCGATAAGGACGCCATAGGTTTCCGCCATGGTGGCAATCCGTTTCATCTCGCTCGGGCCTCCACAGCGTGTGATGTCAGGCATGATCACGTCGCAGATGTGTTGCTCGAGCACGGGACGGAAGCCATGCCTCGTGTAATGCCGTTCGCCTACGCAGATGGGCACATTGGACGGCAGGCGGTCGCGGAAGGCGCGGAGGGTGTTGGCGTTTTCGGGGCCAGCGGGCTCTTCATACCAAGTCACACCGAGCGGGGCGAGGCGCTCCGCCATCTTGACCGCCACCTCAAAGTTGAGCATTGCGTGGGTCTCAATCATCATATCGAACTCGGGGCCGATCGCATCGCGTACGGCTTTAGTCACTTCGTAGGCGCGGTCTTGCTGTTCGGGAGTGAGTCCCAAATCTGTGTTCAAGTCGTCGCCGTAGAGATAGTTGGTATGCGCGAAGGGGTCGAACTTCAGGCCGGTGAAGCCCAGCTCTTTGACTCGTTTAGCTTGGCGCGCATAGTCTTCCGTGGTGTGCCCTCCTCCCGTAAACCAGTAGTTGGCGTAGAGGCGTATTTGATCGCGGAACTTGCCCCCGAGTAGTTCGTAGCACGGCATGCCATAGAACTTGCCTTTGAGGTCGAGCAGAGCCATGTCGATGCCGCTGATCGCACACATACTGGCCCCATAAGGGCCAATCCAGTTCAGATCACGATAGAGTTTTTGATAAATGAAATCCGTGCGCAAAGGGTCGAGCCCGATAATGCGCTCGCCCGCGTGGCGGGCGGCCGCTTCAATGATAGGGCTGCCTGGCCAGTTCGTTGCCTCGCCGATTCCGGTATGCCCGGTGTCGGTGGTAATTTTCAACATAGTCCAATTATACTTGATACCTTCGACGAGCCAGACTTCTACTTTTTCGATTTTCATATTTTTGATCTCCTACATGATTCCAAATGTGTCCCACGATTCGCGGGCGCTCATACCGCTCTCGATTGCTTTTTGAACTGTTTTCTCGCCGTTCGCTTTCTCCAACGCCCGCGTAATGACTTCTTTCTCAATCGCACGTGGCACAATGCATACACCATCCAGATCGCCAAAAATGATGTCGCCGTCGTTGACCGTAACGTTACCAACCTGAATTTGGCAGCGAAAGTCCACGACTTTGCCGCGTGGGCGTTGATCCTGAGAATAGCGGCCGTAGGAAAAAGTAGGAAAGTCGAGCTTAAGGATGCCGTGGGTGTCGCGAGAGTAGCCATTGACTACCGCGCCCGCGGCCCCAAGGACTTTCGCACGGGTGCTCATCAGTTCGCCCCAGAGTGCGTATTCCGGCGAGGAGCCGGAGCACAGGTAGACTTCGTTCGTTTTCAGATCGTCGAGCGCTTCCAGCATAAGGCCAAAGGGTCGAGCTAGCGTCGGGCTTTGGCGACCCGCGGATTCACCCCCGGTATCGTCCATTTCCAGGACCGTCATGACGCGCCCAGCCACCACCATGTCATCCCGGAGAGGTTGTATTCGCGGGGGTAAGAACTGGTGTGTGTACCCCATGAGATCGAGAATATCTCCGATGACCGCACTGAAAAGCTCTCGGCGGCAGAGGGCGAGAAGCTCGTTATCGTTTGTCTGTCCGCTCATCGCACCACTCTCCCCGAGGCGTTGCCTCCCATCAGTCGTTCAGCTTCGGCTCGACTTGTGAAGTTGAAATCACCTTCGATGGAATGGGCGAGGCAAGAAGCCGCGACTGCAAAGCGGATGGCCGTTTCCGGGGCTGCGAGGTCGGGAGTGTTGAGGGCGAAGATTAATCCTGCGCCAAAGCTGTCGCCGCCGCCAACGCGGTCGACGATGGCGCGGATTTCGTAAGGGCGGTAGGTGCCGTCCGCCTCCGGGGCGAAATAGGCCTGATCCGTTCCGGCATCGTATAGCATCGCTCCCCAATTGTTGTGGGAGGCTGAGACGCTCTCGCGCAGAGTGATCGCGACCTGCCGCACATTTGGGAAATCCGCGACGATCTTCCGGGCTACCTCGGGGTAGCGGGAGGTATCGAGTTTTCCGGCCTCAATGTCGCTGCCCTCCGCCTCGATCCCGAGCACATCGGAGGCGTCCTCCTCGTTGGCGATGACGAGGTCGACGTACGGGAGGATTTCCCGCATCGACCGTTCGGCCAGTTCCTTGGGTCCGGTGTCCGGGTCCCATCGCCAAAGCTTCTTTCGGAAGTTAAGATCGCAGGAGACGGTCAGACCGGCTTTCTTGGCAGCTCGAACCGCAGCCAGCGCGGATTCGAATGCATTCCGCGAGACCGCTGGAGTGATGCCGGTGGTATGAAGCCATCCCGCGCCGCTGAAAGCTGCTGACCAATCATAGTCCTCCGGTCTGGCCTCCGCGATGGCGCTGTGGTCGCGGTCGTAGATGACGGTGCTGGGACGTTGGTTGGCTCCTTTCTCGACGAAGTAAAGCCCGACTCGGTCTCCGGTGCGGATGACCGAATCCGTGTCGACCCCAAGTCCCCGGAGGGTGTTTTCACAGGCATCCCCGATGGCATTGGGTGGAAGGGCGGTTACGAACCGGGCGGGAGCGCCGAGGTATGCCAATGAGGCGGCCACGTTGGCCTCTGCCCCTGCGAAAGTGATTTCGAGGGTCCCGGGCATGGTCTGAATGAATCTCTTGTGACCTGGGGGGCAGAGCCGTCCCATGACTTCTCCGAAGGTTACGATGGTTTTTGACATTTCAATTTTGGTTTTGTGGAGTGGTGGATCCGCCTTCGACCTTGATGGGCTGCGGCATGACTTGGTGATGGAAGTTATTTCTCGGCCAAAAGTTCAGCGGCTATTCGGGCGTTGGTGGCGATCGACGCCCAGTCCTTGTCCCTGATGAGGTTTCGCGGGGCAATCCATGAGCCGCCCACCGCCGGAACGGATGGGAGCGCCAAGTAAGAAAGAAAATTATCGGCGTTGAGACCGCCGAGTGGGATATAGCGGAGATCGAGGTGTGCGTAGGGGGCGGTCATTGATTTGAGATAGGACACTCCACCGGACGGTTCGGCGGGAAAGAATTTAAGAACCCGACAACCGAGTTCCACGGCGGTCTCGATGTCGCTTGGTGTTACGATTCCGGGAGCAAAAGGGAGCCCAGCGTCGGTCGCGGCGCGTATGACCCCCGGGTTTAGTCCGGGAGCCACCGCGAAGGCCGCGCCAGCGTTGGCCGCACGCCGGACCTGCTCACCAGTCAGGACTGTGCCGAGGCCGATCTGCATCTTCGGGCACTCCGCTCGGATCGCTTCAAGTGCCTCGAAAGCGGCGGGGGTTCTCAGGGTCAGCTCGATGGCCTCAATACCATTATCCAGTAGGGTGCGCCCGAGGGGGGCTGCATCGGCCGGATCGTCGATCACTACAACCGCGATGATGGGAGGGGTTTTTGGAAAGGGGAGCATGTCAGATTTATAATTGATGTTTGGTGGTTGGCTTTAGGAGGATTTAAGGCTCTGCCAGTTGAAAATTTAAGAGTGGAAAGCAGACATCAGCAGTTCTTCCTCACCATTCCGCGAACGATCCGTCCCGGCGTTCGAACAGTGGTGTTTCCCAGATGCCGTCGAATCGAAACTCCTCGAGTTTCGATTCGTCGACCTCCACTCCGAGGCCCGGTCCTTCCGGCACGAGGGCATATCCGTTCTCCACACGAATGGGCTCGACGAGCAGCGTTTCCCCGAGGGTGAGATGCTCCTGGCAGAAGAAATTGGGCGTGCAGGCATCGAGCTGCAAACAGGAGGCGAGGGCTATTGGCCCGAGGGGACAGTGCGGGGCGACGGCGATATCATATACCTCTGCCATCGCGGCGATTTTGCGGGCTTCCCATATGCCGCCGCAATGGGAGAGATCGGGCTGGATCAGGTGGACTGCCTGTTCATGTAGCAGTTCGGCGTAGTCCCACCGGGTGAAAAGCCGCTCTCCGGCAGCGATGGGTATGGTTGTGCTCTCACGGATCTCGCGGAGGGCACGCGGGTTGGTCGGCAGAACAGGCTCCTCAATAAAGAGGGGACGAAACGGTTCCAGTTCGCGGCAGAGTCGCTTGGCCACCGAAGGCGTACAGCGCCCGTGAAAATCCAAGGCCATATCGACATCATCTCCGAGGGCCTTCCGCAGCCCGGCCACGGTCTCCACAACCTTGTCAAAAAAGCGGGGATTCTCCAGTGGTTCACATGCTGGAACCGGGACGAATTTGTAAGCGGTAAACTCATGTCTTTCGACCTCACGGGCCACCTCCGAAACGTAGTCTCCGGTATCGGCCACATTCAGCCAGCCGTAGAGTCGCACCTTGTCGCGTACCCTTCCGCCCAGAAGTTCGTGCACCGGAACGCCCAGCGCCTTGCCTTTGATATCCCAGAGGGCCTGCTCCACACCGGAGAGCGCGGAGGTGAGGACCGGGCCGCCCCGGTAAAAGGTGCCCCGGTAGTGTTCCTGCCACAGACGCTCGATGTGAGTAGGGTCCTGACCGACGAGGGTTCTTGCGATTTCCCGGACAGCCGTTTCGACCGTGAGAGCCCGTCCCTCCAGCAACGGTTCGCCCCAGCCGCATATTCCGGAATCGGTTTCAACTTTCAGGAGCAACCAGCGGGGGCGGATGTGATACGTTCGTAGCGCTGTGATCTTCATCGGAGGAAAGATAATAATTGAAAATAATTCCGAAAACTTGCATAAAAATGGGAAAAAAATGAAAAATAATGATTAAACGGTGGAGCGAGCTAGTTCCGGATGGGCATGCGTTTCATCTATCTGTGGGACTCGATGAACGACGGATGCCGGTCTCTGTGCACGGCCATGACTTCGCGGAGGTCAGCTGGGTGGTGGAAGGCACTGGTTGGCATCGGATCAACGGAAAACGGTTGCGCCTCCGCACCGGCGATCTGGTTTTCATCCGGCCGACGGATCGGCACGGTTTATCGGTTGATCGGGACGAACGGTTCCGGTTGGAAAACGTCGGCTTGACGATTGCCTCACTGCAACGCCTGCGCACGACCTACTTTTCTGATGCAACGGATCGTTTCTGGTCGGAAGATCCGCTTCCGCATCGGATTATTTTGGATGCCGGGCAGGTGAAACGCCTGGAAGGAGAGCTAGAGTGGCTCCGGCATGCACCCCGCGACGTTTTCTCGCTCGATTGTTTCCTGCTGCAACTCTTCCGGGTTATCGGTGAACGGCAGGCCTCCCCCGATTTCCTCCCCGAGTGGCTGGATGGCGCTATGCGGAGATTCCGGGGAAGGGATCTTCTCGGGGAAGGGTTGCCCGGATTTCTACGGCTCGCGGGGCGAAGTCCGGGGCATGTCTGCCGGGTGATGCGGGATACCTGCGGAGTCAGACCTTCCGAGTGGGTAAACCAGAATCGCGTCGAATACGCAGCCCGTCTCCTGGAGGGTTCCCGTATGCCGGTGACCGAGATCGCCGCCGAGGTCGGTTTTGAAAACCTGAGTTACTTCCATCGTCTGTTCCACGCCCGCTATGGAACTTCACCTCTGCGTTATCGAAAAAGGCTTGTTGCGGTATTGTAGGCTAGGACATATCGCGAGAAGGCTGCGATGGGCTGCACTTCCCGCAATTCAAAAACTCCCGCTAATACCAGCGCGATCGCTTTCCACCTCATCGAACCAGTTTTCGAGATTCTTTATCATTCGAGAGACTCGATTGGGGTGGAGAGCGGAGAGGTTGGTGGTCTCCAAGGGGTCGTTCGCGAGATTGAAGAGCAATGGAGGATCCGGCTCAACGCCAACGCAGGGCGGGACTCCCTGGGCCTCGGGGACGCCGGCAGCGTATTTTTCGGGGTGGAAGTCCACGTCATGGTAGAGGGCAAGATCGCGTTCCCATCCGGGTAATGGCGTCATGGTATTGGCCAGTTCAGCACCGGGACGGACCAGCTTCCAGTCCCCATCGCGCACGGCCGCATTGTGGGTGGCAACTGGCACGGCACGGCTCCACTGCCAGAATCGTTGGGTCGGAAGCTTCGCTGCTCCCTCGCCACGGAGAGCCGGGAGAACGTCGAGACCATCGATCATACGGTCTGCCGGTGGTTCGACACCGGCTACGCCACAGAGGGTGGGGAACCAGTCGGTGAAGTGGACCAGGTCGTGGTAGTGGCGCCCCCCGTCGAGACCGGCTGGCCAATGGATGGCCAACGGCACCCGGATGCCGCCTTCATGGACGCTTCCCTTGGCACCGCGGAAGCCGCAATTAAAGCGGGTCGAGCATTCTTCCCCCTCGCCGCCGAACTGGGGGCCGTTGTCGCTGGTAAACATCACGACTGTGTTTTCGCGGAGACCGAGACGGTCGAGGGTTTCGAGAAGTCGACCGATGCCGGCGTCCATCCGCCGAATCATGGCGTAGATCCGCGCGACCGCGTCGGTATGGCGACCGCTTTCCGCGAAGGGGCGAAGGTCTTCCTCGGGAACCTCTAGCGGGAAATGCGGCGCGCTGTAGGCAAGGTGTAGGTAGAATGGTTCCCGTTGATGACGTTCGACGAAGCCTACGGCCTGATCTGTGAAAACGTCGGTGAGGTATGTGCCGTCGCCCTGTTCCAGTTTCCCGTTCCAGTCGAGGCGGTAGTCGAAGTAGTGGTTCCAGCCCGCGCGAAAGCCGACGAACTCGTCAAAGCCGCGGGCGTTGGGATGGTATTGCGGCTCGACACTGCCGCTGTGCCATTTCCCGATACAACCGGTGTGGTAACCTGCGTTGGCAAGAAGATCGGCGAGCGTGCTTTCCCGGGTTGCCAGACAGTCGCGCCGGCTCAGGCAGATGGTATCGATGACTCCTGTCCGGTGGGGATAGCGCCCGGTCAGAAGGGCAGCCCGGGCCGGGGCGCAGAGCGGCGAGGCGGAGTAGTGCTGGGTTAGACAGACCCCTTCCTGGATCAGAGCGTCCAGGTGCGGCGTCTCGGAGGCGCCGTAGTTAAAACAACCGAAATCACCGTAGCCCATGTCATCGGCGACGATTTGAATGATATTGGGTCGTTGGTTGTAACTCATGAAAAGGGAGGGTTTCGTCATGCCAACGTGGGGCCTGGCGGTCAAGATCCATACGGCACCGGGAAAGTCTACAACGGGCTAATTGTCTACATTTCAGTTGGGATGTCGTCTTTTCGATTCTGCTTTTCCGTGCATCCCGTTCATTGAGAAACTATTCTTCAACGATGATTCATGGTAAATTCATTCCTTCCTCTATTCTGATTTTGATTTCTTTGGCAATACCACTTGGAGCATTCTCGGCGGGTGGTGCCCCAGTAACGGCCTTAAAATATGCCACAGTCTCTTCTATCGCGGCGGCTGCGGTTGACATCACGGCTATTTCGCCCCCGAATTTTGTCGTCATTCTGGTCGACGATCTAGGCTATGGCGATGTGGGATTCAACGGTTCCGACGAAATTGACACTCCGCACCTTGATCGCCTGGCCGCCGACGGCTTGGTATTCACCGATTTCCACTCCAACGGATCGGTTTGCAGTCCCACCCGGGCCGCACTCCTAACAGGACGCTACCAACACCGCAGCGGGGTGGTCAACGTGCTCGGTCAGACTGGCAACGCCATGCGTATCATTTATCCGGACGACCCCTTCGTAGGGCTTGAGCCGGAGGAGATCACGATCGCCGAGCGGCTCAAGGAAGCTGGCTACGTCACTGGTTGTTTTGGCAAATGGCACCTCGGGCCGCTGGAGACCCACGGTCCCAACCGGCAGGGCTTCGACGTGTTCGTCGGAGTGGAAGGCCTTCCCTATAACGATTTTACCTACGTCTACAACGGGATCCACCGCTTGTATCGGGGAGACCATCTGCCCGTCCCGGACGAGGGAGGAACCTACTTTACCTATCTGCTGGCCGACGAGGTGTGCGATTTCATGGCAGGGAACGTGGAGCGTCCTTTTTTTGCCTATGTTCCGTTCACCGCCCCCCATATCCCGCTTTGGGGCCCGGACGACGCGGACCTCGAATGGGACGAGACGAATCGTTACGGTCCGCGCGAGGATCCACAGGAAGCCTACTATGACGTAGTTGAGGCGCTCGACGAGGCTGTGGGTCGGATCATGGAGTGCATTGACGAACTGGGACTCGCGGAGAACACGCTCGTCTTCTTCTCGTCCGACAACGGGCCGATCGATTTCGGCTCCACGGAGCCGTGGCGCGGACGCAAGTCGAACCTCTTCGAAGGCGCAACCCGCGTGCCGACAATCTTTTCCTGGCCGGGAGTGATACCGTCCGGCAAGACAGACGAGTTGGCGCTGACCATGGACCTCAAACCGACATTTCTGGGACTGGCGGGGTTGTCGCCGCAGGAGGATTATCCGTTGGACGGGGTGGATCTTTTTCCTCTCCTGAGCGAAGGGCGGCTTCTCGGGGAGCGAATGGTCTTTTGGGAGAAACCGAACGGCGTCCAGATGTTCAAATTCGACTGGCGCCGATTCGCCGTTAGGGACGGTCAGTGGAAGCTGGTCGACGACGGTCGGAACATGCGCAAAGCCTTATTCGACCTCGAAAGGGATCCGACCGAGAGCGAGAATGTTTCTGACCGGTATCCGGACAGGGTCGAGCGGATGCATGAGGCGTTCCTCGCGTGGAAGGCCGATGTTTACGCCGACGCTCCCTACGATATGGAAGAGACCATGAAACGCTTGGAAGAAGCGGGAATCCTCAGGCAGGACTCCCGTGCAATGGAGTAATTGTAACTACTCAGGTCCATTGCAGCCAGGATTAACTGGACGTCCGGGACATAGCCGTGCGCTTTGGAGTGTTGGAGTATTGGAGTGTTGGAGTTTAAACATTGGC
>Ga0222662_1000271_pt1 | contig 47297 bp, 40 predicted proteins | sample AntAcemetagen600_FD_179821 | JGI IMG/M metagenome (GOLD analysis project Ga0222662, IMG submission 179821) | Saline water microbial communities from Ace Lake, Antarctica - #600 | ecosystem: Environmental > Aquatic > Non-marine Saline and Alkaline > Saline | place: Antarctica: Ace Lake... | reverse complement strand
GCGACGGCCGGGTGCTGGCTGGCTAGGAGCGACGAGGAAGCGGGCCGGGGCCCGCGACGAGGAGCCGACGCAGTCAGGCTGCGCCCGGACGAGCGAGGCGACCAACCGTAAGTCGTTCGGTGCTCTAGCCTGTGACCGTGCCTCTCGCCGTCGTCATCCCCGCCGCCCCCGACTCGCCCTGGCTCAGCGCATGCGTCGCCAGCGTGCAGGCCCAGAACCCATTCGCCATCTATGTCGTCTCCGAGGCCGCGCCGACGGATGCCGTGCACCACGTAGCGGCGGATCCCGAGGATGGCTTCGCGGCCAGAGCGAACCGCGGCTTGCGACGAGCCCACGCCGACGGCCACGCCCGCGCGCTCCTGCTCAACGACGACACCGAGCTGTGCGACGGTGCGCTCAACCAGCTCGCCGCGTGTGACGCGCCCATCTGCGGCGCGGTCTTGGAGCACTGGGGCGGCGGCGTGCAGCAGGCGGGGCTCCGGGTCTCGCGCCGCACTGGCCGCGTGGTCGCCAGCACCAGGGTGGGCGAGCCGATCGAGGCCCTCGGCGGCGCGGCGCTGTGTGTGGATCTCGCGCTGTTCGAGCAGCTCGGCGGGTTCGACGAGCGCTACCAGTTCTATTTCGAGGACGTGGACTTCTGCCTGCGGGCGGCTCAGGGCGGGGCTCGCATCGTGCTGGTCCCAGGAGCCCGAGTCCGGCACCGAGGCGGGGGGACCCGCTCCCACCAGAGCCCCGAGGCGGCGTTTCACCTCGGTCGCTCCCACGCGCTGCTGGCCCGGGGGCTCGGACGCCGGGGACGGCTTCTGCGTCTCGCCACGGTCGCGTCCGCAGGGGCGGCGTGGACCGTGCGCTCCGTCGGAACCAGAGGTCTCAGCGCGTTTGCGAGGGGGTTCGCCGCGGGGGTTCGGGTGCCGGTCGGCGGAGCAGCGTCCTGAGCCCGATGCGCGCGCCGCGCAGCGCACCCGCGTAGCCCTGCACCGAGGTCAGCGACATGCGCCGGGCGATCGAGCCCGGTGCCGCCAAGACTCCGGCTCCCCAGGCTGCGAGCAGCGTGGGGCCCAGCATCGCGCGCTGCCCAGGGGGATAGCCCCCCGCCACGCCTCTCCCCGCGCCGCCGAGGGCTCCCAGACCCACAACCCGGGCCGCCGTCCATAGCGGAGCCACGAGCAGCCATGGGACCGGCAAGTGCACCAGGGCCACCCGGATCCGATTTCGCTCCACGAGGAATGCCTTGCGCAACCCATACCGGCCGAAGGAGCCACCAACCCGGTGCACGACCACCGCCTCGGGCACCGTGCGACACCGCAGACCCAAGCGCGCTGCCCGCAAGCTCAGATCCGCGTCCTCTCCGTATGCCCAGAACCCTTCGTCCAGCCCGCCCAGGAGCGCCAGCGACTCCCGCCGGAACGCCACCGCCGCACCCGAGAACAGCAGCACGTCCTCCGGTTCTTCGTAGCGTCCGGTGGCGAGCTCCCCGCGACCCCGGCACCAGTTGAGGCCGTCGGGGTAGAGCGCGTGCCCGCAGCTGTCGAGTCGGTCGGGATCGTCGGCCAGCAACACTCGCGGCACGGCCACGTGCGCGTCGCCCAGGGCACCGGCGAGCGCGGCGAGGCATCCGGGGCGCAGGGTCGCGTCCGGGTTGAGCAGCACGACCACGTCTCCCGTCGCCCGCGCGATGCCAGCGTTCGCTCCGGCCGCGAAGCCGAGGTTGCGCGGCAGCCACTGCCGCACGAGGCGCGGATCCGCGGCGAGCCCGGCCACCGCGCCATCGGGCGACCCGTTGTCCACGATGACCAACTCCACGTCCGCGTCCTGGTCCCACACCGAGGCCACACATGCCGACAGGTCCTCGGCGCCCCGGTAGTGCACCACCACGATGGAGATCCGCCCAGCGACCCCGGCCGAGTCCACCGCCGGCGCGAAGCGGTAGGCCCGCCGCGCCATCACTCCTCCCAGGGAGCCTTCTCGCGGGTCCAGTCGCCAGAGAGCTCTTGGCTCTGAGGGGTCGGCACGGCGCGGGCGGAGCCCGTCACGTTCGGGTTGCGCTCGAGTCCCTTGCGCAGGAACGCGAGGTCCACCTCGGGCGACACCAGCATCGTCTGGCGCACCGGGTCTCCGTGCCCGTCGGCGGCGAGGGCCGCGCCAGCCTGCTCGGTGGCGAGCACCCGGACTGACGCCCCGCGCGCTTCCAACGCGGCTTGCAGCGCCTCCGCGGCGCGCAGATCCGCATCGTGAGACAGCAGACACGGCAGGCGCGCGAGCGCGTGTTCGAAGTCACCCGGGTCGCGCTCGGGGTAGAGTCCACACAGCAAGTCGAGCACCCGACGGTAGGCGTCCTGGTCCTCGAAGCGGCTGATCCGGATGGCGACTCGGTCCACTCTGCGTCTCCGATTCCCGTCCAAGACGCATGCGCCCCGGAAGAAGCAGTCTATCAGGCGGGTCCTGGAGTCGAGATCATGATCAAACGCATCCATCACGTGGCCATTGCAGTCGAAAACCTCGACGAGAGCGCAGCCTGCTGGGGCGAAGGCGGCATCGGCCTCCCTGAGGAGGGTCGCGAGCACGTGGCGTCGCAGCGCACGACGGTGGCGATGTTCCCCGTGGGCGAGAGCCGCGTAGAGCTGGTCGCAGCCTCGGACCCGACCTCGCCCATCGCGCGGCACCTGAGCAAGCGCGGGCCGGGCATTCACCACCTCTGCTTCGAGGTGGATGATCTTCGAGCCGAGATGGCCCGCCTCAAGGCGGCCGGCCTGAGGTTCACCAGCGACGAGCCCACGCCGGGCGCCCACGGATCGCTGGTGGCGTTTGTGCACCCGAAGTCCACCGGCGGTGTGCTGCTCGAGCTCAACGAGTTCCCCGGGCAGCGAGCGTCACACGACCCGCCGGAGCCCACGTGAGCGATCCCCTCGCCGGCCTTTTGCTGGTTGGCTTTCCGGGCACGACCGCCGACTCGGAGGAGGTGCGCGCCCGCGCGGACCTCGGCGTGGGAGGCTGGATCGTCTTCGGCCGCAACGTGCAGAGCCCCGCCCAGGTCGCCCAGCTTCTCGCAGACCTCTGCGCCCTCTCGCCCGATCCCACGCTGCTGGCAATCGACCAGGAAGGAGGCCGAGTGGCCCGCCTCCGCGCGCCGCTGACCGTGTGGCCCCCCATGAGCGCCGTGGGCGGTACGGGAGACCCTGAGACCGCGTTTGCGGTCGGGCAGGCGCTCGCCTCGGAGATCGCGGCCGTCGGGTTCAACCTCGACTTCGCGCCGGTGCTCGACGTGAACAGCCACGCGGAGAACCCGGTCATCGGCGACCGCGCGCTCGGCAGCGACTCGGAGCTGGTCACCGCCCTGGGCGTACCGCTGCTCTCGGGCATCGAGGCCGCCGGCGTCGCCGCGTGCGCCAAGCACTTCCCCGGGCACGGCCACGTAGACGCGGACTCGCACTACGGCCTCCCCGTGTGCCACCTGAGCCGCGGCGACCTGGAGTCGCATCTGGCGCCGTTTCGGGCGGCGGTGAACGCCGGCGTCGCCTCAGTGATGACCGCCCACGTGGTCTACCCCGCAGTGGACCCGGTCAACCCGGCGACGCTGTCGTCCGCGTGGATCGACGGGGTCCTCAGGGGCGAGCTGGGATTCGACGGCCCAGTCCTCACGGACGATCTCGAGATGGGCGCCATCGTCAATGAAGGCGGCATCGGGGATGCTGTGATCCGCGCAGTGCGGGCCGGCGTGGATGGTCTGCTCATCTGTCACCGGCTCGAACGCATGCAGGAGGCCGTCGCCGCGCTCCGAGGCGAGGCGGACCGGGATCCCGAGTTCGCCGCGCGATGCGCGCGCTCGCTTCAGCGGCTGCGCGCCCTGGCGGCGAGATACCCGACCGCCCCGGCACCCAACCTGAGCCAGCGGATCGGCGTGCACGAAGGCCTCGCCGCATCGCTGCGCAGCGAGCGCGTCGCCAGCGTGGATCCCACCGCGTTCCGACCCCAGAACGGACTCGACACCTAAGCGGTGTCCCCTTCCCGACGGTTGACCGAGGATCGGTCAGCTAGTACTTCCCGTGCGCGTCCAATGCGCCCCGCCAATGAGGAGCCCCCGTGTCCAAAGAGACCCATGCCACCCACTGCACCGAGTGCGGCGGCGCCGTACCCGTTCCCGTCGATGCCACCCCCGGCGAGCTCATCATCTGCGACCACTGCGGAGTGGAGCTCGAGGTCCTCAGCATGACCCCGCTGGAGCTCGCGATCTTCGAGGAGGAAGAGAAGTAGCGTGGCCGACCCAGCGGCGAGCCTTGCCCAGCGGGTAGCCCAACACCGTGCGGATCTGCACGCGCGCTACCCCGTGGTCATCGACGACAGCGAGTGGGGCTGCGATGACGCCGGAGTGTCGGTGCGCGGCTCGGTGTTGGTGTCATCCCAGGCACTCGCCTATCAAAAGCTGATCGGTGACCTGCTCGGCGTCGCACTCGCCGAGGTGCCACGGCCCACGGTGCTCTCCGATCTGGCGACGGACTACCGCGCAGTGCAGTGGGGCTCCGTCGGCGGCGAGGGCGCTCTCGACCTGCACTCGGGGCCGGACGACGACGACCTACAGACCCAGTGGATCCCGCCCTGCGCAGTGCGGGTCTTCTTGAACGAGCCCGCGCGGAGCCGAGCCCTCGCACAGCTCCCCGACGGCACCGTGGGCTGGGTGGATCGGCGTCGTCTTGCGCCCCTGAGCCCAGAGACCGACCCCTGGGGCGAGCTTCGCCGCGCCTCGGTCGATGGCGTCTCGGAGACGGACGGGACGCTGGACGACGCCGCGCGGCGCGCCCGGGCTCGGCTCGGCCGACCCTACCGTTGGGGCGGGAACACCGAGCAGTCCGCGGACTGCAGCGGGTTCGTGCAGTCCGTAGTCCACCAGGCGGCGGGGGTGCTGCTGCCCAAGAACACGCGCGATCAGATGAAGCGCGGCGTGCGGGTGGGCAAGGCAGCCATCGAGCCCGGCGATCTGCTGTTCGTGCGGGGACGCACCAAGAACCTCATGCACGTCGGGCTCGTGCTGCGGGCCGAGGACGCAGTCACCGTCGTGCACTCGTGCCTGTCGCGGGAGCGGGTGCTGGAAGAGTCGCTCGAGGAGTTCTTGGAGCGCTATCGCTTCACCGCCGCTCGTCGCGTCCTGCGGTGGAGGACCCCGTGAGCGCCCGCGGAACGCTGCTGGATCCGTGGCTCGCGGGAGCCGAGCACAAGCCCATCCACGTGATCGGCGGGTCCGGCGCCGAGGGCGTGGCGCTGCTGACCTATCTGGTCTCCGAGCTCGGCCTGACCGGCGTCGTCGCGCACGACTTCTCCAATGACCAGCGCGCGTTCGCGGCCTCGTTTCGCCGGGCCAACACCGCCTGGGACCGCACGGAACGCGAGCGTGTGCTCAAGAGGATCCGGTCCCTGCCAGTGCAGTGGCACCTCGGCGAGCACTATGGGACCGGGGTGGCCGAAGCAGGGCTGATCTTCGCGTCGCAGAACTGGTTCAACTACCCCGCCAACGTGCCCGCGCTGCCCAACGCGATCAAGGCCGGCGTACCCCTGCGCGGGGTCGTCGAGTTGGCGATGGACCTGTTCGGAGGCACGCGGCTCGGCGTGACCGGCAGCAACGGCAAGTCCACGACCTCAGGGATCCTCGCCCACCTTTTGCGCGAGAGCCTCCCCGCAGGGCGGCAGCTTCTGCACGGCGGGAACGACCGCAACGCTCAGGCCCGCCTCGCCGATCTCGCCGGCGCCTCGCAGAACGACTGCCTCGTGTGGGAGGTCTCCAACCGGCATCTGCGCGACCGCACGGTGCCCGTGGACATCGGCGTCATCACCAACATCACGGCGAACCACATCGAGGACCACGGATCGTGGGAGGCGTACGTGGCCGCCAAGTCCCGGCTGGCGCTGGGCGCCACGCGCGCCGCCGTGCTCACGGCCGGAGACCCCGAGTCCGAGGGACTCATCGCGGCGGTGGAGGAGCGCGGGGTGACGCTCTGGCTGGCGGGCTGCGCCCCAGGCGAGGCGCTCGACGACGGGCGCCGCGGGCTGGCGTTCTTCCACGGTGGCGCCCTGTGGGTTCGTCGACCTGGATCGGTGGAGCCTGAGCGGATCGGGGACCCGTCGCGGCTCTCGCTCCCCGGGGCACACAACCAGGGCAACCTCGCCAGCGCGGTGTGCGCCGCCATCGAGGCAGACGCCCCCATCGAGGGCCTCGAAGCCGCCTGGGCGAGCTTCGCCCCGCTCCCCGGCCGTCTCGAAGAGGTGGCCAACCATGAAGGTGTGCGCTGGATCTACGACATCCAGGCGACCACCGCCCCTGCATCGGAGGCCGGCATCCGCGCGCTGCGCGGCGGGCTCGTGCTCATGGTCGGCGGAGAAGACAAGGGCATGGACTACTCGGGCATGGCGGACGCGGCGGCCCGGGCCCGGGGCATCGTGGCCTTGCCCGGCTCGGGTTCTGACCGCTTCGCCGAGACGCTGAACGGCCGCGCGCCCATCACCTGGGTCGATGACCTCGACCACGGGCTGCGGGCTGCCCGCGACATCGCGCAGGCCGGCGACGCCGTGCTGCTCTCGCCGGGGGCTGCGTTCTTCTCCAGCCGCTTCATCGGCGGCGGGCCCAGCTTCGCGCGCCGCGTGCGCAGCTTGCTCGGACTCTGAGCGTGGCGGCCCCGGGGATCTGGGCGTACGCCCACTTGTTTGACGACGGCGGGGCCCCCGCAGCCCTGGCCGCAGAGTCGGGGTGGACGCTGGGCGAAGGCAACACCCCCGCCCAAGACTGGCCGTCCATGGCGGACGAGCTGGGCCTCGACCGGCTCATCTTGAAGCGTGAGGATCGCAACCCCGGGGCATCTCACAAGGACCGGGGGCTGCTCTATCAGGTAGCCGCCCATCGCAGCGCGGGGCCAGTGCGGGGCTTCGTGCTCTCGTCGTCGGGCAACGCGGCGGTGGCGGCGGCGGCGGCGTGCGAGGCATCGGGAGACCGGCTGCTGGCGTTCGTGTCGCCGGACACCGCGCCGAGCAAGTACGCGCGGCTGCTGGACTCGGGCGCCCAGGTGGTCGTATCGAGCAAGCCCATCAACTACGCGCGCTACGCCGGACGGGTCTTCGGCCTCGATGACCTGCGCGGCAGCCAGGACCCCGTCGCCGCCATCGGGTACCGCAGCATCGCCGGCGAGCTCGCGCCGCTCGAGCCGGACGCGGTGCTGACGTTCTCGTCGTCGGGCACATCGATGCGGGGGATCCTCGAAGGCTTCGGCGCCCTGGGACGATCGGTGGCGTGCACCTCAGTGCAGGCCGGACTCTGCCTCGGCATCGCGCGAGCGCTTCAGCCAGAACTGCCCGACGAGCCCGACAACCCCGCCGGCCGCCTGGGCATTCGCAACCCTCCCGACGCAGCCGAGCTCGCCCAGGCCCTCACTGCGAGCGGAGGCGGCGCGGTCACGGTGGGCGCGGCGGCGGTGTTCGCCATGGCCGAGCGCCTACGTACGAGATCGGAGGGTCCCCTGACCGTGTCGCCCGAGGGCGCCGCTGTGCTCGCCGCGGTCGCTGAGATGGCCCAGCGGGGCGCGCTGTCCGGCACCGTCGTGGCCCTCATCACCGGGCGGGGAGACCAGTGGCACGACGACGAAGCCGCGGAGCCTCTGGTGGGCGCTGGCGTGCTGCGGGTGCAGAGCTACCTCGAGCTGCGCGACGCCCTGCTGAGTCTCGGATTCGAGCCGGTCTGATGCGGCTTCTCGCCACGCTGCACGACCCCTGGATGGCTCTCTGCTTTGCCCATGCCCTCGGCGATGAGCTCGACGGCGTCGCGACCTTTGGGGGAGAGGAGTGGGCGGCTCGCTTCGCCCAACTCGGTGTCCCGGCCGTGCTCGCGCCGGTGGCCGACGAAGCCACCACCATGGGCCTGCTCGGGCATCCGGCGGTGGCGGCGTTCGTGCAGAGAGCGCCGTCGCTCCTGCTGTGCTTCAAGCCGTCCCGTCGGCTCGAGGAGCGCGCGGCCGAGCTCGGCGCAACCCTGGCCTCGGCACCGGCCTCGGTCGCCCAGCGCCTGGAGAACAAGCTGACGTTGCGCTCCCTCGCCGCCGCCGGAGGCATCCTGGTGGACCCAGCGCCGGAGGATCCCGTCGGCCTGCCGGCCCAGAGCAAGGTCACGGTGACCGGCGAGCTCTCCCTCGCTCAGCTGCGCGGCGTCATCGGCGCATCCACAGGCGAGCCCGTCGTTGTGCAGTCTCCCCGTGGCTTCATGGGACGCAAGACCTGGGCCGTGCACGACGACGCAGACTGGGACTCCGTGCGCTCGCAGCTCGACCGACGCCCGGCGAAGGTCACCCGCTTCGTGCGGGGGCGCCCCGGCACCCTCAATGCCGTCGTGGACGCCGCCGGCACCGTGCTGTGCACCGCCCCCATCGTGCAGGTGACCGGCGAGCCGCACCTGACGCCGTACCCGCTGGGCTCGTGCGGCAACGACTTCACCTGGCGCCCAGCGCCCCACCCCCGCAACGGGCCCTACGAGCTCGCGCGAAGGCTCGGCCCGGCCCTCGCGGACGCGGGCTTCGTCGGACACTTCGGGATCGACTTTGTGGTGGAGGATCGGGGATTTGCTCCTGCGCGCACCTGGCTGATCGAGATCAACCCCCGGCTGACCGCGTCCATGGCGCTCTACTCGGCGTGGCGGCCGATCCTCGCGCGCGCGCACCTCTCGGTGCTCGCAGGCAGTGAGCTGCGCTCCACCGGAGAGCTCCCTCCCCTGCTGGGCGGGCAGCTGCTGGTGCATAACCTCACCGACGGCCCCGTGGCCCCGCTCGGTGCCCTCGAGGCGGGTGCTCCCGTCGCGGGGTCGGCGATGCCGACAGAGACCCAGCTCTGGCCCCAGGTCACCTCGTCGGTGGCCCCCGGCGGTACCCGGGGACGGCTCGTCCGAGTGGGCGCCGTCGTCGCGGACGACGGCGCCCTCCTCTGAACTACTCGGCGGCGTCCTCGGCCGGCGCCGCTTCGGGCTCGGGCTCGGGCGCAGGCTCGGGCGCAGGCGCCGCTTCCACTTCGAGAATCTGGAACTCGACGCGGCGGTTGTTCTGCAGGCCCTCTTCGGTCTCGTTGTCATCGATGGGCTTGCTCTCGCCGAAGCCCTTGCTCGTGAGACGGTTGCCCGCGATGCCCTTCTTCTTCAGGTAGCGAACGACCGCAGCGGCCCGCTTCTCTGAGAGACCCTGGTTGAGCGCCTCATCACCGCGCGAGTCGGTGTGACCGTCCACCTGGATCTTGAGGATCTGCGGGTTGTCGAGCAGCGTCTGCGCCACGGCGTCGAGCACCGGGAACGACTTGCTGATGATGGTGTCCTTCGCAGTGACGAAGAAGACCTTGTCCAGGATGACGATCTGCTGGCCCTTGACGACCGCCTTCATGTCATCGGGACAGCCGTCTTCGTCCTTGTCGCCGTTGATGTTCTCCGGCTGGTCCGGGCACACATCGTCCACGTCGAGGATGCCGTCACCGTCGTTGTCCGGATCCGGGCAGCCGTCGTAGTCCTCGTAGCCGTCCTTGTCCTCGGCCTCGTCGGGGCACTGGTCCTTGTCGTCCGGCACGCCATCGTCGTCGTTGTCTTCGGGACAGCCGTCGTCGTCCGCGAAGGAGTCGATGTCCTCGGCCTCGTTCGGGCACTGGTCGTCCACGTCGAGGATGCCGTCACCGTCGTTGTCCGGGTCGGGGCAGCCGTCGTTGTCGATCCAGCCGTCTTGGTCTTCGGCGTCGTCAGGGCACTGATCGTCGGCATCGGCGACCCCGTCGTCGTCGTTGTCCTCGGGGCAGCCATCGCTGTCCTCGAATCCATCGAAGTCTTCCTTGACCTTGGGGCACTTGTCCGCGGGACCGATGATGCCGTCCTGGTCCTTGTCCGCTGCGTCCGCGGCGACGGCCCAGCTCAATCCGGCGAATGCGCGGAACGCGGGAGTGCCAGCGCCAGGCGTGATGCCAGGACCACCACCGAGCACGAAGTCGAGACCGACCGGCGTGTGGAACCGCACGTTGAGGAGCAGCTCCATCGGAGCGTGGACGAGGGCCTTCGGATGGTTCTCATCATCAATCGCGGCGCGGCCTTCACCAATCATCCCCGTACCCATCAACTCCACGTTGATATCCATGAAGTCCACGGGCGAGATGCCGGCCGCGACGCCGAACGGGATCTCGTCGCCAGCGTGGATGTTGCCATGAACCAGCGCCGAACCTGGCTTGACCATGTAGCCGGCGTGCAGCGCGAAGTGAAAGATCTTGATGCGCTTGCTCAGCGCCAGCTTACCGCCGAACGTTACGTGGCCATCGGACGCGTGCAGCACCGCGCGCCCCGTCGGGAACGTCACGAACGGGATGAGCGCGAGGCCGATGGGCATGGTGTTCGCGTTGAGCGGAGCCACGCGGAACTGCAGACCGACGTCGCCGAGAGAGTAGTGAGTGCCCTCGCCGTACCCGCCGCCGAGGCCCGGCCCGGTCAGCATCAGCTGCATGAACGGCAGGTTCACGCTGACGTCGAGCCAGTTGGTGAAGGCAAAGCCCGCGCGGAAGTCGCCGCCGACGATGCCATCAATCACGCCGAACAGCCGGTCAAACCCCTCGCTATGCCGCTGAAGCGGCCGATGCGCGTAGTTGAATGTCAGGTCGAACATCGGCGTGAGAGCCGGCGCGATGCGCGCCGAGTCCACCGCGATGAACTCGTGGTAGCTCGCCACGGGCACGAACTGCTGGGCGTTGAAGGTCGGAGAGAGCTGAGCCTGGGCCAGCTGCGGTCCACCGACGAGCGCCGCAGTCAGCGCGCACAGTGCAGAAAGTCGAGTCAATACGTTCATTTGTTCCCTCATCCTCTTCGGAGTCGAACCGGGCCCCTCAGCAGCAGCCTGCCGAACCATACCTTGGGCACCGCGCCTTGTTTCGCTCCCGCTTTGCGCGGCAGTAGACACGATCCCGCGCCGTTGTGCGACCCGGCCCCCGCCAGAGCCCCAGGATCACGCCGCCAGGACACCCTCCAGCGTGCTGTGCAGCTGCAAGAACTGCAGCGGACGCACGAGCACCGCCTCGACCCCCAGCGCGCGACGGTCCGATGGCGTCCACTGGCCAGCGCCCGCGAGGCGCGTGCAGACCACGATCGGCAGCGTCGATTGCCGACGCCGGACCGCAGAGATGAACTCGAACCCGTCGAGGTCCTCGCCATCGAGCTCCGTCACGACGACGTCCGGCCGCAGGCGGTCCCAGTCACGCAGCGCCTTGCGACCATCCGACACCCACAGCGCACCCCAGCCGCGCGTCTCCAGGAAGCCCTTGAGGAGCAAGCCGAAGCGGACGTCGGGGTCCACGACCAGCACCCGAGCCCGCGAGGCCGAAGACTGGTCGAGCGAGAGCAGCGCGGTGGAGAGCGGGTCGAAGGAGACGCTCGCGCCTCCCCGGGTGTCGTTCGGGTCGTCGCCCTGCATCGTCAGACGGCCTCGCCTGCCTCGGTCCCGTCGTAGTCGTCGCTCCGGCCCAGCGCGAGCCAGAAGGCGCGCAACACCAGACCGACGAAGACGAGCAACGCGATGCCCGCGAGGATGAGCCAGTAGTTGTTCCGGATCGGCTCGTACGCGGCCTCACGCACGGGGCGCTCGCCAACGACACGCGCCTCCTCCACCGGAACCGCTGCGAGGTCGGTGCAGGACGCTACCCGGGTCAGCCGACCCGTCAGCCGATCGAACAGCGGGCTGCCATTGAGGCAGCGACCCACGCGCTCGAACAGCTTCGGCTCCACCGCGTAGGCCACCAGCGCCGCGCGATCCTTGTTCCACGGAAGCACCATGGCCTCGAAGTACGCGACGCGCGGGTCCGCGCCGACCGCAACCATGCCGCCACTGGCGAGCGCGAGGCTGACGCCGGGCGTGCCCTTGGGCGTGAACGACATCGAATCGAGCAGGCCCATCTTCTCGATGAGCGCGCCCTGGGCGCCGCTGTCCACGACGATGATGTCCTTGTCCTTGGTCGCCTCGCGGGTCAGCGAGCCGAGGTGCACGTTGTAGGCAAAGCGGTCACCGCGAGCCACCCGACCGAGCTCGGCGGAGAGCCAGGCGTAGAGCTGCAGTTCCGTGCGCGACGGGTTCTCGGGGAGCACAAAGAGGGTCTCGCTGAGGTCCGGGTGCAGGCCAAACGGGTAGGCGCCGTAGCGCACGAGCGACAGGTCCGGGATGCGGGCCCAACGGTCGCGCGGCATCGTCAGTCGGGAGTCGCTGTGCACGGTGCCCCACAGGTGCTCGCGATCCTCGCCGATGCAGGTGGGCTCCTCCTTCTGGAGCAGCGCGAAGCGGACATCGAGACGCGACTCGGGGCCCATCTCGTGGACGGGCAGCTCGAGCAGCAGCTTGACGTGGTTGCGCCCGTCGGCCTCATCGAGCGCCACACCACCCACTGCCGCGCCGTTAAGGAACACGTCCAGCCGGGAGTTGGTCGGATCGGCCTGGGCTGAGTATGAGTACACGAGCTCGAAGCGGGCGGAGCCGGGCACCGGGTGGTCGTCAGGCACGAGGTTGAGCGGGATGCTCACCGTGCCGCCGTGGTAGCCCATGGCCATGCGGTCGTCGTTGCCGAGGTCGGACAGCGTGAAGCTGGTCTCAGGCGGCACCGTGTTCGTCCAGCGGCGCGCCTCCATCTTCTTGGCCGGCTCGAGCTGCTCGATGGCCTCGACCATGCCCACGGGCAGCTTGCTCGACTCCACGCTGGACAGCATCCGCGCGAGGTTGAGCAAGCCCTTGCCATCGTTGCCGACCATGCCGAGCACGGACCGCATCGAGCCCGGGGACCGCGCCGCCAGGGTCAAGAGCCCCGACCTGGGCAGGTCGCCGTTGGCCAGGCGTTCGGCTGCGCCGGTGAGCTCAGCCTCATCGCTCGAACCGAGCAATCCGCGCAGATCGGTGAGCACCTGGCTGGGAGAGTCGTTGCGCCCCATGGCGATGAGGTGCCCGGCGGGCGCCGTGGCAAAGCTGCCCTGGTGCACGTACAGGTCCATCGGACGCCAGCCGCTGATGTGCCCCAAGAACGACGCGATGTAGCCGGCGGCCTGGACCTCTTCCTTGGAGGGGTTCTCGGCCATCACGAGGACGACGCGGGCCGGATCGGGGTCACGGTCGTCGCGGAAGGGATAGGGCCAGTCGCTGAGCGTCAGCTCCGGCGTCTTCGGGCGGTAGGTCACCCGGACAAACGAGCTCTCCAGGATGCGGCTCCACAGACCGGGGTGGTCACTGAGTTCGCAGGGAAGGCGCGAGCGGTGGTAGGCCCAGAACTGCAGCGAGTGGTAGCCGTTCTTCGCCTGGAGCGGCAGCTTCATCACCTGCCGGTCCACTTCGGCGGGGTCTCCGTCGAGCTCGAAGGTGCCGACGGGGCGGCCGTCGGCCCACACCGTGATCGCCGACACATCGGGGATCAACATCGCCGAGCGCGCGATGTCGAGGTGCAGCTCCGGGCTGCCCTCCACGTCCCAGTAGTCGGGGATGCCGAACCGCACAGAGTTGATGGCGTTGATGCCGACCAGCGCCATGTCGCCTTCGCGCGCAAGGTCGGTGCCGAACGAGATGTCGCGGACGCGAAGCTCGTTGGCAGCCAGATCCCGGAACGCAGCGGAGCCGGCGTCACCGGACGCCTGCTGGGCCACCGCGGGGGACGCGAGTGCGAGGGAGAAGGTGCCGACGGCGGCGAGAAGAGTCACAACACGGGTGGACATGTCAGGGTCCTCCAGGAGCTAGGACGGACGAGGCAGGAGCAGATTGCCACGCCCCCTCGGCTGCGCGCTCCCCTAGGGAGCGGCTGTAGGGTGCCACGCGCCATGCGATCGCGTGGTCGGGGAACAAGGACGCCACCTCGCGAGCGAGGGACGGGGTCGGATGAGGAGCAGCGACGACGAGAGCGCCGGGCTGCACATCGAGTAGTTGGATGTCGCCGCGCAGCGCCCACCCAGGCGGGAGCCATGCGTTGTCGAGGTCGAACTCGGTGCCGGTCGCGCCAGCGAGAGCCACACCCATGGCTCGGGCCCGCAGTCGCGCCCCCATGTCCGGCGACACGCCCCCAGCGGCCAACAGGTAGTCGATCGGCGCCCGCGCAGTGCGCAGCGCTCCGGCAGCCAGCGACTCGAGGTCTCCGCCCCAATCGGGGTCGGCCGCGATGGCGGCGAGCTCACAGCCGTCGAGGCCGCCCGTGCCGGCGACGATGCCCTGGGGCCACGCGCGCTGGCTCGCCGCGGCGAGCGCCGAACGAACATCGAGCGCCGGAGCCAGCAAGGGGCGCACGGACGTGCCGAGCTTGGCGCTCAGCAGCATCAGCACTTCATCATGCACAGGGCCGGACGACGCCAGCGCCAGCGCCCCGTCATCGAACTCGGTGTTCAGCGGGACGATGCCGTACAGCGCGCACAGCCCATATCCCACGGTGCGCAGGGCGTCAGGGTCCGCTTCGGCAGCACTGATGGTGCGGAACCCGCCCGAGTGCCTGCGCGAGAGGATGCGCGAGATCTCGCTCTCCTTGACCCAGCCCTTGCGGACGAGCAGCTCGCCGAGGAGCTCGCCGGTCTGACCCTGCTCCTCCAACGCCTCGTGCAGTTCGTTGTCGGTCAGCAGTCCGCGGTTCTTGAGCACCTGGCCCAGACGCTCCGGGCGCACCGTGTCCTCGGTCTCGGTGAGGATCCGACGGTAGGCGCGCTCCCGCGCTCTGCGCAGGGCTGCGTCGGCCGCGAAGACAAAGCGCACGCCCGAGCCCAGGAACCCTTCGATGCGCTCGCGCACTTCTTGCTCCGGCGCCTGACCGATGGCGACTACGACCGAGCCGTTGTCGTCGTAGAGCGGCAGGATGCCCATCAGCTCGGCGTCTGCCTCTGGCACGCGCCGGAGCATGTCGAGCGGAATGGCGAAGGGGTCGGGGTCCACCACGGGCATCGACAGCTGGTCCGCCAGGGCGTCGGCCACGGCTCCCGTGCTGACCATCCCGGTCATCGTGAACACCTCACCGAGGCGGAGGCCGGTGGCCGTCTGAAGCTCCAGCGCTTGCTGGATCTGGTCTTCGCTCAGGCCCTCGCGGTCCATGAGCAGCTCGCCCAGGCGGCGCTGGTAGTTCCGCAGCACGTCCACGCTGGGGAACGCGTGCTCGGTCTTGAGCCACCGCAGTGGCTCGCCGGTGATCTTGTGCCCGATGTACTGCTTGAGCGCCTTGCTGGTCGCAGCGAAGTTGATGACATTGCTGACAAAGAAGCGGGGCAGGCTCAACAGCCCGTGCAGCGGCCCGTAGATCTTGTCCACGGACAGGTACTTCATCAGCGCGCGCCACGTCAGGATCAGCGTGTTGGCCATCACCAACCACCAGAGCAGCGAGCCCGGCGCGAAGATGTTGTCGAACGTCCACGGCCGACCGCTCACCCAACCGATCGCGAGGCGGGCAAGGCAGTAGACCGCCACCGCGTACGCGAAGATGCTCATGTAGTTGGTGATCAGCGCCTTGCGGTCCCGCCACAAGCAGTAGAGGACCGGCAGCGTGCCCTTCCAGCCGATCTGTTCCCAGCCCTGCATGGCGATGCCGAGCACCCAGCGCGATCGCTGCCGCACCGCGAACTTGAAGCTGTCCGGGAAGTACTCGCGAGTGGCGATGTACTCGTCCTCGACGATGCGCACCTTGCGCTTCTTGAACCAGCCGCGCTCGACGATGCGGCTGCGCTTGATGCTGCGGCACGCAAAGTAGGTCTTCTTGTTTGCGAGCCGGAACTTCATCCCGATCTCGTAGTCCTCGGTCAGCGAGCCGGTGTTGAACACCTCCTGGCTGTGCGCGACCGCGATCTCCTCGAAGGCCCCGCGGGCGAATGCCGATCCGACCCCGGCCGACGGCACCAGGCCACCGATCTGCTCGCGAACCAGCATGTCCTTGAGGTGGTGCTCGCAGAACTCGTCTTTGTAGGTGTTGGCTACCCACGAGTTCCAGTTCATCTCGAGAGGGAACACCGGCGTCTGCACGAAGTCGTGCTCGGGGATGAGGTAGTTGTACAGACGCATCGCGAGCGGATGGATGATGTCCTCGGCGTCGTGCATCAACAGGATGTCGAAGCGCTGTCCCCGGCGCTCCTCGAGCAGCTGGATCGACTGATAGACCCAGTTGAGCGCGTCCGCCTTCATGGTCGGGCCGTCGTGGGGCACGACCACCTTGTGCACGTTGTTCACGCGCCGAGCGACGTAGTCCACCTTCTCCTGGGTCGCCGCGTCGTTCTGATACGTGCCCACGAAGATGTCGTAGTGGTCGGTGGGGTAGTCGAGCGTCTTGAGGTTGAGCTCCAGCATCTGCTGGATGACCTCGGCCTCTTGCCACGCCGGCACCATCATGGCGATGCGCTGGGGCGGCTTGTCCTTGAGCTTCTCGACCGAGACATCCCGGTTCTCGCCCTTGAACAGGCCGCGCAGGTAGTAGTTGGCGTCGATGAAGAGGTCGTCCATCCCGTTGAACAGGATGGTGAAGCACACAGGGTGAGCCACGAAACGCATCGCTAGGTCGAGCGCGTCAGCCATGACTCAGTTCCCTCTCCTCTCCCTGTTTCTCGCGCGTGGCGCGAGCCCTCGAGCTGGGAATATCACGTCGCACTCGCTGTGCGGCGGCCCAACTGTCCTCAGTTGTCTCCACGGTCACCACGCCACGTACGTGGCCGCCTGCAGGCGGAACTCCGCGTACCCCAGCTTCGCCGGGACCGGATCGTTGTTCTCGAGGCCGAAGTAGCTGCCCCCGTGCACCCCGACCATGACGTCGAGACCGAACGGAGTCAGCAGCCGCCACCGGAGACCCGCGCCGGCATCGGCCAGGTTGTTCCAGTAGTCGTTGTTCAGATCCTTGAACACCCGGGCTTCGATGATGGGCTGCCACGCGACCGGACCGGTCACCAGCGCGGTGAACCCAAGGCGGCCGCGGCCCAACGTGAAGATGTTGTTGTCGAATCGAGAGACCCACACCGCCTCTGCGTAGACCTCCGCGCACCCGGCGAAGCCCACCCGCACGCCCGGCGCAGTCAACTGCGGGGCCGGCGAACAGCTCGGCGCGGCCACGGCGAAGAACGCTGCCACTCGCGCGTCGAGGGAGACTCGGTCCCGGCCGTCGTTGAGCAGGTTGATGGCAGGGCCGATCTGCGCGTAGACGCCGACCTTGCGCTTCCAGCCTCGCAGCAGGACGCCGACCCCGAACATCATCGTGTTGTCGGCGAGGATCCGGGGGAAGCCCTCGGGTCCCTGCCCCCGCGACGCCACGTCGCGACTGATCTGGAAGTAGACGTAGGGGTCGAGGTCCAGCTTCGGGATGGGGTGGATGTAGCCGCGGAGCCGCAAGGTGGGCACGAGGTTGGTGTTGCTGTCCGCGACGGGCAGGAAGCGATGCCAGCCAAAGAGCTCGGCATACATGTCGGCCCAAAACAGCTTGTACCGGGACTTCAGCTCGGCCCGGGCCGCGCTCTGAACCGCAGGGTCGTCGCAGCGAGCGGCGTCGCGGAAGGCCTTGCGAGCCTTGCTGCCGTGTCCCTGTTCGGCCTCGAGGTAGCCCCGCTCCAGCGCGACATCACACGGGTCGGCGCCCTGCTTCTCCGCCGTCTCCACCGACATGGTGGCCATCGGGAAGTTGGACTCCGCGCGGTAGGCACGGGCCTGATCGAGGAAACGCTCGCCCAGCGCACGCTCGACGGTGTTCAGCAGCTCGCGGGCGCGCCGCGCGATGTCCTGGTCCGGGCCTTTGGCGGCCTCGAGGAGCGCCAGTCGCGCAGCCTCGGCGCGCTGAGCATCGAGCATGGTGTAGGCCAGCTCCATGTCCACGACCTGGTCCGGGGCGCCGAGCTCACGGGCCCGCTCGAACTCCTCCTCGGCGCGCACATATTGCCCCTCGGCGCGCGCATCCTTGGCGGCCTGCATGGTCGCCGCGATGGCGGTCTCCACCGAGGGCGGCTCCGGCGCTGCCACGGGCTCCGGCGCTGCGACAGGCTCCGGCACGGGCTCCGGTGCTGCCACGGGCTCCGGCGCATCCAGCATCGCCAACTGCTTGCGCGCAGCATCGGCCAGCATGGAGTCCTTGCCGCCGGCGGCCTCCTCCAGCCATGCCTTCGCCGTGTCTGAGTCGCCCGCTGCGATGGCCGTCCAGCCCAGTTCCAGCGCGACGGTCTGGCGATCCTCGATCGGCAACAGCGCCCGGAGCAGCCGCTCTGTGCGCTCCACGTCGCCCGCGGTGCGCGCGTCCCGGGCCTCCACGAACACGTTCGTCGCCATGGACTTCGGCAGCACCCACATCTCGCGGTACGCCTGGACCGCGAGGGCGTCGTCCCCCCCGTTGGACGCCTCCATGAAGTAGGCGCGCGCCCTCCCCGGCCGCTTCTGGGCGGCAGCGATGTAGGCCTTCTCGATCAGCGCGCCCTGACTGTCTCCGGAGCTGCGCAGAGCCCACTCCGCGGCGTCCAGCGAACCCTGGTCACGCAGGCGACGGCTGGCTTCGATCCCTCTGCCCTGGGGCGCTTCAGGCAGGCCGGCGAGCACATCGGCGGCCCCGCGGGTATCGGCGGGGATGGTGCCGAGCAGCGCGCGCGCGGCCAGCGGACGACGCTGCCCCACGGCGACCTCGGCCAGCTCCACGACCACATCTGGACTGGAACCCATCGCCTGAGCGGCCCACAGCGCTTCCTCGGCGAGATCGAGACGGTTCTCGGCTCGCCAGATCGAAGCGGCCTCGAGAGCCTCCTGCCGCGCCGCGGCATCGCCAGCGTGCGCAGCAGCCGGCAGCGCCGTCCACAGGACGAGAGCAGCGAACGCCAATCGAATCATTCGGTCCTCCTCCCGGCCCAGCGCGCCGCCTCCCGCAGCGCATCGAGGCCCACGATGCCCGGGGCTGGCTCGAACGTCACGCTGGGCGCTCCACCATTCATCATCTCGATCAGAGCCACAATTCGCTCCGCCGCGTATCCATCCCCAAAGGGATTCATACGGTATGGGCGCTCCTTGTGCTCGCTCACCGCGCGCTTCGCCACCTCGGCGAGCCCAGAATCCCGGCTGAGATCGAACAGCCGGTTGGCGCCGAGGAACACGGTCTCCATGCGCTCGGTGTTGGGGCGCAGGGTCACGCACGGGATGTCGAGCGAGATCGCTTCTTCTTGGACGCCGCCGGAGTCCGTCAGCAGCACCGTCGCGCCGGCCATCGCCCGGCAAAAGTCGAGGTACCCCATGGGCTCGGCGGGGATGATGTTCGCGGGCCACGCGAGGCCAAACGCCTCGAGGCGCGCCGTCGTCCGCGGGTGCACCGGGAACAAAATGGGCATCTCGACAGCGGCGAGCTCGGCGAGCGCGCGGGCGAACACGACCGGATCATCCACGGTGGCCTGCCGGTGCATGGTGAGCACGGCGTACGGCCCGTCCAGCCCGGGGCCCGGGCGCGCATCGATCATCGGGCGATGGCGCCGCCACGCGTCCACCACGAGGTTCCCCACCGCGGGGCAGCCCACCGGATCGTAGCCTTCGAACGCCGTCAGGAACCATGTCGCGAGTCCCGTCGGGGCGAGGCGCAGAGCAGCGATGGCGTCCACCCGCACGCGATTGACCTCCTCCGGCATGGAGCGATCGAAGCTGCGGATCCCGGCCTCGATGTGCAGCAGCGGCACGCCGAGCGCCTCGGCCGCCAAGGCCGCAGCCAGGGTGGAGTTGGTGTCGCCGTAAGCGAGCACGAGATCCGCCGACAGCTCTGTCAGCGACGTCATCATCGCCTCGGTGAGAGCATCGGCGTCCGAGCTGCCCACATCCAGGAATACGTCCGGCGGGCGCGCATCGAGCTCGTCCAGGAAGACCTGCACCATGCTCGGCGAGTAGTGCTGCCCGGTGAACAAGTACGTGTGTGCACACCGCGCATCGAGTAGCGGAATGAGCGGGGCCAACTTGATCAGCTCCGGCCGGGTGCCAGCCACCGTCACTACGCGCATGATGCTCCCTCTCTCCAGTTGAACCGCTGGACCAGACCATCATGGGGAAGATCTGATGACCGAACGTGACGAGTTGTCTCCGGGACCCCTTCGCGGTGTCCGCGCGCTGGTCTTGGGGGCCGGATTTGGGACCCGCCTCAAGCCTCTGACCGAGTTTGTGCCGAAGCCGGTGGTGCCGATGCTCGGTCGTCCGCTGATCGGCCACCCGCTGATTCACCTGTATGCGGCGGGCTGCCACGAGAGCTGGATCAACGCGCATCACATGGCAGACAAGCTCGCCGCCCGGCTCGACGCCTGGACCCAGCGCCGGTTGCTGCGCATGAGGCTGCACTACTCGGTCGAGGCGCCGGAGATCCTGGGCACGGGAGGGGCCCTCAAGCGCCTCGAGGGCGCGCTCACCGAGCCCGGCGGCCCGTTCCTGCTGCTCAACGGCGACTCGATCCTCGACATGGACCTGCCCGCCCTGTGGGCCGCCCACAAGGAGAGCGAGGGAGCGCTCGCCACGCTGCTCTGCATCCCCCACCGGGACGCCGACGCCTACGGGGCGGTCCGGGTGAGCGCCGATGGCCGGATCCTCGATCTCGCCGGGCTGGCTCGGCCGCCTGGGGTCTCCGATGAGGAGGTGGCGGCGGCCACCCCCACCGTCTTCTGCGGGGTGCATGTGATCGAGCCCGGCGTGCTCGCGGTCCTGCCGCCGGACGGCGTCATGAGCGGCATCGTGCGCGATGCCTACGCGCCCCTCATCAAGGACGGCGGCGACGTGCGCGCCCATGTGCTCCCGACAGGCACGCTGTTCCACGATGTGGGCACCCCGACCCGCTACCTCGATGCCCAGCGAGAGCTGATGTCGGGCGCGACGTTCCTGCCCACGCCCGACGGCGTGGATCCCCACGAGGCGATCTTTCAGGAAGCCGTGTACGCCATGGACGCCACGGGCCGCGAGTTCGGCAGCCCCGACGCCGTCGTCGGCATCGCCGGCGCGATCCTCAAGCCGCCGTTCTTCTTTGGCCCCCGCAACGTCGTGCAGAGCGGGGCGACCATCGGCCCCAACGCGAGCGTCGGCGCCCTCAACACCATCGCCGCCGGCGCGACCGTGGAAGACGCAGCCCTGTGGTCCGAGGTGGACGTAGGCGTCGGCGAGCGCATCAGCGGAGTGCTGGGCGCGAAGCTCGCAGGCGAGCGGGTGCTCGTGGACGGGCGACCGGCCTAAACACTACTTGCGCTCGAGCTCTTCGATGAGGCCTTCAATGGCTTCGTCGACGCCGAGCACGACCTCGCCGAACACCTCGATCTCCTCGTCCACACCGAGTTCCCCCCGGCGCACACGCTCGATCAGGTCGCCGGCCGCGATCACGCCGGCGGCCATGTTCACCATGGCGCGGGTAAAGAGCAGCTCGCGCTGGGTGAAGCCGTGCGCCGCGCGGCGGCTGGTCATCCCGAGGCAGCCGATGGCCACTTCCTTGACGTACAGCGGCACCACCAGGGCCGAGCGCAGATCCACCGACTTGATGAAGTCGAGCACCTCCCGCATGGCGGCGTCGGCGTGCACATCTTCGATCAGGACGAGCTCACCGCCCTCGAGGCAGCGCCGGATCTCGGGGTATCGGCTCAGCTTGATGGCCCGCGATCGCATGTTCGCGTCGTCGTGGCTGGCCACCACGATGACCTCGTCGTTCTTCACGCCGCGCACCGTGATGTTGCAGCGACTGACGGGGATGGTGTTCGCCAGGCGCCGCACGATCACATAGAGCGCGTCCTCCACGGCGAGCGAGCTAGCGATCGCTTCCGACACCTCGATCAGCGTGGCGAGGTCGGACTCGTAGAAGGCGTCGAGCCCCTTGGGTAGGTGCTCGGGGATGCCCTTGGGCCGTGATGGAGCGCTGTCGTCGTCGGTGTCGGTGGGCCCCAGGTACAGCAGGTCGGGCAGGGTCTGCCCCGCGCGCGCCTGGTTGCGAATCTGCACGTGCATCGCGATGCGGCCCAGGAGCTGCTGGGGGACGATCTCCCCGCCCAGCACGTCGTCTGCGCCGGCGTCGAGCCACAGCCCGACTTCGGTGGGGTCGTACTCCTCACAGAGCACGATCACGGCGGCGTGGGTGTCGCGGTCTTCCTGGATCCGGCGAAGGATTGTCTCGGGATCGCGCCCCTTGCCGGACGCTCCCAGGACCACCACGTCTGCGCCGAAGAAGCCGACCTCCTCGGACACGAGGTTCCAGTCCATCGGCTCCTGAAGGCGATACCCCGCCGGCTTCAACACGCCTCTCAGCGTCTTGAGCGCGCCCTTGTCGGACGTAGCGAGGTAGATCTTTCCCATCGTCTCCATCAAGCCGCCGTGTATGCCGCGCCGTGAGATCGGGCGGAGTGCAATGGTACCAGCGTGCATCGGTGGCGTGCGCGCCCCCGGGTTTCGGCCCCGCGACCCCAGCACGGCCACGCTCTATCCTCCCGCCATGCAGTTCGACAAAGACACCCTGAACCACGTGCTCCTGTGGCGAATGCAACAGGAGCGGGATCAGCCCGAGTACTTCGCGGAGGACGGCGAGGGAGGGTTCCGACCGGTGTCGGGCGCCGAGGCGCGGCGCAACAACCTGGCGTTCGCGGCCGCGATGCTGCGCCGTGGGTACGCCCCGGGAACCTGCGTGGCGATCCTGGCTGGCGTGCGCGCTGAGTGGGTGGAGTGCGACTGCGGGAACCTGCTCGCGCGCCTCGTCACCATCGGGATCTACCCCACCTGCACCACCGAGCAGATCGCCTACATCCTCGACCACAGCGAGAGCCGCGTCATGGTCCTCGGCGGGGCCACCGAGATGGAGCACTGCGCGGACGCCCTCGCGCAGAGCCCCAACATCGAGCTGATCGTGACGATGGACGACGATGTCTCCGCCCCCGACGGCGTGACGGCGCCGGTCGTGGCCTTGCGGGAGCTGCTGCTGCAAGGCGACGCGGCGCTGGCCGACGGCGACGCCTGGCTGCTCGATCACGCCGCCGAAGCCGAGCCCGACGACCGCATCACGCTCGTGTACACGTCGGGCACCACCGGCCCGCCGAAGGGCGCGGAGCTCACCCACCGCAACCTGTTCTACGTGACCGACGTGGTCGCGGAGATGATCGGCTTCGAGGAGGGCTGGGTGGGGCTGGTGTACCTGCCGCTTGCCCACATTCTGCAGCGGTACGCCGTCTACCAGGGCATCCGCTTCGGCGGCGCGGGGTTCTACACGTCGCGCATGACCGAGCTCGGCGCGATCCTGCCCATCGCCAAACCCCACGTGCTCGCCGCGGTGCCGCGGGTCCTGGAGAAGATCCATGCGCGCGCGCTGGCGCGGGTCGAGACCATGCCGCCCGCCAAGCAGAAGGGCTTCGCGCGCGCCTTCGCGGTGGCCATGCGGGTGCGCGCCGCGCAGCGTCGGGGGGAGCGCACCGGCGCACTCGACCGCCTCCGCATGTGGCTGTACGACCGGGTGGTGTTCAGCAAGATCCGCGAGCGCCTCGGCGGGAACATCCAGTTCATCGTGTCTGGCGGGGCGCCGCTGGCCCCGGAGCTGTCCGAGTGGTTCGCGGCCGCAGGGCTGCTGGTCATCGAAGGCTACGGGCTCACCGAGACCAGCGCTCCGGCCACCACCAACACGCCGGCGGACTACCGCTTTGGCACCGTGGGCAAGGCCATCCCAGGCACCGACATCCGCATCGCGGCGGACGGCGAGATCGAGATCGCGGGGCCCGGGGTGTTCCGCGCCTACTTCAAGGATCCGGACGGATCGGCTGCGGCGTTCACCGAGGACGGCTTCTTCCGCAGCGGGGACATCGGCGAGCTCGATGCCGACGGGTTCCTGCGCATCACCGACCGCAAGAAGGACCTCATCATCACGGCCGCAGGCAAGAACATCGCGCCGGCGGGCATCGAGAACCTGCTCAAGCAGCATCGGCTGATCGGCCAGGCGATGGTGCACGGAGATCGGCGCAAGTTCCTGTCCTGCCTGCTGACGCTCGACGAGGAGGAGGCCCCGCTGTGGGCAGCGGAGCAGGGACACAGCGACGTCTCCCTGGCCGCCATCGCCACCCGACGGGACGTCATCGCCGACATCGATTCGTGGATGGCGCAGTGCAACGGCGAGGTCGCCCGGTACGAGACCATCAAGAAATGGGAGCTGCTGCCCGTAGCGTTCACGCCGGAGTCCGGCTATCTCACGCCGACGCTCAAGCTCAAGCGCCGCATCATCACGCAGGACTTCGCCTCCCATCTCGATGCCTTCTACGCCGAGCACGACTGACCCCTCGGCCGAATCCGGCCCTTCGCTTCTGTCCCTGAGCCCCGCCCGCGCCGTGTGGAGGGTTGCGTGGCCGATGATCGGCCTCGGACTGCTGCGCACCAGCTACTTCCTCACCGACAGCTACTTCATCAGTCGCCTCGGTGACAGCGCCTTGGAGGCCATCGGCGGCGCTGCGTTCGCGTGGTGGATCATCCACAACGTGTGTGATCTGGCCGGGGTCGGAGCCCACGCACTGGTGGCGCGGCACGAGGGGGCGCGGCGCAGGGACCGCATCCCCGAGACCTTGGTGCAGGGGCTGTGGGTGGCGTTGGCGACCACGGTGGCGCTGGCGTTGCTCGTGCCCGCCGCGGGCAGCTACTTCGACCTGCTCGGCTTCGCGTCCGACAGCCTCGCCCACGCGCTGGGATCCGAGTACGTGCGCGTCAGTTTGCTGGGCGCGGGCACGCTGGCGCTCTATGCGGTGGTGACTGCGGCGTTCCGGGCCCTCGGCCAGACGCAGACCGCCCTGGTCCTCACCGCGATCACCCTCGTGGTCAACCTGGGGCTCGACCCGGCGCTGATCTGGGGCTGGGGGCCTCTGCCAGCCATGGGCATCGGAGGAGCAGCCTGGGCGACCTGCATCGCCAACGGGGTCGGCGCGGCCGTGGGTCTCGTGATCCTGGCGCGACGAGGGATTCGCCTCGCGCCACGGCGGCCGCACTGGGTGAGCGCGGCGCTCATCGCCCGGATCGGCGCCCCGATGACTGCGACGGGCATTGGGTTCTCGTTGGTCTACGTGCTGCTGGGCCGCATCATCAACGACTTCGGCACCTTCCACATGGCCGCCCTCGGCATCGGGCATCGCCTGGAGAGCACCGCGTACATGATCACGGTGGGCTTCAGCGTGGGCGCGGCGACGATGGTGGGGCAGCATCTCGGGGCGGGCTCGGTGGAGCGGGCGAAGGCGTGCGCCCGGGCGGCGGTCCAGATCTGCGCCGCCTTCATGCTCCCGTGCTCGGCCTTGCTGATGGTGGGCGCGCCCTGGTTCTTCGGGGTGTTCACCGAGGACCCCGTCATCGTTCACTCCGGCGTGGTGTATCTGCGCTGGCAGGCGGTGGTGTTCGTGGCGATGGGGATCGAGGTGGTCTACGAGGGCGCGTTCTCCGGCGCCGGCAACACGATGCCCCCGCTGGTGATCTCGGGCGGGCTGACCGCCGCGCGGCTGCCCATGGCCTGGCTGCTCGGCTACACCGCGGGCCTGGGCATCCTCGGCGTGTGGATCGCCATCGCGATCAGCACGGGGCTCAAGGCCGTGGTGCTCTGGTGGTGGTGGCGCAAGGGGCGCTGGGCCACCGCCTTGGAGATCGGGTGAAGCGCTGGCTCCCATGGACCGTGCCTGCGGCAGCCTTCGCCCTGGTCCAGGCGATGGTCCTCGCCCGCATCGCGACGGGCACGCCGATGGCTTCGTACCTGGGCGGGCCCGGGGCCCAGTTCCACAGCCACGCCGACCGTTTGTGGACGTGGAGCACGGTCCAGGAGGCGCTCTGGGGGCAGGGTTCGCTGCTGACTCTGCCGCTCGATGTGGACGGTGACTATCCACCGCTCCTGCATCTGGTGACGAGCGTGCTGGTGGCGCCGTTCGGGCACTCGCTGGGCGCTGCGACGGCCTCGGGGATGCTGTGGGTGGCGTTGCTGGCGGCGGCGCTGGGCATGCTCGGCGCCCGGCTCGGCGGACCGACGGCGGGAGCGGCCGCGGCGACGGGGATCGTTCTGCTGCCGAGCCTGCAGGCGTTCAGCGTGCGGTACTACTACGAGACCCCCATGACGGCGATGCTGTGGCTCGGGATCGCGCTGCTGGTGCTGCACTGGGACGGCTCGCGGCGCAGGGTCGTCGCGGTGGGCGCCGTGCTTGCGCTGGCAGCCCTGACGAAGTGGACGGCCCTGGTGTTCGGCGGCCTCTCCGGGCTCGGGCTGCTGTGGATGGCGCGAGGCGACCGGATCCGCAGGACCCACGTCGTGATCGCAGGCGCGGTCGCCGGCGCCCTGTCCGGTCTCTACGGCTGCATCCCCGTGCTGACCGGGGGGCACTCGTCGTTCCTCGCCATGTTCAACACGTTCGAGGGCGCGCCGCCCATCGTTCTCGCGTCTCTGGATCGATGGTGGTTCTACCCGCTGTGGCTCGTTCGCTCGGTGCTCTCCCCGGCGTTGACCGTTCCTCTGGTCGCGCTGCTCGGGGTGTGGGCTGCCCGGAGCCGCGTCGCCGCGCCGCTCATCATCATCACTGTGGTGGGCCAGTGGCTCTGGCTCGTCGTCTCGGTGCCGATCCTGGATGAGCGCTTCGTCCTGACCCTCGTGCCCGCCCTGGTCCTGGGCGCGGCTCTGGGGTTTGGTGCGCTCGGCGAGACCCCCCGGCGCGTGCTCGGCGCCCTCACTGTCCTCGTGGGCCTGAGCGTGTGCTGGGACGCGCACCTCGGGCGCTCCGGCGGGTTCCCCGACCCCGGGAGCCCCTGGCAGATCCAGCATGTGCGTCAGCTCGGCATGGACAACGCGTGGAACATCGACGGCGCCTGGGCCCGAGGAGACGCGGTGGGCGAGGACTGCTCCGAGCTGCGGGCGGCGCTGTGGGACCTCGTAGAGCGCGACGACATCGCCGTGCTCGGGGTGCCCGAGCAAGCACCCGTGCTGCGCGACCACTACTGGTGGGCGTTCAAGAGCGCGGAGCGGGCCGTCATGAGTCCGCGAGGAGAGGACACGCCAGGGCTGATCCTGGTGAGAGTCGCGGGGGAGCCGGAGGGTGGGGTCGCGCAGCGGATTCTGACTCTGGGCGGTCCACCGCCGGCGCCGCCCGGATGGCGCGGCGTGCAGGAGAGCGAGGTCCTGAGTGCCCCGGACTGCCCCACGGCGCCTGCGGTGCACGTCTGGGAAGAGTCCGCGCCCTGACGGGGTGTCCGGACGTCCGCGGACAGCGACGAGCGGGCGCTTGACGAGCCGTCGTCCGCCGGGTCCGCGGGGGGCGTGGCGCCGGAGACCTCGTGCCTGCAACGGTTTGCGGTCCTACTTCCCGCCCCAGGCCGCGCTTGGCACGCCCTTCGCAATCTCATTGGGCATGAAACCCGCGGCCCTGCCGCCTACCCGGAGACTCTCATGTCCTACGCACCCCAAATCGCCGCCGTTGTCTCGCTCGCCCTTGTCCTCGGTTGTGAAGCCCCCGCCGGCCAGGACGAGGTCTCGTCTCAGGCCTCAGGGTTCACTGTCGCGGACCCCGAGCGGCCCGCGCCCCCCGTACACGGCGTCTTGTTCTCCGGCGACAAGGTCATCGCCGACGCCTCGGTCTGCATCCTCTACAGCGAGGACTGCATCAAGAGCGGCAAGGACGGCAGCTTCAAGCTCGAGGGGCTGCTCGCCGACCAGCCCGAAGCGCTGTTGGTCTTCTCGCCCGACCATGTGCCGCTCATTGTGCCGGTGCAGCTGCGCGCCGATCAGGAAGCGTCGTTCAAGCTCGAGCTGGTGCGAGGCGACGCGTTTGAGCGCACCGAGACTGGCAAGGTGCGCTTCGCCACCCAGCTCATCTCCCGCGAGATGGAGCAGGAGGAGATGGAGGCGCAGTGGACCCTGGAGGGGGGCCACCGGAGCAAGCCGGCGAGCCTCGAGGCCGCCTCGGGGATCACCGCAGAGCTGCGGCCCGACGTCTACGTCGCCCAGTTCCAGTCCAACCCGTCGAGCCACTGCCACATCCGCAATGGGTGGGCCGGGCCCGAGGCCGGTTCGCTGAGCCTGCCGGTCCTGGCCGGTGCCATGACCCACATCGGGCAGGTTTGCCGCCTCGCCAACTGAGGGCCGCGGCAGCGGGGGCGGCGGGGGCGTGGGTCATGGACCTGCGCCCCCGTCGGCCGTTGGCCACTCCACCACCACCCGCAACCCACGGGGCTCGGCGGCCTCGAGGCGCACGCGCCCCCCGAGCTGCTCGATCGTGCGCCGGACCAGCGCCAACCCCATCCCCGTGCCGCGGCCCTCGCCCCCCTGGAGCGTGGTGAACAGCTCCATCACCCGGGCACGGTACCGCTCGGCGACCCCCGGGCCGTCGTCTTCCACGATCAACTCCACCACCTCCCCCACCCGCCTGGTGAGCACCCGCACCGTGCCCTCGGGTCGGTCGTGATGCGCCACCGCGTTCCCCAGCAGGTTGTTGAGCACCCGATGCACCGCAGCGGTCGGCGCGGCGAGGTGCGCCACCTCACAGTTCAGCTCCAGGGCGTAGCCCTCGATGTCCCGCAGATCCCACAGCGCCTGCGTCTCGGCCGCCACATCCACTTCGGCGCGGGGCAGCTGGTCGGCCTCGAGCGTGGCGTACTGCAGCAGCCCGTCCACCAGCTTTGTGAGGTAGTCCGCGCGAGACTCGATCTGCCGCAAGTGCCTCTGCGACTGCTCCGGCAGGGTGTCGCCGACGTCGTCCATGACGAACCCGGCGAGCCGCACGATGCCGCGCAGCGGTCCCTTCAGGTCGTGCGCGGCCCCGTAAGCAAAGGTCGCCAGCTCCTCGTTGCTCCGGGTGAGGCGCCGCATGGTCCCCGTCGTGGTCTCGCTGTCCATCAGTCCTCCAGCGCCGCCTGCACAGCAGACCGCAAGCGTGGCAGCACATCGTGCTCGAACCACGGGTTCTTCCCCATCCACATCCGCACCCGCCAGGCGGGATGAGGGAGCGGGAAGCGCATCGCACCGTATGTGGCGCCCACCCGAACCGTCTCAGTGAGGGTGCGCTCGCGCTCCTTCTTCAGATAGTAGGCCTGGGCGTACATCCCCACGAGCAGGACGAGGCGCAGCGAGGTGGCTGCCTGGATGACTGGCGCGTGCCAGGCCGGGGCGCACTCGGGTCGCGGCGGCGCGTCGCCGGCTCCCTTGCGACCCGGGTAGCAGAAGCCCATCGGCAGCAGCGCGATCTGGTCCGGGTCGTAGAACGTCGCATCGGGGATGCCCATCCACTCGCGTAGGCGGCGGCCCGAGTCGTCGTCCCAGGGGATCCCGCTGGCGTGCACCTTTGTGCCGGGGGCCTGGCCCACGATGAGGATGCGCGACTGGGGCGTCGCGGCGAGGATCGGTCGGGGCCCCAGCGGCAGATCCGCCGCGCAGATCGTGCAGGCCCGCGCCGCGTCCACGATGGGCAGGCTCATCCGGTGGTGTAGGCCAGCGCGCTGCCGCCCCACGCCGCGCGCACCGCCTCGGAGGTGGACTCGGTCACCAGCGCGAGCAGGCTGCCGTTCCTCCCCGCGCCGGTGATCTTCGCGGCCAGCGCACCCGCCGCCAGCGCCGCCGTGACCCCGTCTCGGTCTCGATCGCCCACCACGCCGAGCCGCTCCAGCGCCGCCTGCTGAGCGGTCAGCCCGTCCGCCAGACTCGCAAGATCCCCTCGCTCCCAGGCCGCCCGCGAGGCGCGCGCCACGTCACCCATCTGCGCGACAGTGGCCATCAACCCAGGCTCCGCGGCGAGCCGGCCGCGCAGGGCGCCGACGATCGCGGCGGTCGGCTCGGCGCTCTGACGCGGCAGGAGCACCAGGTGCAGCGGCGCGAGGCCCCGCAGCGGCTCTGGATCCGAGCCCTTGATGAACCACAGGGGGGTCTCCAGCGCGCTGACCGTGTGATCGACCCCCGATGGGTTGCCGTGAAACAAGCACTCGACCGCCTGGGCCGCCGCCAGGACCCGCTCGCTGTCGGGCTGGTCGCCGTGCCACAGCAGCAGCGCCCGCGCCATCGCCACCCCCAGCGCCGCGGACGTGCCCATGCCCGAGCGCAGGCCCCCGGTCCGCACCGCCACCCGAAGGGGCGACGGCACTGGCAGCTCCAGCGTGCTCGCCACCGCACGCAGCGCCGCTGACACGCTCGCCTCCGCGCCATCGGGGGCGCCGGGCTCGAGAGCGATGCTGAGGTTTGCCCCCTCGCCCGCGAGCTCCACGGCCAGGCGAAGCCCGGGCAACGGCACCGCCAGGGCCGGCTCTCCGTAGACCACCGAGTGCTCGCCCAAGAGGATGGCCTTGCCGCACGCCGTCGCGACGGCCGGCCGCGTCCCCGGCGCCGTATCTGGGCGATCAGAGGAGGTGGTCATGGTGGATGCGCGCGCCCGGTCCCGCGCGGTTCTCGAGGATGGAGAGCGTGGGCACGAGCGCTTCGATGCGGGACCGCACCTCGTCCACGTGGGCGCCCTCGCACAGGACGTGCACGTTCGGGCCAGCGTCGAGTGTGAAGTACACCGGCACCCCGTCCTCGTCGCGCCAGGACCGAATGGCGTGCAGGAGCAGCATCGTGGCGGGCTGCATGTACAACGCGGCCGGCTCCCCGCTCATCATGATCCCGTGCATCTCCAGCGCGTCGAGCTCGATGAGCGCGCCCAGGGTGGTCAGATCCCGCGCCGCGATCGCACCCTTGGTCGCGAGCATGCGGGCTGGCAACTGCGCCTGACGGGCGGCCATGAACGGGTGTCGAGTGGCGATCTTGTGCCCCTCGCTGGACGAGATGACCTTCGGCGCCTCGCTCACCAGCACCACCAGATCCCGCAAGTCCCAAAAATCCTGGCCCGCCAGCTGCCGGGCCACGCTGGTCGCGTCGTCCTTGCCGGCGGTCCACTCCACGAAGCCGCCATGGATGGAGCGGGCCGCGCTGCCGCTGCCCCGCCGAGCCCAGCGGGTCATCTCCGTGTCCGAGGGCATGTCCTCATCCATCGCCGCGAACGCCGCCATCGCCAGGGCCGCAAAGCCGGACGCCGACGAAGCGATGCCCGTGCCCGCCGGGAAGGAGTTCATGGACGCCACCCGGGCCGGCATCCGGTAGTAGTCCGCGCGGATGCGATCGAGGAAGCGGGAGATCCGCAACCCCCGGCCATCGAGCACGCGCTCCCCGTCGAGGTAGATCTCGTCCTGGGACAGCGAGCCATCCCAGATGACCGTGGTGGTGGTGATCGCGTCCGACAAGGTCATGGACACCGAGTCGTTGAGCGGCACGTTGTCGGAGAAGTCGCGCTTTCCCCAGTACTTGATGAGCGCGATGTTGGAGCAGGCTGAGGCCGTGCCACGCATTTCGTGGTTCATGAGCCCTCCCGGGGCTGCAGAGGCTCGGCCCGCAGGCCGATGTCGGTGAAGGAGAGTGGAAGCACAGAGAAGCCCACGTCTGCCAGAGCCTGAGTGGCGCCGCCGTCGGAGGCGAGCACGAGCACGCAGTCCCCGCCGCCGGCCCCGCACATGCGGGCGCCCAGCACCGAGGAGTGCGCTTGCAGCTGGGCCATCGGGGCGCGCAGGTCTCCGGGCACCGCGCCGAGCGCGTCGAGCAGGCCGTGTCCTTCGTTGAGCAACGCGCCGAGAGCCGCGTCGGGGCCCGCCAGCGCGCCGACGGCCCGCACCGCGAGGTCGCCGATCTGCGCGTAGATCTCCGAGCCCCGGGGGTGTCGCTGGCGCACTGAGCGCACCATGGGCCCGGTCTTCGCCTTGCGCCCGGTGTAGCCGACGAGCCAATGCCGCGCGGGCACATCGAGGCGCTGGAGCGTCGCAGACCCATCCCCGCCCGCGAGCCCGGGGTCCTGGAACCGCACCACGCCGCCGAGCAGCTGCGTGGCGGCGTCGTAACCGCTGGCGTTTCCCTGAAGGGCGCGCTGCAGCGCGCGAACCTCGCCGAACAGGGCGTGGGCATCCGGGGACTGCCGGAGCAGCGCGCGCACCGCCGCCACCGCAGCGAGCGAGCTCGCCGAGCTGGACCCGAGCCCCCAGGTAGACGGGAACTCCGCGTCGAAGACCAGCGAGAGTCCGCCGAGCGCTGGCGCAGCCTCCACGATCAGCGGCCACAGCAAGGCCAGCGCGGGAGGGGCGACCTCGGGGAGCGGCACCGGCAGCACAATGGGCTGATCGAGGAGCTGCGGAGCCTCGAAGCGCAGCGCCCCGCCGCCCGCCGTGGCCTCGCACCGGATGCGCTTGTCGAAGCACAGCGCGAGCGCGGGATAGCCCTCGAGCACAGCGAACTCGCCGAACAGCATCAGCTTGCCGGGCGCCGAGAACGCGGCCGAGCCGATCACGAGGGCTGGCTGGCCAGCTCGAGGTTCCGCTGGTGCAGCCTCATGTGCCCGCGGTTGATGCCCTCGGTCGACAGCGCGCGCAGGGCCCCGAGGTTCTGGGCCAGGCCCACCGCGGCGAGGATCCGCGCGAGCTCGTTGCCCGTCGTCACCCCCAACAGCCCGAGAGAGAACTTCGCCATGGGGTGCAGCCGCGTGACGCCGCCGACCACGCCGACTTGGACGGGGATCTCGATGCTGCCAAGCAGATCGCCAGTCTCGGGATCGGAGCTCCACGCGGTCAGCGAGCGGTAGCGGCCGTCCCGGGCCGCAAACGCGTGAGCGCCGGCCTCCATCGCCCGCCAGTCGTTGCCCGTGGCGACCACCACGGGGTCGATGCCGTTCATGATTCCCTTGTTGTGCGTCGTCGCCCGGTAGGGGTCGTAGGTCGCAAAGCGACCCGCAGACACGATGCCCGCCACCACCTCTTCGCCGGTGCGGCCGTCAAACGCGAGATCGTCCCGCAGCACCCGGCACTGCGCTCGCACGCGACGACGGTCGGCGAGGTTGCTCAGGATTCGCAGGCCCACCGTGCCGCCGGTCATGGACGCGAGGCGCGGGGCGAGGCTCTCGCACACCCGATTCACGGCGTTGGCGCCCATCGCGTCGCGGCAATCGAGCAGGAAGTGCACCACCAGCACGTCCCCGTCCCCGTGGGTCTCCGATGCAGGGAACGTGCGGGTCTCCACGGCCTGGCAGCCGCCGCCCAGCTTCACCAGGATGGAGTCGCCCTCGTTGGCCTCGTCGATGAGCGACTGCTCGGCGCCCTGCACAGCCTGCACCGCAGCGGTCAGATCGGGCACCTGGGTCAGCTGGACCTGGCCGATCATGTGGTCTTCGAGCAGCTCGGTGACAAAGCCGCCAGCGGCCCGCACGAGCCGCGCCATGTTGCTCGCCGCCGCCACCACCGAGCTCTCCTCCACCGCCATGGGGATGAGGGTTTCGCGTCCATCGATGAGGAAGTTCGCGGCGACGCCGAACGGCAAGGTGAACCCGCCGACCACGTTCTCCACGAACGCATCCAGCAGCTCTTCGTCCACGCCGTCCGTCAGGGCAGCGGCGTCCAGCTCGTGCCCACCGGCCCGGGCGAACTCAAGCACCAACGCGCGCCGCTCCGGCACCGTCAGCCGGTAGAACCCCGCGATCCTGCTCGTGCGCTCGCTCACCGAACCTCCACCGGTCCAACCATGCCCAATGCGGCCACATCCTCGCAGCCGCTGCACACCATGGCGATGCGGACCTCCTCGACGATGCGCTTGCCCAGGGCCACCACTTCGTCGTCTGACACGTCGGCGGCGAGGAAGAACGGCAGCGCCATGCCTGCCACATCGGCCCCCAGGGCCACCGCCTTGGCGACATCGAGGCCGGTGCGCACGCCGCCGGTGCTCATGAGCGGGAACTCGGGGCCCACGGCGTCGCGGACCGACATCAGCGACTCGGCGGTGGGGATGCCCCAGTCCCGGAACGTGGCGCCGATGGCCTGGCGCTGGGGATCGGCGGCCCGGAACCCCTCGATCCAGCCCCACGACGTACCGCCGGTGCCGCCCACGTCGATGGCCGCGGCGCCGAGATCGCGCAGCTGCAAGGCAGTCCCCGCCTGGATCCCGCAGCCCGTCTCCTTGACGATGACCGGCACGTCCACCGCCTCGATGAGGGCCTCCATCTTGCGCGCGAGCCCCGCCCAGTTGCGGTCGCCCTCGGGCTGCACCATCTCCTGGAGCACGTTGAGGTGGATGGCCAAGGCGTCCGCCTGGACCGAGTCCAGCAAGCGACGCACGTCGTCGGTGCCCACGCCGTAGTTGAGCTGCACGGCGCCGATGTTCCCGATGAGCAGGATGTCCGGCGCGACCTCTCGGACCTGGAAGGTGGACGCCAACTCCGGCGCCTCGATCATCGCGCGCTGCGAGCCGAGACCCATGCCCAGGCCGAGCTCTTGCGCCATGCGCGCCAACCGCAGGTTGACGATGCCCGCACGCGCCGACCCGCCGGTCATCCCCGCGATCACCAGGGGCGCCGCCAGGGTCTTGCCCAGGAACGTGGTCTGGAGCGACACCGCGTCGGCGTCCAGCTCGGGCAGGGCCTCATGAGGCAGCCGCCACCGATGCCAGCCGGCCCTCGTGTTCGCTGCCTCGACGTCGTTCTTGGCGACGATGTTGAGGTGCGCGGACTTGCGCAGCGAGCTGATGTGCCCGACCAGACGCTCGCGTCCGGCGCCCAGGAACTCCAGCACCTCCATCTCGAACCGCACCCCATCCACTCCGACAACGCGAGCCCGCGCGGAGACCGACAGCGAGTCCGAGCACACCAGGGTGAGACCCTGCTCTCCGTTGAGCTTGCTGCCCTTGGGCATGTCCACGAGCAGGCGCTCAAGGGACAGGTGCTGGCACAGGCCCATGCGACCGTCGACGCGCACCGGCATGTAGCCGTCGAGCTTGATCATCCGGTCGGTCATCAGATCGGTCCCAGTCCGCCAAACACGATCACCGCGTTCACTGCGGCGCCGGTCAGGAAGATGCCCAGCGGCCACAGCGATCGCCACTGCGAGACCGGCTCGATCCGTCCGCGTCGCACCGTCAGCAGCCCCACCAGGACGAAGACGCACAGCCAAGCGAGCCAGTCGCCGAGCAAGGTGTACAGCGATGGCAGGCGCACCAGCTTGACGTCCTGGACCAGAGCCGTGCGCTCGAACAGCGGGCCCTTGCTCAAGAACACGCCGCGGGCGTCGGCGAACGCGGAGATCCCCGTGGTCGCCGCGCGGGCCGTCGGCACACCGTTCTGCGCCGACTGGAGCACCACCAACATCAAGAACTGGTGCGGGCAGGCGGTGTCGCCGTACCAGGCGTCGTACGACACGTTCACCAGCAGGTTCGCGCCTTCGTTGACCGCCTTGCGCACGTACCGCGAGATGATGGCCTCGTAACAGATCAGGAAGGTGAACTTCACGTCCTGCAGGGCGTCGTAGACGATGATCCCGTCGCCGGGCTGGTAGTTGCCGACCCCCTGGATCTTCTTGAGGAAGGGCAACACCGAGGCGAACGGCATGTACTCGCCGAACGGCAGCAGCACGTTCTTGTCGTAGCGCTGGTCGATGGCGGCGTCGGGCCCGTGGATCCGGAAGGCGGAGTTGAACCACAGCCTGCGCCCGTCATCCCCCTTCTTGTTCGACGAGCCGCCCGTCCAGATCTCCTTGCCCGACTCTCTCACAAGCTCGCCCACCCGCGCGTTGCGCGGCCAGTCGGGGCGCCCCTGGATGGCCCCTTCGGGCATCACAAAGGCGTCGATGTCGGGATGCTTGCCCAACGTGTCCTCGACGAGGCGCATCTGGTCGTTGGTGATGGCGGTCTTGCCCTGGCGCATCAAGGAGCGGCGGGCGAAGACGTCGCGGTTGGACTGGATGGCGGCGAGCTTGACCGACGGGGCGGACTCCTCGGCCGCGTCGATGGCGGCGAGGCGCACCTGGCAGTAGACCAGCGAGAGCCCGACGGCGACGGCGAGGCCGATGGCGGCGGAGCGCACCGCGGGCGACACCAGCGGGACCGCGTGCTCGGTCTTGCGGGCGAGCCAGCCTTCCAGCACGCCAAATCCGACAGCGTTGGCCAACATCACCAGCATGGACACGCCCGCGACGCCGGTGAGAGCGGTGACGAGGAAGATGCTCGGGGTCTGGTACCAGGCGACGCCCTGGAAGTACGGGAAGAGCTGTGGATTGAGGTACTCGCACGCGCAGAACCACGCGGCGATCCCCAGGGGCCACGCCCGGCCGCTCAGGCGTCGCACGAGCCCAAATCCCCAGGCGAAGATGCCGACGTAGAAGCCGAACACGGCGGAGAACGCGAGCAGGATCACCATGGCGACGGGCAGGGGCAGGTTGCTGAACACCGTGATGGTGTCGAGCAGCCAGTAGAAGATCGAGGCCTGCCCGGCGATGCCGCAGAGCCAGCCAAACAGGAGCGCCTTGCGCCCGTCCAGCTGGTTGAAGGCCCAAAACGCGGGGATCCACGACACCGGGTGCAGCCAGATCCAGCTCGCCGGCGCCGAGATCATCGCCTGGGCCACGCCAGAGACGAGCACGGCGAGCACGAGCAGGGCTGGATGGGGGGTCGCGCGCATCGACGCGCGATCTAGCACACCGGGGCGGCCTCCCCATCGCGCGGGGCCTCAACTCAGCGGGCTGGCGCGGCGCCCTCTCGCAGGCCCAGCGCGCGCACCGCCCGCGAGCAGCTCACCACCTGGACCTCCCCGTCAGGCGCGACGCGCACCACGCCGTTGCGCGTCGCGGTGATCAGGCCGCCGTCCGGGCTCGCGATGCCGTCATAGAGCACCGTGCCGAGCGCCGTGACCTGCTCGATGGCTCCACCGTCTGCGGGAACTCGCCACCAGTCGCCCACGGTGTCGTGGTTGGAGTGCGCCTGGGCCGATGGGACCAGCAGGTCCAGCAGCGAGGTGCCGGGATCCTCCTCGGCGCTCCCGGCCAGCACCACGAAGTACAGCCACGCGCCGTCCGCGGAGAAGAAGGGCAAGCCCAGGTCCCACACGTCGTCTTGCCCGACGCGCACCTCGGGGGAGCCGCCGTCCGCGTCCCCCACCCACAAGGAGCGCTGCGCGGTCTCGGGGTTCACCGCCACCCACGCGATGCGGTCGTCCGACGGCGACACCGCTGGCTCGGTGGCGTCGGGGATGACGCCTACGGTCTCGCCGGTCAGCAGATCCCGGTGGCTCAGCATCGAGTCCGCTTCGGTCCCCTCCCCCGTGGCGACAAACCAGGCGCTGGAACCATCTGCGGCATACGCGGGGTAGAACTCCCACGCATCGGAGCCGCCCACGGCCGACATCGAGAGCCCGCCGCCCTCCAACGTGGCGAGCACGCTGCGGTCATAGGACTCCACCGCCTTGCTCGGGGGCGGGGTGTAGGCCAGCAGCAGCTCCTGGCCGTGCACGTCCATCTCATACGCGAACCCGCCCGACGGCACCGAGTACAGGACCTCGCTGGTGCCGCTCGCCAGATCGAGGGCGGACACCACCGGCGGACCGAGCTCCTCCAGCATCGCCAGCGAGCCCTGCAGCCCCGCCAGATCCACGGAGCAGACCCCCGCGCCGCCGGTCACATCGACCGAGACGCGGGGGGCCTCGCAGCCCGCGCTGCTCCCTGCCAACAGAGCGCATGATGTCGCCCACAGCAGCGTGCGCTTCATGGCTGCTCCTTACGCGCCGCCGGGAGGGCCGCCGCCGGGGGGGCCGCCGCCGCCGGTGTCGATGTCCACCTCGCCGCGGTAGCAGGGGACGCTGTAGGGCGCGTCCTCGGTGAAGTGGTAGTGGTAGACGCCATCGGGGAACTCGGGGGTCGCGCCGCTGTGTCCGCTGCACTCGTCAAGATCGGTCGGCGGGTCGCCGCCTTCCCCCTGCGGACCGTAGACCGCGTAGCCGTCGAACAGCACGCCGATGACGACCGAGTGCTCGCCTGCGCTGTCCACCTCGTCGGTGATGCAGTAGGGGATGCCGTGGTAGTGGAAGTCGCTGCCCGACGGGAGCGGGTGGCCGTTGCAGCTGTCGAGGAACGGCACGCCGTCCACGTCGAAGTTGTTGTCCACCGCGACCGAGCTGCCGTCACCTTCGTAGGGGTTGAAGTACACGCCGCCGCTGATGGCCACGCCGATGGTGCCCATGTTGGTGTCGGTGACGGCGTCCGCGAAGACCGGGTTGGTCGGGAACTCGAGGGAGTAGGCGGCCTCGATGACCCCCACCGTGCTGCCGTCGAAGAGGGCGTAGGCCTCCAGCACCGAGTGGTCGGGCACCCCGTCGTCAGCCAAGGTCAGCACGTCGCCATCGAGGGAGACCGTCATGTCGTCCGCCCACAGCGCCGCCGCGAGGGTCTCGCCGTAGTCGGCCTGGGTTCCGGGATCATCGGCCTCGGACGGACAACCCAACAAGGGCAATAGGGTCAAGGGGATCAGCAGGGTTGAACGCATCGCGGTCTCCGGTGGGGACTCCAGCAGCCGCTGGTGTTCCGTGGTGTGTCACTACAGTCGCTCGGGGCGCGCCGCGGAGCTACGGCAGGCCGGTCAGTCTTTGTAAGCGTTCGTGATACACCCTTGCCCGGTGCCGACACCCAAACCCATGCCCTCGATGCCTCCCCCGTGGCCCGGCGTGCAGCTCTACGTGCCGAGCGGCCGGATCTTCATGCGCCGCTCGGGGAACCCAGACGGGCCCAAGCTGCTGCTGCTGCATGGCTGGGCGGTGCACGGCGGCATGTACGAGGGCATCCGCGCACATCTCGAGGAGCACTTCGAGCTGCTGGTGCCTGACCTGCGCGGGCATGGCTACAGCACCACGCCGAAGGGCCGCTGGGAGATCGAGCACTTCGCCGACGATCTGGTGTCGGCGCTCGACCAGCTCGACATCGACGAGGTGCACCTGGGCGGGTACTCCATGGGCGGATTCGTCGCCCTCGCGCTGGCGCAGAAGATCCCCGAGCGTATCTCCCGCATGGCCATCATGTGCTCGGCCGCCCGCCAGGGAGACAACACCCGGCGCAGCCTCGTGCTCGCCCAGGCGGCGTTCTCCGTCTTGCCGCCGTCCACCATGCAGGTCCTGACGAAGCGCTTGCTCGCGGGGCCGGGCGCGCCGGAAGAGTTCGGGCGGGTGCTGCAGTGGCTGCTCGGATACAACACCCGGGCGGGGATCTCGGGCGCGGCGCGGGCCATGCGCAAGGCAGATCTGCGGCCCGGGCTGGCAGGCCTGCACCACCCGACCCTCGTCGTCACCGCCGAGCACGACACCGCGATCTCACGGCGCGCCAGTCGCGAGCTCGTCGAGCTGCTCCCCAATGTGACCCACCGCCACTGGGACGACGCCGGCCACGCGCTCGTCGCGTCCCACGGTGACCAACTCGCCCGAGAGCTCATCGAGTTCTTCGCGGCGCTCGAGACCCCATGAGCACCATCACCGCCCGCGCCCTCACCTGCCCGTTTTGCGCCGCCGCGTTCGACGGCTGGCTCGTGCTCGCGGGGCAGTCCCGAGGCCCCAAGAGCACCGATCTGCGGCGCTTCGACGACAAAGAGGATCCGCTGCCGAAGCAGATCAACGCGTGCCCCGGCTGCGGCTGGGTGGGCGAGGTCAGCGACTTCGAGGAGCTGGCGCCGAAGGCGGACAGCAAGGTGCCGCGCAAGGCGGTGGGGGCCTGGTACAGCCAGGATGACTGGGACGACGCGCACGATCCGCTGCTCATCGACGGGCCGCCCCGTCAGGAGTCCACGATCATCGAGCAGATCGGGCTGCACCTGAGCCCCCGGGCCGCCGATGCGGTGGCGAGCGCGCCGTTTCGCTACGAGCAGCACGCGCAGGTGCAGCGGTGGCGCGGCGAGGGTCCGCTGCGGGAGGGCGACGCGTGGCTTCGGGCGGCGTGGCTGCACGGGGACGCCGGGTCCAGTGACGATGAGCGGCGGTGCCGACAGCGCGCGCTGGGCTCGTACCTGCAGGGCATCGCCGAGCGGCGTTGGTTCAAGCGGCGCGAGGATCTGGTGATCATCGCCTACCTGTGCGGGGAGCTGAACCGCCGCCTGGGCGACGCGGCCGAAGCGCTCAAGTGGTTCGAGCAGTGCGTGGGGTGGAGCTCGGGGCTGCCGCACTTGCAGGAGCTGGTGGAGCTCGCCGAGCGTCAGGGCCGGGAGCCGCGCGACCTGGTCTGAGGTCGCCCGGGTGGGCGCTGCAGTTCAGCGCGCGGCTCCGCTCAAAGCACCTCAGCGAGGAAGTTGGCCATCGCCTGCCAGGACCGCCGATCCGCGCGCTCGCTGTACTTGAGGCCGTAGGGAGCGTAGTCGGCGCCGGGCGTGCTGAACGCGTGGCTCGTGCCGCCGTAAGCGTGGGCCTGCCAGTCGAGTCCCAGCTCCGTCATCTCGTTCGCAAACGCGACCAGCTGCTCGGGCTTCCCCATGGGATCGTCGTAGCCGTGCAAGACCAGCACCGCGGCGGACGGGCTCGCGCCGTCGAACGCTTGCGTGCCCAAGAGTCCATGAACACTCACTACGGCCTTGACCGGCGCCGCGCTGCGAGCCAGATCGAGCACGCACAAGCCGCCAAAGCAGTACCCCACGGCGCCGACCCGGTCAGCGTGCACTTCCGGACGGGCGGCGAGCACCGCGACCGAGGCGTGGGTCCGTCGGCGCAGCAATCCAGCCCGATCCTCTGCCAGCGGAGTCATGAGTGCGCCGGCGGCGTCGTTCTCCGTGGTGCGCACGCCCTTGCCGTAGAGATCCACGGCGAAGGCCGCGTAGCCGAGACCCGCCAGATCCCGGGCGCGCTGGCGCTCGTTCTCGTTCTGCCCGTACCAGTTGTGGAACACCGCAACGCCGGGGAATGGCCCGTCACCGTCGGGCAGCGCGAGGAAGCCCTCGCAGGTCAGGCCATCGACTTCGTACTCGATCACGTGCTCGGGCATCGCTCCTCCATCGGCCGATCGGCCGTCCGTGCCAGGAGCCAAACGATGCCACGGATGCTAACCATCGGGGCATGACGCAGCGCGACCCCCACGATCTCTCCTTTCGCGACTGGATCTCCACCGTGGCCGAGCGCGTGCTCGCCGGTGGGGTCGCAACCCCCGACGAGGCAGCGCGCATGCTGACCGCTGAGGGGGCCGACACCTTCGATCTCTTCGCCGCGGCGAACCGCATCCGCGAGGCGTTTCAGGGCGCGGACATTCATCTGTGCTCCATCGTCAACGCGAAGTCGGGTCGGTGCAGCGAGGACTGTGGGTTCTGCTCCCAGTCCGCCCACTTCTCCAGCCCCATCCCCGAGTACGCGCTCGTCTCCACCGAGGAGGTGGTGCGCCACGCCGAGGCCGCCAAGGCGCGCGGGTCCCAGGCGCTCGGCATCGTCGCCGCGTGGCGAGGACTCAAGCAGGGAAAGCAGCTCGACGAGGTCCTGGAGCGGATCCGGGCGGTGGCCGCAGTGGAGGGCGTCAATGCAGACGCGAGCCTGGGCCTCATTGAGGATCCGGCCATTCCCGCGATGCTCAAGGAGGCGGGGCTCGTCACCTACAACCACAACCTCGAGACGTCGCGCCGGTTCTTCGGTGAGGTCTGCGAGACCCACTCCTACGACGATCGAATCCAGACGCTGCGCATGCTCAAGCAAGCCGGGGTGCACACCTGCAGCGGCGGGATCTTCGGCATGGGAGAGACCCGCGAGGACCGCGTCGAGCTGGCCTTCGAGCTGCGCGAGCTCGACGTGGACGTCATCCCCATGAACTTCCTCAACCCCATGGAGGGCACGCCCATGGCGGACACGCCGCTGCTCCCGCCCATGGAGTGCCTGCGCACGGTGTCGATGTTCCGCTTCGTGAACCCGACCAAGGAGATCATGCTGGCCGGGGGCCGCGAGGTGAACCTGCGGGACCTGCAGCCGTTGATGTTTGTCGCGGGCGCGAGCGCGTCGATGGCGGGGCACTACCTCACCTCCGGCGGACGCGAGACGAGCTCGGACTGGCGGATGATCAAGGACCTCGAAATGGACTACGTGCCGCCGGGTCACAGCCGGCCCGATGGGGAAGAGGATCGGCTCGCCGGAAGGCTTCCCGAGCCCACGGCGGCCAACATTCGTGGCGCCGGAGTCGAGCGCGCACGCAGGCAGAGCTTGCCAGTGCTCTCCGCCCCGGTTAAGTAGCGTCCTCTCACGCGCGCCCTCACTCACGTGCCCGCGCGGATTGGACTCCGACATGACCCACCGCCGCCTGCTCCTCTCCCTCCTCGCGCTCCTCGTCAGCGCATCCTTCGGCCTCGCCGGCTGCGCGGACGACGATGAAGTCATCGACTTCGAGCTGCCTCTCGGCCAGTCGGGGATGGCGATGTCCACCGGCGGCAATGGGCCCCGGGGACTGACGGTCAGCACCACCCGCAACGCGGAGACCGAGGTGTGGGCCGTCACCCGTGACTGGGCCGACACCGACGGCGAGGCCGGCATGGCCTGGGGATCGGGCTCGGGCCTCAACTGGGAGCAGAAGTACTCCGCGTGGGTCCAGTCGATGGATGAGACCCCCATCGGATCGGGCAGCCGCAGCACCTTCATCATCACGTCGCCCTATGGCCGCGAGCTCGCGGTGCCGTACCTCGAGTGCGCCGAGTTGGCGATGACCATGCGGGTGCTGTTCGCGTCCTGGTACGGCCTGCCGTTCTACATGCAGGCCCGCGACGCCGGCGGCGTCGACATCTACGCCGGCCACTTCGGCTTCCGCACCAGCGCCGGCCGCTACAAGAACAGCGCGCGCTACAAGGTCAACTACAACGACTACAGCCACCTGTCCCAGACCGACATCGACAACAGCTGGCCCGTGGACACCAAGCTGCGCGGCCGCAGCATCTACGGCGGTCAGGACGACAACGACTTCCTCGCCGAGGGCGCGAAGTCGGGCCACTACTTCGACGAGCTGCTGCTCAACAAGCGCGTCGGCTACTTCCTGATGAACCTGCTGCCGTTCTTCGGCTCCATCAACATCGCCGACCCCGCCAACGCCTGGGACCCCAAGGCCGAGTCGGTGCGCGCTGGTGATGTGCTGCTCAAGCGCTGGAAGCGCAAGGGCATCGGCCACGTGATGCTGACCAAGAGCGTGGACACCCGCGCCAACGGCAAGAAGACCGCGACGCTGGCGTCGGGCTCCATGCCACGCCGCCAGGCGGTCTGGGAGTCGCCGGCCGCGAGCAAGATGCTCTACACCCACGACGCGACGGGCAGCGGCGAGACGAACTACGACGGCGAGGTCTACTCGGATCTCGGCGGTGGCCTCAAGCGCTGGCCTTCCCCGGTGAACGACGGTGGCCGATGGCGCAACCGCGTACTGCCCGCAGAGCTGAGCGACTTCATCCACCGGGACCGCAAGGACGACATCGCCGCCCGCCCGGTGATCTTCGAAGACCTGCTCGTGACCCCGTCACCCGAGGTGCTGCGCGACGAGCTGCTCGCGGTCATCGAGAGCAAGCGCGAGTGGCTGCGGGACAACCCCAGCTCCTGTTCGGCGCGCTCGGCCCGCGAGGACGCCTGGGATGCGCTGTACGAGGTCATGGAAGAGAAGTTCAACATCAGCCGGGCCGAGACGGACCTGCAGTACCGCGAGCTAGAGGACTACGTGTTCGCCGAGCTGCAGTACGAGACCAGCCGCACCTGCTGCTGGAACAGCAGCACCCGAGCGATGTACGACGCCTCGATGGACTTCAATATCGTGCGGACCTCGGGCGAGGGCGAGTGCACCGCACCGCTGAGCTTCATGATGCGCGACGGGGACTACTCCGACTTCGAGGCTCACGCCGGGACGCTCGGCCTGCCGTTCGTGCAGTGGAGCGCCGATGAGAGCTGCCCCCAGGCGAGCACGGTGGAGACCGACTCCGAGATGGAGCACGCGTGGACGCCCTGGTGCGAGCTCGAGGCGATGCGCGACGGCAACGAGACCAACCCGCCCGCTGGCGCGGACCCGTTTGAGCCCAACGACCGCTGGCAGGAGGCCGCCGTGCTGACGCCGGGCACCTACGAAGGCGCTGGGATCACGGTGAATGACCGCGACTGGTTCCGCATTGACGCCCCCGTGGGCGCGCTGGTGCGCTTCCAGATCGACTTCACCCACAGCGACGGCGACCTCGACGTGGAGATGTACGAGGGCAACACCAAGGTGGACAGCGCGACGAGCACGAACAACCAGGAGACCGTGGACGCGACCTGGAGCGGCGAGAAGCCCTTGTTCGTCAAGGTCTACGGCTACCGGGAGGCCGAGGGCGCGTACACCATCACGGTCACCGCTGAGGGCGGCATCGACCTCGGCGACCCCTGCGACGACAACAACGAGACGATGGAGACGGCGATGGAGCTGGGCGCGGGCACCTGGCCGGGCCTGGCCATCTGCACCAACGATGTGGACTGGTTCCGCATCCCGGCGACCACGGGCAACTTCGTGGCGCGGGTGAACTGGGCGGGGAACGCCGGCCCGTTCGCGGTGACCATGTTCCGCAGCAACGGTGAGGAGACCGGCACGGTCTCGTCGGGCAGCGGCTACGCCGAGATCGAGAGCAGCGCAGGGCTTCGCTTCCTGCAGGTGCGCGGCGTCGCGGCGGCGACTGGCGAGTACACCCTCGTCATCGAGTAGCCCTTACCGGGGATCCAGAACGAGCAAGGGCGCCGCGATGTCACTCGCGGCGCCCTTGCTCGTTCTGGGGGGTCCTTCCCGGACGGGAACTGGCTAGTAGCCGTTGCCCGGGGCAAACACCATCGGGTACTCGACCTGCACGAGGTCGGGGCCGGCGGGGAAGCGGAACTGGCTGACCGCGTGGACGACGCAGCGGGCGACCTGCTCGTTGCCCAGCTGATCATCTGCGACCTTCACGCTGGAGACCGTGCCGTCACGCTCGACGGACCACGCCATCATCAGCTTGCCCTGGAGGTGCGTCTGGCCCTTGAGCGCTCGCTCGTAGCAAGCCCGGACACGCGCCTGCTGCTTCTGGACGCTGCGCTTGATGTCCGCGGCTTCCAGCGCCCCGCCTCGGGATGCCGGCTTGCGGGGCGAGCTGACGCTCGTGACGGACGAAGGGGACCGAGCGGTGTCGGCGATGGAGGCGACCGCGCTGCTGCCCGTCGAGCCTTCGCGGGTCGCGAACGACTTGCGCACCGGCGTGAAAGCATGGTCGAACTCGGTGCCGCCGACACCGGCTCCGCCGCCGAGGGCGCCCATCGCTGCGGGGGTCGGGCCGGCGACGGAGTCCATCACCGACTTCTGCGACGCGGCGCTCTTCTCGATGCTGGCGAGCCAGGCGCCCTTCGGCGCAGCCTCGGTGGCCTTGGCGGCGACCTCGACCGGGGCGGCGGCGACCTTGCCGGTGGACGCGTCAAACGAGGCGAAGCGATCCGACTCGGCGCCGGGCTCCTCCTGCTCGATGGACTCGGCGGAGATCTCAATCTCGCCGAGGTCGATGGGACCAAACACCGAGACGAACTCAGAGCCGACCTCGATGGAGCCGGGCGTCGCGGCGCCGAGGACGACGGCGTCACCGCCGGACGAGCAGGCAGTCAAGGAGAGGACGAGCAGAGCAAAGCCGGAAAGGCCGGCGGTTCGGATGCTGGCGAAACGAGAAACAGACATGAGAGCAACCTCCTGGCGCCGCAACAAAGGGAATGGCGCGCAGGACCCGTATCGACAGGGGGGCGGGCAACCTTGACCAGGCGGGCGCTCAATATCGGGTCCCCGCGCACCGATCACCCGGCCTCGTGACCCGGCTCCCCTGCCCTATTGGCTGGTGATCCAAGGCCGCGCCTTGTCGGCGAGCTCCCGGGCGACCGCCTCGTAGTCCTCGCCGTACCGCACGACCCGATCTGCCAGATCGACCCCTGGCTGAACGAACTCCCAGTGCATGGGCCCCACGGTCGCTGCGAACTGCGCCCGCACCGACTCCTCGCTGCGCCCCCGGGTCACCACATCGCGGGCGACGCGGCGCTCGAGGCGCACCGACTCGGGAACGTCGATGAAGATGGTGTAGTCGAAGAGTGAAGTCAGCGCTGGGAAACTGAAGAGCAGGATCCCCTCCACGAGCACGATGGGCGCGGGGGCGAGTGGCTCGGTCCCGTCGAGGCGCGCATGCGACGCGAAGTCGTAGCGCGGCATGCGTGCGGGACGCCCCGCGAGCAGGTCCCTCAAGTGACTCGCCAACAGCTCGGACTCGAGGGAGTCGGGGTGGTCGTAGTTCACAGCTGCGCGCTGGGCCGCCGGCAGACGCCCGAGATCCCGGTAGTACGCATCGAAGCTAATCACCGTCACCGCGTGTGGAGGCAGCTCCCCGAGAAGCATCGACACCAGCGTGCTCTTGCCCGAACCGCTGCCGCCGCAGACCCCCCAGAGCTGGGGGGGACGGGGGCTCGGGCTCTGCTCAGGGTCGGACATGGCGCGCATGCTTGCACGACGTCTGCTCCCCTTGGACTCGTGGATGCCCGTTGTCGATCGCTCCGCCGCGACCCATCCTGGAATTGGGAGTCGATGACCCTGCCAGTCGGGGCCGCCTCGACTCAATCCCCGTCCGAACGACCCGTTCGGGCCGGGATGCGGTTATCGTGAATTTTACGGGTCCGGGTAGGAATGGTCCTGCGCCGAACCCTCATCACCGTGAAGAGGGAGACAGCATGGATTTCAAAGTGCGAGCGCACTCGATCCAGTTGAGCGGCGAAGACCGCGAGTACGCCGAGAAAAAAATCGGCAAAGCGGTCCAACAGATTCTCGGCTCCGCCGGGAACAGCGTCGATGTTGAGATCAGTAATCTCGACAATGGAAAGGGCGCCCCGCTCTCCCGCGTGAAGGTGAACGTCTACGTTCCGCACGCCAAAGCGATCTCCGTCCACGAGGACAACCCCGACGTGCGAGCCGCCATCGACGTCGCAGCGGACAAGATCTGGCGCGCGGTCAAGCGCGTGAAGCAGAAGCGCCGGGACAGTCGGCACTCCCGTGGCGGTGCCCCCGCCGCGCCGCCGGTCGATCTCGCGGAGCAGACGTTCAGCGGGGAGGAAGACCCCTCGGCGATCTCCGCCGAGCGGCTGCCGATCGCGCCGCTGCCTGGCTAGCATCGGTCTCGGATTGATTGGGGCGGCGGTGCAGGCTTGCGCTGCCGCCCCACTCTGGCCCTAAGGGACTGTCCAGAACAAATGCTCCGGACGGTGGGCGCCGGGGCGCCGCGCTCGCAAGGCCCGAGGAGCGGAGCATGCCGGGGCATGCGACCGACGAGGAACGCCGCGAGAGCGGATGCATCCGGCGGACAACGGGAGGAGTTGTTCTGGCACAGGCCCTAAGGATTCGTCCAGAAATAAAAGGGCGACCCTCTGTTGACGATCGCGATTGCGAGGATCATAACGGTCCGCATGAAACGATCCGAGCGTGAGCAGGTAGAAGCTCTCATCAAGGAACGGTACGACTCCGTCAAGGAGTCGCTGACCGAGCGTGCTCGTCGGCTGTTCGTTGCGGCGGAAGCGAAAGCCGCGGGGTACGGCGGGACGGCCG
>Ga0222662_1000270_pt1 | contig 47382 bp, 45 predicted proteins | sample AntAcemetagen600_FD_179821 | JGI IMG/M metagenome (GOLD analysis project Ga0222662, IMG submission 179821) | Saline water microbial communities from Ace Lake, Antarctica - #600 | ecosystem: Environmental > Aquatic > Non-marine Saline and Alkaline > Saline | place: Antarctica: Ace Lake... | reverse complement strand
CGACGACGACTCCGCCGGCGACGACGACGACGACGACTCCGCAGGCGACGACGACGACTCCGCAGGCGACGACGACGACTCCGCAGGCGACGACGACGACTCTGCGCTCTGAACAGGCGCTAGGATGCGTCGATGAAGGTCTGCCACAAGTGCGCAAGCGAGCTGCCGTTCGAGAGCCGGGTGGGCCGCTCCCACGAGTGCCCGACCTGCCTCGCCCCCGCGCGGTGCTGTAAGAACTGTCAGTTCTACGAGCCCAGCGCCCACAATCAGTGCCGCGAGATCGGGACCGAGCCGGTCCGCGACCGAGAGGCAGCAAACTACTGCGATGCGTTCACCTTCTTCGCCGGCCCCCGTGCGGGGCCTCGCGACGACGCCGACTCTGCCAAGAAGAAGCTCGATAGCCTGTTCAATCTGTGATGCCTCGGGCCGCCGCTGCGGTCCATCCTGCGCTCCCTGTGCAGACACCCTGTCCCCCGGCCCCTGTGGGCCCCGGACCGTCGCCCCCCGGGTCCGACGGTCCTCACCGGAAGAGATCCCATGTCCTCGTTCGACGAAGAAGCCCTCGAGTACCACCGCGCCGGACGCCCCGGAAAGATCACCGTCGAGCCGAGCAAGTCGGTAGCGACGCCGTTCGACCTGTCGTTGGCCTACTCGCCCGGTGTGGCCGCGCCCTGCATGGCGATCTACAAGAACCCCAGCGACGTGTACGAGTACACCGCCAAGGGCAACCTCGTGGCGGTGGTGTCCAACGGCACGGCGGTGCTCGGTCTCGGCAACATCGGCCCCGCGGCCGGCAAGCCGGTGATGGAAGGCAAGGGCGTGCTGTTCAAGCGCTTCGCCGACATCGACGTGTTCGACCTCGAGATCGACGCACCGACGCCCGAGGAGGTCATCGCGGTCGTCAAGGCCCTCGCCCCGACGTTCGGGGGCATCAACCTCGAGGACATCAAGGCGCCTGACTGCTTCCAGATCGAGCGCACCCTGCAGGACATGCTGGACATCCCCGTCTTTCACGACGACCAGCACGGCACCGCCATCATCGCGGCCGCCGCTCTGCTCAACGCCCTGGAGATCACCGAGCGCACGCCCAAGGATGCGGTGGTGGTCGTCTCGGGTGCCGGCGCCGCCGCCATCGCCTGCGCCGAGCTGATCGTCGATCTGGGCGTGCCTCGCGAGCAGATCAAGATGACCGACAGCAAAGGTGTCATCTACAAGGGCCGGCTCAAGGGCATGAACCCCTACAAGGAAGCGTTCGCGTGTGACACCGAGGACCGGACGCTGGCTGAGGCGATGGTCGGCAGCAACGTGTTCATCGGGGTGAGCGTCGCTGGGCTCGTCACCCAGGACATGCTCCGCACCATGGCCCCGAACCCCATCGTCTTCGCCATGGCCAACCCCGACCCCGAGATTCCCTACCCCGATGCGATGGAGGCTCGCCCCGACGTCATCATGGCGACCGGCCGTTCGGACTATCCGAACCAGGTGAACAACGTGCTCGGCTTCCCGTTCATCTTCCGCGGGGCCCTCGACGTGCGGGCCCGCAAGGTGAACTCCGAGATGAAGATCGCCGCGGTGCGCGCCATCGCCCAGCTCGCCAAGGAGGAGGTGCCGGACTCGATCCGAAACGCCTACAACGTGGCGGACATGCGCTTTGGCCGGGAGTACATCATCCCCAAGCCGTTCGACCGGCGCGTCCTCCTGTGGGTGGCCCCCGCCGTGGCCCGCGCGGCGGTCGAGTCGGGCGTGGCGCGCAAGGAGATCACCGACTGGGATGCCTACACCGAGCAGCTGGCGAACTTGCTGGGCCGCACCGAGCAGGTCATCCGACCGATCATCGCCCGGGCCCGCCGGGAGCAGAAGCGCATCGTCTTCCCCGAGGGCAGCCGCCCCAAGATCATCCGCGCCGCGCGCACCCTCGCCGAGCAGGGGATCTGCAAGCCGATCCTGCTCGCCAACCCCCGGGAGGTTGAGTACGCGCTCCTCCAGGACGGGCTGGAGATGCCGGAAGGCGTCGAGGTCATCAACCCCGACGAGTCCGCGAAGCGCGAGGAGTACCGCCAAGCGCTGTGGGAGCTGCGTCAGCGCAAGGGCCTGACGCCGCGCGACGCGTCGGCCGCGCTGCGCAACCGCAACACGTTCGGGATGATGATGGTGCGCCAGGGCGACGCCGACGGCTGCGTCACCGGGCTCTACTACAACTACGCCGAAGCGGTGAAGCCGGCCCTGCAGATCGTCGGGCCCAAGCCCGGCGTGAAGACCATCTCGGGTCTGTACGTGATGGTGCTCAAGAAGCGGCTGCTGTTCTTCGCCGACTGCACCATCAACGTGCGTCCCACCTCCGAGCAGCTCGCGGAGATCGCGGTGAACACGGCCAAGGTCGCGCGCACCTTCGACGTGGAGCCCCGGGTCGCAATGCTGAGCTTCAGCAACTTCGGCTCCACGCGCAACGCCGACAGCCTGCGGGTCGCCGGCGCAGTGGACATCCTTCGCGAGAAGCAGTCGAATGGCGAGATCGACTTCGAGTTCGACGGCGAGATGCAGGCGGACATCGCGTTCGACGCGAAGCTGCGGGAAGAGGTGTTCCCCTTCTCCACGCTGAAGGGCGAGCCGAACGTGCTCGTGTTCCCCGATCTGGAGAGCGGCAACATCGCGTACAAGCTGCTGACCAAGCTCGCGGGCGCCACCGCCATCGGGCCGCTGCTCGTCGGCATGAAGCACCCGGTGAACGTGCTTCAGCTGGGCTCGGATGAGCGCACCATCGAGAGCCTGGCCGCCATCACCGCCGTGGAAGCAGCCCTGGGCACCTACTGAGATCACCGGGCCACGACGCCCGAGTCAGTCGATCGCCACCACCACGCCGTCCACCCGGAGCGCCGCCGCTGCGCGGTGCTCTGGGCGGCTGACCAGGAGCGCCTGGCTGCCGGTGTGCTCGAACTCCTGCACCGTCGCCTCGGCGACGTAGAGCAGCTCGCCGTCGCCGTCGAGCACGTCCACGCTTGCTGTGGGCCCGTGGGGCGGCCGGCGCACCGTCAGATTCCCGGCGAGGCGCACCCCGCGGGCGGAGACGTCCACCACCAGCATCTCCCGAGGCCACCCCGGCGCGGGCAGCAGCGCGGGCTGAGCGTGTACCCAGGCCATGCGGTCCGCGAACGCAGCGAAGGTGTAGTCACTCACCCAGCGAGGGCGGCAGTACCCCATCAAGTCTCCATGGGATTCCGGCACCAGCTCGTCGGTGATCATGTCGTAGCCCTGGCCGCCGAGCAGCCCGCCAGTGTGGGGGTAGTCGGGGTCGGGGCTCGCAGGCTCGCCGCACGGGGTGTGCATCCGGCCGTGGGCGTGGCCGAGCTCGTGCACGAACGTCGCTTCCGAGCTCTCGCCTGGGTAGCCCAGCCCCATGCTGGTGCGCGCCCAGGCAGCGTCGGGGCTGCTCGCCCGCCATGACAGCCCGGCCACGCAGCTGCGGCCGCAGTAGCTGCCGAAGTCGGAGGCGGGCGACACGAGGCCGTAGACATACTCGTGGTCTCGGACTGCGCGCTCTTCGCGCAGGTCGGTCAGCAGCACCAAGGCGTCCGACCAGCCGTCACCGTTCGGTGAGATCGGGGTGCCGAGCTGCACTGGAGCGTCGACCCAGACCGTCGCGTCGGGCGCCGGGCTCATGGCGAGCAGGGCGCTGCGCAGGCCGTCCAGGTGGGCGGACGTGGTGTCGGGGGCACGCTGGGACCCGTCCGCGCGGTAGATCATCGGCACGATGCGCACGGTGATTCCGTCACCGATGTCCAGCGCCGCCAGCGGGTAGGAGCCGCCTCCCGCTGGCCACATGCCGCCTGCGGGGGCCCGCTCGCCGCTATCTTCGCTGGCCTCGATCTCGAACAGCCGAACGTGCAGGGTCGTGTCGCTGGCGATGTGGGCGCCGGGGACCTCAAAGTTCAGGGTGGAGTCGAGGTCGTCGTGGGCAGAGCGCCCGGTGGCGCGGGCCTCGATCACGATCTCACTGGAACCGGCGCTGTCGGTCAGGGTGAGGGCGGCCTGGATCCGGCGGGGCTGGAACTCCGGCAGCGGAGCCACGAACGCCCGAATCAGAGCATCACGCCCGGCGATGATGGGGGCGAGCGACGAGGTCTCGGGGTCCAGCGGGATCTCCACCGCCTGGTAAACGCTCACGCTCTCGATGATGAGATCGGCGGTGAGCACGCGCGGCGCTGGCGGCTCGGGGGCCGGGGGCGGCTCGGGATCCTCGGGTTCCACCGGGTCCTCGGAGTCCACTGGGTCCGGGGGCTCAATGGGATCCACCGGGTCCACCGGATCCGGGCGCTCGACGGGGTCCACCGGGTCCACCGGATCCGTCGGCAACTCGCCGGGATTCGGCGGGTCGCACTGAATCCCCATCAAGGTGAGAGGCGCAAGGATGCACACAAGGAGATGGGATAGCTGTCGAGGGCGCATCGGGGCTCCGGGAACGGGTGGCAACCCTTCCCAGATCGGCGGTGCAGCTCAGGAACTGGAGCGCCGGAGACCACAATGTGCGGTGCCGGGCACCCCAACGGGCCCGCGCCGCAGCCTTGCGCAGGCTCAGTTTCCGCGCATCACCTGGCCCTTGGACATGAACTTCTTCTCGCCGTCCTCACCCACGACGCCGGTGGTGTCCACGACGTCGTTGACCTTCGGCACGAGCTCGAGGATGAACTCCTCGCTCCCCTTCTTGTACTCGAAGTCAGACCGGAGCTGGTAGTAGCCCGGCGCGGTCACCACGACCTGGTAGGACCAGCCACGCAGCAGACCCATCTCGGTGTAGGCCGCAGGCGAGCTGAGCACCTCGATACTCCACAACCCCAGCGGCGTGGAGGTGTCCACCCCGAGCACGTCGGTGTAGATGGTCACGTCCGAGCGCTTGCCCTGGGGCTCTACCGGATAGATCTCGATCATCGCGCCCGCCACGGACTCCTTGCTGGCCTGGTCGATGGCCTTGCCCGTGATGGCATCCCCCTTGCGCTTCTTCGGCGGCTTCTTGCCCGCCAGGGCGACGCCTGGGAGCGCCAGGGCGAGGGTGGTGACGAGGACGGCGAACATCGACTGGCGGCGGCTGAGCTTCATGACCTGGACCTTCTTCCGGCAGGCGCGCGGAGCGCGCGGAGCCTGCATGCACATAGGAGGACCGGAGACTAGTGCGGGCAGGGTCTCAAGAAAAGCGAGGCGAGCCACGAGGCCGCCGAGGAAGCGCGCGGGGTGCTCTACAGTGCGTGCCGCGCCCGACTCCTCGGGCCGCATGCGGAGTGTCGTGACGAAGAAGCTCGCCTGGTTGGTCTACCTCGTAGGCCTGTTGTTCCTGATGAACTGGATGTGGAGCGGCCACCAGGGCCTGAGCTCCTACAAGGTGCACGGCTGGAATTGGTACCACTACTGGATCGGCAGCAAGTACCACCAGGAGCTCGGCTACTTCGACATCTACGAGCAGACCGTGGCCGGCTGGAAGGAGCTGGGCAGCAACCTGGGCAAGGTCACCAGCGCCCGAGACCAGCACACCTACAAGATGACGAAGCTCAAGGACAACCCGCGCTACACCCGAAGCGAGGTGTGGAGCGATGCCCGGTGGGCCGAGTTCAAGGCCGATCTCAAGAAGCTCCGCCCGCGGCAGAACAGCAAGAAGTGGTCTGGCTGCATCAAAGACCGCGGCTACAACGCCTCGCCCGCCTGGAACACGCCAGCGAGCTGGATCACCAACGCTCTCGACGTGGGCAACAAGCAACACCTACGCCTCGCCAAAGCCATCGATCTGATCGGCATCCTCGGCATCGCGCTGCTGCTCCCCTTCGCCTTTGGCCCCACGCGCGCGATCCTCGCGATCGGGCTCGCCCTCGGCGTCGCGAACAACCCCACGCGGTTCCTCGGGTCCTTCGTGCAGTACGACTGGATCGTGCTCGTCTTCGGCTCCGTGACCATGATCCGATGGAGGCGCCATGGGTGGGGCGGGTTCCTGCTCGGCGCCGCCACGATGCTGCGCATCTTCCCCGCGGTGTTTTTCGCGGCGATGGTGGCCCGCGGCGTGCTCGATCTGCTCGTGACTCGCAGGCTGCCGCCCTGGATGCTCCGGCTCAGCGCGGGTTTCGGGCTCGCGCTCGTGCTCGGTTTCGGGCTGGGCGCGATGGGCCCCCGCGGCGTGGACTCGTGGGGCGAGTGGCGCGACAAGATCGCCATCCACACCCACTACCACCAGACCGGCGACGGCCGGGTGGGCCTCAAGCACATCTTCGGCAGCCGGGAGGGCCTGAAGACCACGAAGGTGCCCCGCATCAGCGAGCGGTTCAAGAACCTCGAGAGCAGCAAGCCCGTGCGACTGACGCTCGCCGCGCTGCTCCTCGGCCTGCTCGCGGCGGCGGCCTGGAACCGCGACGAGCTCGACTGCTTTGTGCTCGCGGTGGCTGCGTTCTTCATCCTGACCGTGAGTTCGCGGTACTACTGGAGCGCGCTGGCGTTGCTGCCCTTCCTAGGGATCCGGCGCGGCGACAAGACGTCTCTGTTCCTGGGCTCCGGCATGGCGTTGTTCATGCTGAGCACGTACTACCTGTTCTGTCAGCCGCTGGGACACACCTACATCGCCTGGCGGACCCAGAACTTCTTCATGCTGGGTGCGTTCACGGTAGGCCTCAGTCTGCTGGCGTGGCGCGGCTTCGCCGACCCTTCCTACGACCCATCGAATCCGACCGCCCACGACGCTGAATAGGAGACCCGGTGCTCAAGACCCTCATCAAGCTCCCCCTGAAGGCTGCCTTTCTCCCGCTCAAGCTCGTGCTGCGGGCCTTCGGGATCCTGAGCAAGGACGACGGCGCCCCGAGCACGGGCCCCAGCCGGACGCCACCGTCCCGCTTCGAGGACAAGGTCGAGCCCGGTCCCGAGCCGGACAGCGTTGAGATCCGCGCCCAAGACGTGCTCGCCTCCATGCTCGACACCAACCCCGTGTTCCTCGACGTGCGGGAGATCGCGGAGCTGTCGGCCAGCGGCAAGATCGAGGGCGCGGTGCACATCCCCCTGCGCGACGTCCCCCGCCGCTTCGAGGAGCTCAACGCCGGTGACACCATTGTCGTGTACTGCGCCGCGGGCCGCCGCAGCTTCGAGGCCGCCATGTTCCTGCGGGACAAGGGCTTCTCCGCGACGACCTCGCTGACTGGCGGGCTCCCCGCCTGGACCACGGCTGGCGGCGCGACCGTGCCCGGATAGATAGACTCCGCCCCCGCGGGCCTCCCCCGCGCGTGAGGAGTACCCATGTCCGAACCCACCGTGCACTACGAGACCGATGGCCCCGTCGCCACCCTCACCCTCGATGCGCCCCCGGCCAACTGCTACAGCCACGGGCTGATGCGGTCGCTGGATGAGGCCATCCTGAGGGCCCGATTCGACGACGAGGTCGAGGTCATCGTCATCACCGGCGCCGGCCACCGCTTCTTCTGCGCCGGCGCGGACATCGCGATGCTCAGCTCCGTCACGCCGCGCTTCAAGTACTACTTCTGCCTGCACGCCAACGAGACGCTGTCGCGCCTCGAGCACACCGACAAGCTGGTGATCGCCGCCATCAACGGGCACTGCGTGGGCGGCGGCTTCGAGGTCGCCATGGCCTGTGACCTGCGCGTCGCGCGCAAGGGCGCCGGCACCTGGGGACTGCCCGAGGTGAAGCTCGGCGTGCTGCCAGGCACCGGTGGCACCCAGCGCCTCGCGCGCCTCGTCGGACACCAAAAGGCCCTGCGCTGGATGGTGGAGGGCAAGACCGCGCCGCTCGAGGAGGCCGAGGCCGAGGGCGTGGTGGACCGCATCCTCGATGCGTCGCCCGAGGACTTCTTGGGAGACGTGCTCACCTACGCGAAGTCGCTGTGCACGCCGCGCACCGCGAGCATGGCCGTGGGCCACATCAAGCGCGCCGTGCAGACCGGCGGGGGCCTGCCGCTGGAGCAGGGGCTGGCCCTGGAGCGCGAACTTCAGGCCAAGCTGTTCGCCAGCGACGACGCCACCGAAGGGCTGAACGCCTACGTCGAGAAGCGCAACGCGCGCTTTTCAGGGAGCTGAGATGGCCACGATCTCCACCGCACCGCCCCGCGGGACACGCGACTTCCCGCCCGAGGAGATGCGCCTGCGCACCTGGCTGTTCGAGCACTTCCGCGAGGTCGCTCGTCAGTTTGCGTTCGAGGAGTACGACGCGCCGGTGCTGGAGACCGAAGCGCTCTACATCCGCAAGGCGGGCGAAGAGATCACGGAGCAGCTGTACAACTTCGAGGACAAGGGAGGCCGCCGCGTCGCCCTGCGCCCCGAGATGACGCCCAGCCTCGCCCGCCTCGTGCTGGGCAAAGGCGGCGCGCTGTCGCTGCCCATCCGCTGGTTCAGCATTCCGCAGTGCTGGCGCTACGAGCGCATGACGCGGGGGCGCAAGCGCGAGCACTACCAGTGGAACATGGACATCTTCGGAGTCGCCAGCGTCACCGCCGAGGCGGAGCTGCTGGCTGCGGTCGCGATGTTCTTCACTCGGCTCGGCCTCACCGCCGAGGACGTGGGGATCCGCGTCTCGTCCCGCAAGGTCTTGCACGCGGTGCTGACGGAGAAGCTCGGCGTGCCGGACGAGCACTTCGCGGCCGTCTGCGTCCTGGTGGACAAGCTCGAGAAGCTCCCGCGCGACGCCATCGAGAAGGATCTGGCAGAGCTCGGGCTCGCCGGCTCCCTGGTCGATGAGATCCTCGCCACCCTGTCGCTCCGCACCGTGGCCGAGCTCGCGGACGTGCTCGGCCCGGACCACGAGGTCGTGGCGGAGCTCACCCAGCTCTTCGCGCTAGCCGACGCCTACGGCATCGCCGACTGGCTGCAGTTCGACGCGAGCGTGGTGCGCGGGCTCGCCTACTACACCGGCGTGGTGTTCGAGGCCTTCGACCGAGGCGCCACCCTGCGCGCCATCTGCGGAGGTGGCCGCTACGACCAGCTACTCAGCACCTTTGGCGGCAAGGACGTGCCCGCCTGCGGGTTCGGCTTCGGCGACGTGGTCATCGTGGAGCTGCTCAAGGACAAAGGCTTGCTCCCGGACCTGCCGGCGAGCATCGACGACATGGTCTTCAGCTTCTCCGAGGACCTACGCATGGACGCGATGCGCATCGCGACGCAGCTGCGCGCTGCGGGCCGGAGCGTGGACCTCGTGCTGGAGCCGAAGAAGGCGAAGTGGGCGTTCAAGCACGCCGACCGCAGCGGCGCATCGCGCATGGTGCTCGTCGCCCCGTCCGAGTGGTCGCGGGGCGTCGTCAAAGTGAAGGACCTCGCCACGGGCGAGCAAGTCGAACTCTCTCCCCAGGATCTGACATGAGCAACGCCCCCATCTGGATCTGCGGCCCGTCGCGCTCCCCCATCGGCAAGTTCGGCGGCACCCTGGCGCCGCTGATGCCCGCCGATCTCTCAGTGCCCGTCGCCCAGGCCGCCATGCAGCGCGCCGGCGCGGACCCCTCCATCGTGGAGGAGACCATCTGGGGCCACGGTCGCCAAGCCGGCGGCGGGCCCAACACCGCGCGGCAGGTCGGCATCCGCGCAGGCGTGCCCCAGGAGTCGCCGGCCTACACCATCAACAAGGCGTGTGGCAGCGGGTTGTTCGCCATCGTGAACGCCGCCCGGACCATCAAGCTCGGCGAAGCGAGCGTGATCCTGGCTGGCGGGGTCGAGTCCATGAGCAACACGCCCTACATGCTGCCTCGCGCGCGCTGGGGCTACCGCATGGGCCACGCCGAGGTCACCGACGGCATGTACCGCGACGGGTTCTTTTGCCCCCTGGCCGACCAGCTGATGGGGCTCACCGCAGAGACCCTCGCCGAGCAGTACGACATCTCCCGCGACGAGCAGGACGCGTGGGCCGAGCGCAGCCAGCGACTGGCGGGGGCTGCCCGCGACTCCGGCGCGTTCGCCAACGAGCTCGTGCCCATCGAGGTCCCCGGCCGCAAGGGCTCCGTCACCCTGGACCACGACGAGCACATGCGCCCAGACAGCACCGTGCAGCTCATGAAGAAGCTCAAGCCGGTGTTCAAGGCCGGCGGCGGCGTGCACGCAGGCAACAGCTCTGGCGTCACCGACGGCAGCGCGGCGGTGATCGTGGCGAGCAGCGAGGCGGTGGAGGCCCACGGCTTGACCCCGTTCGCGAAGATCACCGCGTGGCAGTCCGCTGGCGTGGCGCCCGAGGTCATGGGCATCGGCCCGGTCCCGGCGACGCGCAAGCTGCTCGAGCGCACGGGCCTGACCCTGGCCGACATCGATCTCATCGAGCTCAACGAGGCGTTCGCCGCCCAGCTCCTCGCCTGCGATCGCGAGCTGTCCTTGGACCGCGACCGCCTCAACGTGCACGGCGGGGCCATCGCTCTCGGTCACCCCATCGGCGCCACCGGCACCCGGATCGCCGTCACGCTCCTGCACGCCATGGAGCGTCGCGACGTCAAGCGCGGCCTCGCCACGCTCTGTATCTCGGGTGGAATGGGTCTGTCGGTGCTGTTCGAGCGCCCCTGAGCGGCTCGAACCCGGGGTCAGCGGCCTAGCGGCACCGCGTGCTGTCCGACGACCTCGACCACTTCGAACACGTCACGGCACAGTTCGTCGTCGAGCACCGTGGCGGTGAGGCTGACCTGGCAGGACCACATGCACGAGCTCTCGGTGATCGTGTCCTCGACATCGCAAGTGACGGTGTCTCCGACGCTGTCGAGCGACCCCGGCGAGCAGGTGAACTCGGGCGTACACGCCGCGTCGTCGCAGTTGGTCGCGACCTCGATGAAGACGCCGCTGCTCGGCGCGCCCTCGATGCCGGTGGTCTCGAGAGAGATGACGTCCTCTCGCGTCTCCCCCATCGTCATGCCGCCCACGTCCACCACGCCGCCGCTCGTGGCGTGCACGGGATTGAAGACGAGGCAGTCGGGCACCCCGCCACCACCGCCGCCGGGGCATGCGGTGAGGAGGGCGGAGAGGGCGGTCAGGGCTGCGAGACGGTGCATGCTCGGGTGCATACACCCACCCCGGCGCTGGAGGCTACCTCGCAAAAAGGTGCGAGTTGTGTGACCTGGGGTCAGAGTTGGCGGCGCGAACCGCCTCCCCAGACTGCTACGCGTAGTCCTCCATGTAGACACGGCGCTTGGCGTGGCGCAGCTTCTGGAGCGCGCGGATCTCGATCTGGCGGATGCGCTCGCGGGTGAGCCCAAAGTCCTTGCCGATCTTCTCCAGTGAGTAGGTCTCCCCGTAGGCGTCGATGCCGAAGCGCAGTCGAATCACCCGCTCCTCGCGGGGATCCAGCGTCGAGAGCGCCCGGCCCACGCCCCTCTGCAGACCCTTCCACTGCAGGGCATCGCCCGGTAGGGGCGAGTCGCCAGCGATGAAGTCCCCGAGGCGCGCGTCACCGTCTTCGCCCACCGGGCGGTCGATGGACACCGGCTCCCGCATCATGCGCAGCAGCGTGTCGATCTCGTCGATGTCGGTCTCCATCTCCTCGGCGATCTCGGTCCGGGTCGCGTCCCGGCCCAGGGCCTTGCCCAGGCTGCGGATCGTGGCGTTGAGACGGTTCAGGGTCTCGAGCTTGTAGATCGGCACGCGGATGGTGCGGCAGGTGCTCTCGATGGACCGCACGACGGCCTGCCGGATCCACCAGGACGCGTAGGTGCTGAACTTGAAGCCGCGGTGGTACTCGAACTTCTCGACCGCGCGCATCAGCCCGATGTTGCCCTCTTGAATGAGGTCGGACATGGGAACGCCCCGGTAGCTGTACTGCTTTGCGACGCTGACGACGAGCCGGAGGTTCGCCTTGAGCAGCCGGTCCTTCGCCTGGATCTGCTCCTCGGGGGTGCCCTCGAGGCAGAGGCGACCCACTTCGTACTCCTCAGCGCGGGTGAGGAGCGCGTGGTCGCCCATGTTCTTGAGGTACGCGTTGAGTACGCGGGCGTTGCTTTTCGGGCGGAGCTTTCCAGACATGAACTTCATCCTCCGGTCAGGGTGAATGAAGTCGTCGCAAGGGTCGTGCCAGAACGCCTCGCTCGCTCCCCGATCAGTCGGCCGGCGCGAGGTCCGCCAATGCCTCGTAGGGATCCCAGTCCCTCCCGCCGGCCTTGCGGCGCCGCTCCAGGGTCCGCAGCGCCTCGATGAACGCCGGCAGATCGCCGTCGAACCGCGACAGGGCTTCGTCGAACACGTCGCCGCCGGTGTTGTAGATGCGGAACTGCACCAGACGCGCGTTGTTCATCACGCGGCTCTCATCCATCGCGCGGCGGTACCCGTCCAGCGCCCAGGGCAGCCCTCCCCACCGGGCGCGCGCGTCCGCGATCACCTGCTCCTTGCGTGCGAGCACCTCGCCGTGGGGCAGCCCGCTTCGGTAGAGCCCATCCAGCCTCGCGACGAGGTGGTGCATCTCTTCTCGGTACCGCGCGCCATCGCCCAGCCGGTCCTGCCAGACCTGGTAGGCCTCGGGCCGCTCCTCCTTGATGGACTTCATGAAGCGCGCTGCGGCCTCGTCGCCCAGGAAGCCCGCGAGGCTCTCATTGAAGCTGCCGTGCCCGGGGAGCCACACCGTGGCGTGGGCGAGCTCGTGCAAGACGGTGTTGGACAGCTGCTCCTCGTCCCAGGCCAGCATGGAGCGCCACAGCGGGTCCTTGAACCAGCCCAGGGTCGAGTAGGCGCCCGCCGACCGCACGTACGGCTCCCAGCCGAGGCTCGCTAGCAGCTCCGCCTCCGCGTCGGCGTCCTCGCGGCTGAAGAAGCCGATGTAGGGCAGCTCGCCGACGATGGGGTAGTTGTAGTTGTGGGGCGTGAACCGGTCCGAGGCGGTGCCGGAGACGTTCCAGACCACGGTGTCGAAGGTCGGGTTGATGGTCTCGTAGTTCTTCGTCGGCGAGAGGCCGATGGTCTGCTCCCCGAACTCCTTGATCCGGCCCACCAGCTTGAGCCGATCGCGCTCACTCTCGGTGAACTCGACCTCGGCCAGCGCCCGGTCCACCGGCACCCGCCCGGCCATGAGCGTGAGCTGGCCCTTGGCGGCCTGGGCGATGTAGGCGCAGCCCGGGATCAGGAGAAACAGCGGGAGCGTGGCCAGGAGGACAAGCAGAATCCAGCGCTTGCGCGGGCGCGCGGTGCCTATCGGGGGCGGCTTCATCGCTCTTGACGGTATCATCCGCGCCATCTCATGAAACGAGCCCTCACCACTCCCCTGTTTGCCCTGCTCCTCGCGCTGCCTGGCTGCGACTTCTTCGGCGGTCCGCCCGACCCCGCAGAGGACGGCCTGCTCTCTTGCGGCGAGGACCAGCCGCTGGACGCGCTGACGTCCGCCGACGCGCTCTTGATCGACGCGCCCGCTGGCACGGGCCTTCGCATCGTGACCGCCTTTGGCGACGACGCTCTGGCCGCGGTGCTGCGGATCGACGGGGACGACATCGCTGACCACATCGGTGAGTTCTGGGATCCGTCCACAGCAGAGACCGTCCTCACTGGCTCCCTCGACGCGGGCCAGCGTGGCCAGATCGAGCTCTTTGCGCCCGGCGGCGGCGCGATGTCCGGTTCGCTCCGGATGACCTGCAGCGAGCCCGAGATCTGCTGGAACCTCGCGGACGACGACGGGGACGGCCGGTTGGACTGCGCCGATCCCCTGTGCGCCCGGGTCCCCGACTGCGTGGCCGCCCAAGAGCCGCTCGAGACCGAGACGCCGGCGTGCAGCGCAGGATTCGAGCCCTTGCAGCCCCCCGTGCTGCGGGCCATCGACGACCAGACCACCCTGTACGTCACCTCGCCCCTGGGGGCGGGCACCGAGCCTTCGCTGTCATTCTGGGGCGGCGCGGAGTTGCTCATCCCGAGCCTGCCCGCCACTGCGACGGAGGCCACGATGCAGGTGGGCGGAGCGGGAATGCTCTGCGTGGGACTACCGGGGCCGGTCGCGGTGTCTTGCGAGCGGGTGGTCGAGCTCGCCGCCGGCGACGAGGTGACGTTCGGTCCCGACGAAGTCGCGTGGTTCGAGCCGTCGGCCGCCTCCTGGGAGAGCCTGATGATCCGAGTGGACTGCACCCCATGAACGACGGCGAAGCGAGCCTGCTGCAGAACGTCACCGAGTCGGGCGGCCCGGTCGTCGTCGTCATCGGCCTCGCCTCGGTGCTGGCGTTGACGGTGTTCATCGCGCGCCTCATCGCCCTGCGGCGCAGCGCGATCCTCCCCCGCGCCCTGCCCATTCAGGTGCGCGATCTCGTCCTGCGTGAGGAGACGGCCGAGGCGATGACCCTGTGCCGCACAAACGAGTCGCCGCTGGCGCGCCTGCTGCTCGCGGCGCTGCGCCAGGCGGGTCGCCGCCGCGAGGTGGTCAAGGAGGTCGTCGAAGAGGTCGGGCGCCACGAAGCGCAGCTGCTGCATCGCGGCCTGGGCATCCTCGAGCTGGTCGCCATCGTCAGCCCGCTCATGGGTCTGCTCGGCACGGTGTGGGGAATGATCGACGTCTTTCGCGCCATCGAGGTGCACGGCGTCGGCAACGCCGGCGCGCTGGCGGGCGGCATCGGCACCGCGCTGTACACCACGTTCGCGGGCCTGCTGGTGGCCATCCCGGTGCGCATCGCCCACAGCTGGCTGCTCGGCAAGGTGGACGGCCTCGTGATGGACATGGAGGAGACCGCTCTGTCGGTGGTGGATCTGGTCGCCATCGATGAGCGGGAGCAGCCCGACGCCACCACGACGCTGGACTGATGAACTTCTCGTCCCCCCGGCGCCGCTTGCCCCTGGTCCTCGACCTCACGCCGCTCATCGACGTGGTGTTCCTGCTGTTGATCTTCTTCATGGTCACGACCACGTTCGTGCCTGACAGCACTGGCATGCAGGTCGAGCTTCCGCGCAGCTCCAGCCAGGAGGTGATCGCCGACGGCGACGACTTCACCCTGGAGCTCGGAGCGGACGGCAGCGTGCGGCTGAACGAGCGCGCCTTGTCGTCCGCCGAGCTGAGCGCGGAGCTGCGCAAGGCCGCCGCGTCGAACCCGAGCACGCTCATCGTGCTCAAGGCCGACGCCGAGCTGAGCCATGGCCGGGTGGTGGAGGTCATGGATCTCGCTCGTGAGATCGGTCTGACGAGTTTTGCCATAGCCACCGAAGGCGCGGCGCCAAGTACCACTCCGGCGCCGTCTAAACCCGCCCTCCCGAGCTGGCTCAAGAACCCGCTAGGCGGCGACTGAGCGGCGACTAAGCGGCGATTGAGCGACGTGCCGCCAACATTGGCGCGAACTACCTTTCGTCGTGATCTGGTGGCTGCTAGCCTCCGCTACGCTCCATGGATCCCTCCAACTCGCTCCGCTCAGCACTGCCGCTCGTCCTCGTCGCGATCGTGGCGGGGTCGCTCGCTTGGGCGTTCTACGGAGAGCGCGGAGTGCTCGCCAATCGCGCGCTGCAGCACGAGCTGGTCGGGCGCACCGCCGCCGTCGATGAGCGCACGAACACCGTCGCCCGGCTGCGCCTCGAGATCGGCCAGATGAAGACCGATCGGCGCACCCAGGAGCGATGGGTACGCGAAGAGCTGGGCTACGTGAAGCCCGGCGAGATCCTCTACCTCTTCCCCAGCGACCAGGCGACGGACTTCAAGGTCCTGCGGGACCGCACGCTGCGCGAGGCCGAGCTGCCTGGAGGAGACCGATGAGGCAAGAGTCCCAACGCCGACGCGCCCCCGCCACCAATGAGCACCCGGTGGTGGAGTACCTGCTGCTCCTCGCCGTGGCCGGCGCGGTGATGCTCGGCATGGCCGACCCCGCCAAGGCGCAGCTGCCAGCCGCTCGCGCCCTTGGGCTCGCGGTGCTCCCGGCGTTGATCATCGCGCGCAGCTACGCGAACCCGAGCGCAGCGGCGCGACGCGGGCGTCGGGCTCCACTGTGGGTGCCCGCGTTGGCGGTGCTGGCCGCCGTGCTGGTGCAAGCCGGTGGCGGACCGTCGGGCGCGCTGTCGGTGGCGGCGTTCCTGGCCATTGGCGCGGGCTCGCTGCGGGCCGGCGCGAAGCGAGCGCTCCCCTGGGCTCTGCTGACTGTGGGCGCCGTGGGCCTGCCCCTGCTGATGGGCAATGCGGCAGGCACCCTCCTCAGCTTCGCTGCGTGGGGGTTCGGGGTGCTGCTCTGCGGGATGATCCCCGGCTCCGCTCTGGTGGCCGAGCGCTCGGCTCACCAGCGCACCCAAGCACGCCTGCGCTCTCTGGAGGATGAGGCCGGGGGCCTGCGCCGAGAGTCCAGCGAGGTCCTGCCCGTGTTGAGGAACCGGAACCTCGACGACGACGCCCGGGAGCGCGACCTGCGCTCCATCGCCCGAGAGCTCCAGCAGGACATCGAGCGCGCTGCGTCCATGCTCGTCGAGTCCATCGGCGCGGTCACCGCCTCTGTGTATCGGCCCGACGGCGACGACGGGGGGCGGCTCGTGGCCGTCGCATCCGCCGGCGACACCCGCACCCTCGTGCAAGAGGTCGGCACCCGGGATGGGCTGTTCGGCGCGGCCTACAAGGCGAAGGCCCCGGTGTGCCTCAAGGCTCCCCAGACCGATGACCGCCGGGTCGTTCACCGCACCAGCTGCGCCGACGTGGGCTCGGTGCTCGCGCTGCCCCTGACAGACGGGGAGCGGCACTTCGGCGTGATGGTCCTCGACGCTCCCCCCGGGCTCGATCTGGACGGCACCCCGCGCGAGTTCGCCGGCCACCTCGCCGACTTCGTGTCGCGGCTCATCGCCCGGGCCGTGGATCTCTCGGCCATTCGCGAGGGGATGCGCGAGAACCATGCGTTCTACGAGGCGTGCCGCGCGGTGTCCCGTCACGTGCGCATCGAGGACATCGCCGAGGAGGTGGTGAGCAGCGCCGGGCTCTTTGTCGGACTCGACCGGTGCGCGTTTGCGCTGGCCGACGATCTCGGGGCGACCCTACGGGTCGTCGCGCACAACGGATTCGCGACTGCGCCTCCGAGCGCCGCGTTCCCCATCCGCGCCGAGGAGGGGCTGCTGGCTCAAGCCGTGCGCCACCGCACGACCATCGACCGCCCTGACCTGCACAGCACGTCGCGGGCGCCGGTCCTGTTCGGCAAGGCGTCGGGCCCCATTCGCGATCTGTCCAGCCTGCTGGTCCTGCCGGTGTACGCGCCAGGCGGCGACGCCGAGAACGCGCGACCGCCGCTGGGCGCCTTGATGGTCGCCCGCGAGAACGCGCCGGACTTCTCGGCCGAGGACGCCGAGCGACTCGAGGTGCTGCTGCACCAGGCGGGTGCGTCGATCAGCAATGGCCGCATGTTCGCCGAGCACGAGTCCCGCTCCATCACCGACGGCATGACCGGCCTCCCGAACCACCGCCGGTTCCAAGAGGTGATGGACGAGAAGCTGGCCCGCTGCGGCCGCACGGGCAGCAAGTGCAGCCTGCTGCTGATGGACATCGACAAGTTCAAGTCGGTCAATGACACCTACGGTCACCCCATGGGCGACGAGGTCATCCGGCGCCTCGCCAGGGTCCTCGCCGAGGCGGTGCGCGGCGGACAGGACCTCGCGGCGCGCTACGGCGGAGAAGAGTTCGTGGTGGTCTTGGAAGACGCGGACGCGGGCGACGCCGTGGTCCTCGCCGATCGGCTGCGCGAGTCGTTCAAGGATGAGCAGTTCGTGCACATGGAGACCGACGGCGCCCGCCCGATGACGTTCCGCTCCTCCATGAGCGTAGGGATCGCCTGCTACCCGGACGACGCCCAGGGCAAGGCCGAACTCATCGACAAGGCCGATCAGGCGCTGTACCTCAGCAAGCAGCGGGGTCGCGACCGCAGCACCTGCTGGGAGACCCTGCGAGCGAACGCCCCCGGACGTGGCGAAGCCCGCGTCTGAGACCTCCCGGGACTCGCCTCGTGGGCCGGTCTGGCCGCACTTGCGCGGCGCCCTGCTCCTCTTGCACCTGGTCGCCATCACGCTGATGGCGCTCCCCGCTCCAGTGGGGTCGGACCAGCGCAGCAACTACGAGGGCCCCGAGGCCGAAGCTGAGCTGCAGGCTCTGTCCGACGGGCTGGCCCGAGTCGGCCTCGACGTGCCGCCGGACGCCATTGTGGATTGGTCGGTGTCCACGTCCGCCAGGGTGCTCGCCTTGCGCCGCGCCGCCCTGGCTCCCTTTCAGCCGTACTACCGCTGGGCAGGGACGCGGCAGGGCTACCGGATGTTCAGCGCCGTGGCCCTGCGGGGGAACCGGCTCACCGTGGAGGTGGACCGAGGCGACGGCTGGGAGCTGCTCTACCTCGCGCGCAGCGCGCGGCACACGTGGCGCCGCAGCCAGCTCGACCACGAGCTGACGCGCTCGATGCTCGATCGCTACACCCGCAAGCGATATCGCAAGCGCTACGACGCCGTGACCGAGTGGATCGCGCGCCAGGTGGCGGTCGATGTCCCCGACGCCGAGCGCGTGCGCGTCAGCTTTCGGCACGCCCCCATCCAGACCGCAGCCCAGTCCCGGGCCGGCGAGATCCCGCCCACCCTGCAGCGCCGCACCCGAGTGGTGGAGGTCCGGCGATGATCGGCGCGATGTGGGGCCGCTGGGTGGAGGCGACCTCGCGGACCGAGGGCCCCGAGACCATGGCGCTGTTTCGGATCGGCATCGGCCTCACGCTGATGTGGACCGTAGTCACCGCCTGGACCAGCGGCGCGGTCGATCTCGTCTGGACGGACGCGGAGTTCGGCGGATATCGGTCGCTGCACGAGAGCGCGTTGGTGGGCTGGCTGGGCGGAGCGAGCCCAAGGGTGGTCCATGGGCTGCTCGGCGGCTCGCTGCTCGGGGGGGCGCTGGTGGCGGTGGGGCTCGGGGGTCGGGGGAGTGCGTTCTTTGCGCTGCAGGCGTTCATCCCCATCGCCCGCCTCAACTCCCACGCCAACGGCTCGTTCGAGCACCTGCTCACCAACGCGCTGTGGCTGTTGGTCTTGTGCCGCGCGACGGGCGCGTGGTCGGTGGACCAGCGGATCGCTCGGCGTCGGCCGCCAGAGATCGGTGTCTGGGCGCGCTGGCTGGTGCTGGCGCAGGTGATCCTCGTCTACGGGACGACCGGGCTCCAAAAGACGAGTTCCTCGTGGACCCCGCTCGGCGGCTTCAGCGCCATCTATCAGGCGCTGCGGGACCCCGCGTGGCAGCGGGTGGACCTGCCGTGGCTGGGGTGGCTCGCTCCGCTGCTCGCGGTGTCCACCGCGGCGGTGTGGCTTTTCGAGATCGGCTGGCTGCTGCTGCCGCTGCTGCTGTGGTGGCGGGCGACGGATCGCGGGGGACGGCTCGGCGCCTTTGTCCGCACGCACGATCCACGGCCGGCGATCCTGGCCTTCGGGCTCGCGATGCACCTCGGCATCCTCGCCCTGATGCAGGTCGGCGGGTTCAGCGTCCTCACGCTCTGCTTCTACGTCGCCCTGTGGCGGCCCGACGAGATCCGCGGGTGGACTACGGGGCGGCCCAGGTGACCCGAGCCGGGGTGACCGTGGCGATCTCTTTGGAGTCCGGGGTCTCGATCAACACAGACCGCAGCGGCGCCTCGTTCTCCTTCGCCAGCCGCGCGAAGAGCGCCTTGGCGGCGGCGGTCCGGGCGGGCAGGGGCTCCGACACCCACGCGGGCCCCACTCGCACCTTCACGGTGTCGGTGTAGCGCGTCATCGACACCACCGGCAGCTCGCCGATGTCGGCCGGAAGCGAGGTGGTGGGACCAAAGCTCATGAGACTCAGTTGCACCAGTCCAGCGATCACCACGACCGCACCCAACCCGAACAGCAGCTTGCTCCGATCGGGCGCCGGGCCGGACTTCTTCGCCCTGGCGTTCGTCGCCGCGACGTCCTTGGACGCCTGGCGAGCGGCTTGCCCCATCTGCGCGTCGATGCTGGGCCCCTCGGGCTTCGGAGCGGGCTTCGGCAGCGGCGCCTCGGCGACCGGCGTCGGATCGAAGGGCGGGATGGTCTCGGCCTCAGGGGCGAACGAGTCCAGCGCGGACGGGCTATCGGTCACCGCCGCCAGCGACGAATGGCTCAGCGGTGCGTCGGCAGGCTCCTCGTCGTCGACGAGATCCCGGCGCACCAGACTGCGGCGGTACCGCTTGATGTACTTGTATCCAGAACTGCTAGGAGCCGTCTCCGCGAGCAACGCCTCCAGCGTCCGCATCGCCTCGATGTTCTGCACGACTTCGTCAGGCAGCGCGCCCGGCTTGGGTCGATAGAACATCAGCTGGTGCAGGCCGCGCACCGTCACGAGCATGCCCAGGCTGCCCTGACTCGCCGTCGAGAACCGACCGACCTGGGAGAGCAGGTCCACGCCGGGACGAATCATGATGATCTCGCGCAGACCCGCGAACAGCTCGAGCTTCTCCTGGGACCCGAAGCCCAGTCGCCGAATCAGCGCCTCGAGAAACGACTCGCAGGGGCGCTCCTGGGCCCACTGCAGGAGTCCCGGCGCGTACTCCCGCCACTCCTCGGGCGGTGGCAACACGACACCCCGAAACGGAACAAGGGTGCGGGTCTCGGACTCTTCGCGGTCACTCATCCAGCGCTACCCGAGCACATCCGCGATCTGTTGGGCGGTGAGGCCGAGCTTTTGGCCCACGGACTCCGCCTGGCCTCGGTAGTGCTCGACGCCAGCGAGCGAGCTCAGCAGGAACTTCTTGGCGTTGACCTCGAGCTCCGCGCGCTTCTCCGGCGCGACCCCGAGCTTCTCGCAGACGCCGTCGATGAACGTGACCTCCCGGGAGCTGACGCGACCGTCCACCAGCGCGAGGAGCAGCAGGGTGCCGACGAACACCTGCTTCTGGTCCGCGCCCCGCAGCGGGCTCGCGTCCGCGTCGAAGTCGTCGGTGGCTGTCGAGCCGATGCCGAGCTCGGTCTCGTACTGCTCGACCATGGCGAGCTCCGCCGCGGAGAGCCCGTCGCACGCGGCGAGGGCACGCATGCCCTGGGCGATCCAGGCGGCTTCGGTTTCATTGATGTCAGCGTCGGGAAAGAGATCACGCATCGGGTGCGGCTCCCATTGCAGGGTGAGGAAGGGCGTCTATCGTAACGACCGATGCTCCGCACTGCACCCATGCTGCTCGCCATCCTCTTGCTCGCCTCCGCCTGCGGGGACGGCGTGGACCACTACGCAGCGGCGGTGGCCATCGAGCGCGAACTCCTGCGCGAGACCCCTGAGGTGGACTACGAGCACCACAGATATGTGCTCGTGCTGCGCGAGCTCAACCGGGTGCCCTTGCGGGACGGCAAGCGAGATGAGGCCGACGCGATGGCCCAGCGCATCATGGACGGCCGCCGCATCGCGCTGACCGAGTCGATGCCCCAGGTGGACCACTTGCCGAGCCGCCTCGCCGGCAAGGAGAAGCCCAGACCCGTCCGCCCCTACTCCGCCGCAGCCGCCCCAACCCAGGTGTCGGCGCCCACCGCCCGCGCCGAGGTGGCTGACCTGGACATCACGCTCTACTCGACGTCGTGGTGTGGCTACTGCCGCAAGGCTCGAGCCTGGTTCACCCAAGAAGGGATCCCGTTCGTCGAGAAGGACATCGAGAAGGACCCCGACGGCGCCGCGGAGTACCGAGCCAAAGCGAACGGATACGGAGGCGTTCCGCTGATCGACGTGAACGGCACGGCGGTGCGAGGGTTCGACCAGCGCGCCATCGAGACGCTCATCGCGCGCGCCGGCGAGTGACCTACTTCGCCGGCGCCTCAGCGGGCTCGTCGTCCGGTGACGGCGGCTTCTTGCCCCACAAGCGCGCCGTGATCACGCCGACTTCGTAGAGCACGATGAGGGGCAGCGCGAGCCCGATCTGGGTGATCGGATCGGGCGGGGTGAGCATCGCGGACACCACGAAGATGAGGATGACGGCGTACTTGCGAAACGCCGCCAGCCCCGCGGCGTTCACGATCCCCGCGCGGGCGAGGAAGAAGATGGCCAGCGGCATCTCAAACACGCTGCCGAACGCGAGCAGCAGGCGGGTGGTGTCCGAGAGGTAGGCCGCGACCGAGATCTTCGACTCGATGCCCTCGCCGGAGAAGCTGAACAGGAACTCCATGGCGAGCGGCAGGATGAAGAGGTAGCCGAAGCTCGCCCCCGTCGTGAAGAAGACCGTCGAGAACAGGACGAACGGGATGACCATGCGCCGCTCGGAGCGGTACAGCCCCGGCGCCACGAACGACCACCCTTGGTAGAACAGCACCGGCAAGGCGAGAAAGACCGCCGCGAACAGCGACATCTTCAGCTCGGTCACGAACAGCTCCAGCGGGGTGTAGGAGCTGAACGAGCTGCCGGCGGGGAAGTACGGCTCGGCGGGGGCTCGCAGGAACGTGCTGATGTTCTCGCCGAACGGAAGCATCACCGAGAACGCGACGAGCATCGCCAACAGCGAGCGAATCAGCCGGGTGCGGAGCTCCCACAGGTGCTCCAGGAGCGTCATGCGGTACTCCTCGACCTCCTTCTTCTCGGGATTGACCGGCTCGGCCTCCGCGTGCTCGCTCACAGAGTGTCCTCTTCGGCGGGGAGAGGGTCGGCGGCCTTGACCGGACCGATGTCGGTGCCCGGCAGCTCTCCGTCGGCTTCTCCAGTGCCCTTGAGCGCTGCTTCGCGCTCCATCCGCGCCGCCGACTGCCGCTCGCGGTACTCGGCGAGGCGCCGGTCTCGCTCCTCGTCGCGGATCTCGGTGTCCAGCGTGCGCTTCAGCTCGTCCGTGGTGCGGCGGATCTGCCCTACGAACTTTCCGACCTGCCGCGCGACGTCGGGCAGCTTCTCGGGCCCGAGGAAGACGAGCGCGAGCGCAAGGATGAGCATGATTTCGAGGGGGCCGAGGGAGAGCACGCAGCGAGTATGGCGACGGTGCTCGACCCCAGCAAGGCGGCTGCACACCCTGAGGACCTCTTGTAGGTTGGCGGCCGACGGGCGCTCATCGCCTCGAAAGGACGCGCTCCCTATGTGCAGGATCTTCGCCTTCCGCAGCCGCGTAGACCTCAAGGTCCAGCGCAGCCTCGTGAAGGCCGAGAACGCCTTGCAGCTCCAGTCTCGCAAGCACCCCCACGGCTGGGGCATCGCGTACTACCTGACCGGCGAGACGAGCCCGCACCTGATCAAGTCGATGGAGTCGGCGTTCGACGACGACCGCTTCGCCCGCGTCAGCACGTTTCTGACCTCCCATGCGGTCATCGCGCACGTGCGCAAGGCCACGGTCGGGGAGCTCAGCCCACGCAACACTCACCCGTTCGCGTGGAACGGCTGGACCTTTTGCCACAACGGCACGATCTTCGGGTTCGACGCGATCCGTCCCCTGCTGCTCGGCAAGGTGCACCCGCGCTTTCACGCCTCCATCCAAGGCACGACCGACAGCGAGCTGTTCTTCTATCTGGTGCTGAGCGAGCTCGAGCGGGCGGGATACGACGTGGACGCGCCGGGCGGGGTCGTGCCGGACGATCTGTGGCAGCGATTCGGGGCCCTGCTCGCGTGGATTCGCGACCTGTCCCACGAGACCGGAGACGACGAGCGCGAGTCGATGATGAACTTCGTGCTGACCAACGGCAGCGTGCTGTTCGCGACCCGCTTCAACGGCGGTCTGTCGTTCTCCACCCAGAAGGTGCGCTGCGCGGACGTGGACATCTGCCCGGTGCGCGACAAGATCTGCTTCGGCCCGCGCCCCATCGGCGTCAGCCACACGCACCTGCTGCTCGCCTCGGACCCCACCAGCAAAGACGACGTCTGGGAGCAGATCCCCAACCGCGGCATGCTGGTCCTCCACGATGACTTCAAGCTGACGATCAAGCCTCTTGAAGGCGTGCAGGGTGGTCCCGCGTGGTTCGCGTAACCGCCGCCCACTCGATCTGGTTCTTCGCGTTCGGCTACTTCGCTTGCTACGTGCCGTACTCCAGCCTGACCAAGGTCATGAGTCGAGGCCTGCTGGAGGGCCTCGCGCCCATCGCCGGCGCCACGCTGCTGCCGCTGGCCACTGCCGCCTCGTTGCTCGTGATGGTGGCGTTTCTGTCGGTCATGCGCTGGTGGGGATACGCCACGCAGAGGCAGGTGCTGGGGCGCTCGCTGCCCGTGCCGACCCGCTGGACCGCGCTGTCCGGCCTCTGCACGGCGGCCATCCTGACCACGACCACGCTCGCGTACACGTTCGAGGGCGTCTCGATCTTGTTCGTGATGCTGCTCATGCGTGGCGGCGTGCTCATCCTCGCGCCCATCGTCGATGCGATGACCGGTCGCAGGTCGCGGTGGTTCACCTGGATCGGGCTAGGCTGCGCCATGGCCGCGCTCATCGTGGCCTTCGCCGAGGACCGCGGGTTCGCGCTGAGCCTGGCCTGCGGGATCGACATCGCCATCTACCTGCTCGCCTACCTGATCCGCTTGCGCTTCATGAGCCGACTGGCCAAGTCCGCCGATCCCGACGTCACGCGTCGCTACTTCGTCGAGGAGCAGCTCGTCGCGGTGCCGTTGACCCTGGTCCTGCTCGGCGTGGCGGCGCTCATCGGCACCGGGGACTTCCTGGGCTCCATCCGGGACGGGTTCGTCGCCCTGCCCGCTGCGGCGGTCCCGCTGACCATCCTCATCGGCGTGCTTTCCCAGGGCACGGGGATCTTCGGCACGCTCATCTACCTCGACAAGCGCGAGAACACCTTCTCGGTCCCCGTGAACCGGTCCAGCTCGATCCTCGCCGGCGTGGTGGCCTCGTTCGGGCTCGCAGCGCTCTTCGGCACCGCGGCGCCGTCGGGCTGGCAGCTCGGCGCCGCCGCCCTGGTGATCGGCGCCATCGTCGCGCTGAGCCTCGGTCCCATGATCGACGCGCGCCGACAAGCGAGCTGAGCAGCGCCGAGCCGCAACCGCTGGCGTAGGCTGGGTCCATGAGCCAGCCCCCCTCCCCCGCCGCATCGCCGGATGTCTTCCCGGCCACCAGCTCAGAGACCTGGAGTGACCTCGTCACCCGGGAGCTCAAGGGCGCCTCTCCCGAGAGCCTGTTCGCCCGGACCCGTGAGGGGTATCGGCTGCAGCCGGTGTATCGAGCCGAAGACCTGCCCGGCGGGATCGCCCAAGCGCCCGGCGTGGCGCCGTTCCTGCGCGGTCCCCTGCCGGTCACGGACCTGCCCGACGCAGTCACCCACGTGGTCCTGCAGCGCCACATGGACGACGATCTGCGCGAGCTCGCTGCGGCGGTCGCCGAGGACGTCGCGGGCGGGGTCACCGGGCTCTGGCTCGACCTGCGCGCATCGGGGATGAGCACGCCCGCCGATCTGGACGCCGTGCTCGGAGACGTGGACGTGCGGAGCCTGCGGCGACTCGCGCTCGATGGCGGCACCGACGGCGCCGAGCGGCTCCAGCTCGGCCGTGACTGGCTCGCCGCGCAGAGCATCGAGTGCGCCGAGGTGGCCTTGTCCCTGCGCCTCGATCCCCTCGGCACCCTCGCCCGCGACGGGGTCCTGCCCGGCTCCCTGGACGACGCCTGGGACAACCTCGCCACCGTGACGCGCGCGTGCCTGAGGGACCTGCCAGCGGCGCTGCCCATCACGCTGACCGCCGCCCCCATCCACGACGCGGGAGGCTCCCTGCTGCACTCGATCGGCTGGCTGCTCGCCAACGGCGCCGAGGTCTTGAGGGCGCTCGAGGCTCGTGGTCTCTCGCCAGCGACCGTGGCGCCCCGCATCGAGCTGCACCTGCCCCTGGGCCGAGACGTGTTCTCGGGCATCGCCGCCGTGCGAGCCCTGCGCCTCGCCTGGACAAAGCTGCTGCGGTCCTGCGGTCTGAGCTCCCCTCCCCCCGCGCGCATCCACGCGGACTGCTCCTCGACCGCGGCCATGACCCGGGACCCCTGGGTGAACGCCCTGCGCACCAGCGGCCAGGTCTTCGCTGGCGTGGTGGGCGGCGCGGACGCCATCACGGCGGCGCCGTGGGACGCACCCCTGGGCATCCCCGACACCCACGCCCGCCGGCTGGCGCGCAACACTCACTTCGTGCTCGGTGAAGAGGCCCACATCGGCCGCATCGTGGACCCCGCAGGCGGCAGCTTTCACGTCGAGGACCTGACCGCCGAGCTGGCCCGGGCTGGCTGGGCGGCGCTGCGCTCCATCGACGCCCAGGGCGGCGCGGCGGCGGCGCTGTGTTCAGGCTGGATCGCCGAGCGGCTCAGCAGCGTGTGGGACGAGCGGGCCGAGCAGATCGCTGGCAAGCGCGAGCGCATCACCGGGGTGTCCGCCTTCCCCAATCCCAACGAACAGATCCCCGAGCGCCGAGCCAGACCCACCGTCGACCTCTCCTCGCTGAGCGGGCTGCGCATCCAAGCGCTCCCCACGCGCAACGACAGCGAGCCCTGGACCGGAGCCGCCCGATGAGCATCCCCACATCCTTCGCGGACACTCCCTGGGCCCCGCCCGCCTCCACGCCCGGCGGCCCCAGCGACCTCGCCACCGACACTCCGCTGGGCATCCCCCGCAAGGCGCTGTACACGGCTGAGGATCTCGCGGGCATTCCCCAGACCGACGGCGCGCCGGGCTTCCCGCCCTACACCCGCGGGCCCTACAGCACGATGTACGTGCGACGCCCCTGGACGGTGCGCCAGTACGCCGGCTTCTCCACCGCCGAGGAGTCCAACGCGTTCTACCGGCGCAACCTCGCCGCCGGCCAGAAGGGCCTGTCCATCGCCTTCGATCTGGCGACCCACCGCGGGTACGACAGCGATCATCCGCGCGTGGTCGGGGACGTGGGCATGGCCGGCGTCGCCATCGACTCCATCGAGGACATGCGGGCGCTGTTCGACGGCATCCCCCTCGACACGATGTCGGTGTCCATGACGATGAACGGGGCGGTGCTGCCGATCATGGCGCTGTACATCGTGGCCGCCGAGGAGCAGGGCGTGCCGCTGAGCAAGCTCGGGGGGACGATCCAGAACGACGTCCTCAAAGAGTTCATGGTCCGCAACACCTACATCTATCCGCCGGCGCCGAGCATGCGGATCATCGCGGACATCTTCCGGTTCACGTCCGCACAGATGCCGCGCTTCAACAGCATCAGCATCAGCGGCTACCACATGCAGGAAGCCGGAGCGACGCCGGACCTCGAGCTCGCTTACACCCTGGCGGACGGCCTCGAGTACGTGCGCACCGGGCTCGCGACCGGCATGGACATCGACGCGTTCGCGCCGCGGCTGTCGTTCTTTTTCGCCGTGGGCATGGACTTCTTCATGGAGGTGGCGAAGCTGCGGGCGGCCCGGATGCTGTGGGCCCGGCTCATCCAGCCGTTCGCTCCAAAGAACGCGAAGTCGCTCAAGCTGCGCACCCACTGCCAGACCAGCGGCTGGTCCCTGACCGCCCAGGACGTGTGGAACAACGTGGTGCGCACCCATGTGGAGGCGATGGCGGCGACCCAGGGCGGCACCCAGTCCTTGCACACCAACTCGCTGGACGAGGCGCTGGCGTTGCCCACGGACTTCTCGGCCCGTATCGCGCGCAACACCCAGCTTCAGCTTCAGCAGGAGTCCGGCACCACCAAGGTCGCCGATCCGTGGGGCGGCAGCTACGCCATCGAGCGCCTCACCTGGGACATCGCCGAGCGGGCCCTGGCGCACATCAGCGAGGTCGAGGAGCTGGGCGGCATGGTCAAGGCGATCGAAGCCGGCGTACCGAAGCTGCGCATCGAAGAGGCCGCGGCCCGGGCCCAGGCCCGCATCGACAGCGGGCGCCAGACGATCGTCGGCATCAACAAGTACCGGGTGGACGTGCAGGACGACATCCCCGTGCTGTCCGTGGACAACGCTGCGGTGCGGGCCGCCCAGCTGGCGCGCCTGGCAAAGCTCAAGGCGTCCCGGGACTCGGGCGAGGTCGCGCGCACCCTGGGAGCCCTGACCCGCTGCGCCCAGACCGGCGAGGGCAACCTGCTTGCCTGCTCGGTGGACGCAGCCCGGGCGGGGGCCACGGTGGGCGAGATGAGCGACGCCCTCGAGGTGGCCTTTGGGCGACACCAGGCGGTGATCCGCAACGTCGGTGGCGTCTACAGTGGCGAGGTGGGTGAAGACAACGAGGCCATCGAGACCGTGCGCGCTGCGGTGCGGGCGTTCGCAGAGGACGAGGGCCGGCGCCCGCGCATCCTGGTCGCGAAGATGGGCCAGGACGGCCACGACCGCGGCCAAAAGGTCATCGCGACTTCATTCGCGGACCTGGGCTTCGACGTGGACGTGGGCCCCCTGTTCCAGACGCCGGAGGAGACCGCCCGCCAGGCCGCCGAGAACGACGTGCACGTGGTGGGGGTGAGCAGCCTCGCGGCGGGCCACCTGACGCTCGTGCCAGCGTTGCGCGCGGCACTCAAGGAGCAAGGCCGCCCCGACATTCTGGTGGTGGTGGGCGGCGTGATCCCGCCTCAGGACTACCCGGCGCTCGTCGAAGCAGGCGCGGCCGCGATCTTCGGGCCGGGCACGGTGATCAGCGACGCGGCGCTGGAGCTGCTGGAGACGCTGCGGGCCTAGGTGCTGAGCTGCCCGCGGATGGTGCGCACCACGGACCGGAAGTTCTTCGCGATCTGGGCGCCGATCGCCCGCTGAAACGGGTAGGCGATGCTCGCCTGGCCGTGGGCGAGCATATTGAACGCAGACCGACTCAGGAACGCAGCTTCTCCGGGGGTCGTGGCAATGCAGGACGCCGCCCGCGGGCGGCCATCGACCATCGCCAGCACGCCGAACAGGGCGCCGGTCTCGAGCGTGCCGAGGTCCTCGATCGCCCCTTTGTGCACGAGCTCGACCTTGAGGGTGCCGGACAGGAGGAAGTAGGCGCCGTCGCCTTTGTCGCCCTGCTCGATGAGCACATCGCCCGGAGAAAAGGAGCGCAGCTCCAGCGCCATCACCAGGGCCCGCCGATCGGCGACCGAGAGCGAGATGAAGTTCGGCAGACTGGAGATGAAGGTCTCGAGGCGCTGGGTATCGGAGTTCATGCCGCCCTCCCGAAGAGCGCGCGCAGCCTGGACAGGAAGCCGTTCTCATCGTCTTCGTCGAGATCGACGTTGCCCTCGATGGAGCGAATGCGCTCCGAGATCACCCTCGTGATGCCCTGGAGCAGGGTGCTCGCGACCTCGGGATGGTCTCGCCACAAGCGCTCCAAGGCGTCTGCGCTGAGCACGTGCAGCAGCGTCGTCTTGACCGCCCGCACCGTCGCGGTGGCGTTGCCGGGCGACAACAGCCCCACTTCGCCCACCACATCGCCGGGGTCGAGCGTCTTGACCTGCACCCCGTCCACTTCCACCACCAGCGCGCCCCACTCCACAAACAGCATGCTGTCATGGGGCTCGCCCTGCACGATGGGCGTCTCATCGGGCTCGATGGAGCGGTCCTCCAGCGCGTCGAGGAGCGCGGCGACATCGAGGTCACCCAGGTGGTCGAGGAGGTCCGCAAAGCGGCGTTCGAATTTGGCGAGGGGAGTGCTCATGGGACGCGCAGCCTAACATCGGAGACGCGGCGGTTGGCACCGCACAAACCAAGGAGCGGTGAGCGCTCGAGCACCGAGAGGAGAGCACGTGGGGAAGCTGTATCGACCTGGAGGGCCGGCCCAGGGGGAGGAATGCGCTGTGCGCCTCACCCGGTTCGCGGTGGAGATGACCGCGCCGGACGGCGAGATCATCACGATGCGATTCGAGGGGCTGGCCGGGAAGCTCGCGGGATACGAGGACGCCTACGTGGTGCTGTCCGCGCCGACCGAGGGCGGCAGCCTCGATCTGTGGGTGCGACGCGAGTTCATGGGCGAGCTGGCGGAGTACGAGCCATCGTTCTCACCGGACTTCCGCCTGACCTTCGCCCGGCTGCGCAGCAAGCAGCGGACCGGCAGCGTTCTGCGCTTCCTGTCGCCGGTGGTCGCGCTGCTCGCGGTGATCGGGCTGGCCTGGTTCGTCTTTGGAGGCGGCCTCGCCAGCATCGTGGTCGCCGGGATCCCCGTGTCCGTCGAGGAGGCGATCGGCGCGGCGGGCCTCGATGAGCTGACCGCGTCCGAGACCCCGTGCGCCTCACCCGAGGTGGTGGGCGCGGTGCAGGACGTCCTGAGCGAGCTCGTCGCCCAGCGCAAGGGCAGCGGCTACACGTTCGAGGTCACGGTGCTCCAGTCACCTGACGTGAACGCGTTCGCGGTGCCCGGCGGCAAGCTGTTTGTGTACAGCGGGTTGCTCGAGCTGACCGAGGATCCGTCGGAGCTCGCTGCGGTCTTGGGACATGAGATGGAGCACATCTTGGGGCGCCACACCCTGCGCCGGCTGGTGCACCGCGTCGGCATCGGCGTGGCCCTCGGCGCGCTGATCGGCGACAGCAGTGAGCTCGTCGTCACCCTGGGAGCGCTCGCGGGCGATCTGGGCGCGCTGGAGTTCGGCCGAGACCACGAGCGAGCCGCCGACGTCGTCGGACTGGAGCTGCTCACCGGTGCGGGCTTCGATCCCGCCGCCGCCCCGCGCTTCTTCGGCAAGCTGGCCGAGAGCCAGGGCGAGACGGGCTCGGCTCTGGAGTCGGCGGCGGCCTTCCTCAGCACGCACCCCAGCGGAGCAGAGCGGGTTCAGCGCTTGACCGGACTCACCGATGCCCTGCAAACCCCCGCCGCTCCTCGCATGCACGAGCTGGACTGGGCGAGCATCCGCGGCGGCTGCAGCGCGCAGTGACCGGTCACATTCGGGTCACAGATGGCGCTGTGCCCCCTCGGTGACTGCGGGGCTGGTGGAATTCCCCTGCACCTACTGGAGCCACCATGCGCCGACTCACCACCCTCCTGCTTGTCCTCCTCTTGCCGCTCGGCTGCAACGATCCCTTGAACGGGCAGGGCACCCTCGGCACCGACGACCCCTTCGCCACCGGCGGCGGCAGCAGCGGCGGCGGCGCCAACGGTGACGACACGGACGGCGGCCAAGGCCCCAACTACGGCGATGACCACGCGATCTACGACGAGGCCAACGACACCGGCGAGTTCACCGTGCACCCGGACCTGACCTATCCCGAGGACCACCCGTGCTTTGACGACGTGGTGTTCGACGAGGACCGGGAGTTCCTCGAGTTCACGTTCTCCTGCGACATCGACGATCTCGGTTGGACCGAGGGCAAGTACGTGGTCGGCGTGACCGGCGGCGGCTACCTGCGGCAGATCGCGACCCTGTCGCGGGACGGCAACGACTGGACGCTGGGCACCACCTACGCCGGCCTCGGTGACGTGGTCGCCAACGCCGAGCTGGACTTCACCTGGACGCCCGACGACGAGGCGCGCGCCGGGCTGAGCCTGCCCATCCCCGAGATCGCGTTCGGCGATGACGTGCCGGTGAAGATCACCGGCGGCGAGATCGGGTTCGACGGCTCGTTCTCCTACGGGGTGAAGTGGCGCTGGTTCAAGATCCGCGAGGCCACCATCGACGTGGGCTTTGAGCCCTACGTCGAGCTGGAGACCCAGACGGTCGCCCACGAAGCCCTTGCCTCGGGCAGCTGGAGCAAGAACATCTCCGACTGGCACATGGGCACCCTGACCATGATGCTCGGCCCGGTCCCGGTGGTGGTGCAGTTCAAGATGCGCCAGAAGGCCACCGCCGAGGTCTCGCTGCCCGGCGAGGTCACCATCGACGCCAACGCGTCCGTGCACATCCCCATGACCACCCACGCCGAGTACCAGCGCGGTGATGGCTGGACGCACCAGTCAGACTGGGACATCCAGGCCAGCGTCGAGATGCCCACGGTCGAGGTGGAGACCAACGCGACGGTCAAGGTCGCCTACGTGGTGCAGCCCGTCATGCTGTTCTATGGGGTGGCGGGCCCGGCGCTGTCGGCTGAGCCGTACCTCAAGGGCACCCTGGGCCCGGACTGCGACGGCATCGACGCCGAGGTCGCTGCGGGCGTGGACTTCAAGCTGTCGCTCGCCGCCATGTACGAGAAGGAGGGGCGCCGCGACACGAGCTCCTTCGCCAACTGGGACATCGGCAACTTCGAGCGCCCGCTGTGGGAGAACACGCTGGCCTGGCCGTTCGGGATCGTGTTCCCCGGCTGCGGTGAGAACTGCACCGACGGCATCGACAACGACGGCGACACCCTGGTGGACTGCCAGGACGGCGACGACTGCAGCGAGGAGCCGACCTGCGCCGCGACCTGCGGCACGGGCGAGAGCATCAGCTGCGGGCAGACCATCACGAAGACGACCGCAGACTTCGCCACCGCGAGCGACGTGCTCGATGGATACAACTGCAACGTGGGCAACTACGACGGGCCCGAGTTCATCTTCGAGTGGGACGGGGCCGGAGGCGGCGCGGAGGTGAGCTTCGAGCTCGTGGACCCCGAGCCGACCCAGAGCAACATGGATCTGATGGTGCTGGACGCGTCCATGGGTTGCCACGGCAACGCCTGTGTGGACTGGGGCCTGAACTCCATGGAGTTCGAGCCGAGCGGCGGCTCCTACTTCCTCGTGGTCGACGGATACGACTCGGACATGGGTGACTTCGAGGTCAAGCTCGACTGCAACCCCTGATCGAGGCGCCCGGAGCGGTCACTCGGGCATCCGGACCCGCCAGACCGAGAACCCCATCTCCTCGTCGCCGGTGATGAGTTCGTCTCGCCCGTCGCCATCGACGTCGGCGGTGAACAGCGCGCCTGAGCCAACAACGAGAGGGATCCTCGGTCCGACCCGGGCGGAGTTGTCGCCCAGAGGGCCCAGCACGATGCTGACTTCGCTGCCGCCTGTGACGGTGACCGCGGCGTCCACGAGCCCGTCCCGGTTCCAGTCTCCCGCCGCGACGCGGACGGGCCCGAACGCATCCGACGGAGTCACCCAGATGGATGCGTCGGCCGGCGCAACGGTGCCCGCCGAGAGGGGGCCGGGCACAAACGCCATCCCCAACGCCGAGACGTCGCCTGGCTGGCCGTAGCCCAGCAGCACGCCTCCCGGGACGCCCACCCCGTCGTTCCAGAACCAGGTGTCCGAGCCCGGATCGCCGAGGACGATGTCCGCGTCGGCTCGGGTGAGGGTGCCGGGGGGGATGGGGCCGAAGTAGATGTGGGCCATGCCGTCCCGGCCCCCGATCATCACATCGAGCACCGCGTCGTCGTTGGCGTCCAGGGCACGCACGAACCAGCCATCGCAGCTCGCGAGCGCACCCTCGTCTCGAAAGACGGTGTCGGCGTCGGCCGGTGTCAGCGGGCCTGACTGGATGGGAGCCCGGAACAGCAAGGTGCCGACGGCATCCTCTCCGCAGGCTGGATCGGGCACCCCAGGTCCAGCGAGCAGCAGGTCCTGACCGCCATCCCCGTCCAGATCCACGGTGCCACCCGCCTGGCCCAAACCGGAGCGCGGGCCCGCCGAGAAGTCCCAGTCGTGACCCAGCAACGAGCTGTCCAGCGGCGAGTAGTACTCCCACACGTGGCCTCCGCCGGGCTCGTGGGTGAAGAGGTCGAACACCCCGTTGCCGTCAAGGTCGCCGACCATGGGCGCGGCGGCCTGTGCAGGCAATTCGGGCGCGAGCGTGGCGAGGATCGAGGGGATCTCGGTCAGCGGCGAGTTGAGCACCACGAGGTTCCCGGACTGATCCTGCACCACGAGGTTGTCCACGCCGTCGCCCGTGAGGTCGCCTCCGAGCGATGGCCGCGCGTACGCGGTGGAGGAGAACATCAGCTCGGCGGCGGGTTCGGACGGCTGCGGCGTGGGCTCGGGAGTCGGGGGCTCCGGAACGGACGCGCTGGGGCAGGCGAGCAGCAGCGCGCTGCCGAGGAACAGGAGGGAGCACTGGTGGGACCACATACGAGCGACGATACCCAGTAGGCTTGCTCGATGGCCCGCCCTCGTCTGTCAGCCCAGGAGTACGCCACGGGCGTGCTCGCCGGAAACCGCACCACCCTGGGGCAGGCGATCACGCTGGTGGAGAGCCGCCGCCCTGCGGACCAGAAGCTCGCTCAGGCCGTGCTCACCGCGGTGCTTCCCCACACCGGCAAGGCCATGCGGGTGGGGATCACCGGCGTGCCAGGCGTCGGCAAGTCCACGCTGCTCGACGCGCTGGGCATGCTGATCGTGCAGCAGGGCAAGACCATGGCCGTGCTCGCGGTCGATCCATCGAGCACGCTGTCGGGCGGCAGCATCCTCGGCGACAAGACCCGCATGCAGCGGCTGTCCATGCACCCTGCCGCGTTCATTCGTCCGTCGCCCACCGCGGCGTCGCTCGGCGGCGTGACCCGGCGGACCCGCGAGACGATGCTGCTGTGCGAGGCCGCGGGCTTCGACGTGGTCTTCGTCGAGACCGTAGGCGTGGGTCAGAGCGAGACGATGGTCTGCGACATGGTGGACCACTTCGTGGTGCTGACCCTTCCCAACGCCGGCGATGAGCTGCAGGGCATCAAGAAGGGCGTGCTGGAGCTGGCGGACATCCTCGCGGTCAACAAGGCCGACGGAGACGCCCTGCCCGCGGCGCGGCGAGCGCTCATGGAGCTCCGGGCGGCGCTGCGGTATCTGCGCCCCCGGCACGCCGAGTGGACGCCCGAGGCCACGATGGTGTCGGCGATGACCGGCGATGGGCTGCCGGAGCTGTGGGCGGCGGTGGGGCGACACCGCGACGTGCTCCTGCAGTCGGGCACCCTCGCTCAGCAGCGCGGCGAGCAGCTGCGCCGCTGGATGTGGGCGATGATCGAGGAGCGGCTGCTGGATGCCTTCCGCGCTGCTCCGGCGGTGGGCGCGCGCATCGACGAACTCGAAGCAGCAGTGGACGCCGGCACCACGACCCCCAGCCTGGCGGCGACCGCGCTGCTGGCTGAGTTCGGCGTCGGCTGAGCGCGACCCCCCTGGAGCGCTACTCCTTGCCCGGACCGATCTGATCGGGGATGGCGCCTTGCTCCCAGTCGGCGTCCCCATCGTCGCTGAGCTCATCGAGCGGCTCGCCCTCGTTCATCTCGACGAGCAGACGCAGGTGCTGGTCGAGCTCGTCAGGGAGCGGTGCTCGAAAGCGACGCCCGTCGGGCAGCGTGAGCTCGTTGGCGTGCAGCCACAGGCGTCCGGGGAAGCCGGGCACCTTGCGGAAGCGGCGTGGCGGGTAGCGCTCATCGCCAACCACCGAGTGGCCAATGGACTCGAGGTGGCGACGGATCTGGTGCTTGCGCCCCGTCTCGGGCCGCACCGTCAGGTAGGAGAACGGACCGAACCAGGCCTCCAGCCGGTACCGGGTCACCGCGTCCACGAGCTTGCGACGACGCCCGTCGTGCAGGCGCTTGCGGATGATCCCCTTGCGGTGCGCGCGCCCAAAGGTGAGCGCCTTGTACTTCTTGTTGACCTCACCGGCGGCGAACATCTTCCCGATGGCGCCGCGGATCTCGGGATCCGGGGAGGCGAGCAGCACGCCCGAGGTCTCCAGATCCAGCCGATGGCACGGCGACAGGTCGTCCGGGGCGTCGGCGTTCTGCTTCGCCCAGGTCATCAGGTCGGGGAGGGGGTCCCGCGCATCATGAACGGCACGGTGCACGAGCATTCCCGAGGGCTTGTTGAAGACCCAAAGGTCTCCCTTGCGTGTCAGTAGGGTCATTCAGCCTCGGGGAGCGGTGCGATGTGGACGAGGGCCGCGCCGCTTTCCACGGCCTGGCCGACCTGCACGGAGATGTCGGCGATGACACCGGCGTGCGCGGCCTTGAGTTCATTCTCCATCTTCATCGCTTCGATGACGATGATTCCTTGCCCGGGCTGCACGGTGTCGCCCTCGGCCACGAGCAGCGCCACGACCTTGCCGGGCATCGACGTGCTGATGGTCTCGCCAGCGCCGGCGCCGCCAGCGCCTCCCGTCAGCGCCCGCAAGGCCTTGTCGCGCTCGTCGATCACGCCGACGTCGTAGCGGACCCCGCCCAGCGTTGCCTCCTGGCCGTCCTCGATGGCCCGCACGTCCACCGAGTGGGACCGGCCCTCATGCACCATGCGGAGCACTCCCACCTGCGGGAAGCTGGCGTGCAGATCGATGACCTGCCCGTCGATGGTCACTCGGTAGCCATCGTCCAGGTCAACGACCTCGATGCGGCTCTCTCGATCTCCAAGGGTCACGTCCCACGCCATGTCAGCTCCTCCTCAGCGCGCGCAGCCGGCCGGCCATCGCCCAGGCGTTCCCTGGTTCGGTGGCGGCCCCCGACCCGGCGGCTCCGAGGGCTCGCTTGCGGTCCTCGTGGGCGGCGATGGCCGCGGCGATCATCGCGACGCGGGCGTCGTCCTCGGTGCCCTCAGCCAGCGTGAGGTCCTCCCCGAAGTGGCGGGCGATGTAGCCGGTGTCCACGGTGGTCCCCTCGATGAACGGGGCGTGGGACATCACGGCGCGGTGGAACGCGAGGTTGTGCCGAATCCCGGTCAGGGCGAACTCGGCGAGCGCGCGGCGCATCCGGCGGATGGCGGCGTCCCGGTCGGCTCCCCAGACGATGAGCTTCGCCAGCATGGGATCGTAGAAGATCGGGACCTCGTAGCCCGGGTACCAAGCGGCGTCGACCCGCACCCAGGGCCCGGTGGGCTCGCGCAGCGCGGCGATCCGGCCCGGCGCGGGGCGAAAGTTCTCAGCCGGATCCTCGGCACAGATGCGCACCTCGATGGCGTGGCCGGTCTGGGTCAGCTGGTCCTGGGTAAACGGAGCGGGATGGCCCGCGGCCACCACGAGCTGCGCGTGCACCAGATCGATGCCGGTGATCATCTCGGTGACCGGGTGCTCGACCTGCAGGCGGGTGTTCATCTCGAGGAAGTAGAAGTCCTCGGTGGCGTTGTCGTAGAGGAACTCGACGGTGCCTGCCCCGACATAGTCGATGGCTGCGGCGGCCTGGGTCGCGACCTTCGTCATCGCCTGACGCACCTCGTCGCGCAACACCGGGCACGGGCTCTCCTCCACCAGCTTCTGGTGCCGGCGCTGGATCGAGCAGTCGCGCTCGAAGAGATGCAGGTGGTTGCCGTGGGTGTCCGAGAGGACCTGGACCTCGACGTGGCGCGGCGCAGCGACGAGCTTCTCGACGTAGACGCGATCATCGCCAAAGGAGTTGCGGGCTTCGGACTGGGCGGCCCGAAGCGCGGGCAGCAGCTGATCGGGCGTCATCACGGCGCGCATGCCCTTGCCGCCGCCGCCAGCGCTGGCCTTGAGCATGACTGGGTAGCCGATCTCGGCGGCGACGCGCACCGCCTCTTCCGGTGATGCCAGCGGCTCGGTGGTCCCGGGCACGACGGGCACCCCGGCGGCGATCATCGCCTTGCGGGCGGACACCTTGTCGCCCATGACCTCCATGGACTCGGGCGAGGGTCCTACGAAGACGACGCCTGCCGCAGCACACGCGCGGGCGAAGGTCGCGTTCTCCGAGAGGAAGCCGTAGCCAGGATGAATCGCGTCGGCGCCGGTGGCGCGGGCGACCTCGAGGAGCTTGTCTTGACGAAGATACGACTCAGCCGACGGCGCCGGGCCGATGCAAAACGCCTCATCGGCGGCGCGCACATGCAGCGCCTCAGCGTCGGCCTCGCTGAAGACGGCGACCGTGGCGATGCCGAGTTCACGGCAGCCGCGCATGACGCGCAGCGCGATCTCGCCGCGGTTGGCGACCAGAACCTTTCGAAACGGGGGGGTGTTGTCCATCTTTCTCCGGGTGCAGCGGGCAGGAAGATACACGCGCAAGCGTGGAGCGATGACCGCCAACTGGGCGACGGCGCGTGGGTTTCTGGACCGCCTCGCGGGGGGCCAGTATGGTGCGACCGATGAAAACCTCCACGATCGTGATGTCCGCGGCCCTCGCGAGCCTCCTCTACTCGGTGCCAGCGGTGGCCCAGGAGGACGCGCCTGAAGAGATCCCCGCGCACCTTCGGGTGGAAGAGGCGCCCCCGGCGCTGCGCACCGAGCAGGCAACCCGGGACCCGTTCCACGAGCAGTTGGCGCTGGCGGCGAACCCGCAGGTGCCACCAGCAGAAGCGCAGCAGGTCTTTGACGAGCTGGTGAGTCGGGGGGCGATGGCGATCCCGACGTTGGCTCGCGTGTACGCCGACCCCCGCTCGGGCGACCAGGAGAACTGGGTGGCGGCGCGGGCGCTGGGACGCATCGGCGGTGAGCCGGCGCGGCGATCGTTGCAGGGCGGCCTGCGGTCTCAGCGAATCATCACCCGGCTGGGAGCCGTGTCGGGCCTGTCCATCATTGGATCCGCGGACTCGGTGCCCGACCTCGAGAAGGCGCTGTTCGACAAGGCGATGACGGTGCGCGCTGCGTCGGCGGATGCGCTCGCCCTGATCGGCAACCGCAAGAGCAGCATCGCGCTGAGCAAGGCGCTGAACCTTCCGGCGAACTTCCACCGAGGCAAGTCTCACTTTGTGAGGATCCACATCATCGAGGCCTTGGGCGAGATCGGGAGCATCGGCGGCATCGAGGTGCTCGTGGGCGTGCTCGGCGAACGCGAGCAGAGCATCCAGATCGCCGCCACCGTGGCGCTCGAGATGATCACCGGGACGTCGTTCAAGACGATCGGGGCGAGCAGGGACACTCCGCCCACGGCCAGCGAGGTCGCCCAGTGGCGTACGTGGTGGGCCCAGCGCAGCGTCGGCGAGATCGCCGAGTAGCGACCCGCGAAATCTCTACGAGCCCTCGCGCCGCTCTATGCGGGTCGTGCGTTGAACCTGAGCAAGCACCGGCCGAGCCGGATCTGATCCCCGTTGCGCAAGCGCACCGAACTGATCCGCCGACCGTTCACGAAGGTGCCGTTGGTCGAGTTCAGATCGCGCAAGTAGACCTGGCTCGCGTCGAACACCTCAACGATGCAGTGCCGTCGAGACACGTCCGTGTCACGAACCACCAGATCGGTGTTCAGCCGCCCGATGAGCACGCTCTCCTGGCTGTATCGCCGGACCGCGCCCTTGTCAGCTCCCTCGATGATCTCGAGAGTGACCTGCACCGACGGCGCCTCGGACAAGCCGGGCAACGCCGGACCGTCCGGATGCTGCTGGGGAGCCTCCTCGAACGGTGCGGTCTCATTGATGATGTCTTCGGCGGCGTCGATCTGACCCAGCTGCTCACGCACCTGCTGCGCCTCTTCGCCGGTCAACGTCCCGCCGCGGGGCACATGGGGCAGGGTCAGGTCGGAGTTGGCGCCCTCGGCCAGCAGATCCGGCGGACCCGAGGCGTCGCCGTCGTCCATCCCATCCGACTCGAAGCGCATGCGGGTCTGCCCCACACGAAGCTCGGTGGCGTGCCGCAGCCGCGCTTCGAGCTTCACCTGCTCATCGACAAACACCCCGTTGGTGGAACCCAGGTCCATCACGTACCAACCACCTCGTTCGTACGAGATGATCGCGTGAATGGAAGAGACTTCTTTGTCTCCAACGATCAGATCGCCGACCTGTCGCCCAATGACCGTCCGCCCCTGTTCGAGGGGGAATCGATCACCATTTCGCTCCCCGTTGAGGAATACGAGCTCAGCTTTGGCCTGCAAGGAATAGCCTCCGGTTCCTTCGCCCAACACTACACAGCGCCCCACAAATCGAGCGCGGACCGAATCGGACAGTACCACAATGATGCGGGGCACTTCCCCGTCCGGCAACCCCCCGGACGCGATCGAACCCGCCTGGCGATCGCGGGGTCAGTTCCGGAGCCTCGCCGCAAGTAAGAGCTTCTCACACAAGGTCGCGAAGTCCACGCCCACCGCCTGGGCGGCCATCGGAAGGAGCGATGTCCCCGTCATTCCAGGGATCGTATTGACCTCCAGAACCCGCGGACCTCTCGCCCCGCCGGCCATGACATCAACCCGGCACGAGGTCGTGCAGCGGGTCAAAATCGCGGATTGCAGCGAGATCTCCTGCACTTTCGCGGTCAACTCCGCCGAGATCCGGGCTGGTACGAAGTACTCCGTCATACCCAGTGTGTACTTGCTCTCGAAGTCGAACCAGCCGTCCTTCGGCGCGATCTCCACCACCGGCAACGCCCGCCCCTCGAGCACCCCGACGGTCAGCTCCGGGCCATCGAGCAGCTCCTCCACGAGAGCCCGATCGTCCATGGCCAGCGCCGCGTCGACGGCCTCTGCGAGCTTGTTTGGGTCGGTCACCCGGGTCACGCCATAGCTGCTGCCCTCGCGAACAGGCTTCACGATCCACGGGCCCTGCACCGGCATCACCGCGGCGGAGCACTCCCCTTTGTCGCGGGTCCACACCACGCCTTTTGGCACCGGCACGCCGTGCCCCTCGAGCAGCCGCAGGGTCACCTCTTTATCCATCGTCAGCGCCGCGCCAAACACCGACGGACCTGCATAGGGGATGCCCATGCACTCCAGCAGCCCCTGGATGCTGCCGTCCTCACCCCACTTCCCGTGCAAGACGGGGAACGCGGTGTCGATCTTCTCGCGGCGTAGGACCTGATCGATGTCGCGCTGCACATCGATCGCCACCACCTCGTAGCCCTTGCTGGCCAGGGCCGCGAACACCGCCTTGCCGGACTTGAAGGAGACCTGTCGCTCGCTGCTGAGACCACCCATCAACACGCCGACACGCCCAGGGGCGCGAGGCTCACCGTCCACCGAATCCGTCATCGCTTTTGCTCTCTCGTGGGGCTGACCGTCGCAGCCGCCGGGGAGTTCCACCCGGGGCCAGCGATCGGCATCATGCAGACACACCGCGACTCTACCCTCTTCCAAGGGTGCGCTCACTCCCCGGGATCCCGTGCGGCTCGTCCTGCTTCAATGCGAACTCTCGCACCGCCACCAGGCCCCCCACCTTGCGGGCGCCTTGTTCGCCACGGATCTGCGGAGCGCCGGCCACGACGTGCGCTGCGCCCTGGTGCATCCCACGGCGCTGCGCGAGGCCGCCGTCCGCTACGGCGACGCCGACCTGCTCATCCTCGACTCCATCTTCCCCTTCGCCCTGGTCCGAGCCCTTCGGACCGACACCGCGCGGCCGGTGCTCGTCGGTGGCCACAACGCGCTGCAGCACGTGCTTCGCGGTCCGGCTGACTTCGCGCTGGTGGGTCCCGCCCGGCGCACCCTGCCCGCCGCGGTGCAAGCCATCGCCGATGGCGCCCCGAAGACCGCAGCCGGCCTGTGGTTTCGGGACGCGGTCGGCTCTCTGCGCTGCGGGCCACCCGGCCCTGACCCTCGCCCGGGGGAGGAGGTCCTCCCGTTCCGCCCCGATCTGCAGTGGGACTACCTGGGCCCGCCTCGCGCCGACGGCAGCAACCTGCGCATCCCGTCGGTCGTCGCCGAGTTCGGCTGCGTCTGGAACCGGACCGCGCTGGGCTCCAACTCGTTCTATTCGGGCACCGCGCCGCGGCTTCCCGACACCCCGATGACGGACGAGGCACGGGCGCGGCTTCAGGCCGAGTTTGTCACCCAGGAAGGCGGCTGCACGTTCTGCACGTTCCGCTACCAGCCGCGGCGCGGACACAAGGCCGATCACACCGTGGCCTTGGTGCTCACCCAGATTCAGGCGCTCATCGCCTTGGGCGCTCGGGGAATCTCGCTCCAGACCGAGAACCCGCTGCCCCTGCTGCCCGCCCTGCTCGCCACGCTGGGCGCCTCCGGGCTCGCCCCCCAGATCGACGAGCTGCACATCCGGACGATCCCGTGGCTGATCCCCCGGCACCGCGACAACCTGCTGTCCGCTATCGACACCGCCGCGGGGCTGGGGATCAAGCTGGTCCTGGGCCAGGTGGGGTTCGAGGCCTTCGATGAGCCCGCTCTCGCTGTCTACAACAAGGGCATCTCAGCGGCCGACAACGAAGCGGCGGCCTCGCTCCTCTCGGAGCTGCACGCGACCCACGCGCCGGGCTTCGAGGGCATCCACGGGCACGGGCTCATCCCGCTGCACCCCTGGTCCACCCCCGCGAATCTCCGGACCACCATCGCGGCCTGCCGCCGCAGCGCACCCTGGCTGCTTCCGTCGGTTCAGCCGTTTGCCCGGGTCGAGCTCTACAACGAGTGGAATCCACTGTTCTGGAAGCTGCAGGACGAAGGGCTGCTCGTGCCGGATGCCGACGGGTTTGGTTGGGGGTGGCGGTACGCGGACTCCCAGATGGAGGAGCTGACCGCGGCGTCCGCCTCGATCATGCACGCCGCGCCTCACACCCCCGCGCACGAGGTCATGGACGAGGTGGCCGGCCTGTTGATGCGGCTGCCCGACCCCGCCGAGCGGCGAAGGGCCTATCTGGCGCTGCGCGCCCACCTGCAGGAGCGCTGAGCCACCCGCGCCCTCAGGCGGCGATGCGCTCCCGAATCCGGCGGCTCACCACCGAGTTCGCGACCCAGCTCTCCTTCGGAACCCGGCTCCCACCGAGCACCAGCGAGCGGTGCACGCAGCTCCCGCGGTGCACGATCGCGTTCTGCCCGACGATCGTGGGCCCGCGCAGGATGGCGCCGTCGGCGATCCGGGCGCCGCGCCCGACGATGACCGGTCCGCCGGTGGGATCCACATGCACCTTGCCCAGATGGGCTCCAGGGGCGACCCACAGTCGCTCGGCACGACGCTCCAACTGCATCTCATTGCCGGCCCGCAGCAGGAACTCCGGCGTGATCCCGTCGAGGTTTGCGTGGTAGAGCGCATAGCTGTTGTCGATTGACACCACGTTCTGGGGCGCATCAAACGACGCCATCTCCAGCCCGCGCTTGCGCACCGCCTTGAGCATGACCGGCAGCGGCAGCTTCTGGTCATCCAGGCGCATCATCCGCGACACGACCGGGCTGGCCACCGCGAGCACCGGCGGCCCGAAGGTGTAGCGACCGGGGCCCTGGATCGAGGCACCGCGCACGTAGGTGAGCGCGTTGCGTTGCATGAGGTGCTGAGACATCAGCGAGGTGAAGTCGGGCAGGCAGTGCAGGTTCGCGTTGAGCACGATCAGCGGCTCGTCGATCCGCAGCTCTCGGCGGGCGCGCTCCAGGGCCTCGCCCAGCGAACCCACCGGCCGCAGTTGGTAGCGAACGATCGCGCGGGCCAGCTCGAAGTCTGCGGCGGCGTTGCGGGCGCTCACAAAGGAGATCTCCCCAGCGCCAGCCCTGCGAAGCCACTCCACGGTCCGCCCCAAGAGCGGTCGGTCGAGCACCGGCATCAGCGATGCGGGGGTCTCATGGGCGAATGGGTATCGCCTCAGGTCGTATTCAGCATCCAGCAGGACAACGTGCATGTGCACTCCGGGGCTTCATGCCCTTAGTCCTCGACCTATTTGCGCGCCGTCCCCTGCGCACCGATCCCTGTACTTCCCACAATGCCGCTCTGAGCGCTCCCTGTAAACCACGAATGCGATCCCGAAGACTCGCCATTGCGGGTCCGGGGATCGCGGACTACTCTCCCGCTCCCTGAATGAGCATTCATTCAGTGCGTGGTGAGCACGCCGCTCATCGCACAACGCATCACCGGGAGGGAAGCCCCCTCCCCCACTCCTGGAGCACCCTCGCATGACGATCCGGATCACCAAGGTCGCGGTCCTCGGCAGCGGCGTGATGGGCTCGGGCATCGCTGCCCACCTCGCGAACGCCGGCATTCCCTCTCTCGTCTTTGACCTCGAGCGCCCGGTCGAGAACGTCAAGGGCCTGCTCAAACACAAGCCGGCGCCCCTGCTGCACCCCGATCTCGGCGCGCTGATCGAGCCCTGCTCCTTCAAGGAGGACCTCCATCGCTACGCCGAGTGCGACTGGATCGTGGAGGCGGTGACCGAGCGCCTCGACATCAAGCGACGGGTCTTTGAAGACGTGCGCAAGCACTGCAAGCCCGGGACCGTGGTGACGTCGAACACGTCCGGGATCCCCATCGCTGCCATGACCGAAGGCGCGCCCGAGGAGTTCCGCAAGAACTTCTTCGTGACCCACTTCTTCAACCCCGTGCGCTACATGCACCTGCTGGAGATGGTCGCGGGCCCCGAGACGGACCCCGAGATCTTCGCCGGATTCGCCGCCTTTGGGCAGGAGCATCTGGGCAAGGGCATCGTGGTCGGAAAGGACACCCCGAACTTCGTCGCCAACCGCATCGGCACCTACGGGATGATGGTCATCCTGCACAAGATGGCGAAGTACGGCATGAACGTGGAGCAGGTGGACGCCATCTTCGGCAAGCCGCTGGGCCGCCCGAAGTCCGCCGTCTTCCGCACCGCCGATCTGGTCGGCCTCGATACGCTCGCCCATGTGGCCGCGAACTGCCGGGAGAACCTGCCCGACGACGACTACCGCACCGCGTTCGAGCTGCCCGGCTTCCTGAGCGCGATGCTGGACAAGGGCATCCTCGGCGACAAGAGCCAGGGCGGCTTCTACAAGAAGAGCAAGGACGCGACGGGCAAGCGCACCATCCTCGCGCTGAACCTCGAGACGCTGGAGTACGGCGAGAAGAGCAAGGTGCGCTTCGCGAGCACCGGCGCCGTGCGCGACATCGACGACGTCAACCAGCGGGTCAAGACCTTCCTGGCCCAGGACGACGAGGCTGCGAAGTTCGCCTGGGAGATCACCGCGGACGTGCTGCTCTACAGCGCGCATCTGCTCGGCACCATCGCCGACGACGTGAGCAACATCGACCGCGCCATGCGCTGGGGATTCGCCTGGGACCAGGGCCCGTTCCAGACCTGGGACGCCATCGGCGTCGCCGAGTCCGTGGAGCGCATGAAGGCTGAGGGCCGCACCATCCCCGCCATCGTCGACAAGGCGATCGCGGCGGGCTCCTGGTACTCCCGAGACGGCGGCCAGAGCCACTTCCTCGACGTCGCCGACACCGGCAAGTTCGTCGCGGAGACCCAGCCGAAGGGCGCCATCGTCCTGCAGGACCTCAAGGAGCAGGGCCTCATCGTCAAGAAGAACATGGGCGCCTCGCTCATCGACCTCGGCGACGGTGTGCTCGGCCTCGAGTTCCACACGAAGATGAACTCGCTCGATGCGGACATCATCGGTCTGTACGGCGAGGCTCTGGACGAGCTGGAAGGCAGCGACAACTGGCAGGCGCTGGTGGTCGGCAACCAGGACCCGCAGGCGTTCTCCGCTGGCGCGAACATCTTCATGGTGCTCGGCGCGGCGATGCAGCAGGACTGGAAGCAGATCACCGACCTCACGGACGGCTTGCAGAAGACCCTGATGCGCGCAAAGCACAGCCGCAAGCCGGTGGTGACCGCGCCTCATGGCCTCACCCTGGGCGGTGGGCTCGAGGTGGCGATGCACTCAGCGGCGACCCGGGCGTCGCGCGAGATGTACGCGGGGCTCGTCGAGGTCGGCGTGGGCCTGCTGCCCGCCGGCGGCGGCTGCAAGGAGCTGGTGTTCCGGCTGCTGGGCAGCGTGCCCGCGGGCGTGACCATGGAGACGAGCGCCATCCTGCAGCAGATCTTCCAGTACGTGGGGATGGCGAAGGTGTCGATGAGCGCGGAGGAGGCCCGGGACATGGGCTTTCTGCGTCCCAGCGACGGCGTGACCATGAACCCCGAGCTGCTCATCCGCGACGCGAAGGCGACGGCGCTGGGGTTGGCAAACGCCGGCTACCGGCCGCCGCGGCCGCGCACCGTCAAGGCGCTGGGCACCGCGGGCAAGGCGCAGCTGGCGGCTGGCATCTGGGGCTTCGTGCAGGCGGGTCAGATCAGCGAGCACGACGCGCTGATCGGCAACAAGGTCGCCCATGTGATCAGCGGCGGCGACGTCGCGCCGGGCACAGAGCTGACCGAGCAGGACTTCCTGGATCTGGAGAGGGAGGCGTTTGTCTCGCTCTGCGGCACCGAGAAGACCCAGGCGCGCATCCAGCACATGCTCATGAAGGGGAAGCCGCTGCGCAATTAGTTGAGGGCGGCGTACCCCACGATGATCCGAACTGCTTCGCACTTCGGATATCGGACGGGGCCGGCGCCGTGCTCGTCCGGGGGGCAGTCGATGGGGCTCGACGCCTCCCTCGTGCGGCGCCGGCCTCCGCCTCATCGAACGACCTTGAGCATCTAGAGAATCAAGACAATCAGACATCCCACGAAAGGGAACATGACCATGGCGAACTTCGAGAAGAACCCCCGAGATGCAGTCATCGTGTCGGCCGTGCGGTCGGCCATCGGCAAGGGCAAGCGTGGCACGCTCGCGCAGACCCGCCCCGACGACCTGATGGCGCAGGTCATCCGCGCCGCGCTGAACAAGGTGCCCGCGGTCAAGGACACCGACGTCGAAGACGTGATTGTGGGCTGCGCGACGCCCGAGGCGGAGCAGGGCCTGAACATCGGCCGGAACGCCGCGCTGATGGCGGGGCTGCCCGATGAGGTGCCCGCGGAGACGGTGAACCGCTTCTGCAGCTCTGGCATCCAGACCATCGCCCACGCGGCGGAGCGCATCAAGGCCGGCTGGGCCGACGTCATCGTCGCTGGCGGGGTCGAGTCGATGTCGCTGCTGCCCATGGGCGGTCACCACATCCTGCCGAACCCCGAGTTCGTGGTGGAGCGCCCCGAGGCGTACGTGGGCATGGGCCTCACCGCAGAGCTCGTCGCCGAGCGCTACGAGGTGTCCCGCGCCGACCAGGACGCGTTCTCGCTCAAGTCCCACGAGAAGGCGCTCGCCGCCCAGGCGGCCCACCGCTACGACGACGAGATCGTGCCCGTGAACGCCACGGTGTACGGCGCGGACGGCCCGACCAAGGTCGAGTTCAAGACCGACGAAGGCCCACGGCCCGGCTCGACGGTGGAGGGTCTGGGCAAGCTCAGGTCCCCGTTCAAGACCGGCGGCTCGGTGACGGCGGCGTCGTCGTCACAGGTCAGCGATGGTGCGGCCGCGTCCGTGGTGATGAGCCGCGAAAAGGCCGAGTCCCTGGGCCTGCCCATCCTCGGCGTGCTGCGCATGTACACGGTAGTGGGCGTGCCGCCCGAGATCATGGGCATCGGCCCCGCCAAGGCCATCCCGAAGGCGCTGGCGAAGGCCGGCCTGACCGTGGACGACATCGACATCTTCGAGGTGAACGAGGCGTTCGCGAGCCAGGCCATCTACTGCCAGCGTGAGCTGGGGATCCCCGAGAGCAAGCTCAACCCCAACGGTGGCGCCATCGCGCTGGGTCACCCGCTCGGCTGCACCGGCGCCCGCATGACGGCCACCCTGCTGCACGAGATGGCACGGCAGGATGCAAAGCTCGGCGTGGTCTCGATGTGCATCGGCGGCGGCATGGGCGCAGCCGCGATCTTCGAGCGCGAGGTCTAGAGAACGTGTGTCGCCTCCCCCTCCGTGGGGGAGGCAACGTTCGCCCGAACGCGCCGGCGCGCGCTGCGGCACAATGCGCGCATGGTTCACCCCCGTTTGTTTGTCGCCCTGTGTGTCCTCTCCCTCGCCGGCTGTCCCAGCGCGGACGATGACGACCTCTTCGGTGACGACGACGATCTCGTGGGTGTGGACGACGACGACGCCACCGCGAATGACGACGACGCAACGGCGAACGACGACGACGCAACGGCGAACGACGACGACGCCACCGCGAACGACGACGACGCCACTGCGAACGACGACGACGCCACCGCGAACGACGACGACGCCACCGCGGACGACGACGACGCCACCGCGG